>Ga0209368_1000347_pt1 | contig 48268 bp, 47 predicted proteins | sample EBPBio242008_DNA_FD_185862 | JGI IMG/M metagenome (GOLD analysis project Ga0209368, IMG submission 185862) | Wastewater treatment Type I Accumulibacter community from EBPR Bioreactor in Madison, WI, USA - Reactor 1_4/24/2008_ DNA (SPAdes)... | ecosystem: Engineered > Bioreactor > EBPR >...
CACCCCGGCGCCGGTGGTGAAGAAGGTCGTCGTCCCGGCGACGTCCAGCCGTACCGGCGTCACCGACGACGGATCCTGGGCCCTCGTGGTCCTGGGTCTGCTGCTCGTCGGAGGGGCACTCAAGTACCGCCGTCCCAACGCGGGACGCCGACACTGAGTCAACATGCGGCCGTGGGGCTGGAGTGGTTTGCCAAGAGGCAAAAGAGCATAGCAGCATGCTATGATCCCACTCCGGCCCCCGCCCGCGGTACTACATGACAGTATGTCGATCTCTCCTAACGGGGAATCAACACGCGGACTGACATGTAATACCTTTTGGCAGAAGCAAATGCTTGTGCCCAGAGGCATTACAGAGAAGAAAAAACATTAGCCCGTTGACAAAATCACAAAATACTAATATAATAATATTTATGTTTGAAGAGAGACCAGGCCCGGAGTCTGGGCTGCGCTCCCCGCAGGAAATTTTAGCGCTGCTGACTCGTCTAGATGACGAGTATGCTGCTAGTTTACGGGGCCCAGAACCGATTGCTCCTCTCTCTGAGCAAGAGCCAATTGCTGAGCAAGAACCAATTGCACCACTTACGCAAGACGAGCTCTCTGAATATGAGTCTCCTGGGGTAGTTGGGGCAGAGGAAGATCCTGAACCTGCTCCGCTGGACGAGCCAGAAATTGCAGCAGAAGAGGCCCCTGAGGCGGCAGAGGCTATTGCCGCACCAGAAAAGCCGTCCGCTTGGAGGCAGAAGCTTAGGCGTGCTGTGGGCTCGGTTACCCTGGCGGCCGTAGGAGTTGTTGGAGCAGGCCTAGTGTATATTGGCGGAAAGCCAATATTTGATCAGTGGCAGGCGTCCAAAGAATTGGCGCAAAAGAGCAAGGTGTTGCTAGGCAAGCTACCTGTTCCAGCAGAGACCACATCGCTCAGCCCAGCTACTATCCCGTCGTCAGAAGCTCCTAGTCCCAACTCTAGCCCCACGCCAGAGGCTGCGCCGAGGCCGCTAGAACATCCCATTGCTGCCAAGTGGCTCATTATGGATCACGGCGGTCAAATGATGCAAATACCGGTCCAGACAAAGCCTGGAGAAGACGTGCAAAACTGGCATATTCCAGGGAGTCCGGTGGTCTCCAGTTTACCAAGCCCAGAGGGGACGTTTGTAGGTCCAGATGGCGTAGAGCGCAAGAAGACAGAATTTGTAACACTCTGGGACCAAGTTGCCGTTGGTTCCGCAGAAGGGGCGTATGTTACTGGCCACACATGGGGCAGTGGCGCAGGTGTCTTTGACTATTTGCCCAGTACCAAAGTAGGGGATGTAATCACTTTTGTAGGTTTAGATGGTAATCATCAGCACACCGCACTTACCTACCAGGCTGTAAAAGTAGTCACAGTTCCTAAGAGTGACCCAGAAGGAATTCGTACTGCGTCTGCCCAAATGCCCCCAGAAGTAACGCTTCACCTGGTGACATGCGATAACAGCAGGGGCTACGACACCAATCCAATCACAGGAGAGAAGAGTTCTTTTGACAATGCGGTGGTGGGCTACAAACTGATTGCCGCAAATCCTGCACCCTAGCAGGCTGCTCAGCATGTGTTTGACAAAATACCTACTTCCTGATACAATGACTATTGCAACAGCCCCTTTGGTGGTTCGCGGGAGACATGTTTTTTTGGTCCTGCTTTGAGCCCCTCGGCGCGGCAGTTGTACCTTAACATGTCAGACAAGCAATTTGTTACATATATTTGTATGCGTGCCTAAAAGAGCTATGTTGTAGTACGCCAATGTCACCGTGAATTTACCCGCAGACCCTACTGCTTGGCAGGTTTGCGGTGACATTGGGGAAACCCCCATAGCCACACTCAGACTGCGGACAAAATGTCCAACGCTGAGCGTTCTCCTACGGGAGAGACAGGAGCACCACATGTGGTACCAGAAAGCCGCTGGCCTCGAGTCCGGCACCTGCAAGACCCCCCGACGCTTCGTCGCCGGCCTCGCCGTCACCGGCGCTGGCCTCGCAGGCGTCGCGTTCGCGTCGCCCGCATTCGCCGCCGGCCTCGGCATCGCCGGAATCGATTGCCCCGCCCCTGGCCAGGCAAGCCTGTCGTTTTACAACGACGGGGAACCGGAGACGGTCCTCCACCTGACCCTCAGCGACGGACGCGGCTACACCGTGACCGTCCTGGACGGTGAGCCGACACCGCCGCTAGTCCTGAGCGGGGTGACCGCCAGCACCACGTTGTCCACGTCGTGGACCAACGAGGCGGGGTACACCCAAAACCACGAGGGTATCCCCCTCGAGGCCTGTGCGGCCGGCCCCGTGGCGGATGCCACGGCGGACTTCACCCTGCAGGGCAAGCCCGGCGTCGGCAACGACGTCGTGGTCCCGTCCGGACAGTTCTCCACCCCGGGCGAGCCCGTCTGGAACGGCACCCAGGTCACGGTGACCTTCACCGCAGAGGAGGGGCACACCTTCGAGGGCGGCTCGAAGACCAAGACGGTCACGAAGCCGGAGGTGGACACGTCCACCCCCGGTGGGCCGTCCACGCCGCCCACGGACCCCGGCCACGAGGATGACCACGACACGGACGGCGAGGCGCCCGCCGCCGCTCCCGCACCGGAGGCAGCTCCCGCTGCCCCCAACCAGGCGCAGGCACCCGCCTCCGCCTCCACGGCCAAGAAGGCCCCGGCCGCCGCCGCGAAGAAGAACGTCTCCGCCGTCCCCGAGGGCGGATCGGGCAAGGCGCCGACCGCCATCGGCGACAAGGACGCCAACCCCGTCCTGCCCATCGGCGCGGCCATCGGCCTCGTCGGCGGTATCGGCCTCGTCGCCTGGCGCCGCAAGCAGCTCAACCAGAGCTGAAGCGGTGCCACAGGGGTAGAGGGAGTGTGCATAACACGCACGCACGTGACGGTACGCCGCCACAACCCTCTACCTCCGGCAGGTAATATGTGACAGATTGTCGCCAAGAGCTCTCTTACCAGAGAACCCCGGCGCTGTCTGACATGTATTACCTTTTGACCATCAGCTAGCTGGTGAGCAGAAGCTAAGTAAAAAAAAGCACAAACCTTTGACAAAAAACTAACAAAGATGTTATAATAACAGTATATGTCCGGAGAAGATTACCCAATGCCGCAGCCAGAGGCCGCTCTGCCAGCCCCCAACCGGCGGGATATTTTGCAGTGGATTGGCTGGGTAACGGCGGGTACTTCTCTGGGAGTGCTGGGCGCTTGGGCTACGCGTGCAGAAGGGCATGGACTGCCAGCGGGTATGCAGCCCGTCCACCCCACTAAACTAAGCCCGTTAGATACTGGTTTTGATAACGCAAATGGCAGCACCGGCGCCCCTGAAGAAGTTATCGCTAGCCAAGCAGAGCAAGAGGCTCCGGCACCAATTCTTACCGATGTTACCTGGCTAGAGTTACTACTGCCAAGTGTAAACCAGAAGGTAGGTGGCAAGGTGGTAATAAAGCCACTGGAACCAAATGGTGACTTTCCAGTCCCTAACGAATCAAGTAATGACGCCAACAGCACGGCCAATTTGCTAGAAGGCAGTTTGCCAGGCGACCCCAAAAATGCAGAGGTTCCAGTGCGGATATTTGCCCATTCAACCACTGACCCAATCGGGAGTCTGTTTAATAGCCTAAAAGTAATGACACCGGGCGTTGATGTTCTAAGGTTGTACGGTATAGACGCCAATAAGACAAAGTGGGTATACACGTATCAGCTGCTAGAAATACGGTCTGGTATACCAAAAGCAGATACGCAGAACCTAAGGAATGCCATGAATCTGGATGTACCGGGAGAGACAGAGCTGGAGGCGGTTACTTGTTCCGGCGAGCCCCAAGACGTTGGCGGTGGTTACTACACTCAAGCAGATAACACCGTGGCTTTTTTTGGTAAAAGTACTGCAGAAATGTTGCCACCAGATTTTGGTGAGTAGTTTGTTTGTCTTTGTCCGGCATTGCTTGCTATTATTAGGGTAACCATAACCATGATAGGTTACGAATAGTGATTGCAACATGAGGGGGCTGTACATGGGTCAGAAAAATATCCACAAGCAAAATGGACGCAGGCTTCAGCTCTTGCTAAGCGTAGGCCTGCTTGCGTTTTTTGTTTTTGCTGCAGCCGGACTTAATCTGCAAAAAGGAAAAGTCAGGGCTGACCCATTAACTACTGACCAGATTTTAGATAATGGCACCAAAGTATGGAAGACAGGTGTTGACAACAGCGGTAACAGGCTTATTGGTGGCCAGCCGGGCTTTGTTACTGATTTAAAAAGCTCTATGAGCAGTTCGGCTTTGTATGCCAAGTACGCTAGGTCAGATCCTCACTGGAGGATTAGAAGTGTGGTTAGGCCTCCGGGATACGGAGGCGCCACTTGCCAGTTCTCTTACAATGGTTCCGGCCTTGTAAGCATGGCAAGTCCCACGCCCGCATATGTTATTGTACCTGGTGCTGACGGTGGTATTAATGTTGGCTACCAGACTCACCGGCGCGCAGACATTGTAGGGTCTAATCCTTATACTAGCCCTGATGGCTTCCAGTGGCAGGTGTATGATACATCTTCTGGTTGGATTGGCCAGAATATTTTTGGTCAAAACTATGGTCAAGGAATGGGGTGCAAAGACCCTTCTGCCGATTCGTCTAGCGACTACTCAAAGGCTAATATCTATCAATTTGAAATGATTGGGAAGTTTGACATTAAAGACTCAGTAGATTTGGCAACTGTGCAGATTGTTGTAAACGGCATCGTAGATAACAGGGTAAAAGCATACGTTAACGGTTGTGAACTAAAAGGCTCAATGCCGGGTGCGTCCGCAAGCGATTTAAAAGACGGTTGGGTTAGGACTAGGCATGGGACCACAGCCCGTTCGTTCATTTTTGAGAATCCATCTGGAAGCCCTTGCTTTACTAGGAAGGGTAATACTTTGCGCTTTGATGTGCAATCCACATATACACTTACGGGATTGCTTATTACCAACATAGGCTTGCAAGCACAGTCTAATGTGGTGGTAGTTCCCGGCACGCGGCCTTACGTCTCTGTTGGGGCTGGCGATGTTGTGGCGGGCGCCCCTGTTATGACGTCTGCCGCTGGCAACACCTGTACTGCCCAAAACGCCCAGGCTGGCATTGCCGGCTGGAACAACAATCTGCCTGGCTACGCTGGAGCAGGCGGTAAGTTTGGCGTGACGGCACTAGCAGGCATAACTGGATTTGCCAGCGCTCAGGGAAGCAGTCAGAGCGGAGCGGGGTTATCGTTTGCCAACACAGGCAGCAGTCCGTCAAGCGGCCAGTATGGGGGATCATTTGGTAGTGGCGGGATTTGTTGGTCTCCGCCAAGCAATAATGTTACAACATCAGCTGGTGATACCCTTGGCGGCATGACGGTCCAGCCGGGCGAGCACAAGACCATTCACTATACAGGGGACCTCTATATTGCCAACAACATTGTTTATGCGGAGGGTTGGGGCAATTTGCGGGATATCCCAGGCCTAGTCATCTATGTAGACGGCAATATATACATAGACGCTGGTGTAACACGTCTGGACGGCACCTATGCTGCTCGGCCTACCAGCGCTACGGCAGGCGGGACTATTTACACCTGCGCCACGCCGGGTAACCGAAGCAATATTGCGACCGAGCCAGACTACTTCAATATCTGTAAAAACCAGCTAGTGGTAAACGGATCGCTTATTGGCAAAGCGATTAAATTCTTAAGAACTTGCGGCACAGTTGGGCAAGCCGCGGCAAACGAGCCGGTTACGACTACTGGTGGCACAGACAAAGGGACGTGCGGTGCAGGGTCCCATGCTGCAGAAGTCATCAACAATGGACCGGCGGATTGGCTAGGGCGCGGTAACATGGATGCAGTAACCAATGACCAATGGAATTCTGTGGTCAGCTTACCGCCAGTGCTGTAAAATGCTTGTTAAAACACTAACGCTTAGGATATAATCAAAACTAACATGAACGTACTTGGTGGGACAACAGACTTCTTTGGACTCGATATTGGCTCATCTGGAGTGCGTTTGGTCCAGCTGCGCGGCTCTGGTGCTACAAAAGCATTGGTTAAGTATGCCTACATGCCGCTAGATGGTAACATTGCATTGTCTGATGCCAAAGCAGACCAGACCAAGTTGGGCCAAGCCATAAAACAGCTCATTAGTCAGGCAGGTTTGTCTACAAAGAATGTAGCGGTTGGCGTCCCGTCGGCTAAGGTGTTTACTACAGTAGCAGACGTGGACCGGCTCAGTAGAGACGAACTGGCCCGCGCTATCCGCTACCAAGCAGATGCCCTGATCCCTACGCCTTTAGCGGAATCTAAAATAGATTGGGCCCTTTTGGGCGACAGTCCCACGGACAAGACCAAAGTAGAAATTTTGCTGTCCAGCGTAACCAACAAATTTGTAGAAGATCGACTAGACATGCTAGAGGGAATTGGTCTAAATGTCATTGCCTTTGAGCCTGACAACTTGGCTTTGGCCAGGGCTTTACTGGCCGCTGACGCACCGGGCGCCCAACTAGTCATTGACATGGGTCAGAAGAGCACCGATTTGGTTATTACCCTTGGCGGGCTACCCAGGTTGACTCGCGCTATCCCCACTGGCCTAGAAGCCGTGGTTCGCGCTGCGGCACAGAACCTAAGCGTCGATGAGAAGCAGGCCAGCCAATTTGTCATGAAATTTGGTCTTTCCAAAGACAAGCTGGAAGGGCAGGTGGTCCAGGCAATTAGCGGCACGATTGACTTATTAGAAACAGAAATAGAGAAATCGATTAAGTTCTTCCAAACGCGTTACCAAGGTGTAAATGTAGAAAAAATTGTGGTAACCGGTGGCGCCAGTGTTATACCAGAATTTCCAGTTCAGCTTGCAAACAAGTTTGGGGTCAATGTAGAGATTGGCAATGCTTGGCGTGGCGTGAGCTTTGCAGCAGATCGACAAAATGAGCTGTTAGCTATTAGCAATCAATTTAGCGTGGCTGTTGGCTTGGCAGAGCGGAGCGAAGCATGATTCAGTTTAACCTTTTGCCGGACGTAAAACAGGAGTACATCAAGGCAGAACGTACAAAGCGCCTGGTCATCAGCGTTTCTATGTTGGCCAGCATGGTTGCAATTGGCATTTTTGTCCTCCTTATGTCTACCGTGCATATGGTACAAACAAAGAACATCGCTGATCTAACGGCAGACATTAAGACAACTACCACCAAAGTGCAAAACATACCCAATATTAATCGTATTCTAACGGTGCAAAATCAGATGGGTGCCTTGAGCAAGCTTCACGAGGAGAAATACGCCGCCTCACGGCTGTTTAGTTACCTGGGTCAGGTTACACCATCTGGCGTTACAATTAGCAGCACAACCGCCGATTTTACACAGAGCACACTGATGCTTACTGGCAACGCCCCGACTATGTCGGATGTGAACAAGTTTGTAGATACGCTTAAATTTACCACCTATAAAATCGATGATGCTGCTGGTGGCAAACCATTCTCCCGCGTGGTATTAAGCAACTTTAATGTGGGCGAAAAATCCACTAGCTACTCAATTACGCTCACCTTTGATCCAGTAATATTTGATAACACCAAGTCCATTACTATGGTTGTTCCAAACACCATTACCACGCGCTCTGTAACTGACCAGCCATTATTTAAGAGCCCGGGGAGCCAGCAATGAGCACACCAAATCCGTCACAAAAAAGGCAGCTAATAGACAAGGCTAATCAGCGGGTACTTGTTATTACTAGCCTGGCCGCCTTTACCGTGATTTTCTGCCTGGTTGCATCCAAGACATTATTTGGACAATTGCTGTATCAAAACAGAATCGTGCAGGCCAAAAAAACGACCTTAAGCCAACTCAAGAAAGATTTTTCTGCCGCGCAAAACCTAGAAACTGCCTACCAGGCATACATAAGTACGCCGCAAAATGTCATTGGCGGCAATCCGAGCGGAAGTGGCCCTAACGATGGTGATAACGGCAAAATCGTTCTAGATGCGCTGCCCGGTCAATATGATTTTCCGGCGCTGGCCACGAGTCTTACCAAGCTCTTAAGCGGCCAAGGTGTTAAAATCCAGAGCATTAGTGGTACTGATGATGAAGTTGCCCAGTCAGAGCAAGCGCAAACTGCCACCCCGCAACCAGTGCCTATACCATTCCAGGTGAGCGCAAATGGCAATTACCAGGCCATCGTTAACACGGCTAAGACGTTTGAAGCATCAATACGTCCAATTCAGGTGCAAACGATTACTTTATCTGGCGATGACGCCAATCTTAATCTAACACTTGCCGCACAAACCTATTATCAGCCGCAAAAAACATTTAACCTATCTACAAAGGTGATTAAATGAAACAAAAAGATGTAATTTTAATAGTCGTTATTGCCGTTGTAGCCGGGATTCTATCGTTTATTATTTCCGGGCTGCTCTTTGTGACGCCAGAAAATCAGCAGCAAAAAGTGGAAGTCGCACCGGTTATTACAACTCAATTCACTACACCAGATAGTAACTACTTTAACAGCGCTTCCATTAACCCAACGCAAACTATTCAAATTGGAAATAGTAATAACCCAGCCCCGTTTGGCAACGGGCAATAACGGCGGACCGCGGCTATGAGCGTGCTGTCGGCAGCCTCACAGATCCAGGTGGAAGAGACGCTTGTTAGTGAGGGTGTAATTACAGAGGCCGACTTGCAAGAAATCCGCGCTGTCGCAGAGCGCGATAAGCTGCCGGTGTTTAGCCAGCTAGTGGCCAGCGGAAAAGTGTCCAACGAGCAGCTTACCAAAGCAATCGCTGTGGTCACCAAAGTACCATACGTTAACCTTACTACCGCCAAAGTTGACCCAAAAGTTCTGGATTTACTACCGCAAGAGGTGGCGGAACGCTACATGGCGGTTCCACTTGGAGAGATGCAGCACCGGCTGGTAGTGGCCATGTTGGATGCCGACAACATTCAGGCGGTCGATTTCTTAAGCAACAAAGTAGGCCGCGCCTTAAAAGTGTACTCCGCATCAGAGGAGGGGATTAGGGCGGTCCTTAAGCAGTATAAGGCCAACATTAGCGGCCAAGCTCTAGATGAAATCAGTCAGCTAGGCGACAAAGTAGATGCCGATAATGCGCGCGTGGAAGCCGCTAAGCGCCGCCCCGGTGAGCCAGAGATTACCACGCTTGTCCAAGACTCGCCCATATCTAAAGCGCTGAGCACGATTTTGGAATACGCCGCCAAAAACAGTGCCTCTGATATCCATATTGAGCCGCTAGAAAAAGAGCTTAAAATCCGCTGCCGCATAGACGGCGTATTGCGGGAAATCATGAAGCTGCCCAAAAGCACGGAGCCACCACTCATCTCCCGTATCAAAATTTTAGCCAACCTGAAAATCGATGAGCACCGCATCCCGCAGGACGGCGAGTTTAGTATCAAAGTTGCCGACAAAGCCATTGACCTACGTATTGCTATTAGCCCTGTTATCTGGGGTGAGCAGGTCGTTATTCGTTTGCTGGACAAGACCGGTACCAGCCTAAAATTAGAAGACATGGGCTACCGGGGTCGCGCGCTACGTAGCATCCAAAATGGCCTAAAACAGACCCACGGCATGATTCTAACTTCCGGCCCCACAGGCTCCGGTAAATCAACCAGTCTGTATGCGCTGCTGCAAGAGATTAAATCGGATACCGTCAATATTGTCACCCTGGAAGACCCAGTGGAATATAAAATGGACGGCATCAACCAAATTCAGGTTAATGCCGATGTTGGCCTAACATTTGCCACCGGCCTGCGTAGTATTTTGCGCCAGGACCCCGATATTGTCATGGTTGGAGAAATTCGCGATAAAGAAACTGCCGAACTGGCTGTTCAAGCTGCGCTTACGGGGCACTTAGTGTTCAGCACGCTGCACACCAACAGCGCCGCTGGCATTCTGCCGCGTCTTTTAGACATGGGCATCGAGCCATTCCTTATCGCCAGCACAGTGCACACAGTGATTGGTCAGCGGTTGCTGCGTCGGGTGGGCAAACAAAAGGAAACATATCAGTCTGATGCTGCAGAAACGGCAACAATTCAAGCCACACTAAATAACCTATTGCCCAAAACGGCAGAAGAAGCTGCTAAGGTTTCTGAAGATTTAGGCCATGCAAACTTGCCTCTTATAGGCCAAAGCGCTTATACTTTAACCAAGGGTGTGGATTCTCCGGACGCACCCGGTGGTTACAGCGGACGGATGGGTATTTATGAAGTCTTTGACATCAGTAACGAAATCCAAAAGCTAATTCTGCAGCGTGCCACCAGCGCGGACATTCAAAGAGTAGCCATAGAGCAGGGCATGGTCACCATGCGCCAGGATGGCTACCTAAAGGCCTTAGATGGGTTAACAACCATAAACGAAGTAAACCGCGTGGCAGCCGCGGAAAACGCATAAGAAAAGAGTGGGAATATGCAAGCAGCACCAAAAATCGAAATCCTGTTAGAAGAAGTTATTAAGAAGAAGGCATCGGACTTGCACTTACAGGTTGGTTTGCCGCCCATGCTGCGCGTAGACGGCGCTCTTGTTCCTGTAGCTAGCGCCGACGTTTTAAACGATGAAGCCGTAGAAACTCTAATCTTTGCCATTTTAGACGAGGACCAAAAGCAAATCCTCCTTAAAGACAAAGAGTTTGACTTTAGTTTTGCCTTTGGCGATCTTGGCCGCTTCCGTGTCAACGCTTTCCACGAGCGTGGCAACCTAGCCGCTGCGCTGCGCCTTATCCCCAACGAAATCCTAACCGTAGAGCAGTTGGGTCTGCCAGAAGTGGTCAAGAAATTTGCCGATTACCCGCGCGGCCTCGTCTTAGTTACTGGTCCCACCGGCTCCGGTAAATCTACGTCATTGGCGGCTTTGCTCCACAAAATTAACGTAGAGCAGGGTAAGCACATTATTACCATTGAAGATCCAATTGAATATACTCACACCTCGTCCAAATCTGTGGTGGTACAAAGAGAAGTTCACTATGATACCTACTCCTTTAGCGCCGCGCTGCGCTCTGCGCTCAGGCAAGACCCGGACGTGGTGCTGATTGGAGAAATGCGCGACCTAGAAACCATAGCCAGCGCCATTACCATTGCGGAAACCGGTCACCTTGTCTTTGCCACCCTGCACACCAACTCTGCCGCGCAATCCATAGACCGTATGATTGACGTTTTTCCGCCGCACCAACAGCCGCAAATCCGCTCCCAGCTGTCTAACATCCTAATGGCTATCTGCAGCCAGCGTCTGGTGCCCATGATTGGCGGCGGCCGTATTGCCGCAGCAGAAATCATGATTGCCACACCCGCTGTGCGCAACATCATTAGAGAAGGCAAGACCCACCAGATGGATGCCGTAATCCAGACCGGCGCAGAATTTGGTATGCAGAGCATGGACCGCACCCTGGTAAATCTGGTGCACGCTGGTACGATTAGCTACGAAGAAGCGCGCAACTACGCGGTAGATATTGATGAGTTAGATCGGCTCATGAGAGGCTAACATGCTCAGTTTTGATTACACCGCCAAAGACCCCTCCACCGGTAAGACGGTTAAGGCGGAGGTTCAGGCGGACAGCCAGTCGGCTGCTATTAGGCTGCTGCAAGCCCAAGGCTTGGTGCCACTAAACATAACCCTAGGCAAGGGCATCGGCAGTGCACGCAAGCTTAAGCGTATCAAAGTCAAGGACAAAGTGCTGTTTAGTCGTCAGCTGAGTACGCTGATTAATGCTGGTCTGCCGCTGGTGCAGAGCTTACGCAACGTATCCAGCCAGACCACCAACAAGTCATTTAAGGCTGTTATTAACCAGATTATTACCGATGTAGAAGCCGGCTCCACACTTGCCAACGCTTTTGGGAAGCATCCAGCTGTTTTTAATAGTGTCTATTTGGCGTTGGTATCAGCCGGCGAGTCCAGTGGTACCTTAGATCAGGCTCTGGAGCGTTTGGCCGATCAACAAGAAAAAGACGCCGATATTATGGCTAAAATCCGCGGCGCCATGATTTACCCTCTGATTGTGCTTGCGGTTATGCTGGCAGTGCTGGGCTTTATGTTAGTTAAGGTGTTACCTCAGGTAAAGTCACTCTATAGTACGCTGCCGGGAGCAACGTTGCCGTTTGTAACCACGGCGCTGATGGCAGTATCGGATTTTGTAATTACCTATTGGTGGGTTGTAGTAATTTTAGTGGCGCTTAGCGCTGTTTTTGGCAGCCGATGGGGCCGCACTGTTGGCGGCAAACGCTTTATGGACAGGATGTACATGCGCGCTCCGCTAATCAGTCCGCTGTTTATGAAGCTCTACATGGCTCGATTTGCTCGCACCGGCACTACATTGGTGGCCAGCGGCGTGCCCATTATTCAGGTGCTAGAAATCACTGGTAGGGCAGTCAACAACATACATATTCAAGATTCACTGCAAGCCGCGGCAGAAAAAGTCAAAGCCGGCAAAAGCTTGGGGGATTCCCTGACCGGGGACCCAAACTTCTTAGATTTAGTGCCCAATATGATTAAAATCGGTGAGCAATCGGGATCCATGGAAGCTATGCTGGCCAAGGCAGCGGACTACTATGAAAAAGAGCTGGACAACGAGGTTAAAAATATCCAGACAATTATTGAGCCAGTCATGATGGTCATGATGGGTATCATCGCCTTCATTATTGTGGCTGCCGTGCTGTTGCCAATATATGGTCTGGCGGGACAATCTGCATTAACAGGGTAGAGCTTGCAATTTGCTTAACAGGCAGTTATTATTCAAGCATTAGCATAAAAGAAAGTACACGAAGGGGGCATTCGATGCTACACAAACTCAAACAGCGTAATTCATCTGGCGGCTTTACCATTATTGAAGTCATGATTGTATTGGCCATTGCAACACTTATTTTGCTAGTCGTTCTTTTGGCGGTACCAGCTTTGCGCCGCAGCAGTACAAATACGACCTCTAAAAACGACGCGGCAAGCGTTGCCGGTGCAATTAACAACTTTATGTCAAACAATAATGGCGCTTTACCGCTCGACATCTGCGGCACCGGCACAATAACTGTTTCTGATAGGACAGGCTGTACTAGTAGCACCAATAACGAAAGTATTAACATACAGGCACAAACTGATGTCACAAAGGTCACAACCGCCCCAACATCGGCTAACCCAGCAACAGGATCCATTCAGGTCTTGTTAAGAAACGACTGTAACGGCGCAAGTTCACGGTCAGCAGCCGTTTACTACGTAACACAAACTGGTAACAGCACCAGTAAGTGGAGTTGTCAGAGCGTTTAGCCACTTAAGCATTCAGAAAAAGGCTCCCGTTAGGGGGCCTTTTTTGGTACCATAGCTGCATGCAGACTATGCTTATGATTATTTTGGGGCTCATTCTAGGTAGTTTTGTAAATGCTCTAGTTTGGCGACTCAGGGCCCATGAAGAGCCCACCAAGGCGCAGAAGAAGCTCAAGGCCACGGAGCTGAGCATGGTTACAGGACGCAGTATGTGCAGCCAGTGCCACCATCCGTTAGCCGCCAAGGATTTAGTGCCAGTAGTGAGTTGGCTGAGTTTGGGTGGAAAATGTCGATACTGCAGCAAGCCAATCCAAGACACGCCGTTGCCTGAGCTTGGTTTAGCAGCACTGTTTGCGCTGAGTTACTTGCTATGGCCATCACCCCAACAGGGAACTATACTGCTCATGTTTATATTCTGGCTGATTTTTCTTACCGGGTTTATGGCTTTAGCTATCTACGATGTACGGTGGCAATTGTTGCCGGATAAAATCGTCTGGCCGCTGGTTGGCTTGGCTGCGGTGCAGTGGGGGGTACTCTTTGTGACTGAACGCGGTGGGTGGTCGCAGGTCCTAAACACCGCGGGCGCGCTGTTGGTGGCAAGCGGACTGTTTTGGCTTATCTACCAAGTTTCAAAGGGAGAGTGGATTGGCGGCGGCGATGTTAAACTTGGCTTAATCTTGGGGCTGCTGGCCGGCACGCCGCTAAAGGCTATGTTGATGCTGTTTATTGCATCGCTCATCGGGACGCTGGCTGCTATCCCAGTGATGCTTAAGCAGAAGACGGGCATGGGAATAAAATTGCCGTTCGGGCCATTTTTGTTGGCCGGCTGTATCTTGGTGGTGCTTTTGGGCGATAAGCTTATATCGGCCTACCTAACAACTTTTGGGCTGTCATAGCGCTCCATAGTGCTTATGGTATACTTAAGGCAGTAAGCAGGGTGGCGCTAGTCGGTCAAAAGCCATGAACAAACAATACAGAATGAGCGGTTTTACCATTGTGGAGACCATGATTGTGATGGCGGTAACCGGTGTTATGTTTATAAGCGTGGTGCTGCTGATTAACGGCAAACAGCAAAGGGCACAATTCCAGTTTGCCGTCAAAGACGTACAGACACAGATTAGACAGATAATGACAGAGACCACGGCAGGCTATAACCAACTTGGCAACAACACGTGCAGCAATTTTGGCGGCAAGCCCAAACTTGCTACCGGAACAACCGATACACTTGGCACGAACGCGAGTTGTGTTTTCTTAGGTAAAACCATAATTTTTAGTCAGGATAAAGAATCGTTTTTAGTGGCACCGGTCATCGGGCTTCGACAGCCCATAACCACCGACTTCCAGGGTGTCTTCGCAGCAGATTTAAACAGCTCAAAACCGATTTTGAGCACGGATACTATAGCGAGCCAGATGATGCTTCAGTTTGGTTTAACTCCGGTAGCAATGTACATAGGCGATGACCTCGCGCAGAAGGTGGGCAGCGTGTCGTTTGTATTGACGCCAGGCGTCAAAGACATATCGCCCGGCAATCAGGGCACAACATCGCAGAATCTGAACATAGTGGCTGTAACCAACGGTAGCAGTTTGGCTAATAGCATCGATACAGAACGCAGCGCAGTAGAAACAGCCATGCAAAACGGCACTGTTAGCAGCAGAGATTATATAAATTCCACGGACGATAAAGTAAAAGTATCAATTTGCTTTAACAGTGGTACTACCAATCAGTCATTGTTGCTTACCATAGGTAACGGAGGCAACGGTATTGGCCTTGGTAGTAAAATATTCGGTGTTCAGAACTGTGGGGCGGCATGAGTAGGCGGCAACAATCCGGTTTTACCATTGTGGAGATGATGATTGCTACGGCTATTTTCTCTATTATCTTACTGATTATTACCGCTGGGGTCATGGCATTCTCCAGGCAGTATATGCGTGGTCAGACAGCCAGTAACTTGCAGTTTACGGCACGGCAGGTCACCGCTCAGATGGGGCAGGATATACAATTTGGTACTGGAGTGGAGGCCGCCGGTCCGGTGCAATTTAAGACAGACCTTACCTACAAAGTGGGATGTTATCGCATTGGCGCAAATATGTACCTATATCAAATTGGCAGCCAAGTTAAAGATGCCCAGCATGGTCTAATAATGATTCCTAACCACGCAGCTACTTGCAGCACTGTTACTCTTGACGCCGATACCCTAAAAAACGCTCTAGATACCGCAAAAGGTGCTCGTGAGCTGCTGAGCCAGGGTCAGCGTTTGTTGCAGTTGAATGTAAGTAGTGTTGGTAGTGCTACGCATGCTTTAGACATAGTTCTTGCTGGCGGCGATGACGACCTATTTACACCTACTGTTACGCCAAGTACTACTGCCTGGGAGCAGCTCAAGTGCAAAGCTCAAACGGGCCAGGAATTTTGCTCAGTGACTTCACTTCACACAGTAGCAGTTGAACGGGTATAATGAGAAAAACATGAGCAGTATAAAATATCATCGATTGAATCAGCGGGGAATCGGGTCGCTACTGTTTACCCTGATCATGATTGTGATTATTAGTCTTATTGTGTTGGGGTTTGCTCAGCTGGCGCGTCGTAATCAACGGCAAACGCTAGACAGCCAACTCAGTACCCAAGCTTATTACGCGGCTGAATCCGGTGTCAATGCGGCATTACGCATAGTTCGTGGCCCACACACCTATGAGCCCGGAGATAAAACAACTTGTAATCAACTGACTGACAGGCATGGCGCAGTATCAAAGTTAAGCCCAGGAAGCGAAACAAGTGTGAAGTATACCTGTGTGCTAGTAGACGAAGGAGCGCAAGACCAGCTTGTCTACCAAAATGTTAGTACTAGCTCGGCTATTGTGGTGCCTATTAATCCAGACGGTAGCCTGACGCAGCTAAAATTTACCTGGGACAAGCCTAGCGGAGTTCCTGGGTCCGTGAGCGACTGCGTCAATGATAACAATTTGCCATCTGCCAGTAGCTACGCCTGTCCTTACGCCATGATGCGTATAGATATAGTACCCCTTGTCGCTGGAGCAACACACACTATCGCAAGCTTGCAGTCTGGCAACAAAACTTTCTTTGTTAAGCCTACAAATGGTGGGTCGGGCAGCTTTGCGTTGAGCACATCCGACCCACTGCAGCGTGCAAGCTGCACAAACGGCGCAGGCTGTAGCGTTGCCATAACGGGCATGAGTGGCTCGTATGTGCTGCACATCTCCACTGTCTACCGGGACATACCAACTTTGAGCATTAGCCCTAATTCTGATGTTAAACTGGCAGGCGCTCAAGTAACTGTGGACGCTACGGGTAGAGCTGAAGATGTTCTGCGCCGCATTCGCGTCCGAGCTCCTATAGACAGCCGGCGAGTGTCCGTCACTGGAGCAATTATCAGCAATCAATCCATTTGTAAACGATTTGAAATTGGCGGGAGTGCCGGCTACAGCGTATCGTATCCCGCTGGTCTAAACTGTCCTTAGACTTCCGATTCCGGCGCCGGCCGCCCGTGAAACTTCTGATGCACCTCTTTAAGATGCGGGTCCGTAACATGTGTATAAATCTGCGTCGTGGCAATGTTGCTGTGGCCCAGCATAGCCTGTACGCTTCTAAGGTCTGCGCCGTTCATCAGTAAATCCGTGGCGTAACTATGGCGCATGGTGTGTGGGCTGACTTTTTTGGTAATGCCGGCCATCAGCGCATATTTGGCCACGCCGCGCTGCACACTACGCGGTGTCAGGCGCGTAAAGTTGCCGCTGCGGTCCACTTCTTTAACGCCGCTGTATCTTATGAATAGGGGCTTGGTGTTATCCTGGCGTTTGTCCATGTACTTTTGCACCCAGTAGGCCGCGGCTTCGCTAATAAAAATTGGCCGATCTTTCTGCCCCTTACCGCGCACCGTAAATTCGCGCCGTTTTAGGTTTATGTGGTCGCGGTCCAGCCCGGTTAGCTCGCTGACGCGCAAACCAGAGCTAAAGAGAAGTTCTAGGATGGCGCGGTCCCGCAGGCCCTGAATGGTGCTTAAATCCGGCTGATCAAACATCCGCTCCAGCTCTTCTTCTGTTAAGAAGGTGACCTGCTTGCGCTTGGTGCGCGCCAGCTCAATTTTGTCCGCGGTCATGGCAGTCAGGTTGCGCTTGGCACAGAATTTTAAGAAACTCCTGAGCGCAATTAGGTGGTAATTTAGGGTAGATTTGCCTAGCTCATCAGAGGCGTTAGTGCCAAGCCGATTTAGCCACAGCCGCCACTTTCTAATCATTTCTGCATCGACCTGCTGCACTGTTATATCATCCCCGGCAAAGTCTAAGAGCCGCTGCAGGTAGTGGTCGTAGTTGGCGATGGTTTTCTGGGAGCGGTTCTGTTCGATTTCTAGGTACTCCAGAAAATCGGTTTTGGCTTTTTTGAACTGCATATGGTTATTATAGCGCTTGTTTCTGGGCTTGTCCTGGTGAGCATATAGAGTATGATCTATAATATAGACTATAATCTATATGTCCTGGAGGAGGTCACATGAGTAAAGAGCACGATGAGTGGGTGCTAGCTATGATTAAAGACAAAGACCCTGATCTGTACCGGGCGGTTCTGGCAGAGCAGGACCCCAAGCTTGCCAAAGAGTTAGAGACGGAAGAAAAGCAGGCAGAGGCTAAGCACCGTCAATGGCAAAATCGACAGGCAATTATGCTGGAATTTTTTAACGCCATGACCGCCAAACATTGGCAGCAGCGCGATTTTGCGGAGCAGCTTGGCGTATCCCAGGCTACGGTCAGCAGTCTTTTAAGCAAACGCGCCAACCCGCGCCTATCCAGTTTATTAAAAATGGCAGACACGCTTGGCCTGGAGATCACGCTAAAATCTGCTAAAATTAAGGAGTAACAGGAGACCTTAATGGAACGAACCTTAATAATTATGAAGCCAGACGCCGTCATGCGCGGCATTGTTGGGGAAGTGCTGACCCGCTTTGAGCGCGCCGGTTTTAAAATTGTGGGTGTCAAAATGCTGGCCCCTAACTACGAGCAGCTGCACAAGCACTATGAAGGCATCGGCACGCTTAAGACGCGCCGCGGCGAGCAAATTTTTGAAAACCAACTGCGCAACATGCAGGTTGGCCCGGTCATTGCCATGATTTTGCAAGGTGTTGACGCCGTGGAAACCGTTCGCAAAATGGTGGGCGCCACAGAGCCTAAGTCGGCACTGCCTGGCACCATCCGCGGCGATTACGCTCACGTCAGCTACACCCGCGCCGACGGCAGCGGCGTTGCTATCAGCAACATCATTCACGCTTCCGCGGATGAAAAAGAAGCCCTAGAAGAGATTGACCACTGGTTTGCCGGTCAGGAAATCTTTGCCGATTACCAGACGGTGCACGAGATGTTTACGCAGCCGCGCAAGAAGCCGAGCAAATAGGTTAGCCCCCCCTGATTTGCTTTGCAAAATCATGAGCTCGTCGGAACAAAAGAAAAAATGTTAACACATTTTCTTTTGTTCCTTCTTTGCCCCCATAGTTCAATGGATAAAATAACTCCGTCCTAAGGAGGAGCTCCACGTTCGAATCGTGGTGGGGGCACCAAATTACTACGCACACCTGACTGACTATATAGATTATGATCTATATTATCGACTATAGTCTATACACTCACCAGACGTACGGGCGGCATAAAATGGTACAATACGCTTATGGCAAAGCCAAAACCAACAAAGTACTTTAAAGATCAGTTTGATGATGAAGAGGTCCTGCATGTTTTCAGGCGCCACCCAGTGGTTATGCGCAAGGGAATTGTGCTTTGGTCGCTGGCTATGTTGGCCGGGCCACTCTACATCTTAATATTGAGCTTTATTTACCGCAACGACCCCACTAAGTACCCGTCAATGGGTGCTTTTTATGGCAGCCTCATAGCCAGTTTTGTGCTGGCGGCCATTGTGTTTGCTCCCAGCTACCTCAGTTGGTACTTCAGTATTTTTATAATCACAGATCAACGATTTATTCAGATTACGCAGAAAGGGCTGTTCCATCGGGCAGTGGCCGATATTGCGCTGAATCAGATTCAGTCGGTTAACTACGAAGTGGCGGGATTGCAGGAAACGCTGCTGGGATTTGGTACAATAAAGATGCAGACATATATTGGCGATGTGACGATTCATGAAGTGCATCATCCGGCCAAACTGCAGAAAAAGCTGGTGGGCATCTTGCGTGAGTTGGGCGTGGGCCTGACGCAGGGGCAGCCCAACCAAGCAGAGCACGCGCCAATCGGCGACTAACAGAGTATGAAGAAGAAATTACCCAAACTACGTAAACCCAACTTGCCTGCGGCGATTAAGCGCCGTAAGTCAGCAGAAGATAAGGCCGCAGAAGCCCTGGCCAACGTGCCGCGCATTACTAATGAGACTGTGGCGGAGCACAGGGAAGAGGTCTTAGGCGGCGCCCGTAAGTATATTTACCCCCTGCAGCACTCCAAAAAGCGCCTGGTCAAGCTGTCTGTAAGTGTGGTCGTGCTGGCCATTGTACTGTTCTTGGTTGGAACCGTGTTAGCGCTATATAAATTTCAGAGCACTTCTGGTTTTATGCATGGCGTCACGCAGGTAGTGCCGTTCCCGGCAGCCAAAGCTGGCTCGTCCTGGGTGTCATATGACAGCTATTTGTTTGAGCTACGACGCACTATGCACTACTACACCACCCAGCAGGGGGCAGATTTTAAGCACAAAGATCAGCCACTCCTAAAGCGCCTTAAGCAGCAGGCCATGGACCAGGTAATCCAAGACGCTTACATTAAACAGCTGGCCAAACAAAATAAAGTTAAAGTAACCGACGCCCAGGTTAACGCCCAGATTAACATGCTGCGGCAGCAAAATCGACTTGGCAGCAGCGACCGCGAATTTGCCAACGTCCTTGGCGAATTTTGGGGTTGGAGTCCAGCCGACTTTAAGCGTGCCATTAAGCAGCAACTGCTAGCGCAAGCTGTGGTCTCTAAGCTAGACGTACAGACTCAGAGCCGGGCCGCAGTAGCCCTTAAGCAGTTGCAGGACGGGGCAGATTTTGCCGCCGTAGCAACCAGCTCAACGGATGACTCCACTACAAAAAATAACGGCGGCCAGTTTGCCGGTGTTATTGCGGCCAATGACACGGCCATCCCACCAGCCATTGTATCTCAGTTGTTTAAGCTCAAAGACGGCCAAATTTCCGGCGTCGTAGACAGCGGCTATTCGTTAGAAATCCTAAAGCGCATTGCTACGCAGGGCGATAAAATCCAGGCGGCGCACATCCAGTTTAATCTGCAGCCCGTCAGCACCTACACAGACCCGGTAGCTAAAGCGCAGCCAGCGCATCGGTTTATTCAATTTTAATTTTGAAGCCCGACCGGACTGAACGCTGATGCTACTTGTCATGAACCGCTAATCTCACTCGCTGCGCGCGTACGGAGATTGCCGGTTCAGAATCTGTGGAAGGGCAACAAAGTAAAAGACCCAAGCTGCACTTGGGTCTTTTACTTTGGCGGGCCCGACCGGACTTGAACCGGCGATCTCCTCCGTGACAGGGAGGCGTGATAACCACTTCACTACGAGCCCAGGTTGTAAAGTAACAGGGGTAATTGTAGCAGCTCGCTGGCTGTTTGTCTACTATTGGTGCGGGTGGGGGGAGTCGAACCCCCGTCCCAACCTTGGGAAGGTTATATAATGGCCGTTATACGACACCCGCATGAGCCGATTTTGCCGGACAGTAGTTCCTTGAGGGAAGTACTGCGCTTGGGTCTGTATGGAGCCACCTAGCAGGATCGAACTGCTGACCTACGCGTTACGAATGCGTCGCTCTACCAACTGAGCTAAGGTGGCGTCATGCAACAGATAGTATATCCTATATTGAGCAATAAAAGCTACTAGTAAATATCGATGGTTTTGCTGTTGCACCGCGGCCAATTACTTCCACCTAATTACCTGTGGCGGAACATATAACCGCGCCGCAAAACAGTTTGACAAAAGAACGATTGTCTACACCGTCAGAATCCCATAGGCGTACGCCACAGTAGAAAGTTACGGTTGCTCGCTATCTGGACTTGGCAATGATACGCCGCCTCCCCTTGTAATATCTGTTTTCAGTATCAACTAAGATACAAAAAATGCTACAATAAGGCCAGTTTATGGCAAAATCCTCATTCTTTAGAGATCATATCCTGCTCCTGCTGTTGAGCGTCAATGGCTTCCTGGCATTGGGGGGCGTAATTTTTGTTCTGGCGCGGCTGGGTAGCGCTCACGGCAGCGGCTATATTGTGCAGTACCGATCTTCGCTTGGAGTGGACGCCTTTGAACAGGGGACAGTCTCAGGAATCTTAATTTTTCTTGCATTCATGATATTAGTCTTTACCGTGGGTGCTTTTCTAAGCCTGCGGGCGTATAAGCTGAGTCGCAATATTGCGTTGATTGTTCAGTCTATGACGGCCCTACTCCTAGTATTAAGTAGTATCGTCAGTGGGGCGCTGCTGCTACTCCACTAGTATGAAAAAGATAGAGATTCCGTTTGAGAAGGATCGACGCGGCTGGTACAGGTTTTTTGAGATTCTGCCTGGGTCGCTCAGCTATTTTATGCTGGCGCTGCCCGCAATCCTGAGTCTTATTAATGTTACGGCCGCATTGGCGTTTATCTTAGTCTACCTCCTGGTGTACTTTATCCGGACGTCCGTAGCAGGGCCCATTAGGTCTATTGCTGGCTACCGCACACACAAGCAGCACATGAAGCTGGACTGGCAAGCACTTTTAGCCGATGTCCAGGCAGGCAAGGTTAGCACCAAGCATGCACCACGCTGGCATGCCCAAAACTTGGCTAGGCGGGAGACATTTGCTAAACAGTACCAACCAGACAACCTACTACATGCCGTAATCATTGCTACCGTTAATGAAAGCCGCGAGGTGCTGGAGCCAACCATCCAGTGTGTGCTAGACAGCCAGTACGACCCCCAGAAAGTCATACTAGTGTTCGCTTATGAGGGTAGAGCGGGCAAGCCCACCGAAGATAGAGTACAAGAATTACTCAAATTGTACGGTCCACGCTTTAAACACGCAATGGCAGTATGTCACCCGGCTAATTTGCCAGGAGAGGTCATTGGCAAGGGCGGTAACGTGACATATGCCGGCCGCGAGCTAGCTAAATACGTTGCCGCAGAAAACATAGACCCGGCTAATGTAATCGTCACTACGCTCGACGCTGACAACCGTCCGGACCCACGCTACCTAGCTGCGCTGAGCTACCTGTACTGTGTATCGCCCAACCCACTGCGGGCTAGCTACCAACCACTTCCTATGTATACCAACAATATTTGGGACGCACCCACGCTCATGCGGGTGATTGCCACCAGCAACAATCTCTTTTATATAGTGCAAACGCAGCGACCACATTTGCAGCGCAACTTTAGCGCCCATGCCCAAAGCCTGCAATCGCTGCTAGATATGGATTTTTGGAGTCGGCGCACAGTAGTAGAGGACGGGCATCATTTTTGGCGTTCTTATTTTTGCTATGATGGCGACTACCGAGTCTACCCGCTGTTTGTTCCCATATACCAAGATGCGGTGTTGGCGGACGGCTATCTTAAGACTATTAAGGCGCAGTTTGTGCAGCTGCGTCGGTGGACCTATGGCGCATCCGATGTTGCCTACATTGCCAACCAAATCTTTATGCGCAAGAGCCCGGCGCCTAAGTGGGATAGCATAGGCAAATTGCTGCGGACCTTAGAAGGCCACGTGACTTGGGCTACCGGTACAACCTTGGTCTTTTTTGCGGCCTTTATACCGCCACTGATTCACCCAGACGCCATTGGCGCCCAGCTGCTGCCCAACATCGTCAGTAACTTCCAGCGCGTGGGTATCTTGTTCTTGCTGGCGAGCGTCTACATATCTCTGGTTACGTTGCCACCACGTCCCGCACGCTATAAACGACGGCATTCAGTACTAATGGTTGCTCAATGGGCCTTGGCGCCGGTGGCGGCAATCGGCTTTGGATCACTTGCTGCATTTAATTCGCAGACCCGACTTATGCTACGCAAATACCTGAGCAAATTTGATGTTACAGAAAAAGCCGTCAAGACAGAGCACGGAAAAACAATTAGCACAGAAGCCGACCCGGACCGTTAGGCACCTTTGTGCAGTGCGGCGTAGTGAGCGGCGGCCAGCTTATCAAATCTAGTTAGGGCGACTTGCACCGCCTGGGCTATTTGCGATTTTTGCAAAGCACCACTTTTTGCCTGCACGGCCAGCTTAGCAGTGATAGCGTCGGCAAGCGCGCCGGCATCTGTTAAACTTGTAGACCTGTGCTGCAAACTTTTATAGAGACTCAAGAAAAGCCTATCCCGTTCATAGGGGGTAGGCTTTTTTGACCCTGTAACGACTAGGCTACGCCGATAATCTATGCCCTCTAGCGTGGTAACCACCACGTCGCACATTGTGCAATTACGCCGCCGCCAGACTTGATTAGTCCGTTTGAGCTGCCGGGAGTTGCTAACATCAAGTTTTGCGCCGCATGTGTTACAAACCATGTCTATATGTTGTCATGTCGCTATTAAAAACACAAGTGGAAAACTTTTGTGGATATGGGGATAAAAAAACACCTCTGTTACCAGAGGTGTTTGCTGGATGTCTTATGTCTGACAAACAGATGATGCGCTGATCCACTCTATTGAGCGGGGCGCAGGCGCCGGATGCGGGCTGCTGGCGTAGAAGAAGCAAGTTCTTCGTAAAACAGCTGAAACGTATCAAGCGTGCTTTGACTTTGGTTATTCAAAACTCCCAAAAAGTCCTGTTTAACGTAACCATTATAGCCCACATCCTTGACATTGTCAAGTATATGTTGCAATAGTGCTTATGCTTAACAGAGGTAGAGATTATCTGCAAAATCGCTTTTTATGTGTATAATGACAGTATGAAAGCAAAGCAAACAACACTCGGAATCCTGGTTATTTTGGCAGGGGCTATTGTTCTATTCGTTAACACTAATACCGGTCCGGCCAGGGAATTAGCCGCTGATTGGTGGCCGCTTACCTTCATAGTAGCTGGAATTTACATGCTGTGGGTAAATGCCCGTAATTATGTTTGGCCCATCATTCTCATGTTGATTGGAGGCGTGACACTCCTAAGAACCCTCGGCATCGCCGATGTAAATCTTGGCACCCTCATTGCGCCCGTAATTCTGCTTGGGATAGGAGTCAGCATTATAATTTCTGCCAGAGGTAGCGCCAATCAAGGCCACAATTCTACCACGGAAGATTCAGTAACCGCAATTCTAGGCGGATCATCCAGCCGGAACACATCTACTGCCTACACAGGCGGCACTGTAACAGCACTGATGGGCGGAGCGGAGCTTGATTTGTCACGTGCTACGGTCAAAGATCATGCTGTTTTGCGCGTCAATATAATTATGGGTGGGCTCGAACTGCGAGTAGCCGATAACGTACAGATTATTAACCGCACCCAGTCAATCCTGGGCGGTATAGAGGATAAAACAATACCAGTCGCTGCCAACAAAGCTAATCCAAGCCTTACCATCCAAGGGCTGGTACTCATGGGCGGCATTGAAGTTAAGCGTTAGCTACAGAATAACGGAGGCGCTATCGTCCGCCTGCGGCGGCCGTATCACCCACCCGCATCTTGACCTGAGCGGTCAATCTGCCGTGGGCTCAAGCTTGGCGCTTGAGCCCACCATATAAAAAAGACTCTTTCGAGTCTTTTTTATATGGTGGGCGATATAGGATTCGAACCTATCACCTTCGCAACGTCAATGCGACGCTCTAGCCAAATGAGCTAATCGCCCCTGTTAGGGCAGGTATTACTATAGCGCAGTTACCCCTGATAGGCAAGTATTGGCTGGGGCAGGTCCATTTAAACATGCTCTAAATCGGTCAAAAGCAAGAAACCCACGCCAGGTAGTATGCAGGGCACACAGCGTGGGCCAATCGTGGACTTCTAGAAACCGGACAGGGAGACAATCCCGCACGCTAGAACGTCATATATGATGTCAATCAAAACAAGTTATCCACACTGTGGATTGTAAATAAAACAGCATATAAGTACTAGCCATATAATACCACCTGCTTTATACTAGCATGCAGGTGGGTTTTGCCGGGTGCTTTATACGCTCCCAAGTCAGGGTGAGGCAGTAGAGAAGCCTCACTACCGGGCAAACAGCTAAAAAACGCTTCAGTGAATTTGCGAGATTACTGAAGCGTTTTTTGTTGTTATAATAGACACATGCAACCACAATCGGAATCACCCACGCAACCAGCAGCAAAAAAGATTCTAGTCATAGAAGACAACCAGGCCTTGGCAGAGATTTATAAAACTCGTCTAGAGATTCTGGGCTACACCGTATATATAGGCTACAACGGCATAACTGGGCTGTATTTTGCACAGCAAGAGCTGCCTGATTTGGTGCTACTGGACCTGATGATTCCGGATATTGCGGGCGATGAAGTGCTGGACACTATGCGTCGATCTGACTGGGGTAAAAATATTCCGGTGTATATTATCAGCAACTTAAATGAGTCAGAGGCGCCGCGTCGGCTTAGAGAGCTGGGGATTAGCGGTTACAGCGTGAAGGCCAACTTAACAGATGACATGATTGACCAAATCGTTAACAAGATTCTGCGTCCAGAGATGGCGGGGCCGCGCACCGGTTACCAAGACCAGCAAGAGGCGGGTCCGTCTGCTGTTGAAATCTAGCTCCGGAGTGCTACAATAGGCTTAAGCGATGAGGTGATCTAACCAATCACGGAGCTTCGTGGGAGTGGTAGCGGGCTGCACGTTAGCAGCATGCTACAAGAGTAAACGTCTAAGGTGGAACCTCCTGGTTTTTCCCCGGGACCTAGGACACTTGGCCAATATTTCTGCGCTATGCGAGGGCGCGGAAAGGTTTGCCAGGTGTCTTTTTATTATCGTGCTCTACCAAATGTGTAAAACGTGTACAAAACGTAGAGCGACCAAAAAAGGAGTAGTTATGTCAGAGCCAGACCCCATACACGCCATGCGCCACTCGTGCGCCCACATTTTAGCTACTGCTGTTCAGCACCTCTGGCCGGAGGCCAAATTTGGCGTGGGTCCGGTGGTAGAGAACGGCTTTTATTACGATATTGACCTTGGCAGTGGTCAAAAACTATCAGAGGAAGATTTTGCCAAAATAGAGGAAGAAATGGCCAAAATCGTCAAAGCAAACGAGCCATTTGTCCGCTCAGAGATGCCCATAGATCAGGCCATAGATTGGGCAAAAACCAAGGGGCAGCCCTATAAAGAAGAGCTGCTCAATGACTTAAAGCGCGCCGGTACCACCGTAGCCAAGGACCTCAATGCAGAAGAAATGGGCACCGTTGCCTCTGGTGATGGTGCAGTAGAGAACGTGTCGTTTTACACCGATGGCGACTTTACGGACCTCTGCCGCGGCCCGCACGTAGAATCTACGGGCAAAGTCGGCGCCTTTAAGCTGCTGCGCGTTAGCGGCGCCTACTGGCGCGGCAAGACCGATAACCCTCAGATGCAGCGAGTCTACGGCGTGGCATTCCAAACGCCCAAGGAATTGCGGCAACATCTGGACATACTAGAAGAAGCGCGCAAGCGCGACCACCGCAAAATCGGCCAAGAGATGGATTTGTTCATCTTTAGTGATTTGGTAGGGCAGGGGCTGCCGTTGTTTACGCCGCGCGGCACCGTGCTTAAGAATGAGCTGGATCGATTTGTACAGGACCTCAGAACAGAGGTCGGCTTTGAGCAGGTCAGTATTCCACACCTTACCAAAAAAGATTTGTATGAAAAGAGCGGCCACTGGAGCAAATTTAAGGACGAGCTTTTCCGCATCAAAACGCGCGACGGCTACGAATTTGCCATGAAGCCCATGAACTGCCCCCACCACACCCAAATCTACGCCAGCCAGCCGCGCAGTTACCGCGATTTGCCGGTGCGCTACCGCGACACCACCATGGTCTACCGCGACGAGCAATCTGGGGAACTGGGCGGCCTGAGCCGCGTGCGCGGCATTACGCAGGACGATGCCCACGTCTTCTGCCGCACATCGCAAGTAGAAGCAGAGGCCGAGCAGCTCTGGCATATTATAGAAACGTTCTACAAGGGCTGTGGCTTTACTGACTTTACTGTCCGCCTTTCTATGCATGACCCGGACAACATGGACGCCTACGCCGGCGGTCAAGACAAGTGGGAGTCCACCGTGAGCCAGCTGCGCAGCATTATAGAAAGCAAAGTTGGCCAGGACTACCTAACAGGGGTAGGCGAGGCTGCGTTCTACGGGCCAAAAATCGATTTTATGGCTAAGGACGCGCTGGGCCGACAGCACCAATTGGCCACCATTCAGCTGGACTTTAACCAGCCGGAGGGCTTTGATCTGACCTGCACAAACGAAGAAGGGGAGCCGGAGCGGATTGTTATGTTGCACTGCGCCGTCATGGGGTCGCACGAGCGCTTCCTGAGTGTTTACATAGAGCACACCGCCGGCAAATTCCCGGTTTGGAACGCACCAGAACAGGTACGGCTCATTACCGTTAACCAAGAAGATAACACCTTAGAATTTGCAGAAAACGTCCGCCAGGCCGCGCGCAAATTGGGTCTAAGGGCAGTTGTAGACAATTCCAACGAATCCGTCGGCAAAAAAATCCGCGCCGCAGAGGTGGCTAAAGTACCGTACACGCTAGTGCTAGGCGAGCGCGAAATCGGCGGCGGCGATGTCACGCCGCGCGTCCGCGCAGACCTAAAGGTAGAAGGCCAAGAGCCAGCGCCGCGCGCCATGGATGAGTTCCTAAAAACGGTGGCAAATGAGGCTAAGAGCCGGGTCAGCAAGACATCGCTGTAATGAAAAATAAGCCTATAATTGCCGTTGATATTGACGATGTGCTGGCAGATTTTGCGAGTTTTTTTGTGGACTACAGCAACCGTAACTGGCAAAGTAATCTGACGCACGATGATTTTAATGAAGATTACGGCCAGGTGTGGGGAGTTGATCGCGATGAAACAACCCGCCGCGCCCAGCAGCTGCACGACCCAGCACTTTTTCTTGCTATCGCACCCAATTTCGATGCATTGGCGACCCTTCTTAAATTAAAAGAGAACTACGAGCTGATTATTGCAACCTCGCGTCGTAGCAGCCTAACAGAGGCAACACATAGCTGGCTAGAGAAACATTACGGTGGAATTTTTGACAGGGTCTATTTTAGTGGCATCTATGATGGCGTGATTACTGCAAAGAATGTCACGCGCACCAAGCGGGATTTACTCGTTGAACACGGGGTAGATTACCTAATAGACGACCAGATTAAGCATTGTTTTGGGGCAGCTGAATCAGGGGTGCAAGCCGTGTTATTTGGTGACCGCGGGTGGAATAAACACGATGATTTGCCGGCGGGCGTCACGCGCTGCGTGGACTGGACAGCCGTAGAGGCGTATTTTGCCGATAAACGCTAACAGGGTAACTATACAAATTATCTCTGTTTTTTGTATAGTGCACTTTACAGAAAACAGATGTTTTTTGTATAATGTAACACATGTACATACATAGATTAGCCGAATCAAAACTGTCTGAGCTCTTAAAGGGCAAGAAGGTTATCATGCTTTTGGGTGCGCGCCAGGTTGGTAAGACAACGCTGGTGGAGCCGTTTGCCAAGCATACCAAAAGTTTGTTCCTGAACTGCGATGTAGTAACGGATAGAAATCGCTTAATGACTGCCAGCGCTCAATCTGTTGAAACAGCCATGAATACATTGGGCGACCCAGAACTACTGATAATTGATGAGGCGCAGAATTTGCCAGAGGTAGGGAGGATAGTCAAAGGCTGGTATGACTCAAATGTTGCAACAAAAATTGTTCTGTTAGGCTCCTCCAGCTTAGATCTGTTGGATGCCACGGCCGAGCCGTTAACAGGGCGCAACAGAAAAATATTCCTGACGCCACTACTGTTTGAGGAGTTACTCCGGAATCAAGACTGGTATTCTAAGGAGCTAACAAACGACTTGCTAAAAGAGTACTGGGCCGTACAGATAAACGGTTTGGTATTAGGACACATGGTCTATGGAGGTTATCCGGAAGTTGTCACATCTACAAACAAAGAAGAGTGCCTGGCGGAACTAACATCGGACTATTTGCTGCGCGATGTCTTGTACAACGGCCTTGTTAAATCACCAGACTTAATCAAACGACTGCTGGCACTCCTTGCCTATCAGGCCGGTAGCAAGGTCAATGTTAGCGAGCTGGCAAACGCGCTAAATGTAACGCGTCCTACAGTGCAGGATTACCTACAGCTGCTTGAACGTTCGTACGTTATATTTACGGTCGGCTCTTACAGTACAAACTTGCGGAATGAGATTTCTAAAGATCGCAAAATCTTCTTTTGGGACACAGGAGTGCGCAATGCGCTGTTAAAAGAGTTTTCTATGTCGCCGCTCAGGAGCGATATCGGTTCGCTGTTTGAAAACTGGGTCATGGCAGAAATCGCCAAAAAGAATCTGTTGCAGGGCGATAGGTTTAATATTTTCTTCTGGCGTAAGACCGATGGCGGTGAGGTAGATATTGTCATTAAGGGTACGGACACATTTAAGGCCTATGAGGTAAAATGGAGCAAGACCAGCAAAACGCGCGGCGGGCGCGCCTTTACAAATGCCTACGGTATTCCGGTAGAAACGATTACACAAGATAATGTCATTGACGTTTTGCTGGCGGAGAGTTTATGAGCAAGAAACAGGTAATTGCCGTTGATATTGATGAGGTACTAATGCCGCATTTTGTCGATTTAATTACGTGGTACAACGCAAAATTTGGCACGACACTGACGGAGTATGACAATCATCCGACTGACCCTGGCAACTGGGGTACAGACGATGTTACTGTGGCTATAAAGCGAGTGCATCAGTTTTATGACACGCAGGAGTTTATGGATTCTAAGCCGTTTAAGGAAGCGCGCAAAGAGCTAGAGTTTCTTGGCAGCTACTACGACTTAATTGTCGTGACAGCGCGCGATACTATTCTAGAGGCCGCAACAACGGATTGGATTAGCCGTCATTTTAAGGAGTTATTTAAGAGCATTCATTTTACGAAGCACTTCAATTTAGAGGGTCAGCGCCGCGACAAAGTAGAGGTACTGCGCGAGCTGAACGTGTCGTATTTTATTGATGATTCGCTGGCAAACATTGATTTGGCTGCCGCTGCTGGTATTCAATGTGTGCTGTTTGGCGATTACGCCTGGAACCAAGCTGATGTACTGCCAAAAAATGTGACGCGCTGCAAAAATTGGCTGGAAGTTTCTGATTACTTTGAGGACATCCTAAGCGCCAGATTAGTTGATTCACAGATTAAAAGACCAACAATCTCTCATGAGGAGCTGGTTGCGAAATTAAAGCGAGACGGGCTGCTTTGAGTGATAACTTCCGCGCTCGCGTAGAAGCTGTAGTGGCGCAAATTCCGCCCGGTCGGGTCATGACCTACGGCCAGCTGGCGGCGCTGTGCGGAAACGCGCGGGCGGCGCGGATTGTGGGCGGCATCGCCCATTTTGGAGATCCGGATTTACCGTGGCAGCGAGTCGTCAATAAGCGGGGCGGCTTGGCGGCGGGGTATCCCGGTGGCCGGGCCGCGCATGCGGCGCATTTGCAGGCAGAGGGCATCGCCGTTTCAGCTGATTATTACGTGAATGCAACGGAGCTGCTGTGGAACCCATCCTAGTCATTGTGGGGGAAACGGCCAGCGGCAAGTCCGATCTAGCCTTCAAATTAGCCCAGGAGCTAAACGGCGAAATCATTTGCGCCGATAGCTGGACGGTCCGCCGCCAGATGGACATTGGCACCGCCAAGCCATCCGCAGAAGAACAGGCAGCAGTTAAGCATCATCTGTTAGATGCAGTAGACCCGGAGCAGCCATACAGTGCGGCGGTGTTCAAAAAGCAGGCTTTAGACGCCATCCATGATATACAAAACCGCGGTAAGTTGCCAATAATGGTTGGCGGGACGGGTCTGTATATCGACGGTGTTATATTTGACTACAATTACTTGCCCGCAGGACCGCCCGGTCAAAGGGAAGCGCTGGAACAGTTAACAAGGGAAGAGTTGCTTGAGCAGATTGAGTCAGAAGGAATTGAGCTGGGAAGCACGGACATCCGTAACAAACGTCGCCTAATGCGCCTGCTAGAAACCAAAGGCGCTCAGCAGACCAAAGGGCAACTGCGGCCCAGCACAATTATTATTGGCCTATTGCCGGAGCGCGAGCAGCTCAAAGAGCGGATCACCAAAAGAGTGGACCATATGCTGGAACAGGGCCTGGAGCAGGAAGTGCAAAAATTGGCACAGAAGTACGGCTGGGAGGCGGAGGGACTCAAAGGCATTGGCTACCGCGAATGGCAGGACTACTTTAATGGCTCGCAAAATCTGGAAACCACGCGGCAGCGAATAATAAGTAGTACAGTGCACCTGTCTAAGCGGCAGCGAACGTGGTTTAAAAGACATGCACAAATTAAGTGGTTTTCTACCCCTGTTAATTATGCACAGGTTGTTGATTATGTCACAACAGAGTTGAACACTTTAGGTTGAACACCGGCGCCGGGGGGTCTACAATAAAAGCATGGTTGAACAATTGTTTGGATCAAAGACCCGCGTTAAGCTACTACAGCTGTTTTATAGTAACCCCAACCGCTCGTTTTACGTGCGGGAAATCACTCGCAAAATCGATGAGCAAATCAACTCTGTCCGCCGCGAGCTGTCCAATCTGCTCAACATTGGCATTATTACGTCAGACAACACGCAGAACAAACTCTATTATGAAGTCAATCAAAAGTATGATTTTTACGACCCGCTGCAAGCCATCTTTGGCGGCGGCGTGGGCGTTCCGGCCAAAAAGCCTGCGGCCAAGAAGACTACCAAAGCCGCCCAGCCGGTTGGCGGCAATGAGGCAGATGATCTAAAGGCCCTAGGCCACATAGAACTGGCAGTCCTTACCGGCCAATTTACACGTGATGAGCGCGCCGGTGTAGACTTGGTGCTGGTCGGCACCGTTAACACCAACGCCGTAAACAAGTACGTGGCAGACTTAGAGGCCAAAGAGGGCAAAGAGATTCGTTACGTGGTCATGAAACCATCGGACTACAAATACCGGCAGCAAATCCGGGACCGCTTTGTCACAGAGCTGGCCGCCGCCAAGAAGCAAGTATTAATTGATCAACTAGGAGAATAAACACATGGAACTGCAATTTTACGGTGCTAACTGCGTGGTCATGACCTACAAAGGCGTGCGCCTGGTCTTTGACGATAATCTAGCCCAGCTTGGCGGCAAATCCGTTAGCCGTCCGAGCGATGTGGTGCTCTTTACCGGCCGCCCCCACGCAGACGCATCTAAAGACGCCAAGCTCATGATAGACATGGCCGGCGAGTACGAGGTTGGCGATGTCTCTATTACCGGCATCGGCGCCAAACTACACATAGACGAAAAAGAAAAAAACGGCACCATGTACCGCATCCAAGCTGGGGACACCACGCTGCTGGTCACTGGCCACATTGCCCCAGACCTGACAGAGTCGCAGCTGGAGCGCATTGGCATGGTAGACGTTATGGTGGTGCCGGTCGGCGGCCACGGCTACACGCTTGACCCTATTGGTGCTCTAAAAGTTATTAAGGCCGTGGAGCCTAAGCTTGCGGTGCCTACCTACTACGCAGACAAGGCGCTCAAGTTTGAAGTCCCAGCCACAGATTTGGCCAGTGCGCTGCACGACCTTGGCATGGAGCCACGGGAAACCGTTAGCAAGCTCAAGGTTAAGCCGGCCGATTTATCTGATATTACGCAGCTGGTCGTCCTAGAAAAATCCTAAAATTAAAGCAACAAAAAACCGCAGTTTTTTGAGGACTGCGGTTTTTTTAACGGCGAACTATTTAGCTTCTGCTGCTGGCGCGTTACCCAGAAGACCCTTTTTCTTAAGGGTGCGGATAGCCTGGGTACTGAGTTTAAGCGTGACTTTGCGGCCGTCTACGGTGACGGTTTTGGTCTGAAGATTTGGCTTCCAAACTTTTTTGGTGTGGCGCTGGGAAAAGCTGACATTGCTGCCGTACTGTTTGCCTTTACCGGTGATTTCGCAGATTTGCATTACTGATTTCTCCTGAATTTCAAGTGTTAATTGTAATGCAAAACAGGGAAGAAGTCAAACACCTTAGCTTTTAGTGAGTTTGCGCGGGGCCACAAAATAGGCCGATTTCTAGAAGCCCACACTCCGTAGCATGGAAGGCCCACGGCGTGGGCTAATCGTGGGCTTCTTGATTTTGGTCAATTTGAAGGACCGACACCCCAAGCCAAGAGTGCTATACTAAAAGCATGTTTTCAGACCTAAGCGGACTCAGTATTGGCCTACTCATTGCGGCCATGATTGTCAGTGTGGTCATTCATGAACTTATGCACGGCGTCATGGCCTACTGGCTGGGCGATACCACTGCGCAAGAGCACGGCCGGCTCAGCTTAAACCCGCTCAAGAGTGTTGACCCACTTACAACAATAGCGTTGCCTTTACTCCTTATACTTACCACTGGAACGCCGTTTTTTATTGCCAAGCCGGTGCCGTTTGACCCGTCGCGTGTGCGCTTTGGCGATTACGGCGCGGCCCTAGTTGGCCTGGCCGGACCGGCCAGCAACGGGCTGTTAGCGCTGCTGGGCGCGGGCCTGTATCGGCTGGTGGGTAGCGGACTACTGCACGAGTTTGGCTTTTGGTTTGCGCTGGTTAACGTGGGCCTAATGGTTTTTAACATGATTCCGTTCCCGCCGCTGGATGGGTCGCGCGTGCTGTACGCCTTTGCGCCGGAGCCGCTGCGCCGCGTCATGGAAACCATTGAAAACTACGGCTTAGTGGCCATTTTGGTGTTTATGTTTGTTATTTTCAAGTTAATCGCCGGGCCGGTTATCAACTTGGAACTTAACATCTTAAAAGCTATACTATAAGTAGCTTCGGGCAAAGAATCGGCCTTAGGTCGATTTGCTGGAATAATGATTATCTGAACAATAATCTTTAGGGAGCTCTACGACAGTTGCGGCCGTGGCTGCAACTTGCGAGCACCCACTTGGTTAACCGCAGGTTAATCTTTTCCGGCGCCCGGAGCTTTTTGTATTGACAAGAGTGTTAAAAAGTAGTACAATATACTCTGTTATGTCATCACTTGAGCTTACTGCCCTCCCTCAAGACAACCTAGAAATGGCGTTATTTAGCCAGCGCCAGCTAGAGCCAAATGAGAGAGTCGAAATAGACATTGATGCCAATCCGCTTATGGATAGAGATGAAGTGCAGTTACGCCAGGGTATGAACGCAAAGCTCATCGCGGAAATACTGGCAGGTGGAGCAAAGTTTCTGCTGTTTGACACAAGAAACACCACCTCAAACAGAGATTTCATCATTGAGCGCGACAAGGACCAGTCGCTAAAGCCAGAGTTCAAAGGTGTGCTGAAGGATGAACCTCTTATTATTGGGAGGGCTCATTTGGCTGACCGGTTTACTTATCCTGATACGGTCTCACGAGAACACTTCAGGGTTGAGTATACGGATGAGGGGCTTTTCGTGCAAAACTTAAACCCCACTAACGAAACAATCCTGACAGCAAATGTGGTGGGAGAGCGGCAAAACAAGAAAAGACGCTTCGTTGAGGAGCTCAAGACAGTCGGTGCCGTCATTAGAGTACTGGATATGCCCGGCTATGGCTCTCCGGATGAAAAAGCGCCAAACGGCTATTTCCTAAACCACCCAATAATTGGACGTAACTCTCAGTCTGTTGACGGAGGTGTTTATTTAGGCGGATCCTCAAGAGAGGCAATCCTTGTGGACGGAAAGTCGGATGATATTTTATCTGCGCAGAGAGAATTACGTGCGGAAATAGCACGTCGCTACCCGCAGGGCGTGACAGCACCTGTCGAGGGATTGCTCATGTTAGTCAAGGACAAGGTCCAAGCACTGATGCCATATGATGCTGCGAAGACAAGCCGAATTAGCCGCAAATACTATGGCGACCAGCTGATTGGTCTAAGTACGTATGTGAGAGAGAAAGCTGGTGTTTGTCGCCACCAAGCACTGCTTGCGGCTTACCTTATCGAAGGATTACTGCAGGCCGGACAAATTGCCGGAACCATCGGGGTCGAGCGTAATACTGTGCCGGACATGGGCGGCTCGCACGCTTGGGCGCTCTTTACGCCAGAGGGCGCAGGGCGCGAAGATTGTATCGTTATTGATCCAGCACAGTCCTTTATTGGAACAAAAGCCCGTGCACTTCATGAGCAGCGCTGGGAATATCGCTTAGCTGTTGACGAAATACTCAGTCAGGACTAGCGCCCGCCGTTGGCGGGCTTCTCCGCAAAGCCATGCTCGCTGCAAGCAGCTGCGCGTGGCTTTGCTCCGCGGGCCCTTGCGACTAGGATATTTTGCTATCGCAAAATCTCCGTCGCAGAGCCAAAGTCTTTGTCACCAGCAACTAAAAAGACTAGGTTAAAACCTAGTCTTTTTAGTTGGTCGGGGTGACAGGACTTGAACCTGCGACCTCACGGCCCCCAGCCGTACGCGCTACCAACTGCGCTACACCCCGATTCATGGCCTATTTTACCACCTGGCGGGCAAAAATCATATCTGTTATGCTTATAGCAGTAATGTACAACGACTGGCAGGAAACCAAACACGGCCTCTACAAACAGTTCACATTCCGCGATTTTAAGGAGGCGTTTGCCTTTATGACGCGGGTGGCGGAGCTAGCGGAAGAGCAGGGGCATCATCCACGCTGGGAAAACGAGTGGAGCGTGGTGCAAATTTGGCTGATTACGCACGACCAGCAGGCTACCGTAACAGATAAAGACAGACGATTAGCGGACAGTATAGATGGCCTCTTAAAGAAGGGGATTTTGGTGGATCAATGGGCTGTGCCGGCACCGGAATCGGTGGAAGAAAAAGCCACCAAAAAGGTCAAAATGTACAGCGACGGCGGCTCGCGCGGGAACCCTGGTCCATCGGCCAGCGGCTACGTGGTGCTAGACATGGACGACAAAATCCTAGACACCGGCAGCCGCTACCTGGGCGTGACCACCAACAATATTGCGGAGTACACGGGGCTTAAAATCGGTCTAGAAGCCGCCTTAAAGTTGGGCGCCCGTGAGGTAGATGTCTACATGGACAGCCTGCTGGTGGTTAACCAAATGAAACGCATTTTTAAGATAAAAAACCGCGATTTATGGCCGCTGCACGACGCCGTGTGCGACCTAGTGCCGCGCTTCAAGCGCGTGACCTTTACGCATGTGCCGCGGGAGTTCAACAAGCTCGCCGACGCAGAGGTCAACAAGTCCATGGACGAACATTTAGCGAACAATCAGTAGGGAAGCGGGCCGTTGTCAGCTGCTCTACCAATTGTGTAAAACGTGTACAAAAAGTAGAGCGCTGCGCCCTAGCTGGTATAATCGATGTAGCCAGACTATCGGCTAATCGCTTACTCGCAATACTAGTAAGAGGAAAGTCCGGGCAGCAAAGGGAAATGGCAGTCGTTAACGACGACCGGGCGCGAGCCTAGGGAAAGTGCCACAGAAACCAAACCGCCTTGGCCTTACAGCCAAGGTAAGGGTGAAAAGAGCGGGGTAAGAGCCCGCAGTTGACCGCGGTGACGCGGCCAAGTGGTAAACCCTGCCTGCTGCAAGGAGTTGTTCTGCCATATAGACGTCCCGTCGGCATGACAACATAAGAACCGCGCGAGCTGTGCGGCAACGTACAGCCAAGATAGATGATTAGCCCCTTTTACAAAGGGACAAAACCCGGCTTACAGATAGTCTGGCGCCTATGACACCAAAAAAGCTCCTGGAAAAGAGCTTTTTTTAAAGCGTAATTAAGTCTTACTTAAGCGCGGCTTTGACCACAGCGGCAAAAGCAGCGGGCTCGTTCACGGCTAGCTCTGCCAAGACTTTGCGGTCTAGGGCGATTTCATGCTTCTTAAGGCCGGCAATAAACACGGAGTACGTGGTGCCGTTTAGGCGAGCGGCTGCGTTGATGCGGGCGTTCCACAGTTGGCGGAAGGTGCGCTTGCGGTTTTTGCGGTCGCGGGTGGCAAATTGCAAACCCTTAGTGACGGCCTGGCGGCCGCGCTTAACGCTGACGCGGTTGGGGTGGCTGAAACCCTTGGTTGCTTTGCGGATTTTAACGTGTTTGGCGTGTCCTGCGACACCTCTTTTAACTCTCATTGCTGTAACTCCCTATTTCGACTGGTTATTGTACCAGGATTAAATTGATTTGTCGATAGTCGCCGGTTGGGTTAGAGTACCGGGCGGACTAATCGGGCCTAGGCTATAGGCCAAGCTGTTTGCGCAGGGTTTTGGCAGCGGTGCCAGTGCGGGTTTTTAGGCCGGCAAGGGCGCGCTTGCGGCTGCCACTTTTCTTGCGCAAAAAGTGGTTTTTGTTGGGGGATCCGGCGCGGACCTTCCCGTTCTTGCTGACCTTAACGCGGTCTTTGGTGCCGCTGTGGGTCTTTAATTTAGGCATCGATTATTTCTCCTTTCGCCTCTGTTTCTTTGTCAGCCTTTGTAGACTTAATTACATCAAGAGTTTTACCTTTGCCGGTGGCGTGGACTACCCAGCCAAGTTGGCGGCCGGCCAGCTGCGGCTGTTGGTCTACGGCAATAGTCTCACCAAACAAATCATTAATTCGTCCGGCCATTTGGAAGCCCAGTTCTTTGTGGGCTTGCTCGCGGCCGCGGTAGACAATTGTTAAGCGGACCTTATGACCATCGTCCAGAAAACCGGCCACTTTGCGCAGTTTAATGTTTAGGTCATTTGCGCCAATCTTTAGGCCAAAGCGCATTTGTTTGAGCTCCGTAGCCTTAGCAGCTTTCTTGTTTTTCTGCTGCTGTTTGGTGCGTTGGTAATTGTACTTACCCCAGTCCACAATGCGGGCCACGGGTGGTTTGGCATCTGGCGATACTTCTACCAGGTCTAGCTCGCGTTCACGGGCTAGGTCTAGGGCGTCCCGCTTGGACATTACCCCCAGTTGCGCGCCTGTTTCATCGATAACTCGCAGTTCCGATGCCTGAATTTGGCCGTTCAGGCGCGTAAATTTTCCGGCTATGGCTAACTCTCCTTGTTTGTAATTACCTAGCATTGTAACAGATGTCCCTACAGAGGTCAAACCGCTGCCCGCCGCTTATAGGCCAGCGCCTCAGAAACATGCCGGTCTGCAATGGTTGCCGATTCTTCTAAATCGGCAATGGTTTGCGCCACCCGTACGGTGCGCAAATAGGCTCGCGCCGACAGCTGCTGCGCCTTGGCTTGCTGGTTAAGGAGTCGCCGCGCCGCTGGCTCTAGCTTGATGTACTTCCGCATTTGATCATTGGTTAGGTCGCTATTAAGCGTGCTGCCGCCGTAGCGCTGCCGCTGCCGCGCTCTGGCCCGCAGAACACGCTGCCGGACTTCTGTGGTCTGTTGCGGCCCGTCTGGCGGCCTGAGCAGCCGCTTGTAATCAATTTCATCCGCAGCAGCAAACAGGTCTAGCCGATCCATTAGCGGCCCAGATAGCCGATGTTTGTAGCGGTTGAGAGCCCCAACATCGCACTGGCAATCGCCGCGCCGCGAGCCTTGGTAGCCACACGGACACGGGTTGGCTGTGGCCACCAACATGCAGTGTGCCGGATAGTGGACACTACCAGACAGCCTGGCAACAGATATACATCGATCTTCTAGTGGCTGCCGGAGTGCTTCTAGGCTGACGCGGTCAAACTCCGGAAACTCGTCTAGCAGCAGCACGCCACGGTGCGCTAAACTAATTTCTCCCGGCCGCAGCAGCGGCCCGCCGCCAATCAGCGCCGCGGTGCTACAGCCATGATGCGGCGCCCTGAGCGGCGGCCGGACAAACAGCGTGGACTGGCTACTGGTTAGGCTATGCAGCTGCGTAACCTCCAGTGTTTCTTCTTGGGTGAGCGGCGGCAATAGGCCGGCCAGCGCCCGCGCCAGCATGGTTTTACCGGTGCCCGGCGAGCCAATCAGCATCAGATTATGGCCACCGGCCGCGGCAATCTCTAGCGCGCGCTTGGCTTGGTCTTGACCTACAATATCGTGCAACTGTACCTGGCCTTGGGGTAGCTCCGCAGAAACCGGCGGCGTCTTGCCGCCTCCAGTGGCTACACGCGGCAGCAAGCGTGTCCCGCATAGGTGATGATAGACGTCTTTTAGGTTGGCCGCAGGCCACAAGGTTACGCTTGGCACCAGCTGCGCTTGCAGCTGGTTACCGGCCGGAATGATAAAATCCGTGTAGCCGCGCCGCCGAGCGGCTAAAATCTTAGAAATAACACCGGTAACTGGCCGGATAATACCATCTAAACTAAGCTCTCCAATAACAACAGTGCCAGGGTCGGGCAGGGGGGTCTGACCACTAGCCGCCAAGATGCTTACAGCCATGCCAAGGTCCAGGCTGCTCTCTGTTTTTGGCAGATCAGCCGGGGCTAAGTTAAGAGTAATCCGTTTTTTAGGCAAATCTAGGCCGCTGCTGGCAAATGCACCGCGCAACCTATCGCGCGATTCTCCTACAGAACGCCCGGCCGCGCCAATTACTACAATTGTGGGCAAATTGCGTGACAATCTGCACTCAATATCCACCATGTGGCCGCGCGTATCGCGGCTCAAAACGCCCGTTACTTTTGTGGGCATAGGTAGTACCTATAAACTTTCTCTCCCCGTGCCCCCACAGTAAAACAGCTTGCCGTTTAGGGCAAGCTGCACTTCATTAAGTTTTCATTAAATGTTCGCTAAATGACTATTTTTACCCCTGTAAAATGAAAACGACGGCCTGCGAGAAGTCGTCGTTTTCTTTTTGTCTTTTTTGTTTTTGAGCACTTTATTTATTCAGTGCTACTACAAATATAACCCGCTAAACCATAACCGTCAATAGGTAATTTTTACAATTTTGTAAAAAGCTGTGTATAACTTTTCTTGGAGTTATTTTGGGGGCTGCCGCAGATCCAAGAAAATCCAGCAGCCCACGGCTGGTAGCATGCAAGAAAGCATAGCGTGGCCGCCGCGTGGGCTTCTAGAAATCGGGCTTATAGAGCATCTGTAAAAGGCCCCCTAAAGACATAAGCAGGATTGACAAAATAGGGCCAGCATGCTAGCATGAACGAGTAAGTCCAAAAACAAAAACACAACTTACAAACAGTGCCGGTGGCGGTTTTGAACCTTTCAAAACCGTAGGGCCGTCGTCGCTCCAAATGCTCTAAAGGCACGCGGAGCGGTCAGTCTGCTGTGGGTAGCAAGCGCCACAATAGTCTATATACATTTAGGCGGATTTGTTACCCCGGCTCCAAGTCTATTAACTCTAAGCCCGGTGGGCGTCGACTCTTTGACGCCCCACCTTATAACTTTGCCAACGGCTTATACAACAAAAAGGTGATTCATGCTCAAAAAACATCAAAAAATACGATTCTCCAGCCCAGCGGTAGCACTTCTAGTGGCCGATGGGCTCTTTTTTGGTCTGATTAACCCCCATAACGTCGCAGCAATCTGGCTGATGGTAGGATATCTACTCTTGGCGGTAACTATCTTAAGCGCCGTTCATGGCCTAGTTAAACTTCTTAAGTGGTATGGCGATGAAACGCAGCGTATCGGCCGCAGCGCCCTCCATTACGGGGCAGCGGCAATCTTATTAGTCATTGCACTTCAGTCTACCGGCCAGCTAACACTGCGCGATGTGATTGCCTTGGTGCCCCTGACAGCATTAGCGTTTTGGTACTTTGGGCTACGTCGACCTAAGCTCGCTACAGTACCCGTACGTCGATAAAAGCAATACTGCTTTATAACCAGAGGCGGCCGCGTTATACTATATGTATATGGAGCCACAACTTCCGCCCGTGCAGGCCACGCCGCCTGCCCAGACGCCGCCAAATGGCGGCGCTGCTGCTGTGCCTGCGCCCATGCCAAATGCCGCAGCACCGGCCGCTCCGGTGGCGCCAACTCAGCCCGCTCCAGCCGCGCCTATTGCACCCACAGCAGACGATTCTGATGTCATAGAGCCCACGTGGGTTAACCGCGCACAGGCTGTCTTTAAAAATTATCCAGGCGATCCTTCCGAGCAGTCAAAGCAGTTCATGCTACTCAAGGCAGAGTACCTAGAAAAGCGCTACGGACGCACCATAAAGGCAGAGGATTGATGTAACTATGACAGCACTTCTAACTATCTTTGTACTACTTTTGATAGCTGCTGCAGTGGTTGGCCCAATTGTCTTTATGCAGGTCAGAAAAACCCGTCGCCGGCTCAAGAATTTTGAGCGTTCTCTCAAGATGGTGCCCATGTTAATCCATTTGCCGCCACCCAGTGATGACATTGAAAGTAACGGTCGTGACGTCCGTGATGTTGTGGATGAAACAATATCTAAAGCACAAATTATTTACAACATTATTGCCAGTACGCTGCAGAAAGGCTTCAAAGGAAAGTTCTATGGTCAGCGGCACTTTGGCTTTGAAATTGTGGGTGTGCAAGGCTTCATTTATTACTACGCCACGGTGCCTGTTTCGTTAGTTGATGTTGTAAAGCAGGCCGTCAACAGTGCCTACCCAACCGCGCGACTTGAGGAAGTAGTTGAGCACAATATTTTTAATAAAGTCGGCAAGCTCAACGCGGTGGCTGGTGGTGAACTAAATTTGAAGGAATCGTACGCCTACCCAATCGCGACCTATCAGGACATGAAGCGCGATGCCATGCAGTCACTGCTAAACGCATTGTCTGGCTTAGGTAAGGAAGATGGCGTAGCAATTCAAATATTGCTTAGGCCAGCAGACCCAGCCTGGCGCAAGGTTGCCAGCGGTATTGCCAGTAATAAGCGTAAGGGTCAGAAGAGTGGTGCGGGTGATTGGGCAAAAAGTTTTGCAACTGCCCTTAACAAGCCACCAGAGCATAATGCCAAAGACGGGCCTAAAGACAAGCCAGAGCTCAGCAACATGGAGCAACAGACTCTGGACGCTATAGATGAGAAGACCAAGTATCCTGGCTATGAGACGTTAATACGCGTGGTGGCATCGTCTAATGTGGTGCACCAATCGCAGACCATATTAAATAGTGTCATTTCTAGTTTCTCTTTGTATGACTTGCCGGGCAAGAACGGCTTTAAGTTTACGCCTGCCAAGGATTCGCAAAAGCTGGTCAGTAACTACATAATGCGATTATTCCCCCAGAGCAAAAAGAGCAACATCTTAAATGCTGTAGAGCTGGCCACGTTATTCCACTTTCCGGACCAGTCCAACATTCCTACCAGCCAGGTGGTGCGGCAGGAATCTAAGCAGGTGGATGGTCCACGCAACATTCCAGAAGAAGGTATGCTACTGGGCTACAACGTCTTCCGGGGCGCTAAAAAACCAATCAGACTGGCCCTACAAGACCGGCAGCGGCATATGTATGTGGTGGGGCAGACCGGTACCGGTAAATCGACTTACCTAGAGAACCTGGCGCTGCAGGATATGCTCAACGGCAATGGTTTTGCCTTTGTTGACCCGCACGGCGACACGGCAGAGAAGCTGCTGGCCATGGTGCCCAAAGAGCGCACAGAAGATTTGATTTACTTCTGCCCATCGGATATGGACTACCCGATGGGCGTCAACTTGTTTGAGTTTGAAAACGCCGATCAAAAGGACTTCTTGATTCAGGAAGCACTCAACATGCTGCAAAAGCTGTACGACCCCAACCACCAAGGTATGATGGGCCCGCGCTACGAGCACATGTTTAGGCAGGCCGCGCTGACCATTATGGCCGATCCAGCTGGTGGCACCTTTGTGGACATTCCAAAGCTGTTCCGCGACCCGGCCTATGTTAAGCAGAAGCTGAGCTACGTAAAAGATCCCAACGTGCTGGAGTTCTGGCAAAAAGAAATGCCACAGGCGCAGCGTTCTAATGAATTTGGCGAGGTCGTCAGCTGGTTTGTGTCCAAGTTTGGTGCGTTCCTGAGTAATGAAATGATGCGTAATATTATTGGCCAGACTCAATCATCGTTTGACCTGCGCGATATTATGGACAACAAGAAAATTCTGCTGGTTAACCTGTCCAAAGGCCGCACCGGCGACCTAAATAGCAAGCTGCTGGGTATGATTTTTGTCATGAAGTTCCAGGCCGCCGCCATGAGCCGCGCCTCTATTCCAGAGGACGAGCGCGTGGACTTTAGCCTCTACGTGGATGAGTTCCAGAACTTTAGCACCGATAGCTTTGCCACCATCATGTCAGAGGCCCGCAAGTACCACCTAAACCTGATCGTGGCTAACCAGTTTACCACTCAGCTCACAGAAGAAATCCGCGACGCCGTCTTTGGTAACATCGGTACAATTGTGGCCTTCCGCATTGGCCAAAACGACGTTGAATCCCTGGGCCGCTACTTCCAGCCCACCTTTGATGCGGATGACCTCCTGCGCGTACCCAACTACAACACCATAGTGCGCACTCTGGTAGGCGGCGTGCCCACGCAGCCGTTTAGTATGGCCACGCTGCCGCCGCTGGGCTCGCCCAACGCCAAGCTTGCCGATGCCCTCAAGCAGTTTAGTGCCGCCAAATACGGCCGCCCCAAAGCTCAAGTAGAAGCAGAAATTTTTGAGCGCATGGCCACCAAGTCTGGGGCGCCTGGCTTTGGCTCTGCTGGCGCTACCGTACCGTCTGCCAGTCCGTGGCAGGCCGCGGGCGCCAATGCGCCCGCTAAGCCGGCTGCGCCATCGGTGGGGCCCGGGACGTTCCTGGATAATTGGCTTACGAAGAAGGGAACCGCGGCTGCCAACCCTGCACCGCAAGCGGCGCAGACGTCGTCAGCCCCGGTCCTTTCTTCTCCTGCACCTGTTAATCCCACTGCCGCGCAGACGGTTGCAAGTCCGACGGGTGCTGCGGGGCCGCAGATTGTAGGGCATGGTGGCGGCAATTTGGCTGCTGCACAAGCGCCAGCGCCGCTGGCCGCCGCAGAACCACTGCCGCCCGGCCTGACGCCGCTTGCGCCGCCATCGCAGGCCGCAGCCCCTCTGGATACGCCGCACGAAGCAGAAATCCCCTTAAAGACCACCGGCCACAATATATCTAGCGACGCCGTAGACCAGGCAGAAATCTCCAAAATCGCCGATGAGCTCAAGGCCGGCCTAGGCCGCCCAGCCCCAGAGGAGCAGCCACCTGCTGGCACCACAGACGCCAATGTTAAACCGCCGGCCGTAGCCAAATCAGCCGCAGAAGAGGGCGACACGATTTTGATTGATAAAGATGGCAACTTTAAGGCGGCGGGGTAGGTACATGATTAAATACACAATCCGCGGCATTTCCCCAGAATTAGACGCAGTTTTGCGCAAACGAGCCAAGGCCACTGGCAAGACGCTTAACCAAACTGTACTCGAGGCGCTTGAGCGCGGCGTTACACTGTTGGATTAAAAGTTTGCATGATACCTAGGTAGCCAGTGCCACAATTCGAAAAACATAGCGACCGGCACACCAAAAAACTTTGGTTTTCAAGAAGCCCACGCGCTGTGCCTTTCACGGCCCACGGCATGGGCTAATCGTGGGCTTGTTGAAATCGTCTATTCTCACGAGCAAGATAAACCTACAAACCCTTGCCCACAGATACAAAATCGCCTATAATATGACGTAAGTGGGATTAACCCAAAAATCGATTAACGGGGTAAAGGGTATATAGATGGCAGACAAAAAGAAGTCAGACTATGGCGCTGGCCAAATTACAGTTTTAGAGGGGCTGGAGCCGGTCCGTAAGCGGCCCGGTATGTACATTGGCGGCACCGGTGTAGAGGGCCTGCACCACTTGGTGTGGGAAATCGTAGACAACGGTATAGATGAGGCCCTGGCCGGTTACGCCAAAGAAGTGCAGGTTACGCTGCTGGCAGACGGCGGCGTTAAAGTGTACGATGACGGCCGTGGTATCCCAACAGACATTCACCCTAAAACCGGCAAATCCACGGTAGAGACAGTCCTTACTGTACTGCACGCTGGCGGTAAGTTTGGCGATGGTGGCTATAAGGTCTCCGGCGGTCTGCACGGCGTGGGCTCCAGTGTGGTTAACGCGTTATCAGAAAAACTAATCGTAGAAGTCCACCGCGACGGCAAGTTGCATCACCAGGAATACCAGCGCGGCGTGCCGCAAGGCAAGCTAGAAGTCGTTGGCAAAACGGACAAGACCGGCACGGAAATATCCTTCTGGGCGGACGGCACCATTTTCCAGACCACAGAGTTTAATTACGACACTATTTTAGATCGGCTGCGCCACGCGGCCTACCTAACCAAAGGCATCCGCACCACGCTGATTGATGAAAAATCTGGCAAGCGCTACAGCTTCTACTTTGAGGGCGGTATTCAGAGCTACGTCAAGCACCTAAACGTGGGCAAAGACGTGGTGGATCCAGACATCTTTTATGTAGACAAAATGGTTAAAGACGTCCAGGTAGAACTCAGCCTACAATATACCGATGCCTACACAGAAACCGTTAAATGCTTTGCCAACAACGTGCTTAACCCGGATGGCGGCACGCACCTGACCGGCTTTAAAACATCGCTTACCCGCGTCATTAACGATTACGCCCGCAAGAACGGCCTCCTCAAAGAAAAAGAAGACAACTTATCTGGAGAAGACACGCGCGAGGGGCTGACCGCTATTATCCTAGTTAAACTACCAGACCCACAGTTTGAGGGCCAGACCAAGAACAAGCTAGGCAACCCAGAGATTCGCGGTTATGTAGAAACCGTCATGAACGAGTACTTTAATTACTACCTAGAAGAGCACCCCGCAGTGGCCCGCAAAATTGTGGGTAAGGCGCTGCTGGCTGCTCGGGCCCGCAAGGCTGCCCGCGCTGCGCGCGAAAACATCCTGCGCAAAGGTGTTTTGGAAGGCTCTTCCATGCCGGGTAAGCTGGCAGACTGCTCCAGTAAAGACCCTGTTAACTCAGAAATCTACCTGGTAGAGGGCGATTCCGCCGGTGGCTCCGCCAAGTCCGGTCGGGACTCCAAGACCCAAGCCATTTTGCCGCTGCGCGGCAAGGTGCTCAACGTAGAGCGCGCCCGCCTAGACAAAATGCTGGCCAACAACGAGATTCTGGCGTTAATCAAAGCACTGGGCGTGGGCATAGAAGACAGCTTTAGCCTAGATGGCCTGCGCTACGGCCGCATCATTATCATGACCGATGCCGATGTTGACGGCAGCCACATCGCAACGCTGTTAATGACCTTCTTCTTCCGCTATATGAAACCAGTGGTGGACGCTGGTCACGTCTATCTTGCTAAGCCGCCGCTGTTTGAGCTGGTGCGGCAAGGGCGCAAAAACTCCGTCTTTATTTACGACGAATCTGAACTCGATGTCGTGTTGGACGCAGAAATCGCTCGCCGCCAAAAAGAAGGCTTAAAAGTAGACGCTGGCCAGGAACGATTCCGCCAAGCCGGCTTTGTAGAGCAAAAGCGCTACAAGGGCCTTGGAGAAATGGACGCAGAGCAGCTCTTTGAAACCACCATGAACCCAGAAAAGCGCGTGCTAGTGCAGGTAAAAGTTGCCGATGCAGAAAAGGCCGACGCCATCTTTAACAAGCTGATGGGAACAGAGGTGGATTTGCGAAAATCGTTCATTCAGGCCAATGCTAAATTTGTAAAGGACCTGGACATATGATGCTCACTACTGGCACATCGCGGGCAAAAACCTCCAGTCCGCAGTCGCCGTACCATCAGTACGGCTCCTTTACGGGCTTCGCTTTTTATCCCACGCTGCACTCAGTTGTGAGCATCATCGACAACGGAAGGAATTATAAATAATGGCAGACCAACACCAACCAATCGCACCAAACCAAGAGCCGCTAGAAGGCGAAGTTATTCAGGCCGTAGAGACCGATGATGACGGCACCATTGACCGCCACGCGGTAGAAATCGTAGAGGGCCTAGACCACTCACGCTTGGTGGAGCGCCGCAGCGTAGAAAACGTCATGGAAGATAGTTATTTGCGCTATTCCATGTCTGTAATTATTGACCGCGCGCTGCCAGATGTGCGCGACGGGTTAAAGCCCGTTCACCGCCGCATTATGTACTCCATGAACGAGGAAGGTTTGCGCTCCAGCGCTCGCCACCGCAAGTCCGCCAACGTGGTCGGTGCTGTTATGGGTAAATATCACCCCCACGGCGACAGCTCAATTTATGACGCCATGGTGCGCATGGCGCAGGACTGGTCCATGCGCTACATGCTGGTCAATGGCCAGGGTAACTTTGGCTCCATGGACGGCGATCCGCCGGCCGCCATGCGTTATACAGAGGCCAAGATGGCTCGGCTGGCAGATGAACTGCTGGCGGACATAGACAAAGAAACCGTAGATTTCCGCGATAACTACGATGGCACCACCCAAGAGCCCACCGTACTGCCGGCCAAACTGCCGCAGCTGCTGTTAAACGGCCAGCTAGGTATTGCTGTGGGTATGGCCACCAACATTCCGCCGCACAACTTGGCAGAGCTGGTGGACGCAGAAGTCTTGCTTATAGATAAACCATCTGCAACGTTAGATGAGCTATTAGAACATGTTAAAGGCCCAGATTTTCCCACGGGCGGCATCATATATGGTAAGGAATCCATTAGGCAGGCCTACGCCACGGGGCGGGGCGGCGTGGTTACGCGCGGTGTGGCAGAAATTGTAGAGGCCGCTAAGGGCAAGAAGCACCAAATTGTCATTACAGAGATTCCGTACGCGCTCAACAAAGAGTCGCTGGTGCTTAAAATCGCAGAGCTAGTGCACGATAAAAAACTGACCGGCATCTCTGACCTACGGGATGAAACCGCCCGCGGCAATGTGCGCATTGTTATAGACCTTAAGAAGGATGCCTACCCCAAGAAGCTTCTAAATCAGCTGTACAAACTGACACCGCTGCAGACTACCTTCCACTTTAATATGATGGCTCTGATTGACGGCATCCAGCCGCGTGTCTTGGGTCTAACAGACATTTTGCAGGAGCACATCAAGCACCGCCAGGTAGTGGTACGTCGCCGTACGGAATATGAGCTGCGCAAAGCCAAAGAGCGCGCCCACATTTTAGAGGGCCTGAAGATTGCGCTGACCA
>Ga0209368_1000351_pt1 | contig 47910 bp, 39 predicted proteins | sample EBPBio242008_DNA_FD_185862 | JGI IMG/M metagenome (GOLD analysis project Ga0209368, IMG submission 185862) | Wastewater treatment Type I Accumulibacter community from EBPR Bioreactor in Madison, WI, USA - Reactor 1_4/24/2008_ DNA (SPAdes)... | ecosystem: Engineered > Bioreactor > EBPR >...
CGCAAAGCGTAGGGCGATGGCGCGTATGGAGGTGTCGCCACGGAGCAGGGCATCAAGGATGCGCTGGCGCAGGTCGAGTGAGAGGGGAGCAGGCATGCCCCAATCTACGACGCTAACTCAACGACCACGCTTATCTGTATACCTGAGCGGGCAAGGGTGGTCAGTACCCACAGCGGCCAATCCAGCCCCGGATGGCCGAGCCTGTGACCGATTCCACTGCCTCGGTTACCGCCGCGCGGATCGCCTCCGTCGTCTCCACGCGCGCACGACGCGACGCACCAGATGCCTTGCCTTCGACCACAGCGGCTCAAGCGCGTTGTGTTCCGAACTGTACCGCGGCAACGTCACGACCTGTGCACCCGCCTGCTCGATCATCGCCACCGACGCGGCACTGTGAATGCGGTGTTGCCCCTTCGCCGTTGGTCAACGGCGGCCACAACATCACCGCTCCCACGCTCGTCTCCACCGGAAGCGATCTCACTCGGCCTCCCGCCTTGTTCCCGATCACGTTGAGCCGCCGTCCCGCCCGAAACGGGGCATTCTCGACGCATCGATGCCCCCGTGGCGCATAGCCGCGGCTCAAGCGCATGCCCTGCATGAAGCCCATCTCGTCCACGAACACGAGCCGATCGCCATCGTTTTTTGTGCGTGAGCGCCCATCGTTTGAGGTGCGATGGGGTCTGGCGGGTAACGTTCCGTCCGGTAGCCTCAGTGAAGCGCTCTGCCATGGTGGCATGGGGCATCGAGACGTTCTGGACGAGCAAGGCGAGAAAGACGGGCATGTCCTCGTCGGTGAGGTGGAGCGTTCGTCCGTTGCCGTGGGGTCCCGGCTGGGCAGAACCGTGCTCGTGGGGTGCTTTCGGATGCGGAAAATAGACCGCGGGGAGACGTTGTAGCGTTTAGCGAGGACGGTGGGGCGCTCAGAGACGAGCGCGTGGACGATTCGGTCGCGCAAGGCGGCGGAGAGAGGAGCAGGCATGGGGGCAAGCGACGAAACACGACTACCCTTTCCCGCTTGGCTGCATGAGCCCAAGGAGCAAAACGACACCCATCAAGTTCAATACTCGTCGGGAGATTGTCCGAGCAGCGAGTAGGACGGTTATCGTCACCCGGCGAGCATTATCCGATAGCCCAAGGAGTGACCGCCTGACGACAGGCCCCAGGCCACGCAATGGAGAGCACGAACAGGCGCGTTCCCAGCATGGGGCATCGCGTCCCTTATCTCCGGCGCGGCAAGCGCCGCCGTACGCCATCGCCTCGGCCACGCGTTACCCGGCGCTCAGGTAGGGTTGGCGGTCACTGCGGTCTTGGGCGTCGGGGCCGCAAAGAAACCACATCGCCGCGATGCCCAGCCGGTGCACGCCCAGCCCCATGCAAAGCAGGCGCGTTAGCGCAGTCGGGCGGTCGGCGCAGAACAGGGAGTAGTAGAGCACAGCCAGAAGGCCTGCCGCAAGCACTGTGCTCAAGGCCGTAGGCAGGAAACGTGGCATCGTCGGAGCGGCTCAGTAGCGCAGGCTTTCGAACGGTAGCCCCCAGCGCAGGCTGACGTACGGCGCAACGTAGCGGTTCACGCCGGTCTCGGCGTCGTCGGTGGACTCGGCGCGGAGCATCGCGTCGAGCCAGAGGCGAGGCAGAGCTTGGAAGCCGATCCGGCCCTCGGCGGCCCAAAGCGTTTGCCGCACGCCATCGAGGGTGGGAATCTGATCCAAAATGCGACCGTTGTCGTATTCGCGCAGCGGATCGTCGCCGATGTTGCCCGTTGCGGCGGACGAGCGTCCGCGCAGGGTGTGGGTGTACGTCCCGGCCACGACAAGGCGAGGCGTTGGGCGGTAGTCAAACTCCACCATCCAGTCGCTGGCGTTTGGCCCTGCCGGGTGGCCGAGCAGGTCGAGGTAATGCGTGTAGCTGTTGCGGGCGTTGTAGTGGGTGTAGACGAACGGGCGGATGCGCGTGTATTCGGTGCGGACCATCAGTCCCGGCACGGGCCAGTCGGCCACGGTGCCACCGACGGTAAACGCCCACTTGTTACGCCACGAGTCCGTCGAAATCACGCCGGCATCGAACTCGTCGAGGAGGAGCGTGCCGTAGAGGCGGGTATTCCACGGCGTCTGCCACGCCGCACCCACGCCGATGGCCGCGTTGTCGGGACTGCCGCGGTCTTGCTCGGCAGCGCGGAGCAGCAGCAGCGGGTTGAGGTAGGCCACGTCGAAGCCTTGCCGGCGGCGCGCTGCCGTCGTATCGTCGGCAAAGAACACGGACTCGAAGGCCTCCAACTCGACGCCCGCCGGCAGCTTCAGGTTGAGTCGGTGCATCGAAGCGTACGAGCGCGGCAGAATTTGGTCGTCGTAGATGCTGAGGTTGGCTTGGTTTACCAGCGCGGCGTAAAGTGCGGTGTATTCGATCCGCCAGACCTTGGCCCGCACCTGCACATGGTCGAACGACGGCGCGTAGTTGCTTAGCATCAGCGACGAGCGTCCGTAGCCCCACACGTTTCGGTCGCGCCCGCCGCGCAGCTCCACAAACCGCGTTTTTACGCCCAATACACCTGCAACGCGGTAATAGTCGTAGCCCAGCGAATCGCCGTCTTGGATGCCCAGAATCTGCGTGTCGGCAAGGCGTGGGCTGGTGCGCCCGTGATGCGAAAAACGGGCGTCGCGGCGCTGGTTTTCTTCGATCCGCGCCTCAAAAAACAGCCGGTCGCCGAGGCGGCCGCTGGCCTGCACGCCCCGGGTGTTTTGGTAGACGAACGCAGTCGGCGTTTGGGTGCTCGTCTCGGTGCGTCGCGCTTGCCCCGCCGACAGGTTCGCCAGCGGGTTGAAGCGCAGCGCGTAGCCGTCGCCTTCGACGCTCACGGCATCCTGTCCGTTGCCGTAGAGCCAGCCCACGCGCCGGTGTACGGCCGCCGCGCCCGGCATCGGAGCAAGGCCGCGAAACTGAGCCAGCAACGTTCGGTCGGAAGGCGAGAGCGGCGTACCGCCATTCTTCCCGCGTACGGCGAGGCTGTCGAACGCGGCGAGGCTGTCGAGGTAGGCTTGGGCTTGGTATGCGGCCAGCGGACGGTGCGTGAGCTGCGCCGACGGCAGCCGCCCCGCCGCTTGTTGGCGCACGAGAAACCGCTCAAGGTCGCTGTCAAGTTGGAGCACGCCGTCTTGCTGGGCCACGGCGGCTGGGGCGAGGACAAGCGAAAGAAGCGCGAGGGCGCGGCGCATACGAGCAGGGAGAGAACCGGGAGGACACGCACAAGGTACGCCGAAGTGTCGCACCGAAGCGTCTTCGTCTTACCCTCCACCGCCGCCTTATGCCCACTCCGCTGCTTTCTGGAACGGCAGGTCTTGGCCTCGAATGGCTACCTGTTGCCGCCCTCGTGCTCCCGCTCATCGTGCTGGCGGTGCTGGCGGCCATGAGCGCCCGCCGCATCTGACCCGAGCGCCCGCGCCCGTGCTTCGTCTCGCCGACCTCGACTTCGACTATCCCGACGACCTCGTCGCCCGCCACCCGGCCGAGCCGCGCGATGCGGCGCGGCTGATGGTGATCGACCGGGCGACCGGGCGCATCGAACACCGTCTCTTTCGCGACCTGCCGAGCTACCTTCGCCCCGACGATGCGCTCGTCGTCAACGACACCCGCGTGATGCCCGTCCGGCTGTTTGGGACGAAGGTGGACACGGGCGCGAAGATCGAGTTGCTCCTGCTCCGTGCCCGGCCCGAAGAAGGCCCGCACACCTGGGAATGCCTTGCGCTCCCGGCCAAAAAACTGCGCCTTGGCACGGCGGTGCGCTTCGAGGACGGCACTACTGCCGAGGTCGTGGGCGTGCCCGGACGCGCCCGCACGCTTCGCTTCGCCTTCGACGGCCCGCCCGAGGCGTTCCTCGCGTGGCTCGACGCCGTCGGGCACCTGCCGCTGCCGCCGTACCTGCGCCGTCCCGATGGCGAGGGCGACCGGGTAGACTACCAGACCGTCTACGCCGCCGAGCGCGGGGCGGTGGCCGCGCCCACCGCCGGACTGCACTTCACCGACGCGCTGCTCGACCGGATCCGCGCTGCCGGAACGGCCGTCGCACCCGTCACGCTGCACGTCGGCCTCGGCACGTTTCGCCATGTGGAAGCGGACGACGTGACCGAGCACCGGATGGATGCCGAGGCCTTCACCGTTTCCGATGCTACCGCCGCCATCGTCAACGCCCGGAAGGCGCAAGGCGGGCGGCTCGTCGCCGTGGGCACGACGAGCACGCGGACGCTCGAAACCGTAGCCCGTCCCGACGGCACGCTCGCGCCCGGCAGCGGCTGGGCCGACCTGTTCATCCACCCGCCGTACCCGTTCAAGGCTGTGGATGCGCTCGTCACCAACTTCCACCTGCCGCGCACGTCGCTGCTGCTGCTCGTCGCGGCGTTTATGGGGTACGAGCAGATGCGCGAGGCCTACCGCGTGGCCATCGAAGAGCGCTACCGCCTCTTCTCCTACGGCGACGCCATGCTGATCCTTTGATGCCGACTCTTGGGCAGAAGGCCGTGCTGCGAGGAGAGATGGTGGCTCGTGCGAAACGACCTCCTCGGCCCTCCATCTACCCCTTGCCAATCAGCCGCATGAACTCCGACCGCGTGTGGATGTTGTCGAGGAAGACGCCCGACATCGCACTCGTCGTAGTCGACGAGTTCTGCTTTTCCGCGCCGCGCATCATCATGCACATGTGCTGCGCCTCGATCACCACGGCCACGCCCTGCGGCTGAAGGACGTCTTGGAGGCAGTCGCGGATTTGCAGCGTGAGGCGTTCCTGCACCTGCAATCGGCGGGCAAACACATCTACAAGGCGCGGAATCTTGCTCAGGCCCACGATCTTGCCGTTGGGGATGTACGCGACGTGCGCCTTGCCGAAAAACGGCAGCATGTGGTGCTCGCACTGGCTGAACACCTCGATGTCTTTCACGAGGATCATCTCCGAATAGTCCTCGGTGAAGAGCGCCGAGCGGAGGATGGCCTCGGGGTCCATCTCATAGCCCTGTGTGAGAAACTGGTACGCCTTGGCCACGCGCTCCGGCGTCTTGACGAGGCCCTCTCGGTCGGGGTCTTCACCGATCAGGCGCAGCGTGTCGCGGACGTGGGCGGCGAGCGCTTCGGTGGCGTCGGCGTCGTAGCGGTCTTCGCGTTCGTAGAGGGGCATAGGGGAGCCAAGGAGCGAGGTTCGAGAGAAAAAGGGGGCAAACGCCAAGCGTCGAAGGCCTATTCCCCGTAGTACTCGGCGGCATTGCGGGACGTCTCGGCCAGCCGCATCTTGACCAGCCGGATGGTGTCGGGCAGATGCGGCTCAAGCTGCTTCCAGAAGGCGACGATGATGTTCTCGGTGGACGGCAGCATCCCGGCGAGAAAGTCCACGTCGAGGTTGAGGTTGCGGTGATCGACCTTCGAGACGATATGCGTTTCAAGCAGCGCTTTGAGCACGCCAAGGTCCATCACATAGCCGGTGTCGGGATCGGGTTCGCTTGCGACGGTCACCTCCAGGATGTAGTTGTGGCCGTGCCAGTTGGGGTAGTTGCACTTGCCGAACGTCTCCCGATTCCAGTCGTCGGAAAAGGCGGGGTTGTGGAGACGGTGCGCAGCGTTGAACTCGACGGTGCGCGTGACGTGGACGATGGGCATAGGGCGTTGCGATGGGCCAAGCCGTACGGCGTTCGTGTTGGCCCGTTCCCCGCGCGCCCTCTTGGGGCGGTCTTGCCGGGGAGTACGCCAAGGCGAAGCGCCCCGCGCCGAAGCCGTGCTGGCCGCGGGCGAGGCCGAGAGCGGCTGCACCGTGCACCTCGTCTCCGAGCGCTACGACGACGGCCCGATCCTCGCGCAGGTGCGCGTGCCCGTGCTCGACGGCGACACGCCCGACACGCTCGCCGCCCGCGTCCAAGCCGAAGAGCGGCGGCTCTACCCCACCGTCGCCGCCGCCTTCGTGCGCGAACAGCTGGAGGGGTGACGTGCCTGCCGACGACGATTAAGGGGTAACAACCAAGCTCAGCCGCAGGGGCGGCCGCAGGAGATTGGACGTGCGGGAATTGGCGAGGAAGAGTGGGCGAGGCAAAGGCTGTGACGCCCCCTGTCGGCTGAAGTGATGGGTTATGCGCTTGCGGCTCTAGCTTGAATAAAAAGGGATACTTCTGTGTCCAATTTTTGGGCCAACATAGGCAGATCTTGAGGAGAGAAATCGGGGTGCGCGATCTTGTGATCTCCTATAAAGCACTTCATAAACTCACCGAAAAAATCTCCTATAGATCTGTAGTAATAATCGTCAGTACTGACAGAATTGGAATCTGTGATCCCTGCCTGAAGAGCAGGCACTACAAAGACGCCTCCACTTGTGTACATGAACACAAAGCTATCGGATGTTATGTTAAGCATATTTTTGATCTGGTTCTTCAATCTCGTGTCGTAACATCGAGCAGTGAAGCCGCCGGATCCAGATGAAACATATTCGCCTACTTTTGCCTGAGCCAAGAATGACTTGATCGTTTTCTTTTTATCAACTTCAATTTCGATTATTCCGAGAAAATCCGCCCCAATCCCATGCTCCTGTTTTTTGGTATACGTGTGGACTTTAAACTCAACATCCTTGATTTTCTTTCCGTTGAGTCTTTCTTTAATCCTATTGACTAAGTGAAGATTGATTTCGGATTTAAGTTGCGAGGTAAACTCTTCCTCACGAGCGGTTAGAACTCCATCATGCATCCTGATAAGGTCGCTCGTGAGATCCTCAACGGCGTTCTCAACTTCGCGCACTGCTTCGCTTGTGGCACCGAACCGCTTAAGCATAGATTTTGGGGAGGCGCATAACCAAGAATTGAGCGGAGCGCTCAGGACGTTATGCGGACGGGGCGTCGGCATAACGTGTGTAACATACATCGCAAATTCGAGCGACGCAACACGCGAGGATGGACGGCTCACGCTTTTTCGCCGCGAAGAACAGGCTCTGCTCGTTTCGGCCTCGAATGCGCGAGCGGTGTTCTGTCGGGGGCGCTTTCCCCGTAGGCTTCACGGTCGGAGAGGGCGGGCGGGGCGAACTTGTACCGCCCGGACACGTCGGTCGCGGGCGCTATCCCCACGCCGCCCGATGATCGCCGTCAAGAACCTGCCGCCTCCGTCCGACCGCTCGCCCGTCCGCCGCGCCTTGCTGTCGGTGTTCGACAAAACGGGCCTCGTGGCGCTCGCCGAGGGCCTCGCCCGGCACGGCGTCGAACTCGTCTCGACGGGCGGGTCGGCGAAGACGCTTCGGGACGCGGGTCTGGACGTGACGGACGTGTCCGCCGTCACGGGCGCACCCGAAATCCTCGGCGGACGGGTGAAAACGCTGCACCCGGCCGTCCACGGCGGCATCCTCTACCAGCGCAACGACCCGGACGACGTGCAGGCGGTGGCCGACCACGGCCTCGTCCCGCTCGACCTCGTGGTCGTCAACCTCTACCCGTTCGCCGACGCCGTGGCCGCGACGGACGCGACGGACGCGGTGGCCGCCGAGAACGTGGACATCGGCGGGCCGGCGATGACGCGCGCCGCCGCCAAGAACTTCGCGCACGTGGCCGTCCTCACCGATCCGGCGCAGTACGGAGCCGTCCTCGACGAACTCGACGCACACGCCGGGACGCTCGGCCTCGCCACGCGCCGCCGCCTCGCCGCCGACGCCTTCGCCCGCACCGCTGCCTACGACGCCGCCATCGCCGCGTATTTCGCCGAGGAGCAAGGGGCACACGACGAGGGCGCAGTCGCCAACAGCCAAGCGCTCCGCTACGGCGAAAACCCGCACCAAGCGGCGCGGCTCGTCGGCGACGCCTCGGCGCTCTACGACGTGCTGCACGGCAAGGCGCTGTCGTACAACAACCTGCTCGACCTGAGCGCGGCGCTGCACCTGATGGAGGAGTTCGCGGCGTCCGATCCCGCCGTGGCCATCCTCAAGCACACCAACCCGTGCGGCGTGGCCGTGCGCGACACCCTCGCCGGGGCCTACGACGCGGCGTTCGCCACCGACACGCAGTCGCCGTTTGGCGGGATCGTGGTCGTCAACCGTCCGCTCGACCTCGACGCGGCGCGCAAGATCGACAGGGTGTTCACTGAACTGGTGATCGCGCCGGGGTTTGAGGACGGCGTGCTCGATTTTCTGCGCGAAAAGGCCAACCGGCGGCTGATCGCCGTGCGGGCGTGGCCGTCGGTGCTCGACGCCGAGGACGTGCGCAGCGTGGCGGGCGGGCGGCTCGTGCAGGAGCGCGACGCGCCGCTTCCGCCGCTGGAGGCGCTGCGGTCGGGGTGGACGGTGGCGACCGAGCGGCAGCCGACGGCGTCCGAGTGGGCCGACCTCGACCTTGCGTGGCGGGTGGTGAAGCACGTCAAGAGCAACGCCATTGTCTACGCCAAGAACCGGGCGACGGTCGGGATCGGCGCGGGGCAGATGTCGCGGATCGACAGCGCGGAGATCGCCGTGTCGAAGGCGCGGAAGGCCGGGCTGTCGCTCGACGGCGCGGTGGTGGCCTCCGATGCGTTCTTCCCCTTTGCCGACGGCCTCGAAGCGGCGGCCTCGGGCGGCATCCGGGCGGCCATCCAGCCGGGCGGCTCTGTGCGCGACGCCGAGGTGATCGACGCCGCCAACCGCCTCGGCCTCGCGATGGTCTTCACCGGACGGCGGCACTTCCGGCACTGAGGTCGAACGCCACCCCCTCAGCTGTGTCATCGCGAGGAGCGTCAGCGACGTGGCGATCTCGTCCTCAGCGGCCCAAACGACGAGATGGCTTCGCCTCGCTCGCCATGACACCGGTGTAGGATAGATTCCACCGAACACACCGATTCACCGCGTCATTCCTTCCAAACCGGCGTGGCACGGAGGCTGTCAGGGACGCCCGACGACACCACCGGAGCTTGCTCGGCGGTCTTCCACGGCTGCGACGGCCACCACGCGGCGGTGGGCAGCGGGTCGCGGAGCGTGATCGTCTCGCCGGGGCGCGGGTAGGCGATGCGCTCGGCCGAATCCTGCGCGACGCGGAGGCGCTCAATCGGCTCGGTCCACCCGTGCGGTGCGAGGTCGAACGTGGCCCAGTGCAGCGGGAGCAGCGTCCGCCCGTGCACCAGCCGATAGGCGGCGAGCGCTTGCTCCGGCCCCATGTGGACGTTGGCCCACAGCGCGTTGTACCCGCCGATCTCGATCATCGCGAGGTCGAACGGCCCGAGGCGCTCCCCGATCTCGGCGAAGTGCGGGCCGAAGCCGCTGTCGCCGCTGTAAAAGACGCGCTCGTTCGCGCCAAGAAACGCCCATCCCGCCCAGAACGTCCGGTCTTTGTCGTTGAGAAACCGCCCCGACGAGTGGCGGGCCGGCGTAGCGGCGACCGTCACCGTCCCGACGGTCGTCTCCTCCCACCAGTCCAGCTCCGTAATCTTCTCCGGGGCCACGCCCCACGCTTCGAGGTGCGCGCCCACGCCAAGCGGCACCACAAACCGAGGCGTCCGCGCCGCCAGTTCGCGCACCACGCCCGCGTCGAGGTGGTCGTAGTGGTCGTGCGAGAAGATCACGGCGTCGAGCGGCGGAAGCTCGGCCACCGGAATCGGCGATTCAAAGAAGCGCTTCACGCCAAACAGCCGCCCCGGCGAGGCGTACGGCCCGATGGCCGGGTCGGTGAGGAAGCGTTTTCCGTCGAGTTCGAGCAGCACCGTCGAGTGGCCGAGCCATGTGGCGCGGACGGCGGCGGAGGCGGTGTCGGCCAGCGTCGGGCGCACCGTCGGCGTCGGGGCCGTGGGTGTGCGTCCGTCACGCGGCGCAAACAGGCCGCCGCGAATCACTTCGAAAAACGACGCGCTGAGGTCGGCGGTCAGCGGCTGGGTGAAACGCCCGTCGCGGTAGTGCGGAGACTGCTGCATGCGGGCGAGACGCTCGCCCTTGGGCGCGGCCCCGAAGGAGGATCGGTACACGGCAACGACGGCAAGCGCGGCGACGACCAGCAGCCCGACCGCGACGAAAAGCGTCCGGACGAGGCGACGACGCCAGCGGCGGGGGGAAGACGGGGGAGCCAACGGGGGAATCGAGGGGGGAAAGGGGAAAGGCCAAAGGACCATCGGCCAGTCTGCCGTCGCAGTCAGCGTTGGCCCAGCGCGTTCAGGTCGGGGACTTCCAGCACCGCCTTCGGTGCGCCCACGAGCACCGCCTCGATCATCGCCCGGCCCAGCACGTCGGTGGTGCTGACGGCGTTGGGCCACACACGACGCAGCAGAGGATAGAGCGGTTCGAGCAGTGCGTACACCCGTTTGATCCACGGCACCTTCGGCCCGGTGCCGTTCGTGGCGAGGATGAGGCCGGGGCGGAAGGCGTACGCGGCGCGGAAAGGCAGGCGCATCAGCGCGTTCTCGGTGCGTCCTTTCACCCGCGCCCACCGCACCCGTCCCTGCTCCGTCGAATCCGTGCCGCGCCCGGAAACGTAGCCGAAGCGCATCGACGGGTTTTGGCGGGCGAGCACCTCGGCGTGGGCCAAGGTCAGGTCGTAGGTGAGATGTTCGTAGTCTTCCGGCGACATCCCGACGCTCGACACGCCGAGCGCAAACACGCACCCGTCGATGCCGACGAGCCGGTCGGCGAAGGCCGAGACGTCGAACAGGTCGGAGTGGACGATCTCGTCCAGCTTCGGATGCGAGCGTCCAAGCGAGCGGCGGCCCACCGTCGTCACCTTCGTTACGCGGGAATCGTCCAGGGCAACGTCGAGGGTGCCGGAGCCTACCATTCCGGAGGCGCCGTAGAGCAAAAGATGCATAGGGGGCAGAGAAAGGAGGAGCGGCCAACGGGCACGTTCCGCTTTCGTTCAAGGGGCACCGGCGACGTTACAAGATTCTGAAAAGTCGGGCACCGAACCAGCCGCTATCCGTATACCACGAGCTTTCCCGTTTTGTAACGTTTTTTGAACCGCAAGACCGCCCTTGGGGCGTCCGGATTTTCACGCATGGGCCTGTTCAACTTCGCCAACGACGTCGCCATCGACCTCGGCACGGCCAACACCCTCATCTACATTAAAGGACGCGGCATCGTGCTGAGCGAGCCGTCCATCGTCGCCATCCACCGCAACACCCGCAAGGTGATTGCCGTGGGCCACGAAGCCCAGCAGATGCACGAGCGGACGCACCGCGAGATCGAGACGATTCGCCCGCTCAAGGACGGCGTGATCGCGGATTTCGAGGTGGCCGAGCAGATGATTCGCGGCCTCATCCGCAAGGTGCAGAACACGTGGCACTCGTCCATCCGTCGCATCGTCGTGTGCGTGCCCAGCGGCATCACCGAGGTCGAGAAACGCGCCGTGCGCGACTCCGCCGAACGCGCCGGGGCGCGGCAGGTCTACCTGATCGACGAGCCGATGGCGGCGGCCATTGGCATTGGCCTTGACGTCGAGGAGCCGGTGGGCAACATGATCGTGGACATCGGCGGCGGCACGTCCGAAATCGCGGTGATCGCGCTCTCCGGCATCGTCGTCGACGAGTCGATCCGCGTGGGCGGCGACGAGTTCGACGAGGCGATCGTGCAGTACTTCCGGCGCAACCACAACATGATGATCGGCAGTCGCACGGCCGAGCGCATCAAGTGCGAGATCGGCTCGGCGGTGGAACTCGACCCCGAACTCGAAATGTCGATCCGGGGCCGCAACCTCGTCTCCGGCATTCCGAAGGTCCACACGATCACGTCCGAGGACGTGCGCGAGGCGCTCAAAGAGGGCGTGAGCCAGATCACCGCCGCCGTGGTGCGCTGCTTGGAGCGGACGCCCCCGGAGCTCGGCTCCGACGTGCTGGAGCGCGGCATCATGCTCACCGGCGGCGGTGCGCTTTTGAAGGGCCTCGACCAGCACATCCGCGCCCGTGTCGACCTGCCGGTGTACGCCGCCGAAGACCCGCTCACGGCCGTCGTGCGCGGCACGGGCAAGGTCCTCGAAGACATCGACAAGTTCAAGCGCGTGCTCAGCTGAGGGTTTGACCCTTGGCGGATTGCCGTTTGAACCTTCGGTGCGGTTTTGCGCTTTGCGGGGCCGGTTTCGTACCTTCGCCCCCGCTTCGTTGGAGCGTGGAAGCGTCGTCACCGGCGGCCAAGCCTCCGAATCATCGCATTCGTCGAGGGGGCCGCCTGCGCCAAGGAATCGCCGGGAGGTCCCGCAATCCCCTCCTTTTATGAGCCTCGCTCTGCTCGCCGCGCCCGTCGTAGGGTTGCTGGCGCTCCTCTACGCCTTTATGCAAGCCGGTTGGATCCGGCGGCAGGAAGAAGGCACGCCCCGCATGGTCGAGATCGCCGGCTACATCGCTGCCGGTGCCCGCGCCTTCCTCGCCCGCGAATACAAGGTGCTCGCCGTCTTCGGCGTGGCCGTGGCCGCGCTGCTGGCGCTGGTCAACTACCTCAACCCCGACGCGGGCAGCCACTGGCTGGTCGCCGTGGCGTTCCTGATCGGCGCGGTGGCGTCGGCCTACGCCGGGCGCATCGGCATGACCGTGGCCACCGCCGCCAACGTGCGCACCACCAACGCCGCCCGCACGAGCCTCGCGCAGGCGCTCAAGGTGTCGTTCACCGGCGGCTCGGTGATGGGCCTCGGCGTGGCGGGCCTTGCCGTGCTGGGCCTGAGCGTGCTCTTCCTCGTCTTCAAGGCGGTGTTTGTGGACGCCCACGGCGCAGACTTCAACGGCAAGGAGATGGCGCAGGCGCTCGAAGTGCTCACCGGCTTCTCGCTCGGAGCCGAGTCCATCGCGCTCTTCGCCCGCGTGGGCGGCGGCATCTACACGAAGGCGGCCGACGTCGGCGCTGACCTCGTCGGCAAGGTCGAGGCGGGCATCCCCGAAGACGACCCGCGCAACCCGGCGACGATTGCCGACAACGTGGGCGACAACGTGGGCGACGTGGCCGGTATGGGCGCGGACCTCTTCGGTTCGTTCGTGGCCACGATCCTCGCCACGATGGTGCTGGGCCGCGAAATCCTCGCCCCCGAAGACGGCATGGGCGGCCTCTCGCCCATCGTGCTGCCGCTCGTCATCGCCGCCATCGGCATCCTCGGCTCGCTTGTGGGCATCTTGATGGTGCGCGTGAAAGAGGGCGGCGACGTGCAGGCCGCGCTCAACCGGGGCAACTGGGTCGCTGTCGGGCTGACGGCAGTCGGGTCGTTTTTCGTTGTCAAGGGACTGCTTCCGGCAGAACTGTCGTCGAGCCGCGCCGGCATCGCGTCGTTTACCTCGATGGAGGTCTTCTACGCCATCGTGATCGGCCTCGTTGTGGGGCTGCTGATGTCGTACATCACCGAGCACTACACGGCGATGAACCGCGGCCCGGTCAACCGCATCATCCAGCAAGCCGCCACCGGCCACGCCACCGTCGTGATCGGCGGTCTGGCCGTCGGGATGGAATCCACGTTCCTGCCAATCCTCGTGCTCGCGGGCGGCATCTACGGCTCCTACGAGATGGCGGGCGTCTACGGCGTGGCGATTGCCGCTGCCGGCATGATGGCCACCACCGCCATGCAGCTCGCCATCGACGCGTTCGGCCCGATTGCCGACAACGCCGGCGGCATCGCCGAGATGTCGGATCTGCCCGAAGAAGTGCGCGCCCGCACCGACGTGCTCGACGCCGTCGGCAACACGACCGCCGCCACGGGCAAGGGTTTCGCCATCGCCTCGGCCGCGCTCACCAGCCTCGCGCTCTTCGCCGCGTTCATGGGCGTGGCGGGCCTCACGAGCATCGACATCTCGAAGGCCAACGTGCTCGCGGGCCTGTTCGTGGGCGCGATGGTGCCGTTCGTGTTCTCCAGCCTCGCCATCGCCGCCGTCGGCAACGCCGCCAAGAGCATGGTCGAAGAAGTGCGCCGCCAGTTCCGGGAAATCCCCGGCATCATGGATCGCACGGCCCGCCCGGATTACGAGCGCTGCGTGGACATCTCGACGGACGCGGCGATCAAGCAGATGATGCTGCCCGGCGCGCTTGCGCTGGTCACGCCGGTGGTCGTCGGCTTCCTGCTCGGCCCGGAAGTGCTCGGCGGCCTGCTCGCGGGCGTGACGGTGTCGGGCGTGATGATGGCCATCTTCCAGTCCAACGCGGGCGGCGCGTGGGACAACGCGAAGAAGTCGTTCGAGAAGGGCGCGGTCATCAACGGCGAGACGTTCTACAAGAAGTCCGAGCCGCACAAGGCCTCCGTCACGGGCGACACCGTCGGCGACCCGCTCAAGGACACGTCCGGCCCGTCGATGAACATCTTGATCAAGCTGATGAGCATCGCCGCGCTCGTGATCGCGCCGTTTATTAAGCTGGATGGCGCGCCCGGCCACGCTGCCGCGCCTGCCCCGGCCATGGAACAGACGGTGCCGTCGGCTGCGCCTGCCGCCGCGACGATGCCGCTGGTGAGCGACAGCACCGCTGCCCCTCGCTAATCGCCTGCGCTTAGCGCAAACCGAACGCGCCCCGCTGTCCGAACGTGGACGGCGGGGCGCGCTGCGTTTCGGGAACGCCGAAGCGCTCAGCCGTCGAGGCCGTAGAGGCGGAGCACCTGGCCGTTGAAGGCGTCGCCGAGCGGCGTGGCCAGCGCCACGCACATCTTCGCCACGTCGTCGCAGAGTACGCCGCCGGCTTCGCCGGCCTCGTCCACGAGGTGCGACGGGGCGATGGCGTGGGCGGTGATGTGGCCTTGGAACTCCTGCGCCGCAGCCTCAACGAGCCGGACGACGCCGGCCTTCGCTGCCGAGTACGCGGCCTGCTCCATCGCGCCCCGGTCGGCTCCCTGCCGCGAGGCAAACGCGACGAGCCGCCCTCCGTGCCCGACCATGTGCTTCGAGGCTTCGCGGAAGCAGAGGAACGTGCTGGTGAGGTTGACGTCGAGCTGGTTCTGCCACGCCCGCAGCGACGTGTCGGACAGCGGCGACGCCTCCCACGCGCCGACGGCGTGGACGAGCAGGTCAAGCGGGCCGACTTCGCGCGCCATCGCATCGAACGTCTCACACACCGCCGCCTCATCGGTCACATCGGCCACATACGCCCACGCTTCGCGGGACTCATCGAACGGAAGATCGAAGGCGCTGGCTTCGCTGCCCACAATAGCTACCACGGTAGCTCCGGCCTCAACGAAGCGACGAACGAGAACGCGCCCCAAGTGGCCGCCAGCTCCGGTGATGGCGACGATGCGGCCCTGCAAGATGTTCATAAAGAGACGGGAAAGATGTCGTTCGATGCCGGGCACGAGGCCCGGAGCAGGTGTACAGGGGGGAACGCTTTGCCTTGACAGGGTTTCAGCCCGCGGCGTACGTTGGGGGCGCGAAAGGCGTGCCACGCTTCGTTGTCTACCTTTGCGCCCTCCTTTCTCCGGCGCTTTGCGCCGGTCTTTCCGTTTTCGTCTCACTCTGAGGATCGCTATCGGCCTGTTGTTACCATTCTGATCCATCCAGCCCCGGCAGCGTTGCTGCCGCTCGCTTTCGAGTGACCGACGTGCCCGACGCGCCTACGTTCGACCGTGCCGCCGCGCCCCGTGCAGCTTCTCCGCGGAGAAGTGCACGGGCGTTGGCGTTTGCCCTCTCGGCCTTGGCCGGGGTGGGTGTTCTCCACGCAGGACGCACGCCGCGCGCGGTGGTACCCGTGTGGAGCGCCCCGCTCAGCGAACCGTCCAGGGAAGGGCACCGCTCCGAATGGCCATCGATCGAGCGGCTTGCCGTCCCGTCCGACACGTCCGGAACCGACACCACCGGCGTAGACACCACCGGGGCCGACACAAGCCGGGTAGATCGCTACCTCACGCCGCTCTACCGGCAAATGCCCTATGCCCGCCGGGCAGGCCACCGCCCGGCCATCCTTGGGCCACTCGGCGACTCGTACCGTCGCGAAGTGCTGTTCGACACGACGAACCGGCGCTACCGCATCTCCGAGCGCGTCGGCGGGAGAGATGTGCGCATTCCGTACACCGTCTCGCTCGACACCTTCCAAGCGATGCGGCTGCGCGAGACGTCGGACGTGGGCCTGCGCGACCTTGTGGCCCAGCGCGCCCGACAGGCCGAGCAGCGCCGGAGCCAAGGCCTTGTTGCCAGCATACAGATCCCAGGCGGGCGACAGAGCGCCTTCTCCACCATCTTCGGCAAGAACGAAGTGTCGCTGCGGGTGACCGGCACCGCCGATGTGCGGGCGGGTTTCGACTACCGCACGTCGCCGCAGATGATCACGTTTGGGCGCAAGTACACGCTCAACCCTGCGTTTGACCAGAACCTTTCGCTGGGGGTGACGGGCACCATCGGCGACAAGCTCAACGTCAACGTTAACTGGGACACCCAGAACCAGTTTGACTACCAGAACCAGCTTCGCATCCAGTACCAAGGGTACGAAGACGAGATCGTGCGGTTGGTGGAGGCGGGCAACGTGTTCTTGCAAACGCCGGCCACGCTGATTCGGGGTGGCCAGAGCCTGTTCGGCATCAAGTCCGAGTTTCAGCTGGGTGGATTGCGCCTAACGACCGTTGCGTCGCAGGAAGAAGGGCAAGCGACGAGCCTCAACTTCACGGGAGGCTCCGAGACGCAGACGTTCGAGCTGCGGGCCGTCGAATACGACGACGCCACGCACTTCTTCCTCGCCTCGTACTTCCGCAACCACTTCGAGACGGCTCTCTCCCAGCCCACCGGCCCTATCCAGATCCGCACCGTTGACGACCGCGGGCAATCGGGCGTGTCGAAGGTGCTGGAACTCGAAGTCTGGCGGCTCCAGACGACCAACGACATTCAGAACCAGCAAAACCAGCTCACCGCCGTCGCCGTCGCCGACCTTGGCGAAGAGAAGACGGTGCTGAGTCAGACCGTGGCCGCGCCGTACGGGCGGGTCGTTACGCCGGATTCGACGGTCGACCAGTACGACGACCGCGCCAACGGCGAGACCGACCAGCGCATCCGCGCCATCGCCAACCAAGGCACGCTTGCCGACTATCTTTCGGGCAAGGGCCTACGTCGTGCCGACTACGCCAACGGCACCTTCCGCCGCCTCGTGCGCGGCACCGACTACACGCTCGACGAGGGCCTCGGCTTCGTTTCGCTGCGCCAGCGCCTCAACGACCGAGAGGCGCTCGCCGTTGCCTTCAAGCTTCAGCTCGCCGACGGACGGATCGTGCAGGTAGGCGACTTCGCCGGCACGTCGGGCAGCGCCGGCGTGGGGGCCAACGACCGGGCGCTCTTTCTCAAGCTTCTCCGGCCCGCCGAGCCGCAAGTCCCCGCCGCCGACGTGCTGCCGACGACGTGGCCGCTGGAGATGCGCAACATCTATTCGCTGCGTGGGCGCAGCCTTCAAGAGACCGGCTTCACCCTCGGTGTCTACTACGACCCGCCTGGCGAGGCGGCGCGCAACACCCTGCCGCTCGACGGGGCGGGCGCGGCCACGACGCTCACGACCGTCACCGGCCTCGACCGCGTTGGCGCGGGCGGCTCGGTCGGGGCGGACAACCGCTTCGACTTTCTCAACGGGCGCACCATCCGCGTGGAAGAAGGCCTGCTCATCTTCCCGTACCTCGAACCGTTCGGCAAACGCATCGTCACGTTTCTGAACAGCCCGCAGGTGGCCCAGCCCGATCTCGCAGCCACCCTTGCCTTTCCCGACCTTTACCTCAAGCGCAAGGAAACGGCCCGCCGCGAGAGCAATTACGAGGTGTACCGCATCCGGGGCGAGTACCAAGGCTCCAGCCAGAGCTTCTTTGACCTGCGCGCCTATGCCGGCCTCGTACGCGGCTCCGTGAAGGTGACCAGCGGCGGTAGCCAGCTCGCTGAAGATGTGGACTTCCGGGTGGACTACACCGGCGGCACCGTCACGATCATCAACCCGGCCTACACGAGTGCCGGGCGCAACCTGCAGATCGATTACGAGCAAAACGCGCTCTTCAACCTGCAGAAAAAGACGCTGTTGGGCCTTCGCGCCGACTATACGGCCTTTGACGAGCGCCTCCAACTGGGATCGACGATGATGCGGCTGTCGCAGCGCAGCCCGCTCGACAAGTTCCGCATCGGCGACGAGCCGGTGTCGAACACGATCTGGGGTCTTGACGGACGCTTCCGCGCCGAGCCGCGTTTCCTCACCCGCTGGGCCGATGCCCTGCCGTTCTACGCCACGCGCGCGCCGTCGCGGGTGAACGTAACCGCCGAGTTTGCCCAGCTGCGCCCCGGCAACGCCCAGACACTCGCCTTCCAAGAGACGCGGTCGGCGTTGTCGAACATCGAAGGCTCGGCGTTCGGCTCCGATGAGACCAACGGCGTGTCCTACATCGACGACTTCGAGTCGTTCGAGAACAACTTTTCGCTGCGTTCGCCCGGCGCGTGGGCGGTGTCGTCGGCCCCCGACAGCGTGGGTACGTTGCGTGCGGCTCGGGAGCTGAGCAGCTGGCGCGCCGCCGCCGGCTGGTACACGCTCAACGAGAACATCTGCGCCCAGATGCCGGTGCCGTGCCAAGCCAACCGGGCAACGGCCTACTACCGCCGCAACGAGATCTTTCCCACCGACGGACAGGCCACAACCTCGGAGCGCACGGCCTACGACGTGTTCGACTTTTACTTCGACCCGCGCCTGCGCGGCCCGTACAACGTGACGAGCCAGTACGCGGCGTTTGCCGCGGCCCCCGAGCGTACATGGGGCGGGATGATGACCCGGCTGCCCGAAGGCTACACCGACTTCGAGCTGAAGAACGTCGAGTTTGTCGAACTGGTGCTGCGCCCGCACTCCGACGCTCCCGGCGGCGACGCCGGCCCCAACGCCTTCCTCTACCTCGATCTCGGGCGGATGTCTGAGGACGTGATTCCAGACGGGCGGCGCAACTCCGAGGATGGCCTTGAACTGCGTGCCGTGTCGAGCGGCTCGTTCACCGACCTCGCCCGGTTGCCGCAGGGCTTGCAGGACAACCTCGTGACCATCTCCACGAGCGACAAGCGGACGGAAGACGTCGGCCTCGACGGCCTCGTGTCGGTTAGCGCCGACGATTACCCCGAAAGCATCCGCGAAACCGAGTTCTACACCGACTTCCTGGCGGCACTTCGGACGCAAGCATCGGCCTCGCCGCTGGGTACAGCAGAAGTGACGCGGGCCGAGGAAGACCCCGCCGCCGACGACTTCCACAGCTACCTTGACGGCGATTATTTCAACGACGAGGCCCGCTGGCCCGGCAAGGCAACCATCCAGCAGCGGTTCCTGCGCTTCTTCCCCGGCACCGAGTTCAACAGCTACGACTCGCGTCGCCAGCTTGGCACCGGTGCGGCCAGCCGCGAGGGCAACAGCCGCACCCCCGACGGCGAGGGACTGCCCAACGCCACGAGCGTCAACACCGACGATGCGTACTTCCAGTACCGGATTCCGCTGTCGCCGTCGGCGCTGGCTACGCTCGCGCAAGACCCGAACGCGGCGCTTTCGGTGCGGCCCATCCTCGACGGGTGGTACCTCGTGCGCGTGCCGGTGCGCAACTACACGCGCCGCGTGGGACTGCAATCCGACGACTTCTCGTCGCTGCCGCAAATGCGTATGTGGACGACCGGCCACTCGGCTCCGGCCACGCTGCGCTTTGCGTCGATCGAGATTGTGGGCAGCCAGTGGCAGAAGGCCGAAGACGTGGCCGAAGAGCTGGGAGGCTTCGTCGGCACGGGGCGGCTGAGCGTGGAGGCCGTCAACACCGAAGAAGATGCCAGCGTGTATGTGCCCTCGCCCAAGACGGTGCGTGGGCGGGTGCGTGAGATCACCGGCGGAGCGCAGCGGCTTGCCCGCGACCAATCCATCGGCCTGCGCGTCGACCGGCTGGAGGGCGATCAGCAGCGGGCCGTCTTCAAGACGTTCAACCAAGGCCTCGACCTTTTGAAGTACTCGAACGTCCGGATGGAGGCGCACCTGCACGGCATCGGCCCCAACGGCCTGCCGCTCGACGGCTCCGCCGACCGCGGACGGGTGCGGCTGTTTGTGCGCCTCGGCGCGAACGAAACCGACGACTTCTACGAGATCGAGCAGCCGCTCACGCCCACCAACCTCGCCGCGCTCACCGGCTCCGACGCCGCCGCCGCCACGATCTGGCGCGACGAGGTGAACGCGCTCAACGTGCAGCTCTCGGCCCTCAACCTGCTGCGCACCCAGCGCGACCAAGCCGGCCTCTCCCCCGCCCGCATCGTCTACCATCGCCGCTCCGATGGCACCGAAGACCCGCGCTTCTCCATCGACGACGCGTTCGGCGTGCCGGGGATGCGCCTCGGCATCAAAGGCTCGCCGAGCCTCAACCGGGTGACGAGCATCGTGATTGGTCTGCGCGCCGACAGCCTGCTCAACGGCCCCGGCGACGTGCTCTCGGACGTGGTGCTCTGGGCCAACGAGTTGCGCGTGGCCGGCTACGACGCCGCCCAAGGCTGGAGTGCCATTGCCAACGCCGATGTGGCGCTCGCCGACCTCGCCACCGTGCGCGGCTCGTTCCGCCATCAAACCGACGGCTTTGGGGCGCTCAACTCCACGCTCGGCCAGCGCGACCAAACGGCCACGCAGGGCTGGAACGTCCAAGCTGACTTCCAACTGCATCGGTTCTTGCCGTCGCGCTTCGGTTGGTCGCTGCCCATCTCGGTGCAAGCGTCGCAGAGCCTTGCCACACCGCGCTACGCACCGGGCCGCGGCGACGTGCGGCTCGAAGACCTTTACACCGCCATTGAGCGGCGCACCACCGACACCAGCGGAGCGCCCATCGCGCAGGAAACGCGGGATGCGCTGATGCGCACCGAACGCCTTGCCGCCGAGACCTACAGCTCGTCGCGCACGGTGTCGATGAGCGTATCCAAAACCGGTTCGCGCTCGGCGTGGATTCGCAACACGCTCGAAGGCGTCCGCGTGTCCTACAGCGCTCAGCAGGGGGACAGCCGGTCGCCTTCGGTGGCAACCAACGATACATGGGGCTGGCAGACGAGCGCGTCCTACACACTGCCCACGCAGCAACCCAAGACCGTGCGTCCGCTCTGGTTTCTTGGTGACGCGCCGCTCGTGGGCTTCCTCGGTGGCCTCCGGTTCAACTACCTGCCCTCAACCGTCCGGTTCGACTTGACGGCCAACCGGCAGATGGGCATCAACCGTGCCCGCCGCCCGGTGCAGACCACCGGAACCGCCCAGCCCAATCTGCCGGAACTGGCGCTCTACCCGTTCCGCGACAACCACAGCTTCTTGCACGGGCGCACGTTTAGCTTCGGCTACACGCCGTTCACGTTCCTGCGCACCCAGTTCGACAGCGACGTGCAGCAGACGGCCAGCCTTGTCGGGGCGGACTCGGTGTTCATCGTCGTGCGCCGCCTTGCCGACGGTACCGACGAGACGCAGACGCTCTCGCGTGACGAGGCCTACGCCGCCGTCGCGGCCAACCCGACGACCACGTTCCTGACCCGACGTCTCGACGCCGTGCCGGTCACCGAGGCGCTCTCGCGGGTTTTTTCGGGTGACGACCGCTTCCGCACCGAGTCCTACAACCAGCGGTTCGTGCTCGATCTGACGCCTCGCCTTCCCCGCTCGTGGACATGGATCACGCTCAACAACATCACCGCGAGCACCCAGTTTGCGTGGCAGAACGCTCCGATTGGGCTGTATACGGGTGCCAATGTTGCCAATAGCCTAACGCTTGCCTCCGGTACGACGCTGCGACCGCAAGACCTCTTCCGCAAAATCCCGGCCTTCCGCCGCCTGGAGACGTGGCAGCGCAACGACCAGCAGGCCGTGCAGCGCCGTAACACCCGCAGCGACGCCTACCGCACAGCGATGCGGGAGTACCGCACCCGCGTGCGCGAACGCGACCGACTGGTGACGCAGGCGCAGACGGACTCGACCGTCACCGTGCCGCCGCTGCCCACCGAGCCGAGCCGAGACACCACACGCATCGAGCGCGCGTCGCTGGGCAAGCGCGTGTTGCGGAAGATGATCCTTGGCCTCGCCTCGATGTCCGACTTTCGCATCAACTACACGCTCGGCCGCTCGGCGAGTGCATCGGGCGTGGTCGAGGGCAACGACTCTACCCGCGTGGCCTACAGCCTGCTCGATGCCTTCCGCGGCGCGGGCGTTCCGATGGCCTTCCGCTTTGGCCTTGCCACCCGCCTGCCCGACGAAAACCGCTTCGTTTCATCCAGCCTGCGACCCGGCGATGTGGCGCGCATCTCCCATCGCATCGACGCTTCCACCACGCTCCGGCCTACGCCCAACTTCAACGTGGCGCTCTCGTGGAAGACCAACTTCGAAGAGAACGAAAACCGCAACCTCTCGCCCGGCACCGACGGCTTCGCCGTCGGGCGGACGGGGTCGGGGCGCATCGACGGGTCGAGTTGGGCCTTTGGCGGCTCCTTCGAGAAACTCTTCAACAACCAGGTGACGGCCCTTCGCGCCGACTTCGACCCGCAGGCGGGCACGTTTGCAGACGCTAACGGCGACGGCCTCGCGCTTTCGCCTCCGCAGCTCGAACGCGCCTTCCGAGAGACGTTCGCTCGTACACCGCTCACGCTCGGAAGCCGCATTGCCACGCCGTTCCCCATGCCGACGTGGCGCATCACCTACAGCGGCCTGCACCAGCTACCGCTGCTGCGCCGGCTGCTCTCCAGCGCCACGCTCAGCCACGCCTACACCACCGACTACGCCGGCAGCTTCGACGCCCGCCAAGAGGGCCTTCCGCTCAACCAGCAGGTGCTCGTGGGGAGTACCGCGCTAACGGCCTCCTACTTGCCTGGCCCCTACGAAGCCACCACCTACAACGCCAACAGCCGCTTTGCCCCGCTCGTCGGCGTAGACCTGCGCTTCAAGAACAACCTGTCGGCAAACGTCGCCTACAACACCAGCCACCTCTACGCCCTCACGACCAGCACCAAGAGCCTCACCGAAAGCCGCGCCAACGAACTGTCCGTCCGCGCCGACTACCGCGTCGACCGGCTGCGACTGCCGTTCATGAGCCGCCGCCTCTCCAATGCGCTTACCGTTTCGCTGGCGCTCTCGCAGACGGCCACCAACCGCCGCCTCTTCGCTGTCGAGAAGGCCGTGACCGCTGCACTCGTGGACGGCGTCGTGTTCGCGGATGTGCTGCAGGACAACAAGTATACGAGCGTTAGTGAGGCCGGGCGACGGATTACGTTCACGCCTACCATTGGCTATACGTTCTCAAACACCGTGCAAGCGCGGTTCAACCTGACGTACGAGCGCTTCGACAGCGACGTGTCGTACCAACAGCCCTACACGACGATGCGTGGCGGCTTCAACGTGATCGTCAACCTCAACTCGAACTAAATCGAGAGGTTGATGGATCGCGGGACGCTGTCAGAATCCGACCGGCCACGCCCCTCCCTCCGCTTCCCACCCACAACGTCTATGGCTGAAACCGTTCGCGTCTTGCCGCTGGGGCGCGTCTCGTACGACGAAGCGTGGGCGATTCAGAAGGCGTTGCATCGGCGGATGATCGCGGAGAAGCGCGCGGGCGAGCGCCCCGATCACCTGCTGCTTCTCGTCGAACATCCGCACGTCTATACGCTTGGCCAGAACGGACGGCGCGAACACCTGCTCGCCACCGATGCCGATCTCGCGGCCATGCACGCGACGTTTGTGCCGGTCGACCGCGGCGGCGACATCACCTACCACGGGCCGGGGCAGATGGTCGGCTACCCGCTTCTGGACCTTGAACGCTTCAAACCCGACCTCCACGACTACCTCAGGCGGCTTGAGGAAACGGTGATCCGCACGCTCGCCACCTACGGTGTGGCTGGGAACCGGGTGCCGAGCCGCACCGGCGTGTGGGTGGGGCCGGATGCGCACGGGCCGGAGCGGAAAATCTGCGCCTTCGGCATCCGCTGCGCCCGTTGGGTGACGATGCACGGCTGGGCGCTCAACCTCAACGTCGACCTGTCGAGGTTCGATGCCATCGTGCCCTGCGGCATCGCCGACCGGGGCGTGACGAGTCTCGCCCACGAAACGGGGCACGCCATGGACGAGGCCGAGGCTGCCGACCGGCTGCTCAACGCCTTCTCCGACGTGTTCGACGCCCGGCTCGTCCGCCTTCGCCCCGACGAGGCATGGGCGCTCGTGCAGCGCCTTGCCAGCGAGGACGCACCCCGTCGCTCGGACGAGGCAAACCGGATCGTTGCCGAACCGGCGCGGTGATTCTGCCGGGCCGTGCCCTATCTTGCACGCACCACCGCTATCCGCACCCGATCCCATGGCCTTCGACTCCGACACCTTCACCCGTCGCCTTCTTGGCGAAGCTCTGTTCTACGACGAAGAGTACGGCGTGGGCGGTACGCTCAGCCTCGTCGATCCGCAAGAACGCAAAGAGAAATACCTTGCGGCCTTCATCCCCGAAGACGACCAGTTCGTCATCGAGGAGGCCACCGAGTGGGAAGACTACGACGAGGCCGACGACGAGATCGGCTACGCCCTCGCCGTCGATTCTAGGGAGCACGGCTCCTACGACGAGGTCGAGCAGATCACCGACGCGCTCCTGACCCTCGCCCGCGAGCAAGGCCTCGAACCCAGCCTGACGCTTCGCTACGAGGAAGACGAAGACGAATGATGCGGAGCGCCTTCGGCATTCTTTACGCCTCGGCACGCCTTGCGCCTGCCGAGGCGTTTTTCGGAGCGGCCCGCCTCATCACCCCAACACCTCCAACCCTCCAGGTACGACGGTGATTTCTGCCCGCACAACCGTCGTAGAGAGGACTTCACCGTCGGCGTGAAACGGTACGGACGGGTCGAACGCAACGTCCATCCGCTGCCCGGCAAACATCTCCACACCGGCCTTGCCCACATGCCGACCGCGCATCGCCAGCGGGAGCAGGTACAACAGCCGAGGCAAGGCGACCGCGTCGAGCGCGACGGCGTCGAGTTGCCCGTCGTCGGGGCGGGCGTCGGGCGTGAGGTAGTAGCCGCCGCCCGAGCATGTGCCGTTGCCCACCGATACGAGGTAGAGACGGCGATCCACCACGGGCGTACCGTCCACCGACAGCGCGATGCGCGGGGCGCGAAAGCGGGCGAGTCCGTGAAAAACGGCGGTCAAGTAGCCGAGGGTGCTGCCGAGGGCCTTGTAACGCGGCGCTTGTGCGGCGATGTAGCCGTCGAGGCCGAGGCCGAGTGTGTTGACGAACGGCTCGTCGCCGGTCGAGCCGTCGGCGTTCGTCCAGCGCATCCAGCCCACATCGAACCGGCGGCGCGGAGCGGTTGGCAGGGCATCCAGCGCATCCTCGCCGGAGCCAAGGGCCAGCAGTTTGGCGAAGTCGTTGCCCGTTCCGAGCGGCAGCACGCCCAGCGCGGCCCGGCACGCCTCCCCGGCGCGGATCAGCCCGGCGGCCACCTCGTGCACCGTGCCGTCGCCACCCACAGCCACCACGGCATCGAACGCCGGCGCGGCGGCGCGCGACAGCTCGACGGCGTGGCGCGGCTCCAAGGTCTCGAAAAACGTAGCGTCTAGGCCCAAGGCGTGGGCGCGCTCCGGCAGCCGAGCCTGCGCGGTGCGGCTGCGCCCGTGACGGGCGGTGGGGTTGACGATGAAGGCGACGCGCACAAGCGGAAAGGGAAGGCGCGGAAGATAGGACGACGGAAGGGCGCAACGCGAGGACGCCGCCGAGCCGGGCCTCCCGTCCGCCGGTCGCCGCCGACCTCCGCTGCGCCTCAACGGCCCCCGAACCCTTCCCGAAGCACGGCGTATCCAACTTTCACCCCCGACTGAAAATCGCCGATGCTTGCCGTCGAACCCGCTCCGCTGGGCCGCGTGGCCGACCGCCCCGTTCGTTCGCTCGACGCCGTACAGGTGCTCGTAGCCGACGACTTGGCGGCCTTTCGCGCCTTCTTCCACGAGGCGATGCGCGGCAAATCCGGTCTGCTCAACGCGGTTATCCGTTATGTGCTCGCCCAGAAAGGCAAGCAAATCCGCCCGCTGCTCGTGCTGCTCGCCGCCCGCGCCTCGGGGGGCGTCACGCAGGCCACTCACCGCGCCGCCAGCCTCGTCGAGTTGCTTCACACGGCCACGCTCGTGCACGACGATGTGGTCGACGATGCCGAACGCCGGCGCGGCCTGTTCTCCATCAACGCGCTGTGGAAGAACAAGGTGGCCGTCTTGTTTGGCGATTTTCTGCTCTCGCGCGGCCTGCTGCTTGCCCTCGACGCCAAGGACTACGACACGCTCCACCTGCTCTCCGACGCCATCCGCCGGATGTCGGAAGGCGAGCTGCTTCAGATCGAAAAAACCCGCCACCTCGACCTCGACGAGGCGACGTACTTCAAGATCATCTCCGACAAGACGGCCAGCCTGATCTCGGCCTGCACCGCCGCCGGGGCCACGTCGGCGGGCGCGTCGCCGGAAATCGTCGGGGCACTGCACACGTTCGGCGAAAAACTCGGCCTCGCCTTTCAGATTCGCGACGACCTGTTCGACTACGGCCTTGAGGACGTCGGCAAGCCGCTCGGCATCGACGTGCAGGAGAAGAAACTGACGCTGCCGCTCATCTACGCCCTCCGCGAAGCCTCTCCGAAGGAGCGCCGCGACGTGCTGGCGCTCGTGCGGAACAAGAAAACCGGCGACGCTGCCGCGCGGGCGGTGGCGCAGTTCGCCGAAACGAAAGGCGGCTTGGCGTACGCCCAAGAGCGGATGCTGGAACTGGCGCAAGAAGCCCTCGACGCGCTCGACGTGCTGGAACCGTCGCCCGCCCGCGACGCCCTCGCCGACCTGACGCGCTTCGCCGTCTACCGCACGAAGTGAGGCGGTTGTCTCGCCGTTACCAATCTGTCGATGTACGTTCCCCGCCACAACCGCGAAGACGACCCGGTGACGCTCGCCGCGTTCGTGCGGGACGTGGGGTTTGGCGTGATCGTGTCGACGGGTGAGAGCGTGCCGGTCGAGGCGACGCACGTTCCGCTGCGGCTGGACACGTCGGGGGACGACTGGCGGCTGGAGTTGCACCTGGCGCGGATGAACCCGCAGCAGCGCACACTCGACGGCGCGGAGGTGCTGGTGATCGTCCAAGGGCCGCACGCGTATGTGTCGGCGACGCTGCACGACCCGCCCGAATCCGTTTCGACGTGGAACTACGCGGCTGTGCACCTGCGCGGCACGGCCCGCGTGACGCGCGAGCCGGAGGCGCTGCGCCGGATGGTGGAGGCGCTCACGCTGGATTACGAGACGGAGGCGATGCTCCGCACGCCCGGCTACGAGGATCGCCTGCTGGAGCGGATTGTGGGTGTGAAGATCGACGTGACGAGTGTGGAGGCGCGGTTCAAGCTCAGCCAGAAGGAGACGCCGGAAACCAAGCGGAACGTGATCGCGCACCTCGAAGCGTCGGAGCGCCCGGACGACCGCGCGACCGCCGCGCTGATGGCCTCGCGCCCGCTGGAGAAGTGGTCGGGGTGAGGGGGCCGTTGCCTGCAGCTGGTTGGGGGACTGGACTGAGACACCTACCAACCATCGTCGGCAACCGGCGACCCGTCTCCCCAACACCTTACCTTGGCTGCGAACCTTTTCGCACTGTGCCGATGCTTCGCCGCGCCGCCGCTGTCCTGCTTGCCGTCCTTGTGCCCGCGCCGCTCGCGGCCCAAACGTCCCCCGCACCCAAAACCGACGCGTCGATGCAGCGGGTGGATACCGTGCCGATTCGCCCGGCACCCGCTCGCCCCAATCCAAGCGTGCCGCCCGCGAACGAGGCGGCGATGTTATCCGACACGTCCATCACGGCGATGTACCGGGCGGCGAGTCGCCGGATTGTGGCGGCGGCGCTGCGCGACAGCAGCGCGTGGGAGCGGATGGCGTACCTGTCCGACACGTTCGGGCCGCGCTTCTCCGGCACGCCGCACCTGGAACGTGCCCTCGACTGGCTGGCGGCGGAGATGCGCCGCGACGGCTTCGACCGCGTCTGGGAAGAGACGGTGATGGTGCCCGCGTGGGTGCGCGGCGAAGAGTCGGCCACGTTGACCGTGCCCTACGAAGACCGTCTGCCCATGCTCGGCCTCGGCGGAAGCGTCGGGACGCCGCCGGAGGGCGTTGAAGCGCCGGTGCTGGTAGTGTCGGACTTCGACGAACTGACCGCCCGCTGCGCCGAGGCGCAAGGCAAAATCGTTCTTTTCGACGCGCCGTTCACGTCGTACGGCCGCACCGTCGCCTACCGCACGTCCGGGGCGCGGGCGGCGTCGCAGTGCGGAGCCGTGGCTGCGCTCGTACGGTCGATTGCGCCGCACAGCATCGCCACGCCGCACACAGGCGCGATGCGCTACGCTGCGCCGATGGCCGACGGGGCCAACGACCCGGCGCTGGCCCCGCCGCTCGACATTACGCCCATTCCGGCGGCTGCCATCACGCTCGAAGATGCCGCCCGGCTGCACCGGATGCAGCGCCGGGGCACGCCGGTGCGCCTTCGACTAAAGATGGAAGCACGCACGCTGCCGGATGCGCCCAGCCGCAACGTCCTCGCCGAGATCCGAGGCTCGGAGCACCCGGAAGAGGTAATCGTGATGGGCGGGCACACGGATTCGTGGGACGTAGGCACGGGCGCGATGGACGACGGCGGCGGCGTCGTGGCAGCTTGGGAGGCGCTGCGTATCCTCAAGGAGCTGGGTCTGCGTCCGCGCCGAACGATTCGCGTCGTCGGGTGGGTGAACGAGGAAAACGGCCTGCGTGGCGGCACTGCCTACGCTCGCGAGCACGCCGCCGAGCTGCCCAACCACCTGCTCGCCATCGAGTCCGACGGAGGAACGTTCCAGCCCACCGGCTTCGGCTTCACCGGGCGGCACGACGCGTTCGGCCTGCTGGAGCAGGTCGGGCCGCTGCTGGAGCCGATTGGAGCCGGACGGATCACGCGCGGCGGCGGCGGGGCCGACATCTCGCCGATGCGCCCGGCAGGCGTCCCGCAAATGTCGCTGAGCGTAGACGGCTCGCGCTATTTCTACTACCACCACACCGAGGCCGACGTGCCAGAAGTCATCGACCCGGTCGAACTGGCCCGCTGCGCCGCGGCCATGGCGATCATGGCGTACGTCGTGGCCGACATGCCCGAGCGCCTGCCCCACGGATCGCAGACGCCGTAACCGACCGCGTTCCGGTCGTTGGATGCCGCCGCGCCGTCAGTTGAACATGCCGGGCGGGAAGGCGGCGCGCTCGTCGTCCTCAATCACCTGCACGTCGTGGAGCGGCACGACGGCCTCGCCGTCTTTGTAGCCTTCGAGGCCCGTCACGACTGCCAAGTCCAGCAATCGCTCCGGCTCGCCCTCCTTGGCCACGTTCGTGCCGAGGCTCACGTCCGACACCCGTCCCTCGACCAGATGCGGCACGGGCACGTTGTTGACGAGGAAGTAGAGCGTGATGCGCACGCGCTTGCCCACAAGCGCGTAAGGGCTGGACATAAGCGTAGGCATTTGCCTTGGCGAACGCGCCGAAGGCGTATTCGTTCGCTCGCGGCCACGGCTTGGCCTTCTGGCCACTCCCCGTTGCTCCGCCCTGCTACCCCCCCACCAGCCACGCCTTCCACATCGCCGCGACGGCCCGCGCACCGGCCGGGTCGAGGCGATGGCGGAGGCCGGGCACGAGGCCGAGGCTCGCGTTGGGCAGCGCGTCGCGGAGGCGGAGCGTGGCATCGAGCGGGAAGAGATCGTCGCGGTCGCCGGCGGTGAGCAGCACCGGGGCCGTCACCTGCGGAAGCAGCCGTTCGGCCTCGGCACGAAACGCGGGGATCGTCGCCGAGAAGTCCGCCACACGGGGGAACAGCGCCGCCGCGTGCCCGCCGTGCGCATGGTCCAGCATCGTCCATACGTCGGGACGGCGGCGGATCGCCTCCACGTTCACCCGTTTGGCCATCCCACGCACCATCGCCTCGTCCCAGAACACGTTCGTGGCGTGCGCGGCCACCCGTTCCACCCGCGCCGGATGCTGCGCAGAGACGAACAGCGCGATGGCCCCGCCAAACGAGTAGCCCGCGAGCACGGCACGTTCGCCACCTGCCGCATCGAGGACGGCGAGCGTGGCCGCTTGCATCCGCTCGAACGTGATCGGCGCGCGGCCGTCGTCGGCGGATTGCCCGTGGCCGGGCAGGTCGAAGGCGACGACGCGAAAATCCGTTTGCAGCTGCCGGGCGAGCGGGAGGGTTTCGAGCTGCGTCGAGCCGCCCGCGCCGTGGAGCAGCACGAGCGTCGGCCGGGCGTCGGAGCCCAAAGCGTAGGTGGCGATCTGCCCGCCCTCGAACGGTACGAAGGCCGGGGTTGGCATCGCCGAAGGGTCGTCGGCGCAGAACTCGACGAGCAGGCCGGGCGTGGCCTTGGGGTGAACGAAAAAGATGCGCTTGCCGTCGGCTCCGGCCTTCGGCGCGTCGGCGAGCAGCGGCACACCCGCGCCGCTCAGGCGGGCGAACGTCGCGTCGAGGTCGTCCACGTCGAAGGCAAGGTGGTGCAGGCCGGGGCCTTTTTTGGCAAGGAAGGCGGCGACGGGCGACTCCGGCGCGATGGCTTCGAGCAGTTCCAGCTTGGCTCCGGCGTCGAGGAAGTGCGTGCGCACGCCCTCGCGCGCCACCGTTTCCGTCTTATAGGGAACGAGTTCCAGCACGCGCCGAAGGGCGTCGAGCGTGGTGTCGAGGTCTGAGACGGCAAATCCGACGTGTTCGAGGCGAGGCATGGGCGGGAATAGGGGGAAAGGGTAGAGGGTGTGCGTTTTACCCTCGGATTTGCCGGGCCAGGTCGGCGATCTCTTCTTCCTGCTGCTCGGCGGCCTGCACGCCCACGTCGAAAATGGCCTCCTTGTCGTCGGAGAAGGAGAATAGGCCGGTCGTGGACACGTCCACCGACACGAGTACGTCGGGCGGGTAGAAGTGCAGGCGGAGGTCTTCGACCTGCTGCGTAACGATGTCGAGCGCCCGCGAGGCCACGTCAAGGCCGCCGGGGAGGCCGGGGCGTAGCCGCGCAAGGCGTCCGGTGAACCGGCTCGCCCACATGCCAAGGCCCACCCGCCCGCCTGTGGCGACGGCCTCTTCGGGGCTGGCCGGCTCCCCACGTCGCATGGAGACTCGGCGCTTGGGACGTCGAAGTTGCACGGCCAGCGTGTGCCGCGCTCCGGCGTGCACGAGTGCCGACACCGGCACGTTGTTCATCAGCCCGCCGTCGGCGAGCATCCGCCCGCCAATGTCCACCGGCGCGAACACACCCGGCATGGCCGACGAGGCCAGGATGGCGTCGACGACGCGCCCGGACCGGAGGATCACCTCGCGGCCGGTTTCGAGGTCGGTGGCGATCACCCGAAGCGGCACCTTCAGATCGGCAAACGTCGTGTCGCCCAGGTGCTCGGAGAGGTAGGCGCGGAGGCCGTCCTGCGAGAACAGCCCCTCGCCGTCGAAGCGGATGCCGAACATCGATGCCGTTTTCTGCTCGCGCATCAGCTGCCGCATCTCATCGAGCGTGTACCCGGCGGCCCAAAACACACCGATGAGCGCCCCCGCACTTGTGGCTGCGATCACGTCGGGGCGCAGGCCATGACGCTCCAGCACCGATACCACGCCGAGATGGGCCCAGCCTTTCATGCCGCCGCCGCCAAGGGCGACGCCCAGCGAGTGCGGCGTGGGGGCGAGAAACGTAGCGTCAGACACGTCGGAGGCGGGTAAAACGGGCCAAGAAGATGGGGCGTGAAACGGGTTCGCGCAACACGCTGTCCATTTTCGTAAATTCCGAACGATTAAGTACGATCCGACGCGCCGTTATATGTCTTCCCCAACGCGGGTGCTCTTCGTCGTCAGCGAGGCGACGCCCTACACCGACCCCTCCGACGTGGCGAGCTTGGCTCGTTTGCTGCCGGAAAAACTCCACGACACGGGCGAGTTCGACCTGCGTATCATGATGCCGCGCTACGGCATCATCTCCGAGCGCAAGAACCGTCTGCACGAGGTCATCCGGCTCTCCAACACCGACATTGCCGTGGGGGACGCCAAGGAGTCGCTCAAGGTCAAGGTGGCGTCCATCCCAGGGCTGCGTCTCCAGGTGTACTTCATGGAGAACACCAAGTACTTCAAGCGCAAAGGGGCCTACGAAGGCCGTGGCGGTGAGACGTTCGACGACAACCCCGACCGGGCGCTGTTCTTCAGCCGCGCCGCCCTTGCCACGATCCACAACCTCGGCTGGTCGCCGCATGTGGTGCACGCGATGGGGTGGGTGGCCTCGTTCGTCCCGTACCTGATTCGCAACCAGTACGAGGGCGACGCGCTCCTTGGGGCGGCCCGCACGCTCTACACGCCGGGGCGGTACGACGTGAACACGCCGCTGGGGAGCCTCGCCGCAAGTGTGGATGCTGCGCCCGAAGACACGCTGCGCACCATGGCCGAGCGTTACGCCGATGCCATCGTCTACCCGCCCGGAAGCGCCCACGAGCCGCGCCTGACCGACGTGCCGGACGCCCTCGCCGCCGATGCCGCTTCGCGCTACGCCGAGCTGCTTGCCGGCCAAGGCTAAGCGCGGCGAAGTGCGTCAACATTCGGTGAAGGCTTGCTGCAGCGAAGTTTCGCTGTATCTTTCCGTCGAATCGCCTGCCCGGTCCAACCCCGGCGGCGGTCGCTCATCCAGAAGGAGGGAGGGTTTCTGGCCCGACGATCTCCTGGCAACCGGCCCTCGGTGGGATTCTCCCGTCGGACACGGTGCCAACTCCAGCCCCAACGGCGCACGCCTCGGGGGGAGATGAGCGGGAGAGTCCCCGTCTATGCACCCGTTCGCCGGGTTGTCTGTACGCCTCTTCCGCACCGCTCGGAAGAGGCGCTTTGCGTTTCGGACGGGCGGCATCGCTCCGCGACGTGGCGGTTGGGGAGGGAGGATGGGCTTCGAATCCCACCCTTTTTTCCTCTTCGTTATGGCCACGCCGCCGCTTCGCTTCGAGACCCTCCAACTGCACGCCGGACAAACGCCCGACCCCACCACCGGGAGCCGCGCCGTGCCCATCTACGCCACCACGTCGTACGTCTTCAAGGACGCCGCGCACGGGGCCGCGCTCTTTGCGCTTCAGCAGTTCGGCAACATCTACACCCGGCTGATGAACCCGACCACCGACGTGTTCGAGCAGCGCATCGCCGCGCTCGAAGGCGGCGCAGCCGCGCTCGCCACGTCGTCGGGGCAGGCGGCACAGTTTCTGGCGCTCCAAACCCTCGCGCAGGCGGGCGACAACATCGTCTCGTCGTCGTTTCTCTACGGCGGCACCTACAACCAGTTCAAGGTCGCCTTCCCGCGCCTCGGCATCGACGTGCGCTTCGCCGACGGCGACGATCCGGCCTCCATCGAATCGCTGATTGACGACAAGACGAAGGCCATCTACGTCGAAACCATCGGCAACCCGCGCTTCAACATCCCCGACTTCGAGGCCATCGCGGCCATCGCCCAAAAGCACGGCGTGGCGTTCGTGGTGGACAACACCTTCGGCGCGGGCGGCTACCTCTTCCGTCCGTTCGAGCACGGGGCCAACATCGTCGTCGAGAGCGCGACGAAGTGGATCGGCGGCCACGGCACCACCATCGGCGGCGTGATTGTGGACGGCGGCAACTTCAACTGGGCCAACGGGCGCTACCCCGAGTTCACCGAGCCGGCGGCGGGCTACCACGGCCTCAAGTTCTGGGACGTTTTCGGCGAGGGCAACCCGCTGGGCCTTCCGAACATCGCGTTCATCATCCGCGCCCGCGTCGAGGGCCTGCGCGACCTCGGCCCGTCGCAAAACCCGATTGGCTCGTTCCTCTTGCTCCAAGGCCTCGAAACGCTGAGCCTGCGGGTAGACCGCGCCGTGTCGAACGCGCTGGCGCTGGCGTGGTGGCTCTCCGAGCAGGAGGAGGTGGCGTGGGTGAGCTACCCCGGCCTCGAATCGCACCCGTACCACGAGAACGCCAAGAAGTACCTCAAGCGCGGCTTCGGCGCGGTGCTGGCCTTCGGCGTGAAGGGCGGGGCCGAGGCGGCGCAGCGGTTCGTGGAGTCGGTGAAACTGGCGTCCCACCTTGCCAACGTGGGCGACGCCAAGACGCTGGTGATCCACCCGGCGAGCACGACGCACCAGCAGCTCACCGCCGCCGAGCAGATCAGCGCGGGCGTGCCGCCGGATCTCGTGCGCGTGAGCGTGGGCATCGAGCACATCGACGACATCACCGCCGATTTTGCGCAAGCCTTGGGCGCTGCCGTGGGCGTGCCTGCAGCGTGAACCCTTCCGAACCCTGTCCGGGTTGGACCCCGGACAGGGTTTTCCTCTCTTCCTACGCCCGTGCCTGCCCAAACCGTCGTTCTCCCTTCGTTTGCCTTTGCCGGGGGCAACGTGTTCGAGGACGTGCCGGTGGCGCTGCACGCGTGGGGCACGCTGAACGAGCGCGCCGACAACGCCGTCGTCGTCTGCCACGCCCTCACCGGGTTTCCCGACGTGTCGGAGTGGTGGGAGCCGCTGCTGGGGCCGGGGCGGGTGCTGGACACCGAGCGCTTCTTTGTTGTGTGCCTGAACGTGCCCGGATCGCCCTACGGCACGCTCTCGCCCGCCTCGAAAGACGCCGACGGGCAGCGCCTTGGCAGCCGCTTTCCCGTCCCGACGATCCGCGACGCCGTGCGGATGCACCGGGCCGCGCTCGAACGCCTCGGTGTGCGCGGCGTAGCGTTGGCCATTGGCGGGTCGATGGGCGGGATGCAAGCGCTGGAATGGGGCTTCGAGACGACGGAGGATGGACGACCGTTCGTCCGCGCGCTCTGCCCGATTGCCTGCGGCGCGGCGCATTCGGCGTGGTGCATCGGCTGGGGCGAGGCCGAGCGGATGGCGATCCGCGCCGACGCGAACTGGCTCAACGGCGACTACCCGCCGCACCGCCACCCCGACGCGGGCCTCGCGGCGGCGCGGGCCATGGCGATGCTCTCGTACCGCAGCCCCGCAGGGTTCTCGCAGCGCCACGGACGGCGGGCGATGCCGCCGGGGCATCCGTTCTCCGGGCAGTTTGCTGCCGTCTCCTACCTCCACCACCAAGCCCAGCGGCTCGTCGACCGCTTCGACGCGGCGTGCTACGTCCGCATTACCGAGATGATGGACACCCACGACGTGTCGGCGGGCCGTGCACCGACCGTTGAGGCGGCGCTGGCGACGCTCGCGCAGCCGGTGCTGGCCGTCGGCATCGACTCGGACGTGCTGTACCTGCCGTCGGAATCCCGGCAGATCGCCGAGGCGTGCCCGAACGGCACCTACGCCGAAATCGCATCGCCGTGGGGCCACGACGCCTTCCTCATCGAGTTCGACCAACTGGACGCGCTACTGCGTGCTTGGTTTGCATCGAATGATATGTAGTGTATGGTTTATTGGGCATCGATATAGATCGTTTAGTCGCAAAATATACCATACACCAAAAACCATACACCAAACCCCTTTTATGTCCGCTCCTCAGAAGAAACTCCGCGTCGCCGTGCTGGGCGCGACGGGTGCCGTCGGTCAGCAGTTCATCCGCCTGCTCGACGGCCATCCGTGGTTCGATGTGACCGCCGTGTGCGCCTCCGAGCGTTCCGCCGGGAAGACGTACGCCGAAGCCGCCAAGTGGGTGCTCGGCACCGACATTCCCGCGTCCGTGGCAGGCTTGACGGTGCAAGACGCCTCGGAGATTGCCGACGTCGATCTTGCTTTCTCGGGCCTCGACGCGTCGGTGGCGCAGGCCATCGAACGCGCCTACGCCGAAGCCGGCATTCCCGTCGTCTCGAACACCCGCAACTACCGGATGCAGGCGGACGTGCCGCTGCTCATCCCGGAGGTCAACCCCGATCACACGGCGCTGGTGGAGCGGCAATCGTTCGACCCCGCAGGGCGCGGCTTCATCGTCACCAACCCGAACTGCTCAACCGTCGGCCTCGTGTGCGCGCTCAAACCGCTGCACGATGCGTACGGCGTGGAGGCGCTGCACGTCGTGACGATGCAGGCGCTTTCGGGCGCGGGCTACCCCGGCGTGCCCAGCCTCGACAGCCTCGCCAACGTGATCCCGCACATCGGGGGCGAGGAAGACAAGATGGCTGCCGAACCGCTCAAAATCCTCGGCACACTCGGCCCGGACGGCGTCGAAAACGCCACGTTCACGGTGTCGGCGCAGTGCAACCGCGTGCCCGTTTTGGACGGCCACCTGCTGTGCGTGAGCGTGAAGCTGCGCGGCAACCCGTCGGCAGACGACGCGCGGGAGACGCTGCGCAACGCCCCCGATCCGCTGGCCGACCTCGGGCTGCCGACGTCGCCGGAGCGCTGGCTGTTGGTAGACGATGCGCCGGATGCGCCGCAGACGCGGCGGCATGTGCACCGCGGCAACGGGATGACGGTGTCGGTGGGGAAGGTGCAGCCGTGCCCGGTGCTGGGCGTGAAGTTCGTGGCGCTGGTGCACAACACCGTGCGCGGCGCGGCGGGCGGCGCGGTGCTGAACGCGGAACTGCTGGTGGCGCAGGGACGGATTGCCGCACGGGCGTAACCTATACCATCGTCGTAGAGACGGCCCAGCGGGCCGTCTCTACCGCCGTTTTGCGCATGAGCCTTCGTCCTGCCGTTCGATCCGACGCCTCCGCCGTGGCGCTGCTGTGGCGGGCGTTTATGGACGAACAGGCCGCCCTCGACCCGGCGTCGTCGTCGCCTGCGTCCGACGCCGACGCCCGCTGGGCCGTGACGTTTCGCGACCTCGTGGACGACCCGTCGTCGGCGCTGCTGGTGGCCGAAGCCGACGGGCAGGTCGTGGGCTTCGTCGTGGCCGAGCCGCACGCGGAAGCGCCGGTGTACGCGTCGGTACCGGAGGTGTACGTCGGCGAGTTGTACGTCGTGCCCGAGGCGCGGCGGCACGGCGTGGCGCGGGCGCTGCTGGACGCCGTGGCGGCGTGGGCGGCAGGGCAAGGCGCAGAACGGCTGCGGTTTGCGGTGCTGTGGGACAACGCGCCGTCGCGGCGGATGGTGGAGGCGTGGGGCGCGACGCCGCAGGCCGTCACGTTCGTCCGGGCGATAACGTAAACGTAGAGACGCCCCTATGGGGCGTCTCTACCGGGCGCATCGTCAGGCGTCAACGCGGCGGATGGCCAGCACGAACCGCCGGTCGAACCGGCCTCGGGCGTGGGCGCGGCAACACGCGGCGCAGGCATAGACGCGGCGTGGGCGGCGGGCGAACGACTGAGCGTCGCCGCAGGCCGGACACGTCCCGACGAACGCGGCGCGGGCGGCGACAGGCATGCCCGCTCGATCAACGACGGCGAGCGGGGTTGTGCGGCACGACGGGCAGCGGTAGGTGCGCACGACCGCGCGGTAGAACGGCTGTCGGTGGCCGCACGTCGGGCAGACACCCGCGTACGGCGCGTCGACGTCGGCAGGGCGGGGAGCGCGGCTGCACGCCTTGGGCGTCGCGCCGCAGCGCACGGCCCAGCGCTTCCACACGGCGTCGTGGGCCGAGCGGCCGCGCGTTTCAAAGTCGAGGGCGTGGGCGATTTCGTGACGCACCGTGTCTTCAACTTCCGCCGTCCAGCCGGACAAGGCGTGGGGCAGGCCGAGTGCGATCGTCTTGCCCTGAAACGTACACCGTCCCAGCCGGACGCGGGCGCGGTCGAACCCAAACGTCCACCCGTAATCCTGCAACGCCTCGCCCAACCCGGCCTCGCCGAGGTCGCGCATCAACGCTTCGGCGCGGGAGCGTACGTCGTCGAGGGCCGGGGGCATGAGGAAACGAAATACGGGTAGCTTCTGGCGGATGGAGGCTGGAACCGAGCGTTTGCTGTTGGTTCCAGCCGAAGCCCTTAGCCCGAAGCCCTTGCGTCCCCGCACCGCCTTTCGCCTCGCCCTTGGCGTGCTCCATGCGGGCATGTGGGCGACGCTCGTCGCCAACCGGATTGTGCTGAAACGTACGGCCCGGCGCGTACGGCCCACGCGACGGCCGAAGCTGAGCGTGATCGTCCCCGCGCGCAACGAAGAAGCCCACCTGCCGCGCCTGCTCGCCAGCCTGTGGGCACAGGACTACCCGGACTTTGAGGTCGTCGTCTACGACGACGGTTCTTCCGACGCGACGCCCAATCTGCTCGCCCAAGACCCCGACCCGCGCCTCGTGCGGCTGCGCGGCGAGGGGCCGCCGCCGGGCTGGGTAGGCAAGTGCCACGCCCTCTACCGCGCCACCCGCCACGCCACCGGCGAGGCGTTTCTGTTTCTCGACGCCGACGTGGAGCTGCGCCACCCCGGAGCGCTCCGGGCGCTCGCCGAGCGCTTCGCCGCGTTGCCCGCGCCCGCCATCCTCACCGGCTTTCCGTACTACGGCGACAGCGGCGGCCTGCTGCTCGTGCCGCTCGTGGTGGATTCGATGCTCATCGGGCTGCCGTGGGCGCTCGTGCCGACGGTGCCGGTGCGTAACCTCGCCGCGCTCAACGGGCAGGTGTGGATGATCCGCGCCGCCGATTACTACGCCCACGAGCCGCATCTGCGCCACCGCGACGAGGTGTTGGAAGACGTGGAGATCGGACGGACGATGAAGGCCGAGGGCGTACCGCCGTACCTCGCCGCGCTTCACCGCGATCTCTCGGTGCGGATGTATGCGTCCACCGCCGAGGCGTGGCGCGGCTTCTCCAAGAACGCCTACCTGCTCTTTGGCGGAACGCCCGGCCGGTTTGCGGCGACGTGGGCGTTCTACAACGCAAGCTTCGTCGTATCGCCGCTGGTGTCGCCGTGGGCGATGGCGTCGGTGGTGGGGTTGAAGCTCGTGGCCGACACGAGCGCAGGCCTTTCGCCGCTGCTTGCACTCGGCGCGTGGCCGTCGTACGCCGCCGGGAGCGCCGTCGCGTTGGCGTCGGCGCGAGCGTTTCGCCGTGGCACGGTGACGTGGAAAGGGCGCAACGTCCACGCTTCGCATCTTCGCGGCGACGGCCTCAGCCGATAAACCGATCGCGGAGTTCGGGCGTGGGCAGTCGGCAGGCGTCGCGGACGCCGAACCAGCGGTAGCGGTTCTTGGCGATGAAGTCGTACACCGTGTCGCGGAGGCCTTTCGGCAGCGCACGAAGCACGTCGAGCCACGCCCACGGCCCGTCGAGGTAGCGGGCAAGGCGAAGCGCTGCGTCGGACTTGACATACGCCCGCCCGTCGTCGAGCAGCACAAGGCTGTCGAGGTAGGCCGGGTCGAGGTGGTATTCGCGCAGCAACGCCTGCCCGGCATCGGACTGGATCGCCCCCACCTTCACCCGTCCGGCGCGGTCGTGGTCGATCACGAAGTTGACCGAGGCGTTGCACAGGTTGCACACCCCGTCGAAGAGGAGCACAGGCATAGGAAGAGGACAAGGCATAGGGATTGGTTCCACGCCGCGTCTTCCGCACGGGTACCACCCGAACCGTGAAACGCGCATCAATGGCCCGGTTCCGCGGCCATCGCCGCGCTGAAAACCCATTGCCCAGCCACCGCGTTAGGGGCGTCTCGTGAAACGCTTCGCACCTTGACCCGCCCCGACCCGTCCCGCCGTCCGCCGCGCCTCCCCCGTCCGGCCTCGCCGCCTAAGCCCGCGCCCCGCCCCGCCCGTGCTGCCGTGGCGGAAACGCCCCGCGCCCAAGCCGTCGCCGCGCTGCTGCGCATTGAAGAAGACGCCGCCTACGCTGCCCGCGTCGGCTACGACGGCCCGTCGGAGCACGCGCCCGAGCGCGAGGCGCGGTTCGTGACGGAGATCGTGTCGGGCGTCACGCGGATGAAACGGCGGCTCGATTTTCTCCTCCAAAGCGCGTACCGGGGCGACCTTGCGGCGATGGAGCCAACGTTGCGGCAGATCTTGCGGATGGGTCTGTACGAGCGGATGTTTCTCGACACGCCCGATCACGCCGCCGTGTCCGAGGCCGTCGCCCTTGCCAAACGGCTTGTTCGTCCCGGAGCCGCCGGTCTCGTCAACGCCGTTTTGCGGACGCTTCAGCGCGGGCCGCTGCCCGATCCCGACCCGTCCGATCCGATCCGCGCACTCGCCATCGTGCATTCGCATCCGACGTGGATGGTGCATCGCTGGGCCGAGCGCTTCGGCCTCGCCGAGACGGAGGCGCTGCTGATGCTGCACAACGAACGGCCTGTTTTTGGCGTACGGGTGAACGGTGCACGGTACGCCGCGGGCGAATTCCTGAAGGCGATGAACGAGGCGGGTGTGCAAGCCAACGCGTCGCCGTATGTGCCGGATGCCTTCCGCGTAGCGCGCATGCAACCGGTGCTTCCGCTCTTGAAAGACGGGCGCGTGGCCGTGCAGGACGATGCGGCGGCGCTGGTGGTCCATGTGCTCGACCCGCAGCCCGGTGAGACGGTGTTCGACGTGTGTGCCGCTCCCGGCGGCAAGGCGCTGTATGCAGCCTCCCGGATGGGGCGCGGTACGGTCGTCGCATCCGACGCCCACGCCGGGCGGCTCCGGCTCGTCGCCCGCGCTGCCGAGTCCCACGGCCTTGCGCATCTCATCGAAACGGTAGCCGAAGACGTGGAGGCCCGCGCCGCTTCCGGCCAGACTGCCGACGCCGTGCTGCTCGACGCGCCGTGCTCTGGAACGGGGGTGGTGGCTCGCCGTGCTGACCTCCGCTGGAACCGCTCGGAGGCCGACCTCTACGGCCTCGTGGGCGTGCAGACGCTGCTGCTCGACGCCGCCGCCAAGCTTGTGCGCCCCGGCGGCCGACTCGTCTATTCGACGTGCTCGCTCGAACCCGAAGAGAACGAGGAGCAGATCGTCGCCTTCCTCCAGCGTAACCCGGCGTTTCGGGTGGAGTCGGTGGCGGGGCGCGTGCCGTCGGCGTTCGTCACGCCCGAGGGCTACTACGCCGCGCTGCCACACGTTCACGGCACCGACGGCGCATTCGCCGCCCGCTTGGTGCGCGAGGGGTGATCGCGGAGGGCGTGGTGCAGAAGGGCTGCTGCCCAAATGCTCGGCTGGGATTGCGGGTTGTATAGGCCGTTCGGCCCTTCGAAATACCCCTCTCTCGCCACGCCCGATGAGGCTCGGTGCGCATCGACATCGATGGTTTAGAGGCGGTAGCCGCCCATGTCCGCTTGAGGACATACAGCGCTCCATGCAAGTGGCGGGTGTATCTTGCGCCTGCTTGCTATCCCTTGCCCGAATGCTCCGCTGCGCCTGCGCCCTCGTTCTGCTTCTTGCTGCTATGCCCGCGTGGGCGCAAAACGTGCGGCTGCAATTGGTGGACCACATCGTCGGAAGTGCGCTGCTGCACAACGCGCCGCTGCCGGCCGGGACGAAGGTGTGGGTGATGGGCAAGGCCGACGCTCGCCCCACGCGCCTGCGCGGCGGCTACGGCGAGGTGCTCGGAAGCCTCGCCAGCGCGACGCAAGACGAACTCGCGGCCAACGGCTTCACCCGCAACATGTACGCGCCCACGGCACGCTCGAAGCGGTCGCTGTTTGTGATCGCCCGCCTGCCCGACGGCCGCTTGTTCCAGAGCTACGTCAAGACCTCCGACGACGGCTGGCAGCCGGGTTTCGACGCCATTCGCGAAGGACGCGTTTCGATGGGGCGGATGCCTGCAAGCCTTGCCGCCCGGTTCGATGCGGCGCTCGCCTCAACGTCCGATTCAACGTCCGATTCGACTCGTGCGGTCGCTTCTGCGCCGCTGCCCGCCGATACGACAGCACAGGCAGCAGGGCGCACCGAATCGTCGGCCTCCGATTCCTTGGCGATCTCGGACACGCTTCTGGTTGACAGTGCGGCGGCAGCCATGGGGGTTGAGCTGGTGGACGCGGTGCCGCCGAACGCGGTCGCTGTGGACGCTGACGGCGCTCCGTCGTCGAGACGCGGGTGGACGTGGTTGCCGTTCGCAGCAGGCCTTCTTGTGGGTGGGGTGCTGGCAGGGCTGATCGTGCGGGCGAGCTACGAGAAGCGGCTGCTGCGGCAGCGCGATCGTCTCATGCGGCTGGTGCCTACCGAGGCGGATCGGGCACGCGAGGAGGCCGAACAGGCCGAACGGCTGCGCGAAGCCGAGGCCACGGCGCAGCAACGGACGGACCGGGTGTTTCAACAGATTGAACTGCTGCAAGAAGCCCTCAAAGCGCGGGACAACGAGATCGCCCGTCTTCGCCGTATCCAAGAATAAAAACAACGGCTTGGCGCGAATAAAAGAGCGGGTGTGTCCCCCCAGACACACCCGCTCTCCTTCCTCAGCCACCTCCCCTCAAAAGGTGGCGGGTGCGCGAGAGGCGCTTTCGTATAAACTACGCCGAAGTGTTGCAGCACACAACGATTTTCGTACGCCTGCCGCTCGGACGGTGTAAGGGCTTACACCGTCCGAGGCTGGTCCGACCGTAACGGCGTAAAGCTGCTCAGGCGCTTCCGAAAGAGCCGATCGGCCAAGCGCGTCGGAGACGGGAGGACGGGGCATCTATGCGGCTCTAAGAATGTAACGAACCTGTTCCGTCACGGACGCACGGCCTCATCCGATCCGGTCGAAGCCCACATACGGCACGAGTGCGTCGGGAAGGCGGATGCTTCCGTCGGCTTGTTGGTGGTTTTCCAGCAGCGAGGCGACCACGCGCGGCAAGGCCAGCCCGGAGCCGTTGAGCGTGTGGACGAACTGCGGCTTGCCGCCGGCTTCGCGGTAGCGCACGTTGGCCCGTCGCGCCTGAAACGCTTCGAAGTTGGAGATCGACGAGACTTCCAGCCACCGCTCTTGGGCCGCGCTCCACACCTCAAGGTCGTACTTCTTGGTCTGGGTAAATCCCAGGTCGGCGGTGCACATCAACAGGCGACGGTAGGGCAACTCCAGCAGCCGAAGCAGCCGCTCGGCGTCGGCGCGGAGGCGTTCGAGCGCATCGTAGCTGTCTTCGGGGCGAACAAACTGCACCAGCTCAACCTTGTCGAACTGGTGCAGGCGGTTGAGGCCGCGCACGTCCTTGCCGTACGACCCGGCTTCGCGGCGGAAACACGGCGTGTGGGCGGCGTATTTGATCGGCAGATCGGCTTCGTCGAGGATCTCGTCGCGGCGGAAGTTCGTCACCGGGACTTCAGCGGTCGGGATCAGGTAGAAGCCGTCGAGCGGAACGGTATACATCTGCGCCTCCTTGTCGGGAAGCTGCCCCGTACCGATGCCGGAGGCTTCGTTGACGACCAGCGGCGGCTGGATCTCGGTGTACCCGGCGGCATCGGCTTGGTCGAGGAAGAAGGCGATCAGCCCGCGCTGCAAGCGTGCGCCTTTGCCGACGTAGAACGGAAAACCGGCGCCGGTGACCTTGACGCCGCGCTCGAAATCCACCAGTCCGTGGCGTTCGAGCAGTTCCCAGTGCGGCAACGGCTCGAAGTCGAACGTCGGCTTGCCGTCGGTTTCGTAGGCGACGACGTTTTCGATGGGCGCGCCCGGTGCCGTGACGGGCACGCTCTCGTGCGGGAGGTTGGGCAGTTCGAGCAGCGCACGGCGAAGCTCGGCGTCGAGGGTGCGCTGGTCGTCTTCGAGCGTCTTGACGCGAGCTTTTAGGTTGGCCGATTCGGCCTTGGCCGCCTCGGCTTCGTCGGTTTTGCCCTGCCCGATGAGCGCGCCGATGGCTTTGGCCGCAGCGTTGGCGCGGGCCTGCGTTTCGTTCGTCTCGGTGGTGAGGGCGCGGCGGCGGGCGTCGAGGTCGAGCGCGTGGTCGACGAGCGTCGGGGCACCGGCGCGTTTGGCGATGAGGGCTTCACGGACGCGCTCGGGGTGGTCGCGGAGCAGTTGGAGATCGAGCATCTGGGGTCGCAGGAGTTGCCATAGGGTACGGATGCCACGCCCCGAGCGCGGGTGACGAATCGCGGAAAAAACAGCGGGAGGCGTACGTTTTTTATGGCGCGCCGCGGGCAGGCCACGGCTCGCCGTAGCCGTCCGGATGCCAGCCCAGTTCGGTGCGGGCGCGCAGCGTGAGCAGGCCGGTGGCGGTGCGCGGTGTTGGTTCGGGCAGCGTGAGCAGGCCTTCGGCACGGCGAGCAACGTTGGCGAAGGCGATGGGCGTGAGCGCGTAATCGCCAGCGATGTGAAACAGGCCGTGGGCGCGGGCGCGAACAAGCCGTTCGAAGCCACGGGCCGCCTCGTCGGCGGTGGTGTACGGGCGGGCTTGCGCACCGTGCTCCATCTCAAACGCTGTCAACACACCGCCGACGGCACGCTGTCGTGGGTCTTCCGGCGTGTTGAGGCCGAAGATCGGGCCGGTTCGGACGACGGCCCAGCGGTGAAAACCTGCGCCTCGGACGGCGTTCTCGGCGGCGAGGTGGTGCCGCCCGGCGACGGTGGAAGGGGCAGGACGGTCGGTTTCAGCGAAGCAGCCCCTGGGCCGTCCGTCAAACACCAAATCAGACGAGTGGACAACCAGCCGGGTACCTGTGCCGAGGCAGACCCGGGCGAGACGGCGCGCCGCGTCGGGGAAGGCCATATGGCACGCGGCCGGGTCGGCTTCGCAGCGGGCAGCGTCGTGCTCGGGCGCGAGCAGCACCACCGTTTCGGGCGCAAAATCCAGCATCACCCGGCGCAGCGCCCCGCGCTCCGCCGTTGCAACCACCGACGACACGCCCGGCAGGGGCTCGACGGGCGGAGAGGACGCTGCCAGCAGTACGTCGAAATCGGGTTGCCACGCCAGCCGTTGGGCCAGCACCGAGGCTAGACCGGCAGGAGAGCCGACAAGGAGCAGGCGGTGGGGAAGCACGTCGAAAGGCGGGGTACGTCGAGGGGTGCGAAATGCCCTCGGGCGGGCCGTACGCCGTGCCGAAACGTCGGTTCGGCGCGAGGACAACGCGAAGCGTTACATCGCTGTGTCGCTTGGGGCGTAACGCGGCCCGCGTTTGCGGCGGCTAACACCGTACTTTGCTCCGTCTTACGTTTCCGGTCCGTCCCGTTTTTCGATGGCTTCCAAGCCCGCCATCCGCAGCTCGCCTGCCTTCATCGAAAGCCTGGCCCGCGTCGGCGAGTTCGGCTCGTTCGTGGGCGACTTTTTCAAGCGCTTCTGGCGGCCTCCGTTTGAGTGGAAGGAGGTGTGGCGGCAGATGGACGAGGTGGGGGTCAAGAGCTTCGTGCTCACCGCCGTTACGGGGCTTGCCATTGGCGTGGTGCTGGCGATGCAGAGCCGGGGTACGCTGGCACGTTTTGGTGCCGAGGCGGTGCTGCCCAAGATGCTGGCGCTCTCGCTCGTCAAAGAGATCGGCCCGGTGTTCACCAGCCTCGTGCTGGCCGGGCGCGTCGGCGCAGGCATCGGGGCCGAGATCGGGTCGATGCGCGTCACCGAGCAGATCGATGCGCTCGAAGTGGGAAGCCTCAAACCCTACAACTACCTCGTCATCACACGCATCGTCGCCTGTGTGGTGATGTTTCCGATTCTCACCGTCTGGGCCGACGCCATCGGCCTCTTCGGCGGGTTTATGGAGAGCTACATCGTCGGCAACGTCGACTACCGGGTGTTCTTCGCCTCGGCCTTCGACTCGCTCACCTTCCCCGACATCATCGTGGACACGGGCAAAACGGCCATCTTTGGCTTCATCGTAGCCAGTGTCTCGTCGTTCCTTGGCTACACCGTGCGCGGCGGCACCCGCGAGGTCGGCCAAGCCGCGATGCAATCGGTGGTGACGAGCATCCTGCTTATTCTGGTGGCCGATGTGATCGTGGTAGCCGTCTCGCTCGCCCTTTTTGCCCCCGACTGAGATGGAAGCCGCCCGCTCCGACGAGACGCTCCGCCCGGCAACCGCCGACGGGCACGCCGGTTCGGCGTGGCCGCCCGGCAAGCCGTGGCCGTCGGCCCAGCCCGTGGGCAGCGGCCCGCCACCGGACGACATCATGATCGAGTTTCGCGATCTCTACAAGTCGTTCGGCGACAAGCACATCCTCCAAGGCGTCACGATGGCCATTCCCAAGGGCGTCTCGACGGTCATTATGGGTGGCTCGGGCACGGGCAAATCGGTCACGATCAAACACGTCGTCGGGCTTCTGAGGGCCGACAAGGGCGAGGTCTGGGTTCACGGCGAGAACGTGGACGAACTGTCGAAGGACGACCTCGACAAGCTTCGGCTGAAGATCGGCTTCCTCTTTCAGTCTGGCGCGCTCTTCGACTCGATGACGGTCTACGAGCAGATGGACTTTGTGCTCAAGCGCCACACCGACCTCGACGCCGATGGGCGCAAGGATCGCATCATGGAGACGCTCGAATGGGTGAACCTGCCCAAGACGACGGCCCAGTACCCGAGCGAGCTTTCCGGCGGCCAGCGCAAGCGCATCGGGTTGGCGCGGAGCATCGTGCTCCAGCCCAGCATTATGGTGTACGACGAGCCGACCACCGGCCTCGACCCGATCTCGGTGCGCGTCGTGTCGAAGCTGATCAACCGCTTGCGCGACGAGCGCGGCATCACCTCGATGACCATCACGCACGACCTGCTGTGTGCGGAGATGATCTCCGACCACGTCTTCTACCTGCTCGACGGCGTCTACGCCGAGTCCGGCACCTTGGCGGAGGTGGCGCAAAGCTCCAAGCCGCAGATCCGCGAGTTCTTTGGCGACGAGTACACGATGATGTTCAAGGCCGTCCGCGACGGCGTCTAACCCACGTCGGGCCGTGTTCGCGCGCGGCTGGTGGATGGGCAGCACCCGAAGTTTCTTCCGAATACGCAGTACCTCCTCTCTCCCATGGCCCGTTCTGCCCGCGTCGGTGCGCTTTTGCTTGCCGGCCTTGCCCTTTTCCTCGCGGCGGTGTTCGTCCTCGCCAACAGCAAGTCGCTGCTGTCGAACACGCGCACCGTCAACACCGAGTTTTACAACATCTCCGGCCTGCTCATCGGCTCGAACGTGCAGTACCAAGGCTACAACGTGGGGCGGGTGGAGCGCATCTCGCTGCCGCGTCGTCCCGGCGGCAAGATCCAGGTGGAGATGAAGATCGACGAAGGCGCGGCGCACCTCATCCGCGTCAACACGCGAGCGCAGATCCAGACCGATGGCCTCGTCGGCAACCAGATCGTCACGCTGGTGGCCAACCCGGTGCAAGCCGACCAGTTGCCGAAAAACGGGCGCATCGAGGGCGTGGAGCCGTTCTCTCTGAGCGCCGTCACCGATCGGGCGCTCGAGTCCGCCGACCGCCTCGACGCCATCACCGAGACCGTCGGCTTGATTGTGCAGGACGTGCGCAACGGCGAAGGCTCGCTCGGGCGCGTCCTCTACGACCCCGCCCTCTACAACTCGCTCAACCGCACCACCGCCACCACCGAGCAGCTCGTGAGCACGCTCAACCAGCAGGCCGTGGTGCTCTCGGCCACGGCACAGCGCGTGGCGGCCACCGCCGATGCGGCGACCCAAAACCTCGACCGCACCATCCAAAGCCTCAACACGACGGTCGGGACGGTCAACGACAAGCTCAACAGCCGCACCGGCACCATCGGGCGTTTCCTCAACGACGACGGCGTGTATGTGCAGTTGCAGGCCACCGCCGACAGCCTGCGCGGCCTCTCGACAAGCGTGCGCGCCGTGGCCCGCAACGCCGAAGAACTGTCCGCGTGGGGCGCGCTGGGGGCGTTCCGTTTCGCCGAGGTGATGGAGGCCGCCAAGCACAACTTCTTGTTCAAGAGCTACTTCGAGCGCCGGGGCTACCAAGAGCAAGCGCCCTTCGAGATCCGCGAGCGGGCGATCCGGGCGTCGCAGGAGGAGATCGAGAACCGCCAGCGCGAACTGCTCGACTACGAGCAGCGCCTGCGCGCCCGCGCCGCCGCGCAGGGCACGACGCTCGACAGTCTCGGCGGCAACTGACCGTCTCCGAACCAGAGGCCACCGCTTTGGAGGTTTCCGCTCAGCGGCAGGGCCGGGGCAAAGGTGCGTTTTGCCTTACTAGGCAGACGAGGCTGTCTCCTCTCTCTGCTTGTCCTTGTGCTTTAGAGGCCCTAACAAGACCTGAGTACTGCCGCCCACATGACGAGCGCACAGCCAAGTCCTACCAACGCTTCGTGCAACTCCCCCCGACGCTCATCGCGTACCCAAAGACGGTACCGGCTCAGCCATGCAAACGTGCGCTCTACCACCCAACGGTGACGCCCTAGAC
>Ga0209368_1000353_pt1 | contig 47110 bp, 48 predicted proteins | sample EBPBio242008_DNA_FD_185862 | JGI IMG/M metagenome (GOLD analysis project Ga0209368, IMG submission 185862) | Wastewater treatment Type I Accumulibacter community from EBPR Bioreactor in Madison, WI, USA - Reactor 1_4/24/2008_ DNA (SPAdes)... | ecosystem: Engineered > Bioreactor > EBPR >...
GACATAGACCGCCATCGGGCGCCTGCGGAGATCGGCGAAAGTGAAGTCGTTACCCGAGGTGGCGCGGTCGACGGCCGGGTTGTTCCAGAGGGTCATGCCCGCGCCACCGAGGACGGAGGCATGGGAGGAGAGCGTGCGGTCGGAATAGCCTGCGAACTTGCGGAAGGTCTGGGCGGCGTTCGGGTGGCGCACCTCCAGGGCGTGCTCGCCATAGATCGCTTGCGTGGCGCCCTGGCCGAAAAGGATGCGGCTGATCTCGCCGATGGTGGGCTTGCCGCGTTCGATCGCGAGGAGGCCCGCGGCGACGAAGAGCTCGCGGCCTTCGGTGAGGAAGTCGCCAGCGGTGCCCTTGTCCGAAACTGTCAGGAAGTAATCCGAGATCTTGGCCAGTTCGGTGTAGCGCTGTTCGGGATTGGCAATCCGGGAGACGCGCTCGAGCGGGTTGTAGCGATGCGTCGGGTGTTCGAAATCGAACGGGGAGAAGCGGAAGACGGCATCGCCCTCGGCCTGGCGATGGCGGGAGGTCGCCTCGAAGATCTCGCCCTTCACGTCGAGGACGACGATGCTGCCGTTGAAGAGGAGGGTATTGGGGATGACATAGCCCACGCCCTTGCCGGCGCGGGTGGGGGCGACGACGAGGCAATGCGGGAACTTCTGGAAGCTTGCCGAGACATAGCGTGCCTTGCGGGTGGGCGCGCCGAGCTTGCCGAAGACGAGGCCGGAGCCCAGGGGCGCGAGGAGGCCGTTCGCCTTCATCTCGGCACGGGGCTGGAAACGCGCCTGACCGTAGCCGGTGAGTTCGGCCCGGAAGGAGAGGGCCAGGGTCGCGACGGCGAAGAGAAGGGTCGAGGCGCCGACGACCTGCCAGGGCAAGACCCAAGGCGGGGACGACCAATGTCCGAACCCCGGGAACTCGGACAGAAGGACGAATAGTCCCGCCGCATTCGGATCGCGGCCGAGGATCAGGTTCAGAACGAGGCCACCAGCAATGAGGCCGACCAGCAGGCCGCAAAAAATCCCGAGAGGGAGGAGAAGAAGGGCGCGGCGCATGGATCAGAATTCCCGGTCGTGGCCGAGGTTGCGGGCAAGGTCGCGCGAACGCTCGGGGGGAGAGGCATCCGCCGCGACACTCGGTGCGCCAGCCTCTGCTTCCCGGAGTTCCAGTCCGAGCGAGGGATGCTCCCGGGCAGCGGCGACGACGGCTGCGGCAATGGCTTGGCGTCCCGTGGGGTCGGGGATGTCGCGTGCCAGTGCGTCCGTCCGGCCAGCGGCCATGTCCTTCAGGATGGAGGCGCCGAAGCGCTCCTTCATCTCGTCCGCGAAACCCTGGGCCTGATCCTCGGTGCGGAAGCGCACTGTGCCTTGCGCGGCATGGGCGCCCGCGAGTTTGTCCAAGGCGTCGAGGAGCGGGTCGGCCATGCGGGTGATCTCGGCGGCATGGGCGGCCAGGACCAGCCCGGCTGCGCGTTCGTAGAAGCGGTCGACCAGTTCCGCGGCCCGGTTGCGACCGGCTTCGCCACCGAGGTCGAGCTGGTGGTGCCGGGCCACCTCCGAGATGTCAGACCGCACCCAGTCTTCCTCCTCTCGGGCATGCGCCGCCCCGGTCGCGAGCCGCCGCTCGATGGTCGCGCCCTGTATGCCGGTCTCGGAGGCCGCAGCCATGAGTGCGGTCTTCAGGGTCGAGGCTGCGTCTTCTGAGAGGGCCACGCCCTCGGCCCCGAGGGTCAAGGTGTTGGCCTTGAGAGAGGTGCCGTAGATCGTCGAGCGGGGTGGGGCTTCCGTCCCCAATTCCGACCGGTCGAGGCCGAAGGCGACCGCGGCCTCGCGGGCGATATCGCGGGCTTCGGTGCGCAGATCGTCCCGGACCCCGTCTGGCAGACGGTCGATCGCGGCCGCTGTGACCGCCGACCATGCCGGGATGGCCTGGGCCGGATCGGAGGCGAGAGCTTCGCGCGTCGGCGCGGGATCGGCCTCGGTCGCGAGATGGGCGGCGAGGACCGGGCTTGTCGTCAGATGACGGGCAAGGGCCTGGCTCAGGGGTCCCTCGTCCGGGAACCTGGCCACGACCTCGGCGCTTCCGTCCCGACCATAGGCGGTGACGGCCAGGAGCTCGTCGGGCAGGAACCCAGTTGAGCCCTGTCCGTCGATGAAGCGCCCGGGCCCGATGGTGGTCTCCGCATCCGGGATGTGCTCCGCTACCACCTGCCGGAAGGCGGGATCGGCCATCAGCGCTTCGGCGCGAGTGCGCGTGACCTCGGTCTCGCGGCCGAAGGTCATCACCAGCTGCGCCTCGTCACCCGCGTAGATCGCGGTCTCCGGTTGCGGAAACTCCGGCTGCTCGCGGTGCTCGATGACAAATCCTTGCGGGACGCGGGCCTCCTCGTCGTCGCGATCACGCGGCAATGCGCCGGCAATGGCACGGTCGAGCCCTGGTTCGCCCCTTTCGTAGAACTCCCAGGCCTGACCCAGAGCTTCCTGCTGCTCCGGGAAGGTCCGCTCCGAATGGATGATCTCGCGCTCGCCTCCCGGCATTCTGGCCTCATAGCCGCTATGGATGCCGCGCTCGGTCTCGACAGCCACCGGGCGCAAATCGACATCGCGGTCGGTGGTCACCCAGTCTGCGGTGGCAACGACGACCGGCGCGGGAGCGCCTCGTTCGGCCGCGCCCGGCGCCGGCTCATCCATCTGCCCCTCCCGTCCCAGCTCCCCCTCCCGGGCCCGCACGGCCGCCTGCAAGACCGGACCCGGCGCCGGTTCCTCCGTCCGCGCGGCCCAGAGAGCCGCGGCCTTCTCGGGTTCTCGTCGGGCGAAGGCTTCGAGGTCGTCCTTCAGGCCCTGGTCCAGCCGCTCCACGGCCTTTGCGCCCTCCTTGGCGAACTCGACTTTCTCGAGACGCTCGGAGATCGAGGTCTCCATCGCCGCCAGAAACCCGGCCCGGAACGCCGCGTCGTGCAGATGGCTGTCCGGCAGGCTCTTGAAATACCGTGGCTCGCCCGTCTCGTGGGCCCCGTGAATCTCGGTGCGTGCCATGGTGCGGGCCGCATTCTTCGCGATCTCCGCCACGGATGGCCGTTCCGAGGGATCGGCATGGAAGAAGGCGGCCCCTGCTGCACGCGGGTCCTCGAAGTCCTGCGCCACCCCGGAACGGCTGAGCCAGAGCGAGAACACCACCTGCGGCGGCTCACCTGCCTCGCGTTGACGGGTGTCTTGCCTCGCATCCGGAGCAGGAGCCCCGACCTGGGGCGTATCGCGCGGCGCCGGTTCCCGACTACGCGCTCCGTCCCCCTCGCGCGCTTCCCTCCCAGGTCTTTTGTCACTCTCGCGGTCCATGAACGGGTCTCCCAGGGGGTGCGGCGGGGCCGCGGGCAGGGCGGTGGGGATGAAGGGAAGGCGGCGGGCCGGTCAGGTCTCGAGGCCGGGGAAGTACATCTCGAGGATGCCGCGGTGCTCGCCCTCCCGGCCCATCTGCAGGATGACGTCGATCGAGGTCTCGAGATGACGGATCACCTCGGCGAAGCCGAGGCGGGTGCCCTGGGCCAGGACGAGGAGCGCGAGCCGGTCCATGGCCTTCCTTGCTGAATGGGCGTGGAGCGTGGTGAAGGAGCCGGAATGGCCGGTGTTGATGGCATCGAGGAAGGTCGCGGCTTCGGGCCCACGCAATTCGCCGAGGATGATGCGATCGGGCCGGAGCCGCAGCGCCGCTTGCAGGAGCCGGGTGGCGCTCCGCGGTGAGGCCTCGTCGCGCTGCGCGATGAGGCTCACGGCATTGGCCTGGCCCGGCAGCAGTTCGAGGGAATCCTCGATGGTGACGATGCGCTCATGGGGCGAGACCAGTTCGAGGAGTCGGCGTCCGAGCTCGGTCTTGCCGGTCGAGGTGCCGCCCGAGACGATGACGTTCAGCCGTTCCCCGACCAGACGGGCGAGGAAATCCTCGACCTCCGTGGCACCGGAGGTCTCGCGGAGAGCAGCCATTCTCTCCCGCCGTTCCGCCTCGAGCGAGCGGGATTGGCCGCGCAAGAAGCCGAAACGGCGCGGCTCCGACCGGCCCTCGGCGGTGCGGGGCCGGAACACCCGGATGCCGATCACCGTGCCCGCAGGGACCGCCGGCGAGCCCAAGACCTGGCAGCGCAGCATCGCCGCGCGGTAAGGGACCGTGGCCGAAACGAGGGGAGCGGTCTCGGTGAAGCTGTTGGCGGTGGTGTTGGCGATCTGGGCGGCGAGATCGCGAACCTGGCCAGGGGGCAGGGGCGCGAACCCGGCCTCGGCCATGTGGACGGCACCCTGGCGCTCGGCCCAGATCCGGCCATCGGCATTGATCGCGATCTCGATGGTGGCGGGATCGGAGAGAAGCGGATCAAGCGCCTGGAGATAGGTGTCGAGATAGCTCATCAATGAAACTCGAGATCGGCATCGACGCGGACCATGACGACGGCGCCCTGGTCGACGCTGATGGTGGGCGGAATGGTGAGATAGTCGGCCATCACATCGGTGACGGCGCCACCGAGATCGGTGCCGAGGTTTTCGACAGTGTCGGAGACCACGGCATCGTCCTGGACCTTCGAGGCGGCGACGGCCGGGATGGCGCCGATCACCGAGATCAGGGCGGCCGAACCGAAGCGCTGCAGGAAATGCCGCCGGACCGTGCCGGGCAGGCCGGAGCGGCCGATGCGGTCGCTGCCGAAGGCCGCGAGGCTCACCGACTGGCCATCGGTGGTCACGACCCGGTCCCAGGCGATGAGGACGCGGCGCTGGCCGAGGGCGATCTCGGAATCGTAACGCCCGAAGAGGCGCGAGCCGCGCGGGATGAGCACCCGGCTCATGTCGAAGGACCAGACGTCATGGGACACCACGGCCGCGACATTGCCGGGGAGATCGGTGGCGATGGCGGTCTCGAGGGCGGCCTCGATGAGCGTGCCCTGCATCAGCGTGAACGCGGGATTGGCGATGACCTCGGCCTCGCGCACCTCGGCGGCTTCCGCCCCGGCGCGCCGGAAAGCATCGCCGCCACTGCCGTCCGATCCAGTGCCTGACCCGTCGGCGACAGGCGCACCGCTCTCCCAGCCCATCTCGCCACCCGTCCCACCCGAGATCGCGCCTCCCGCCCGCAGCGCCACCATGTCGGAATGGATCTGGGCAGCCTGCAGCGCCTCGGCCTCCTGGCGGCGGCGGGCGAGGTCTTCCTCGCGAAGCCGCGCGGCCTCCTGGGCGGCATCGGTCTCGGCGATGGCATTCGTGTCGATCTCGCTCTGGAGGCGGGCGTTCTCGCCCTGGAGTTCGGCGAGCGCCGCGTCCCGGGCCTTCGCCTCGGCGGCGAGTGCCTCGACCTCCGCCTTCAGGGCCGTGAGGGCCGCGGTATCGGCAAGCGGGGAGGGATTGGCCTTCAACGCGGCGATCTCCGCCTTCAGGGCGGCCACCTCGTCCACGAGCGGTGCGGGCGCCTCCGGGCCGGGGGACGCGAGGCCGGGCCGCGTTGTCTTGGCCACGGGCGGGAAGCCCTCCGGCCCGGTCGCATTCTCCTGGAAGCCGCTCACCGAGGCGGTCTCGAGGGCCGGGGCGGGGGCGGGAGCGTCCGGCGCGGCGAGCACCAGCCATGCGCCGACGCCCATGCCGGCAATGGCCGTCACACCCGAAAGCGCATAGGGGCTGATGCGGCGACGGCGCCTGGGCCGCTCGGTAGGCGCCATGCGGGCCAGGCGCCGGGTGAGCCGGTCTTCCGGGTCTTCCGCGCTCATGGCCGGCCTCCGGCGGCGGTGAGGCAGACGTAGTCTTCGCCGTAGCGCAGGACCCAGCGTTCGGACCGGGCGGTCACGGTGATCCGCGTGCCGCGCACCGAGGCATTGACGGTGTATTCCTGACCCTTGGCATCGGCCCGGAAGATCGCGGGCATCGGCGCCCCGGGCGGGATGGTGAAGGTGGTCTTGCGGCCATCGTCGGCGACGGAGGTCGGGGCGAAGGCGGGCAGCCGCCTGCCGCGCTTCAGGATGCGGAAGGTGAGCGGTGCGGCGGGGGGCAGCTCCGGGGTGGCGGCAGTGTTGCGCCCTGCGCCCGGCGCGGAGAACTTCACGGAATAGTTCGGGGTGCCCCGGGCGCTCTCGGTGACTTCCAGGAAGTAGATGTTCCTCTGGGTCTCGACGGTGAGGTTGGTCGAGGCGCCGGCGACGACGGGCTTGATGATGAAGAGATTCGGCCGCTCGAGCTTGTCGATGCGGAAGCTCTCGAGATCGCCGATGGCGATCGACTGGATCTTCTCGCCCTCGCCGAGTTCGACCAGGGTCACGGTCCGGAGCCTTGTGGTGATGCGGAAGACCTGGCCCTCGGCCCAGGTCGCATAGGTGACGCGGCCATCGCGGCTGCCGGGCTTCGGTGCGGTCTCGGCGAGGACGACGGTGCCCGGGAAGGCGGCAGAGAGAAGGGCCGCGGCGAAGGCAAGTCCGAGGCGAATGCGGGGTGGCCGGCGAAGTCCTTGAACGGTGTGCCGCATCTCAGCCTTCCTCGGCGGTCATGGCCTCGGCGGTGAGGCGGTAGTCGGTGACGATGAAGCCGGTCGGGTTCTGCCAGACGAGATCGAGCGCGCTTTCGCGCGTGGGCTCGAAGCGGTAGGTGACGGTGGCAGTGAACTTGCCCACGCGGTCGGGCACGCCCGCGCCATCCGAGACCCAGGTCTTGGTGAAACGGACCTGGCCTGTGGTCTCGGTGACCGGCGTGATCGAGAGGACGTCGATGCGGACCTTCGCGCTCTCGCCGTAGAGTTTGGGCGGGTAGTTCGGGTGGGCCTCGCTCCAGAGATCGACCAGGGACTGGCGGGCCTGGCCCTCGGACCAGGTATAGACGCGCAGAAGCCGCGGTTCGTTGTCATGCGGGTCGAAGGTCTCGCGGTCGGTGACATAGGCGAAAAGGAGGCTCTGGCGGATCGCCTCGGCCTGTTCCATACCGGCCTTCTCGACGGCCACGACGCGTTCGGCGACACCAGTGTCCTTGTCGACCAAGGCGAGGAAGGCCTCGGTCTCCTTGAGCGGCAGGAGCGCGGTGACGGCGATCATCCCGAGGAGGCCGATGACGAGTCCGCCTCCGGCCAGGGCATAGGCGATGCGTTCGCGCTTCTTCACGCCGAAGAACATCTCGGCTTCGAGCAGGCTTCTGAGTTCAGGGGGGGAACCTGTCATCATCTCTTCCGGGGCTGGGGTTCTCGTCAGTCGCGCAGGAACTGGCCGAGGCGCTGGCGGGCGGCCTGGCCGCGCTCGGCATCCGAGCGCGCCTGGTCGCGCAGGTGGTGATGGGTGGTCTTGCCGTGCAGGAACCCGGAGCGGAGTTCGCTCATCCGCCGCCCGGCATAATCCGAGGACCGCTCGAGGGGTTTCGCCGCGATGCGCAGCGCCTGGGGCGCGAAGCTCGCGAGGTTCATCTGACCGGTGACATGGGTCACCGCCGCGGGGATCGCCATCAGGGCGAAGATGCCGACGAAGACCACGACGAAGAGGCCGAGCACCGAGCCGAGGTCGGTCACGTGTTCTGCCTCTCGGAACAGGTCTTGTGCCACGGTCACCACGGCGGCGATGACGCCGGCGGAGGCGACCGGGTACATGAGGTAGCCGATCATCGCCGAGAGCCAGGCCTCGAACATGCCCTTGGTCTTCTCGAAGATCGTGGCGCCGATGGCGATCGGGGCGATGCCGAGGAGGAAGGCGATCATCAGCTTGGCGAAGCCGACGATGAAGACATAGACCGCCATCAGCACGCCCAGGACGACATAGAGGATGGCGGCCACGAAGCCGCGCATGATCGAGGACATGGCGGAGGAGACGGAATCGACATTGCCGGCCATCATGCGGGCGATGTCGTCCATCGCATCGGTTGCCGAGCCGCCGATGTCGCTACCGCCCAAGCGGAAATACTCGAGCGCGAGGCTCGCGAGACCGTTGGAGGCGGCCTCGTAGACCTGGCTGAAGTTCGCCCAGGCGAGGCCGAACATCAGCACCAGGACGATGCGGAACGAGAGCTGAACCGCGTCGCGCATCGAGATGCGGTAGACGTTGAGGCCCATGTTGATGCCGACGAGAACCAGCAGAAGCGCCAGAAGCAGGGAGTAGAGCGGTCCGATCGCGCGCGCGGTCGTCTCGAAATAGCGCTGTCCGACCGAGGAGATCGTTGCGTCGAGCGCCGAGAGGATGGTGGAGACGCTGTCCATCAGAACGCGCCGCCACACAGGGTCTCGGCAACGGCGATGAGCCTCCTGGCCTCCTCGGAAACACGTGCTGTCTCGCGCCAGGTGAGGCGGCCCACATCGTGGCTCTCGCGCAACGCTTCGGCGATGGCTTCGACCTGGGTCCAATCTGCCACCTTGGAAGCGCAGCCGCAGTCCTCCGTCGTGATAACCTGGCGGGCGGCGACGAAGCTGAAGATGTCGCGCAGCGCCCGGGCTTCTGGTCCGGTCTGCGCTTCCGAATAGCCAACTGGCCAGAAGGTCCTGCAGTCCCGGAACGCCTGGTTCCGCGCGCCTGGGATCGGTTGTATCTCGCCCGGAAGATCGAGCGGCGGCAGCAGATCGAGGAAGGCCCCTTCTGCCGCGCCGACTGCAGGCGCCGGCGTCTCCGCGGGGGCCGCACCTGGAAGGACGGCTGCCCAGAGAAAGACCGCGAGGACGGGGGACAGCACAGGTCGGGCCAAAGGGTGTCCGAACACGGTCAGTTCTCCCCGGTCAGTTTGAGGAACTTCTCTTCCTCGGCCGCGGTCGCGGCATCCATCACGCCGGCCTCACCCATGCCGATGAGTTGGGCGGATTCCACGGTCCAGATATTGGCCAGCGCGATGGAAAGTTCCGCCGTGATCCGCGTGTTGAGATCGACGGCCTCCTTCAGGCCCTCGGTCTGAGGGATGGACTGCACGAGGTCGTTCACCCGCGCGAGGCTCTCGGAAGCCTGGACGGCAGAAGTCTCGGCCGCGGCGGAGAGGAAGGCGGCGGTGTTGGCCTGGGCGCCGATCCGGGCCGCCGCCGGCTCTTCGCTCTCCGAAAGCGCCGCGACGGTTCCGGTGTCGAGGCCAGCCGAGGCGAAGAACTCGGCCACGAACTCGGCCGCGGGCTTGTCGCCAATCCGGCCAGAATCGGTCATCAGCGCGTAGCGCCCATCCCTCGCCGCGACGAGCCCACCGGTCAGGTCGGCGACATCGGGCAAGATGTCGTCGAAGAAGGTCTCGGGATCGGGAATGCCGAGCGCCTCGAGCGTGAGCCCGTTCTCCAGTGCTTCGAGTTGCGCCTTCAGTGTGGCGATCTGTTCGATCTGCTTCAGGATCTGGTCGTCGAGCTTGAGGTTCGACAGGATCATCTCCCGCACCTGCAGCTTCGCCTGGGTCAGCATCTCGCCCATCTTGGCGATGCTGGTGAGATCGATGGTGGGCACGCCCTGGGCTGGGGCCGGGTGGGGAACACCCGTCAGGGTGCCTGCGAGGATCGCCATCACGCCAAGCGATCGCGCACCGGACCGTCGCAGGGGCCAAAGCTCTCTCGATATCATTGCAAACCCCCGCTCACCTTCAGGAACCTCTCGTCGCGCGCGTAGGCCTGGAGCCAGAGCGCGGCGCGCGCCTCACTGACCCGGAGCCTCGCCGCCTTGACCCGGGCGATCTTCCAGGCAATCCGGGCGGCTTCGGCTCGGGCCGCCGAATTGAGATCCATCGCTTCCTTGACCGTCCGCGTGGCCGGGATCTTCTCGACGATTCCGCGCAGGCGCCGGAGCGCGGCCTCGATCTCGCCCGAGGCCTCCATGCCGTAGTGCAGCCCGGCATCCGAGACCGTGCTTGCGGTGGCGATCGCCACGTCACGCGGATCGAGCGTGCCGACTTGGTCGATGCCGGTGACCTTCGCGGCATAGGCATTGAAGTAGCCAGTGATGCGCAGGACGTAGTCTTGCGTTTCCTTGAAGGGCGGAATGCCGCCGTACTTCCGCACATTGCCGGGCCCGGCGTTGTAGGCAGCGAGCGCCAGCGGCACCGCCCCGAAATCCGCGAGCTGCGTCAGGAAGTAACGCGCGCCGCCGTCGAGCTGCAAAAGCGGATCGTCGTAGTAGTCCGGGTAGATGCCGAGACCCTTGGCGGTCTCCGGCATCACCTGCGTCAGGCCGAAGGCGCCGACCGGGCTTCTGGCCCCGATCGAGAAATTGGATTCCTGCTTCACGAGGCTCTGGAACCAGATGCGGAAGGCGACCGGGCTGAGACCGGAACGGGCAAGGCCAGGATGGCCTGCGTACTTCCGGGCCGTGGCGATGATCATCTCCTCGACCGAGGCCGCGGCATCGCCGAAGAGCCGGGCGGCATAGGGACTGCCGTCATCTGGCGCATAGAGGACGTCCGCTCGCGCCTCGGGCAGGGTCTCGAGATCGCCGATCCAGGGTGTCGTCCCGGACATCGCGGCCAGGGTCGCATCGAGGGCCGCCAACTGGTCCTGCTGCAGGGTCGCGAGCCGGTCCTTCCGGTCAGTCTCCAACTCCCGTGCACCGCTCAAGGCGGTCTGCTCCCGGATCTCTAGCGCGTGCTGGATGATCGACTTCGGGTCGAAGATCGGCACGCCCTGGGCTTGGGCAGGGAGCGCCGTGCCCATCATGAGGGCCGCGCCGAGAAGGCCAAGTCGTTCACTTGCAGGGCTGGACATCGGGGACCGGTGCTTCGGGCGGGGCGACAGGCAGGGCGTCTGGCGCCATGCCGCGGGTGGAGGCGGTCACGGTGGGCGGCGTCCAGCAATTGGTCTTGGCGATCGGGGTCTCGGCGCAGGCTGCGAGGGCGAGAAGGCCGAGTCCGCTAAGATATCTTATGTCAAGTCTCGACATTGTCGGGGGTTCCTTCCTTCCAGAAACCGGGCTTTAGCGCGTGGTCGGTCCCGAAGGCGGCACGGCCGGCCTGGCCACCGCCGAGCACGGTGAGAAGCGGGCCGAGGCCCCGCAGATCGACGTTCAGGATCGTGGAGCCGCGCGGAGTGCGCGAGAGGACGAGCCGCCGGCCCGGCATCGGGTTCAATACGAAATCGAGCTCGCCATCGGTCAGGCGGAAGCTCTCGTAATCCGCAGCCGCGGCTTCGCCGTTCGGAAAGATCAGCTGGTTCGGCAGTGCCTCGAGGATCGAGCGCGCTTTCGAGCCGCGGATCTGGCTTGGGAACTGGGTCAACATCACGACGACCACGTTCTTCTTGCGGGCGGTCACCAGCCATTCGGCAAGCTTGCGCGCGAAGTAATCGTCGTCGAGCACCTTCCAGGCCTCGTCGATGACGATGAGGGTCGGCCGTTTCTCTTCGATCAGTTGCTCGATGCGGCGGAAGAGATAGCCGAGGATGGCGCTGCGCTCGGTGCCGAGATCGAGGATCTCGGTCAGGTCCACCGCGGTCACGGCCTGGGCCCCGAACTCGACCACGGGCTCCTGCGCTTCGCCGAAGACCCAGCCATAGCGGCCCTCGGGTCCCCACTCGCGGAGCCGCTGCGCGAGATCGAGCCCGTCGCCGACATCGCCGAAGAGCTCCTGGAAGGCGCGGAAGTTCTGCAGGCCCGCACGGGCGCGGCCGTTCTGGGCGATGGCAGATTTGATCGCCTCGGTCTGCAGGGGCGTCATCGGGCCGCTTCGGCCCTCGAGAAGCGCCACGAGCCAGTCGAGAAGCCAGGCAGCGCCGCGCTCGCCGGTCTCGGTGGCCAGCGGGTTGAGGCCGGTCGGCCTTCCGGCGCAGAGTTCCGCATAGCGGCCGCCGAGCGCCTGGACGGCCATCTTCAGGCCGGCCTCCTTGTCGAAGAGGATCGCCCGCCCGCCGGCGCGGAGCGCCTGGGCGGCGAGGAAGGCGACGGTCGTGGTCTTGCCGCCACCGGATTTGCCGAGGACGAGGCAATGGCCGTTGGTAGGCTCGGCCGCCGGATCGCCCGGCTCATGGAAGCTGAAGCGGTGAAGCGAGCCCTGCAGGGTCTCGAAGAGGGTGATGGGTGTCGACCAGGGCAGGCGGGCTGCTTCGGTGCCGGTATCCGCGGCATGAAGGGCGGCCATGTCCGCGAAATTGAGCGAGGAGACGATCATGTCCCGCGCGCGGTAGGCCATGTTCCCCGGATGCATCGCGAACCAGGTGGCCTCAATCGCAGTGACCTCGCGGACGAGCCGCATGCCGTTCTGGTGCGCGATGCCGCGTAGCCGGGCCACCTCGGCATCGAGCGCTACCTCGCTGCCGGCGAAGACCGTGATCGTCATCTGGTGCTGTCCGAAGCCCAGGGTGCCGCTCTCGGCGCGGTCGGCCGCCTCGAAGAGCTGGGCTTCCACGGTCGCGGCCAGGTCTTCGGCGGCGCGCATCTGCGCGACGCGGCGCTTCACCCGCTCGGCGATACCGGTCCGGTCGGCCGGGGTATAGCTGTGGGTGACGATCACGTCCCGCGCCGCGCCGAGCGCATCGAGCATGCCGGGCCAGGTGGCCGGAGCATAGGCCTTCACATGCAGGATTGCCGCGAAGCGGGGTCGGGAACTCCCGTCCTCGATCTCGATCAATCCCCGTTCAAAGCGGACCGAAGCGCCGGCCGCATCTTCGGACAGGAGCGCGCAGGAGCTGCGCGGTTCGCGCCTCAACTCCCCGGTCAGGAGGGAAGCGAAGAAGCCCACGAGACTTCCGTCGGAGATCCGGAGCCGCCGGGTCTTGAGCCCGAGGCCGGTCTCGAGGATCGAGACCACCTCCGCGAGGTCTTCGAGGCGGCGGGTGGTATCCTCGCCCCAGAGTCTTGCCGCGCCGCGGCCGAAGTACGGCACAGTGAGCGGAGACACCGGGCTGCGCACGATAGTGAGGATGAGCACGGGCTCCTGCAGTGCCTTGCCCGCGATCTCGCGGCGCCAGGCACGGTCGAGATCGGCGGCGAAGCCGGTACCGTGGATCGGTGTGAGGCCCGCCGTTGCCGGGCGCATCATGCGGTGCAGGTAGAGGGTGAAGCGCTCGTCAAGCGTGTCGAGGAGATGGGCAAGGCCTGCCCGCAGCGCGGTGACTGCCGGGGTGCCGGAGGTCACGCCGTCAATGCCGGCGATCTCGAGCGAGATCATCAGGCCGTTCTCGCGTGTGCGCACGGTCTCGTCGTCAAGCTCGAAGAGATAGGGGAGATGGGCGAAGACCTTGGGGTCCCTTGGCAGGAGGTTCCGCGCCCGCGGATCGGCCCGGTCACGCAACATGCCGGCGTCCCTTGCCGAGAAGCGCGCGCGGCGTCACCCGCATCATCACCGCGAAGACGTGGTGCCCGTTGGGGTTCACCTTGGTGACGATGCGGGCGAGGCCGTACCAGAGCGGTGCGGTCAGGAACCACCAGATCAGCTTGAAGAGGATGAAGGGCAGTACGGTCATGCCCGACACGGCCATGGCATAGGGCATGGGGAGCCCGAGGAACCTGGCCTGGCGCGACAGGCCGAGGATGACCGCACTCTTCTCCATCTCGACCCTCGCCTCAGCTGAAGGAGGAGCGGAGGTTGGCGACGACGGTCGGACCGGCGAAGACCATGAACGCGCCCACGACGACCAGCGCCACCCAGGCCCAGGAGATGCGGTTGAAGGCGGCAAGGAAGCCGGTCACCACGAAGGCGATCCCGAAGAAGGCCGAGGCCAGGACACCGCGGAACGAGGCGAGCACGCCGGTGGCCACGCGTTCGGCCTTCGTGAAGACCACCTGGGCCAGGGCCGGCTCCGTCTGGACCAGCGCAAGGGTGCAAAGGGTCAGGCCCAGAAGAGCCAGTTGGGTCGGTCGCATTGTGGGAATGTCCTTCCTGGGATCAGAGATCGGCGAGGATGCGGCTGTAGGCCGCCATGACCTTCACCACATGGGATCGGGTCTCGTCATAAGGCGGGATGCCGCCATGGGTACGGACGGCTTCGGGTCCGGCATTGTAGGCGGCGAGCGCCAGCTCGACGCTCCCGAAATCCGCCATCTGGGCGAGGAGATAGCGCGCGCCGCCGTCGAGGTTCTGCAGCGGATCGGCGGGATCGACACCGAGGGCGTCGGCCGTCCCGGGCATGAGTTGCGCGAGGCCAGTCGCACCGGCGCGGCTGACCGCGCCTTGGGCGTAATTGCTCTCGACCTTGATCATCGCCTGAAACAGCGCGGCCCATTCTCTGGGGCCGAGATCCAGCGCCGCGAGCGCCGGGTCATTCTGGTAGCGTGCCGCAATCAGCCGGATGGCGGGCAGCACCTCGGCCGGCGTCGCGACCGCTTTGGTGCTGTAGGAGACCTGGGAGGCACCCCCCTCCCCTTCCCGGGTCGCTGAGTCCTGCTGGACAGGCCGGATCAGCCGCCCCTGCCCATCGTAGCGCAGAACCCCTGCGTTGAGGGATGCCAGGTTGATCTCATCCCCCTGCCCCGCGTCATTCCATCGGATCACCTCCGCCCGGGCGGCTGCGCATGCCGCCCCGGATATCGCCAGGGACAGAAGGCACGTCGAGATGATCGAGGTTGAGCTTGCCGAAGGCGAGGCCGAACATGCCGATCGGCGAAGAGACGATGCGCTCGCGCGCCAGCGCCGTGACCAGCATGAAGCGCTCGCCCGTGGCACTGACGACATGGAAGAGCCACTCGCCGGAGAACCGTCCCTCCGGATCCGGCGCGGAAACGCATTCGATCTCAACCGTCGCTCCTTCGGTGGCTGCTACCTTCCGGAAGTCCCGCTCCAGCAGGACCGGCAATGTGCGCCGCTTCGTGTTCATGTCTTCCCCTCGGCTGTCTCGACGGGGATCGTTGTAGCGGAAGTTATCCCGTGCAGCGATGCCTAACACAAACTCTGGCGCTTGCAACGTAAAAATGACAAACGCGATAAAAGATGCAATGAAGCGCGGAGAGTCGGAGCCCTACGAGGGCACGAACCCGACCGCGCCCCCCTGCCCCATGGGAGACGTTCGTGAAGGAAGAAATACCTGTTGATCCCGCTCGGTCGTCCGGGTCATCGCTGCCACGGCTCGACCGCGGAAATCCATCCGCCGCCAGGCCGGAGCCCTTCTCCCCCCACCCGGGGAGTCCCGGCGAAGAAGACGACCCGCGCTGGCCGCCCGCCAAACCTTTTCGCCGATCTGGCGATCGCAGACGCCTGACATGTCCGCATCACCCGGCGCCTCGTAAACCGCGGCTCTGGCAGCATAGCCCAAACGGGCTAAGCGCCGCGGCTCTGTCGCGTCTGGGCCGCGCCGGAATCGGTTGTGCTGCTGCGGTGATCCTTGTCGCCGGTCAAGTCGCCTCTTCAGCCTCGGCGCAGTCCGCGCCGGACTGTCTGCCGCCCCTGCCCCCGCTTCCCGTCTACGATGCGGCCCTGCGTGCCGAGTACCGCCATGAGATCGGCCTGGAATACTCAGCCTACTTCGACGCGGCGCAGCGCTACCTGCATTGTCTCGATGCAGCACGCTCGTCGGTGACGGCCGACATCAACCACGCCATTGCCGCGTATCAGCGCCTCGATCCGGTTGCCGGCAAATGATCCCCGGCTCCCTGCCCCGCTTGCCCAGGAGATCCCTGATGATCCGACGCTCTCTGGCCGGTGCCCTCACGGCGCTCGCGGCCTTGACATGCGCGCCGCCCGCCTCCGCCTATCCTGTCGATTGTGCCATCCTTCTCTGTCTTGCGGGTGGTTTCCCCCCGAGTGAGCCGTGCCTGCGCGCCAAGGCCGTCATGATGCAGCGCATTCTCAGCATTCCGTTCCAGCCACCTTTGCAGATCTGGAACTGTCCCCTTCAGGCATCTTCATGGTCGGACGGGCCAGAGACTGGCGTGAACGAGATCCGGAGTGGCACCACTATCGGTTGGCACCCGGATCCTTCCGGCATCGTTGAGCGCGTGGCGGGCTCCGGCATGGACCTCTCCGGGCCGGAGTACGCGTTCCTGCGCTCGCTGCGGGTCATTCGGCTCCAGTACCGCCAGCAAATGGGAACAGACGGGTTCTGTGCCCGGGAACCGCGGATTGCCATCGGGCGCTACGATCGACGCGCGGACTTCCATTGGGGCCCGGGTCGCACGGGCGATATCCCCCGGACTTCGGACTTCAGGCCCGGACCGGGCTGCAGGCCCTATGCCTATCGATCGATCATGATCGACTGGCAGGACGTCTCTGGAAACCCAGGCTTCGAGGAGGTGCGATACTGATGACCTGAGCGAGTGAAGCCGCTGACCAGATCGCGGCCGCAGCCCAATCCCCAAACAGAAACGACGCCAGACCATAGGCCCGACGCCGCACTGATTTCTTCGTGGTAGTGGGAATCTAGCGCGAGCTTTGGGTCCGTTCAACCGGCAAATGCCTTTGCCGGAATGAAATTCTGTACGCCCAACGGTCTGGTGTCGTCCCAAGACGGAACGACCCATCATGGAACTCACGACCGGTGCCATCCTGCGCCGCATTACCGAAACGCCGCTTTCCACCGCAGCCCACAAACTCGCAACGATCATCCTCGATGGGATCGCGTGGAAAGACGGCTACAACGGGCTCGAACGTGGAACCGCCGCATTCACGCTGGCGCATCTTGCCGAGAAGATGGGCGTGTCGCGGCAGCACTTGACGGCGCTCCTCGTCGAGCTGGCCGCGTCCAGATTGGGCCTCGTGCGCTGGAAGCCGAACGGCAAGTTCGCGCCTTGGCTCTTCAGGTTCGGGGGAAGCGTCGAGACCGAAGCAGCGCCAGATGTCGTGTCAGCCTCAGGCGACACATCACCTTATAGAGAATCTAAGAACAAAACTGTCTTTGCAGGGAAGATCGAGATTTTAGGCGGAACCAACGTCTATCGCACACCCTGGGCGGACCTGATCAAGGCCGCGAAGGCCTCACTCGCTTGCTGGGACGTCGACACACAGGTCATCTGGGAGCGCTTCCTTGCGTTCAACAGGGCGCGAGGGAATGAGGCCGTGCCAGCGGGGTTTCTTCTGGGCTTCATGCGCCAGTGGCGGACCTCGCCTCACGCGGTAGTGAAACCAGTTGCAGATGTAGCGCTAAAGCGAGCATCGACGCCGAAAGACCTGGAACTGCAGCGACTGATTTCGGCAGCGCCCAGCAAGAACTGGCAGTTTCACGCGGGAGATCTTAGGAAGAAAATTGGCCAAGCTGCGTACGACGCTCGTGTCATGAAGGTCGCTAAGAAATTCGACTCTCCTCGATTTGCAGCAATGCTGGCTGTACACGGGCTGGCCGTACTGGCCGGCGAGATTGCGAAATGATACTTTGTTGTGCCTTCATTTCCCATCTATAGAAATTGGGCTCCAGAACTGTGAACTGCTGAAATCGCTTGTTTTTGCGGGGTAAAAAAAAATGAGCTGTGCCGATACCTTGGGACAGGTCCGGATTTTCGCTCTACGTTTGACAACATGGCCGACGTTACATCCTCGGCGGCTCACGCCGTGGCAAGGTTCGATCCGGTCATCTGAATGGCCCAACTCTCCAAGGCACTCGGTTCAGGCGCCAAAGGTACTGCGAGGCCACCTGCGAACTCTTCGAAAGCAGACAGGTTGAGCGAGTTGACACCTACCAAAATTGGTATCCCGTTGGATAGCGCTTCCGCTACAACCATTCGGAATCCGCGCCCTTCGGCTTCGTGTTTGCCAAACTTGTTTATGATCAGCAGGTCTGCACCTTGCACCATGCTTGCTGATACAAGGCCAACCGCTTTCTCCAAAGCCGCCGGGTCAAGCCTGCAACCGCGCGATGCTCGGCCGAGGTCCTGGCTGATCCGTAGAATTGGACCGTTGGGTAAGACTTGCACATCCATGTCACACGGCCCTGCATCGGAGCGCTCGGAGTTTATCTGGACCGTACCGCAGCAGCGAAAACCACGCAAAGCCATTGCTCTTGAAAGATTAAAGAGGATGAGATCGGTATCGCCGCGGCCCGGCGCCATTGTATAAGCGAGGTTCATCTTCGGCCTTCTCAGTTTCGACAAAAGGGTTGGAATTCGACGAGTGCGCCTTCGGGCAGGAAATCACAGTCGGCTGGCAAAAAGATCAACCCGTCTGCTTCGGGTAACCCGCGGACATGGCCGGAATGAGTTTCGGCATCAAATGTCACGACCTCACGGCCTTGGCCGTCAAAGCCTACGCATCTCGCGGGTCGTAACTCGCAACGACCGGGCTTCCTGGAAATCGCCGCTCCCGTAACGACATGGCGCCGGGTAACTCGCTCCGTTTCACCGGTCAGTCGGGCGACAATCGCTGTTCCGAAAAGCTGCCAGGTGACGAAGGCTGACAAGGGATTGCCTGGCAAACCCAGCCACCATGCGCCCCGAATACGACCGAAGGATACCGGCTTGCCCGGCTTGATCGCAACGCCACTAAATTGAATGTCCCCGCCAAGAGCTGACAGCGCAGGTTTGATGTGGTCTTCCTCACCGACCGAAATTCCGCCGGTGGTGATGACAAGATCAGCATTGGCAGCCAGTTCCGCAATCTGCAGGAACAACCCGTCGCGACTGTCAATGCCATGTTCCACAGCAACAATATCGATCTGGGGCTGCGTCAGAATGCCGGTCAGCATGGGAGTGTTCACGTCCCAGATCTGAGCCTCGGCACGCAGAGCACCGGCCGTGCGAATTTCGTTGCCGGTCACCAGAAGCGCCACGCGCAATCGCCTGCGCACCGTTACAGAGCCCGCCCCGGCTGCAGCACAGGCGGCAATCGCGCGCGCGTCAAGCCGGCGTCCCGTCTCAAGCACCGTGACCCCTGCCTCCATTTCACTACCGGCTCGGCGGATGTTGAGCCCGGGCGTTGGTCGCGTGGCTACCCGGATCGTCTTTCCCGTTCGCTTGACTTCTTCTTGCATCATGACCACGTCCGCGCCCTCGGGAACTTTTGCCCCAGTAAATATTTGCGCGGCTTGCAGGTCGACCAGAGGCATGGCTGAGGACTGCCCCGCCTGGATACGCGCTGCTACGTCCAGTACCCACGGTCCATCACCCCGCAGCGCCGCAGAGGAAAAGGCAAATCCGTCCATTGCAGCGTTGTCGAACGGAGGAGACATGCTGCGTGTACTGACAGGGTCGGCAAGCACGCGGCCCAAAGCCTTGCTCAGACAGATGTCTTCCGTTCCGTCGACGATGGTCACGCAATGCCCAATCAGGTCGAGAGCGGCATCGATCGTCATCAGCTTCTTGCTTGTATCGTGACCGTCACAACCACAGCCGGTCCGTGTCACTGGCTGAAGGATACTCATAGTGCTGCTCCTTCCTTGAAATGTCCTGGACCCACGCTGCAGTCGAGGTCGCGCAACAGGCCGTCCTTCAAACCGTAGATCAGCCCATGCACCCGGACTTTCGCGCCGCGCGTCCAGGCTCGCTGCAGGATAGGCGTCTCGCAGACCCGGCGGACGCCTTCGACCACGTTGAACTCGGCCAACCGGTCGCGCTGCGCCTCAAGGTCCGGCTGGCGGCTCAGATCGACCGCATAGGCGCGGGAAAGGCGTCGGATCGGCTCCAGCCAGTGGTCGGCAAGACCGTGAGGAAGATCCTCGGTTGCTGCCTTGACCCCGCCGCAGCCGTAGTGGCCGCAGACGATGATCTCGCGCACCTTCAACGCCTCGACCGCGAATTCCAACGCGGACAGCATGTTCATATCAGAGGAATGAATGATGTTCGCCACGTTGCGATGGACAAAGACCTCGCCTGGGTCGAGCCCCGCCACGACGTTGGCCGGAACACGGCTGTCCGAACATCCGATCCAGAAGAATTCCGGGGCTTGCAGGGCCGCGAGACGGGTAAAATATCCAGGTTCCTGCGCCTGTCTTTTGGCCGACCAGTCGCGGTTGCGGGCAAGGATATCACTCAGCACTGGTCACCCCCTGGCTGGTGGGAAGCCCGCGCCGCAACCGCATGTGATTGGCCAGACGGCGCAAGTCGCCCCGCGTCAACCGGGCGCGGGCTATGGGCAGGAGGATAGCGTTCTCCGCCACCAGGTGGCGGCGGACATGCGCGGCGAAACGCGCAAGAACCTCGCGGTCTTCGCTGGAAAGGTCGGCCCCAGCGTCGAGGCAGTTGGCGATGGCCCCACGCACTGAAGGCAGCAGGGACAGGGCCTGCTCCTGATCGTGGCGGATGCGGCCCAAGACGGAGGCGATGGAATCTTCATCGGTGCAGCGCCGCGCAAGGGTGGGGAACAGGTCTTCCACCTCATCCCGCAGATGCACGCCAAGCTCTTCGTTCAGAAAACGCAGGATGGTGACGCCTGCCGGGCGGTCGAAGGTCTCGGCGGCGACGAGGCGGTCTATCTCAGCGCAGATCTGGCGTTCGCGCAGATGGTCTTCGCTGATGAAGTCCAGCGGCCGGGCCAAAAGGCCCGGATCGGTGGGGCCTTGGCCGCTGCCACGTCGCGCTGGTTCTGACCGCTTCATGGGACGCTCCTGACCGTGGATCAGATCGGGGCCAGGCTTGCGCCGGTGATCGTAGCCTTCTGGCCAAGCCTGTTCACGAAGTCGCGCGAGGCACGGGCCCAGGCGGCCTTTTCGAGTGCCTCGGCGATCCTTGGCCGCACCGTTTCGAACGGCAGTACCTGCCCTGGGGCGAGTGCATTCAAGCGGATGATGTGCCAGCCATGCCGCGACAGGACCGGGGCCGGGGTCGTCTGGCCTTCGGACAGGCAGCGCAGAGCGGCTTCGAACTCGGGCACTGTATCGCCGGGGCCGATCTGGCCCAGATGGCCCCCTTGTGCCTTTGACCCGCAGTCGCTTTTGCGGGCGGCGTGGGCGAAGTCCTTAGGCCCCTCTCCGAGTCGGGCCAGAAGTGCCTGTGCACGCGCCTCGGCAGCGGCCGTCTCAGTCTGATCGCGGGGGTCGCATGCGCACAGGATATGCGAGACGTCCCAAAGAGGGGCCGAGCGATAACGCGAGGGGTCTCGCGCCCATTCGGCACGGATCGCGTCATCGGTCACCGGATCGGGCAAGACCGCCTCTTCCAGCAAGACGCGGATCAGGGCTTCGTCTTCCGTTTCCCACCGCCCGGGGGCAAGTGCGAGCGGTTCAGCAGCCAGCCCGCGCGCCCGGGCCTCTTGCAGCAGCAGCGCCCGGATCGCCATGGCCTGCGCCGCCTTGCGCCAGGCGATGCCCGGCTTGTCCTTCGGTGCGCTGTGGTTCTGGGCCTCGGCGGCGATTGCCGCCGAGGGGATGGTTTCGCCGTTCACCACGACATCGGGGAAAAGGGACATGTTCATCGCACTCACTCCGCCGGGGTATGGGCTTTGGGACCATCAACGCCCTGCCGCCTGTCAAAGGCGCGGCGGCGTTCTTCCAGCGGGCGGCGGCGACGGGACCGCACGATCTGATAGCCGGAGCGGGCCACAAGATAGCGGAAGGGCGCCGCGAAGCCCGACCAGATGTGCACCAGCCGCGTGAACGGAAACAGCATGGTGATGATCAGGCCGAGGAAGATGTGCAGCTTGAACAGCCAGTGCACGTCCACCACTGTGACCCAGGCGTTGATGTTCCATGTCACCACGCTTTGCGACCATTCCATGAAGCGGATCATCTCTGCCCCGTCCATGTGCTGAAGGGACTGCGTGATGGTCAGCAGGCCAATGGCAAGCTGAAGCCAGATCAGGATCATGATCAGGATGTCGAGGGTGGTTGAAGTGGCGCGGATGCGCGGATCGGTCAGTCGCCGATGGATCAGCATGGTGCCACCGATCAGCGCCGCAAGACCCGCAGGCCCGCCGATCAGAACTGCCATCCACTGCTTCAGACCATAAGGCACACCCAGGGCATCGAGCACCCAGACAGGTGTGAACAAGCCGACAAGGTGGCCGAAGAACACCGTCAGGATGCCGACATGGAACAGGATCGACCCCCAGATCAGCTGCTTGCGCCGCAAGAGTTGGCTGGACGAGGATTTCCAGGTGAAGGGATCGCGCTCATAGCGGGCGATGGAGCCCACCAGAAACACGGTCAGCGCGACATAGGGCATGACCCCGAAGATGACGAAGTTGATGTCGAAGCTCTCGAACATGTCATGCACTCCTGTGCTGCGGGGCGGGTTGGTCCATCAGGGCCAGCATGTCACGGACCTGTGGACAGCCTGCATTGGGGTCGGGGCCGAAGGTAACTTCGGTTTCCTCCCAGACCGCATCCAGCGCCGCCAGATCGGTCGGGTCATCGTCGGGCTGGCCCAGCATTCCGGCCACGGCATCGGCATCTGCATTGCCCCCGGCCAGTGCGGAAAGGGCGGCGAACGCAGCGGCATACCCGCTCTCGCGCCGCTTGAGGCGACCCGAGAGGGCGTCGAGGATATGCGCCGCGTCCGCCAAGGTTTCCTGCGCTTCGCGTGTGGGGCGCGTCGCCAGGAATTCCAGAAGCACCGGAAGGTGGTCGGGCAGTTCGGAGGTGGCGGGTTCGAACCCGCCATCGCGGTAGGTCTCGATCAGACTGACCATCGCGCCGCCGCGCTCGCGGCTTTCGCCGTGGACGTGTTCAAAAAGGTTGAGCGACAGTGTCCGCGACCGGTCGAACAGCATCACATACCGCTCTTGCAGGTCATAGAGGTCGCCTTGCGCCAGATCTGCGGTCAGCTTCCACAGCGCGGTCTGGGTAGCAGGCGCAATGCGCGGATCAGCAGCCAGGACGGCGCCGATATCGGGCATGGCCTCCTGTAGCTCAGCCGAGGGATAGCTCAGGATCAGCGACAAGGATTTGAGGGTGCGGTCCATCAGAACGACTCCAGCGGAAGGGCAAAGGACTTTTTCTTGCCGCCGAACAGGCTGGTCTTGCCGCTCTCGCCGTCAGAACAGCCGTTGCCATCGGTGAAGCCGCAGCCGCCACGAATGTCTGCGCCGACCTCGTTCTGTTCGCGGTGCGCGGTGGGGATTGCGAAACGGTCCTCGTAATCCGCAATCGCCATGATCTTGTACATGTCCTCGATCATCCGGCCCGACATTCCCACGCGGGCGGCGATGCCCTCGTCGCGCACGCCATCCACCGTCAGTGCGCGCATGTAGAGGCGCATCGCCGACATGCGTTCCAGCGCCGAAACGATGGGTTCTTCATCCCCCGCCGTCAGCATGTTGGCGAGGTATTTCACAGGAATGCGCAGGGACCGTACGTCGGGCATCTGGTCGCTCATCGCGATCTGCCCCGCCTGTGCGGCGTTCTGGATCGGTGACAGCGGCGGGATGTACCAGACCATCGGCAGGGTCCGGTATTCCGGGTGCAGCGGGAAGGCGACCTTCCAGTCCATCGCCATCTTCCAGACCGGGCTGATCTTGGCGGCCTCGATCCAATCCTCCGGCACGCCATCGCGGCGAGCGGCGGCGATCACCTCGGGGTCGTTCGGGTCGAGGAACACGTCCAGCTGCGCGCCGTAAAGGTCGGTCTCGCGCTCGGCGCTCGCGGCCGCCTCGATCTTGTCGGCGTCATAGAGGATGACGCCCAGATAGCGGATGCGCCCCACGCAGGTTTCCGAACAGACCGTCGGCTGGCCGCTTTCGATGCGCGGATAACAGAAGGTGCATTTCTCGGACTTGCCGGTGTCCCAGTTGTAATAGACCTTCTTGTAGGGGCAGCCCGAGATGCACATCCGCCAGCCCCGGCATTTTTCCTGGTCGATCAGGACGATGCCATCCTCCTCGCGCTTGTAGATCGCACCCGAGGGGCAAGAGGCCGAGCAGGTGGGGTTGAGGCAGTGCTCGCACAGCCTCGGCAGATACATCATGAAGGTGTTTTCGTATTCGCCGTAGATGTCCTTCTGCACCTTGTCGAAGTTGTAATCCGCCGACCGCTTGGCGAATTCGCCACCCAGGATCTCCTCCCAGTTCGGGCCCTTCTCGATCTTCTCCATCCGCTCGCCGGTGATTTTCGATCGGGGGCGCGCAGTGGGGAAGGCCTGCATGTCGGGGGCAGATTTCAGGTGGTCATAGTCGAAATCGAACGGCTCGTAGTAGTCGTCGATTTCCGGCATCGAGGGGTTCGCGAAGATATTCGCCAGAATCCGCCATTTGGCCCCCTGCTTCGGCTGAAGCTTGCCCGAGGCGCTGCGGACCCATCCACCATTCCAGCGTTTCTGGTTCTCCCAGTCGGTGGGATAGCCGGTGCCGGGCTTGGTTTCGACGTTGTTGAACCAGGCGTATTCAACGCCTTCCCGCGTCGTCCAGACGTTCTTGCAGGTGACCGAGCAGGTATGACAGCCGATGCACTTGTCCAGGTTCAGGACCTTGCCGATTTGCGCACGAACTTTCATTCCGCTGCCTCCAGACCTTTGGTTGCGGGACGGTCGAGCCAATCGACCTTCTTCATCTTGCGGACGATCACGAATTCGTCCCGGTTCGAGCCGACGGTGCCGTAGTAGTTGAACCCGTAGGAAAGCTGCGCGTAGCCGCCGATCATGTGGGTCGGCTTCAGCGTGGCGCGGGTGACCGAGTTGTGGATGCCGCCCCGGTTGCCAGTCTTTTCCGACCCGGGCGTGTTCACGATCTTTTCCTGCGCGTGATACATGAACAGCGTGCCCTGCTTGATCCGCTGGGACACCACCACCCGCGCGGTCAGTGCACCGTTCACGTTGTAGGCCTCGACCCAGTCGTTATCGACAAGGCCTGCCTTCTTCGCGTCCACCTCGGACATCCAGACGACAGGCCCGCCCCGGTTCAGCGTCAGCATCAGGAGGTTGTCGGTGTAGGTGGAATGGATGCCCCATTTCTGGTGCGGCGTGATGAAGTTCAGCACGACATGCGGGTTGCCCTCGGCCGCGTCGTTGTTGACGGCCTTGGTAATGGTCTTCAGGTCCACCGGCGGGCGATAGCTGACGAAACCTTCACCGAAGGCCCGCATCCAGAGGTGATCCTGATAGAGCTGCTGCCGTCCCGTCAGCGTCCGCCACGGGATCAGCTCGTGGACGTTGGTGTAGCCCGCATTGTAGCAGACCGTTTCCGACTCAATCCCGGACCAGGTGGGCGAAGAGATGATCTTGCGCGGTTGCGCCGCGATGTCGCGGAAGCGGATCTTGGTGTGATGCGCGCCCTCGGCGAGATGGGTGTGGTGCTGGCCCGTGGGCTTCTCCAGTTCCTCCCAGGCCTTGACCGCGACCTCACCATTGGTCTCAGGCGCCAGCATCAGAATCATTTCTGCCGCGTCGATGGCGGTGTTCAGTCTGGCAAGGCCCTTCGACACGCCCTCGTCCTGCACCACCCCGTTCAGGTCGCGCAGATGCCCGACCTCGACCTTGGTATCCCAGTTGATCCCCTTGCCACCGTTGCCGAGCTTTTCCAGCAGTGGACCGACCGAGGTGAACCTCTTGTAGAGGTTGGGATAGTCCCGCTCGACCGCGATGTAGTTCGGCGCGGTCTTGCCGGGGATCAGGTCGCATTCGCCCTTTTTCCAGTCCTTCACATGCGCCTGAGCCAGTTCGGCGGCGGTGTCGTGGAGGAGCGGCAGCTGAACGATGTCGGTTTCGACCCCCAACACTTCAGGGGCCACTTCGCTGAACTTCTTCGCGATGGATTTGAAGATTTCCCAGTCCGACTTCGATTCATAGGCCGGGTCCACCGCCGCCTGCAGCGGATGGATGAAGGGGTGCATGTCGGACGTGTTCAGGTCGTCCTTTTCATACCAGGACGCGGTGGGCAGCACGATGTCGGAATAGACCGCCGTCGTCGACATGCGGAAGTCGATGCAGACCAGCAGGTCCAGCTTGCCCTTCGGTGCCTCGTCATGCCAGACGGCCTCCACAGGCTTGGCATGGCCTTCCTCGCCCAGATCCTTGCCCATGACGCCGTGGTCGGTTCCCAGAAGGTGCTTGAGGAAATACTCATGCCCCTTGCCCGAAGACCCAAGCAGGTTGGACCGCCAGACAAACAGGTTGCGCGGCCAGTTTTCCGGGGCATCCGGGTCCTGGCAGGACATTTCCAGTCTGCCGGACTTCAGTTCTGCGGTGACGAACTCCTTGATGTCCTTGCCCGCAGCTTTGGCGGCCTTCGACACCTCCAGCGGGTTGGTCTTCAGCTGCGGGGCCGATGGCAACCAGCCCATCCGTTCCGCCCGGATGTTGTAGTCAATGAGGCTGATGTCCCAGTCGCCCTTCGGCGCGGTGGGCGACAGGATCTCGCCCGCGCGCAGGGTTTCATAGCGCCACTGGTCGGTATGGGCATACCAGGCAGAGGTCGAGTTCATGTGCCGCGGCGGGCGGTTCCAGTCGAGCGCGAAGGCCAGCGGCGCCCAGCCGGTCTGGGGCCGCAACTTTTCCTGCCCCACGTAATGCGACCAGCCGCCGCCTTCCTGCCCGATGCAGCCGCACATCACCAGCATGTTGATGATGCCGCGATAGTTCATGTCCATGTGGTACCAGTGGTTCAGACCGGCCCCGAGGATGACCATGGACTTGCCCCGGGTCTTTTCGGCGTTGCCTGCGAATTCACGGGCCACCGCGATGATCTTTTCGCGCGCGACACCTGTGATCTTCTCCGCCCAGGCGGGGGTATAGGGGGTGTCGTCGTCGAAGTTTTTCGACACCCACTCGCCACCCAAGCCCCGGTCCAGCCCGTAGTTGGCGCAGAAAAGGTCAAAGACTGTGGCCACCAGCGCCTCACGCCCATCGGCCAATTTCACTTTCCGTGCGGGGATATTCCGGGTCAGCACCTCCGGCGCGTCGCATTTGACGAAGTCGCCCGTCGCGGCACCGCCGAAATAGGGAAAGTCCACACCGACGATGCTGTCGTGGTGTTCATCAAGGATCTGGCTCAGGCGCAACCGCGTCTCGGCATTGCCAGCTTCTTCGACCAGATTCCACTTGCCCTCTTCACCCCAGCGGAAGCCGATGGAGCCATTGGGGGCAACGAAGCGACCCGTCGCCTCATCGAAGGCGACGGTCTTCCAGTCGGGGTTGTTCGCCTCGCCCAGCTTGTCGTCGAAATCATCGGCCCGCAGCATCCGTCCTGGAACAAGGCGGCCGTCCTGTTCGTCCAGCACCACCAGCATCGGCATGTCGGTGTATTTGCGGGCGTAATCCTCGAAATACTCGGCCTGCCGGTCGAGGTGGAATTCACGCAGGATCACATGGCCCATGGCCATCGCCAGCGCCGCATCGGTGCCCGCCTGCGGGTTCAGCCAGATGTCGCCGAACTTCGCGGCTTCGGAATAGTCGGGGCTGACCACGGCGGACTTGGTGCCGCGATAGCGGACCTCGGTGTAGAAATGAGCGTCCGGCGTACGCGTCTGCGGCACGTTCGACCCCCAGAGCATCAGGAAGCCCGCGTTGTACCAGTCGGCCGATTCCGGCACGTCGGTCTGTTCGCCCCAGGTTTGCGGCGAAGCGGGCGGCAGGTCGCAGTACCAGTCGTAGAAAGACATGCAGGTGCCGCCCAGAAGCGACAGGTAGCGTGACCCCGCCGCATAGCTGACCATCGACATCGCGGGGATGGGCGAGAAGCCGAACACTCGGTCCGGTCCCCAGACCTTTGCGGTATGCGCGTTGGCGGCGGCGACGATCTCGGTCGCCTCGTCCCAGGTGGCGCGGACGAAACCACCCTTGCCGCGGGTCTTGGTATAGCTCGCGCGCAGGGCGGGATCTTTCTGGATCGCGGCCCAGGCAGCCACGGGCGTCATCGTCGCCCGAAGCTTGCGCCATGCGCGCATCAGGCTGCCCCGGATCAGCGGGTTCTTCACACGGTTCGCGGAGTACAGATACCAGCTGTAAGACGCCCCCCGTGCACAGCCGCGCGGTTCGTGGTTCGGCAGGCCCGCCCGGGTGCGCGGATAGTCGGTCTGCTGCGTCTCCCAGGTCACGATGCCGGACTTGACGTAGATCTTCCAGCTGCACGATCCGGTGCAGTTCACCCCGTGGGTTGACCGCACGATCTTGTCGTGCCGCCAGCGGTTCCGATAGGTGTCCTCCCACCCCCGATCCTCGCGCGTGGTTTCACCCCAGCCGTCCGAGAAGGTTTCCAGCGTCTTCTTCTGGAGGAAGTTCAGTCTGTCGAGCAGGTGGCTCATCTTGGCGTCCTTTCGTTATTCGGCAGGGTGGGGGGCGGCAAAAGCGCGACCACGCTCGATGTCATGAAGAAGTCCGCCGGGCCGGGTGTAGACGACCCAGGTCAGGACCAGGCAGATCACGTAGAAGGCAAGGAACAGCCACAGCGCGCCGACGGGTGAGCCGGTCATCGCGATGGACGAGCCATAGGCCTTGGGGATGAAGAAGCCGCCATAGGCGCCGATGGCGCTGGTGAAGGCCACGATGCCGCTCGACTCCATCGCGATCTGGCGGGCGCGGTCGGCGCCAGTCAGCTGCGGCATCAGGCGCGGCACTTCCTTGCCCATGATGACCGGGATCATCTGGAAGGTGGACGCATTGCCGACCCCGGTGAAGAAGAACAGCGCGATGAAGCCTGCGAAGAACCCAGGGAAACTGCCGGCCTGCAGCGAGAAGATCACGGCCAGAACGGATGCGATCATCCCCGCGAAGACCCAAAAGGTGACGCGGCCGCCGCCGAACCGATCCGCAACCCAGCCCGTGCCGGCACGGCTCAGCGCGCCGACCAGCGGCCCAAGGAAGACGTATTGCAGCGCGTTCACATCCGGGAAAGCGATCTTGGACAGCAGCGGGAAGCCTGCCGAATAGCCGATGAAGCTGCCGAAGGTGCCGATGTAGAGGACGCACATCAGCCAATTCTGCGTGCGGCCAAAGATCACTGATTGCTGGGCAAAACTTGCCTTGGCATCGGCTATGTCGTTCATCCCCAACCACGCCGCGATGGTCGAGGCCAGGATGAACGGCACCCAGATGAAGCCTGCGTTCTGCAGCCACAGCGTGCCGCCGTCCTGCAGAGCCACGCCCTCGCCGCCCACGGCACCAAAGACACCGGCGGTGATGACCAGCGGCACCAGGAACTGCATGACGCTGACGCCCAGGTTGCCAAGGCCTGCGTTCAGAGCGAGCGCATTGCCCTTTTCCGCCTTCGGGAAGAAGTAGCCGATGTTGGCCATCGAAGAGGCGAAGTTGGCCCCGCCAAGCCCGCACAGAAGCGCCAGAACCAGGAAGATGAAGTAGGGGGTTTCCGGGTTCTGCACGGCATAGCCGATGCCGATGGCGGGCAGCAGCAGCGAGGCGGTGGAAAGCGTCGTCCAGAGCCGCCCGCCGAAGATCGGCACCATGAAGCCGTAGAAGATGCGCAAGGTCGCGCCCGACAGCGCAGGCAGTGCGGCCAGCCAGAACAGCTGCTCGGGCGTGAAGGCAAAGCCGATCAGCGGCAGCTTCGCCACGACCATCGACCAGACCATCCAGACCGAGAAGGCCAGAAGCAGCGCGGGGATCGACAGCCATAGGTTGCGGCGTGCGACGGCCCGGCCCTTGTCGGCCCAGAAGGCCGCATCCTCGGGCCGCCAATCCTCGAGCACACGCGGCATGGCGGTGCGTTCGGGGTGGTGGATTGCCTGCATCTCAGGCAGCTGCGGCAGGCGGTCCAGAACCTCGCCATGCGCGGCGCGTTCCATCGCGCGGATCGACAGGTGCATCCAGGTCAGCGCGATGCCGACCAGCACAAACAGGAGCGCGAAGCACGAGGTGTAGATGCCGGTCAGATCCAGCAGGGCGCCGAAGGCGATGGGCAGGACGAACCCGCCAAGGCCACCGATCATGCCCACCAGGCCGCCGACTGCGCCGACGTTGTTGGGGTAGTAGACCGGGATGTGCTTGAACACTGCCGCTTTGCCGAGGCTCATGAAGAAGCCAAGCGCAAAGAGCGTCACGATGAAGGGCCACAGCCCCATGCTGGTCGAAAAGGCGATGACGCCATCCTTGCCCTGGATGACATAGTCGGTCGGCGGATAGGACAGCATGAACAGGAACAGCATCGAAAAGCCAAAGGTCCAGTACATCACCGACCGCGCGCCGAACTTGTCGGAAAGGTGACCGCCATAGGCGCGGAACAGGCTGGCCGACAGGCTGAATGAGGCGGCCGCCATACCTGCCGTGCGCACATCGACGCCGTAGACGTCGATCAGGTAGTGCGGCAACCACAGAGCCAGCGCGACGAAGGCGCCGAAGACGAAGAAGTAGTAGAGCGAGAAGCGCCAGACCTGCAGGTTCTTCAGCGGCGCGAACTGCTGGGCGAAACTCGGCGGCTTTGCCCCGGTCCGGCGACGTTCAACGAGCGAGGGATCGTCCTTGGCGAAAACAAAGAAGATCACCGCCATCAGTGCCAGGCCTGCGGCCCAGACATTCGCTACCCCTTGCCAGCCAAAGCCCACCATCACGAAGGGCGCGACGAACTTGGTCACCGCTGCCCCGATATTCCCCGCGCCAAAGATGCCCAGCGCCGTGCCCTGATGGCCCGCGTCATACCAGCGGCTGACATAGGCGACGCCGATGATGAAAGATCCGCCCGCTAGGCCAACGCCCAATGCGGCCAACAGATACATCGGATAGCTGTCGGCAAAGGTCAGCGCCCAAGTCGCCAAGGCCGCCAGCAGCATTTGCGTCGAGAACACCAGCCGCCCGCCATACTTCTCGGTCCAGACCCCAAGGAAGATGCGTGTCAACGAACCGGTCAGGATCGGGGTGGCGACCAAGAGGCCAAACTGCGTATCGTTCAGCCCCAGCTCGCCCTTGATGGCGACGCCGATGATCGAAAAGATCGTCCAGACGGCGAAACAGGCGGTGAAGGCGATCGTGCTCAGCGTCAGGGCGCGGGTCTGGTCGGCGCGTGAGGCTGTCGTTGCGGTCTGCATGGCGGGATCTCCGGCAAGAGGGAGGCAGTTTCCCCAGTGGGGTTGATGCCAGTCCTGAGATCCACGCAGGCCAAAGAGGTTGATCTAGATCATCTGTTGCGGATTTCTTATTGAAATAAATGGCTTAGTGAAAAATGTCAGGTTCGCTTGCAGAGTCAGTCAGGGCTCCTCCTGCGATGATAAATTGTTGGCTTGACAATTATCAATCGTGGGAATGGACTCTGCCATAGCACTTCTAAGGACGACAGGATGCCCGATTCATCATTCAGGGAGATTCGCGACCTCGCGCTGTTTTCACAGATGGCGGACGAGAATTTCTCGGCCTTGATGCGCGGTGCCTATGTCCAGAACTTCCCGGCGCAGATTGAGCTCATCACCGAGGGCGACCCGAGCGACTTCCTGCATGTTGTGCTTTCCGGTTCGGTTGACCTCTTCTCGGCCTGGAATGTCCGTGAGACCAGCCTTGCGACCGTTCGGCCCATCTCGACCTTCATCCTGGCCGCTACGATCAAGGATGCGCCTTACCTCATGTCAGCCCGCACATTGGAGAAGAGCCGGATCGCGCTGATCCCCAGTCAGGATGTGCGCGCCGTTTTCGACATTGACGGCAACTTTGCCCGCGCCATCGTGACAGAACTGGCGCAGTGCTACCGCTCGGTCATCAAGGCTCAGAAAGACCTGAAGCTGCGGACATCGTTGGAGCGGCTGGCGAACTATTTGCTGCGCCAGCAGAGGCGCGCCGGTGAGGCAGCATCGTTCGACCTTGATTTCGAGAAGCGCCGCCTCGCTTCAGTGCTTGGGATGACCGCCGAGAACCTGAGCCGCGCCTTCAAGGGGTTGCAGCCCTATGGGCTAGAGGTGGACGGAACACGTATCACAATCACCAACCAGGCAGAGTTCGAGCGGTTTGCCAAGCCGAACCCGCTGATCGACGACGGGTCCACCTGAGGCGTCAGACCAGAGGGTCCACTCCGATCACCAGGGCATGCAGCCAGATCAACCCCGCATAGAGCATGAGCCCGGCAGCCAAGCGCAAAACGGTGTCGGCGGTCAGGGATAGCGATGCGGGGCATTCCGATAGGGCTGCGCGCAGGTCGTGCCATCTCTGCCCCATCTCTCGCTGTCGCCGCCGGTCGACAAGGCGGCCGCCAAGCATCGCGAAACCGGCGAAGGTGCCGAACAGTATCACATGCGCCAAGTCGCCGTTTGGCAGGATATGCGCCGCCGACCATATCCCGAGCGCCAGAAGCAGGGGGTGCCGCGTCAGGCGGACGATTCCGGGGCGCGCCGGGTCGAACCGGTCATTTTGCGCGCCGCCGAAGGAAAAGGGGTTCGGTCGTGCAATTGCCAGCGACAGGATCACGCAGACCGGCAGCATCACGGCCAGCACGACATGGTTCTGCCACGGCGCCCAGTCCCAAAGCGGCACATAGGGCGCTCGACCCGCTGCCGCGATCAACCAGGCCAGCACGGCAAGTGAGAGAGCCGAATAGGCGATGCCAAAGCCTGCATGCCCCAGCCTTGCCACCGCCCAGGGCCGCAACGGCGGGCGGATCGGAATGGAGTGGGTCAGGAAGAAGGCCGCGAAGGCAAAGGCGAATTCGTTCCAGCCCATGCCCAGTCAGATCCGTTTCGCAGACGGCAGGCGCAGCAGAAACCGCCCGTACAGAACGGCATAGCCGCCAAAGGCCCCTATCCAAGCCACTCCGGCCAGGCTGTGCAGCGCCATCGCCTCATCGGTCCAGACCCCCGCGGCCACGCGCGCCAGGACAGCGGTGACCAGCGCCAGATAGATCGCCACCGTGCCGGGGCCTGCGTGCAACTCTTGCCCAGTATGGCCTCGGGTTGCCCGCGTCATCACCGCGAGTGTCATCAACCCGACAGCGCCGCCCATCCAGAGATGCTGTGCTGCGGCCATGCCGAAGACATCCGGCATCAAGATCTCTACCGCGAGCGCGATGGCCCCAAGCGGCAGGAAAGCATAACCAGCGTGCAGCACCAGGACGAGTGGCTCCGCCGCCGTGCGGATGCCCGCCCATCGCGCCAGTCGGATAGCATGCAGAGCACCTGCCAGCCCCAGCAAGACGGCGGTCACCAAGGACGTCGGCAGCGCGACCCACATGAGCAGCGCCGCCAAGAGAGCCAGCAGGGCCACCTTGTCGAACCCCTGCATCTGCGGGGCGGGCAGTTTTCCCGGCCCGCGCCGCACCAGCCAGTTGCGGGTAAAGGACGGTACAATCCGCCCACCGATGACCGCGATCATCATCACTCCCGCCGCCAACCCCAGCCGCAGGCCATGGCCTTGGGCGGCATAGTCGCCTCGCGCCGCCTCCCAGTGATAAAGGCCGTTGCCAAGGGCAAAGACCGCCAGCATCGCCAGCACGATCAGATTGCGCCAGTTCTTGCCCGCCACGATCTCGCGCCCAATGGCCGCGGCCAGAACCAGCGGAAAGGACAGATCGACCGTCGCCGCCAATCCTGTGGGCAGGTTACTCGACATGGCAACGGCCACGCGCCCGGCCAGCCACAGGAAGAACAGCCCGCCAAGCCGCCAGCCCACGATGGGCAACCGGCCTGTCCAGTTCGGCACGGCGGTCAAGAGAAACCCTGCAATCACCGCGCCGAGGTAGCCAAACAGGAATTCGTGCGCGTGCCAGCTGACTGGGTCAAAGGCGGTGGGCAGCGTCAGATGACCCGACAGCATCGGCACCCATAGCGTCATGGCCAGCGCAGCCCAAGTCGCGGCGCCGAAGAAGAATGGCCGGAACCCGTAGGTCAGGATCGCAGGGCCGGTCCAGGCGCGCATCTGTTCGGCAGTGGTGGTCATCATGCGTCCTTCTGTTCGTACTGGACCCCAGCCTCGGTCAGGATGACGTCCAGTGCGATGTCGTGGGGTTGGGGAAAGATGGTGGCAAGCCGGGCAGATTGCAGACCGATACCGATTGTCATCGGGCGAGGCGACAGCACGGCGAGCGTGCGGTCAAAGTACCCCCCGCCGTAGCCCAGCCGAAACCCTGCCGGGTCCCAGCCCACCAAGGGGGCAAGGGTCAGGTCAGGCACCACCTCTGGCCCGTCAGCCGGGACCGGGATCTTCCAGAAGCCCTGCACCATCCTGCAATCCGGCGTCCATAGGCGGAACGCCAGTGGTGCAGAGGGCGATGTGACCACGGGCAATGTGACGCGCGCGCCGCGTGCGAGCAGGCTTTCCAGCCAGGGCCGCAAGTTCAGTTCCGCCTTGATCGGCCACCAAGCCGAGAGCGTCAGCCCGTCGACGCTCGGGAAACGTTCAGCAAGGAGGGTATCGACACGCGCGGCAATCATGTCTGCCGCTGCACGACGCTGCGACACGGACAGGGCCTGACGGTCTGCGAGCAATCGCGCGCGCTCGGCCTTGCGCCAGCGGGCGACGTCGCGCGCCTGCTCTTGGTCCACAGCCAACGGATCGAAGTAGTCCGGGGCGATCTCGCAAGCCATGCAGGGGGACGAGGCGAATGGGCCCGGCTCAGGCATCGGCGCGCCGCTCCGCCTCGAACTGCGGGAACAGCACGTCGTTCTCCAGCCGCATGTGCTCGGTCAGGTCACGGGTGAACTCATCCAGTCCACGGTAAAGCCCGGTCCAGGTGCCGCAGGCCCCGTCGGGCAAGGTCAGGTTTGCGGTCAGTCGGAGGATCTCGGCCAGCTCGCGGTCATGCCCGGCATGATCGGCGCGCATCACCGCGATCGGAGTCTCGATGCCGGGCATCCCGCCCTTGCGGATCGCGGGAAACAGGATCAGTTCCTCTTTCTTCATATGTACCTCCAATTCGCCGAGCATCTCGTGCAGCAGGGCCGACAGTCCGTCAGGTACGCCCACGTCGCCGAAGTGCACGTCCTCGACACGCTCCGCCATTGCCACCAGTTGCGGAAGCTGCTCCCTGTGGCGGGCATGGTAGCGCTCCTCGATGTGCCGGGTCAGGGCGGTCGGCTCGGACGGCGCTGCAGCTTCGGTCATGTGAGGTCTCCTGTCAGAAGAACAGTTTGGGTGGGGCGACGGGGTCGCTTTGGGCTGACTGAACGGCGATGTGCAGGGAATGGACGATCCGCTCGGCGCGCTCGATCAGGTGCAAGGCTCCCGCGGGCGTGCAGGTATCAACAGCTGTCGCGCGGAACAGCGCAAGCCAGCGGTCAAAATGTGCCGCGTTGATCGGCAACGGAGTATGCGCGGGCACCGGCCGGCCATGATACTGCCCGGTCATCAAGGCGACCGAAGACCAGAACGTCACCATCCGCTCAAGATGCACGGCCCAATCGGTGATGCGGGCCGCAAAGATCGGCCCCAGAACGGCATCTGCACGGACACAGCCGTAAAAGCGGTGTACCAGATCGCGCAGAACATCGGGGCTAAGACCCGTCTCTACCATAAGGGCGGCCGTCACTTCCGGCCTGGTTGTCGGGATGGACAAGCTGACAGTTGCGCTGGACATCTGAGTCTCCGTCTTGCGCTTTGGCTTAGGCCTGCTAATTGGTATTGTAAATACCTATTCAAGGAAACCGACCTCATGCGGCTGACCTCCTTCACCGACTTCGGGCTACGGATGCTGATGCGGATGGCCGCCGATCCGTCGCGCGCCATCTCCACGGCCGAACTGGCCGAAGCCTTGGGCCTGTCCCGCAATCATCTGGCCAAGATCATCCAGCATCTGGCGCGCGCAGGCCTGATCGAAACCCGGCGCGGCGGCGGCGGTGGCGCCGTGCTGGCCCGACCGGCGTCCGAGATCCGGCTTGGCCAGGTCATCCGGTTGTTGGAAGAAGGGCAGCCCTTGGTCGAGTGTTTCGGGGCCGATGGGGGTGCCTGTTCGATAGACACGCGCTGTCGGCTCAAGGCGCGTCTGCGTTCTGCGGAAGCAGCTTTTCTCACGGATCTCGACCGATCGACACTGGCCGATATCGCCCTGCCCCCGCTGCCAAAGAACCTCGTGGTGTCGCAATGATCCAGGTGGAACGTGACGGTGCAGGCTTTGTCGTTCCGGCAATCTTGCTCGCCGAAGCATTCGGACTGACCGAGTCCGACGTTCGCGAGTCGATGCGCACCGGTGCCCTGACATCGATCTGCGAGGCCGGGGTGGGGACGGACGCGGGACGCTGGCGCCTGACGTTCCGCTACATTAATCGCGCCTGCCGGTTCACGGTCGACGAGGCAGGAACGATCCTGTCGAGTTCTCGCTTTCCGGTGCGGGACCGATCGTCTGACTTGGAAGGTTGACTCCTTCATCCGATTATGTAAGTGATTAATTACTTACTTTGTTGGATGAATCGATGCGCAAGACGTCAGATCTCCGCAAGGCTGAAATCGTGGCAACGATCCTAGCCTTGGCCGACCAGATCGGCCCGGACCGGGTGACGACAGGCGCCGTCGCCAACGAAGTCGGCGTGACGCAGGCTGCCCTGTTCAGGCATTTTCCAACAAAGGCTGCAATGTGGAGTGCCGTGGCCGACCAGGTGGCCGAAACGCTGACCCATGCCTGGAATGCGACTGTGGCACAGAGTGAGCTGCCGGTTGACAGGATCAGGGCCCTGATCCGGGCGCAACTGGACCAGATCGCAGCAACACCCGCGATGCCCATGCTGCTGTTTTCCCGCGAACTGAATGTCGAGAACGCGGCCCTGCGCACGGCATTCCACGGGCGGCTGACCGCTTTCCATGGCCATCTTATGCGCGAAGTCGAGCTGGGCCAGCAGTCCCATACCCTGCGCGATGACGTTGCAGCAGCGGATGTGGCGGTCTTGCTGACTTCCCTGGTGCAGGGGGTGGCGATCCGCTGGTCACTGGGCGCGCGCGACTTTGGCCTGCAGGCCGAAGGGCTGCGCCTTCTGGATGTCCAGCTGCACCTGCTTGGGGTGGAAGGAGGCTGACCGATGCGGACCATCTGGATCATCGCGGTGGTGGCGACCCTGAGCATCGGTGCAGGAGCGATGTACCTGACCGAGCGTCCGTTGACGGTGGCGGTCGTGCAGCCCGAAACCGATGTGGCCCTTCGCATCTACGGGCTCGGAACCGTCGAGGCGAGGGTTCTGGCGCGCGTAGGATTTGAGTCCAGCGGAACACTGATGTCGCTTACGGTCGATGCAGGTGACCGCGTGGCACAGGGGCAAGCGCTGGCCGCGCTGAATCAGGATGAGCAAGAGGCGCGGCTCGCGCGTGCCCAGGCCGCCGTGGCGGCGAACGCTGCCAATCAGGCCAAGGCCGAAGCGGCTGTCCTCCGCGCCACGGCAATCCTGGCGCAGCGCGAGGCGGCCAACCGCCGGCAGGCCGAGTTGACCCGACAGGAAGCCGCATCCATCCAGCGCGCGGAGGAGGCGCAGCGAGATGAAGACGTCGCTCGTGCTGACGTGAAAGTTGCCGAAGCGGAACTCGCCGTCATTCGCGCTCAAGGGCAGGATGCAGTCGCTGCCCTGCAACTTGAACAGACGCTGCTGGACCGTCACCACTTGACCGCGCCCTTTGATGCGCTGGTTGTGACACGCCTGGCCGAAACCGGGGCCGTGGTTCGGTCAGGCGATCCGATCTTTACCCTGATCGACCCCGATACGATTTGGATTCAGGCCTACATTGACGAAGAACGCGCTGGTCAGCTGGCCCTTGGCCAGCCCGGCACCATCCGTCTGCGGTCTCAGCCTGCCAGCGAATTCACGGGCACGATCACCCGCATCGGAGTGGAAAGCGACCGGGTGAATGAGGAACGCCGCGTCTGGCTGACCTGCTCGGATTGCCCGCAGCAAATGTTTCTGGGCGAACAAGCCGAGGTGCGCATCCTGACTGCCACGCGCGCCACGGCCCTGATGGTGCCTGAAGTGGCGATTATCGGCTTCGACGGGTATCGCGGCACGGTCTGGATCGTCCAGGACAGTAGGCTTTCGCGCGCCGACCTGACATTCGGCGCGCGTGACGACCGGGGCCGGGTGGAAGTGACGGGCGGGTTGCCCGATGCTGCGCAGGTCGTGGCCGTCCCGCTGCAAGGCGTGGATGAAGGTCGGCTTGCCCGCATCGGAGCTGCGCCATGAACCTTGCCATCAAGGATATCCGCCACGGCCTCTTCCGCTTTGTCCTGACCTGTTTGGGACTTGGGCTTCTGATGACGGTCGTGCTGGCGATGATCGGCATCTACAACGGCCTTGTCGCCGATGCCCTGGCCGTCGTGAAGGCCCCTGCCGCTGATGTCTGGGTGGTCGAGGCTGGCACACAAGGCCCCTTTGCCGAAGCGTCAAGCATCCCGGCCACGACCCGGGACGCCGTGGCCCGCATGCCCGGAGTGGCCGAGGCCGGGGCCATCACTTACCAAACGATCGAGGCCAGCCATGCCGGCAGGACCTTGCGGCTCTATGTCATCGGCTTTGAACCCGGTCGTCCCGGCGGACCGCAGCGCATTACCGAAGGGCGGGGACTGGGCAGAAGCCACTTTGAACTGCTGGCAGACCGCAAGACCGGTCTGGTGCCCGGAGAGACCATCCGGCTGGGACGCGACCGCTTTACCGTCGTAGGATTGGTCGAGGATGCGATGAACTCAGGCGGCGATCCGGCGGTCTATGTGACTTTGGCTGATGCCTTGACGTTGCAGACGGCGATGGACCCGGCCGCTGCCCGGGTGCAGGCGGCCCGGGCCGATGGCGGCCTGCGCCCACCGACGGTGGCCGCCGTTGTTGCCCGGCTTCAGCCCGGTGCCGATGCGGCGCTTCTGACCGCGACGGTTCGGCAATGGAAACACCTCTCCGCCCTCAGCCAAAGTGAACAGGAGCAGCTTCTGCTTGCCTCGGTAGTGGACCGGGCGCGGCGCCAGATCGGTCTGTTCCTGGGGATCCTGCTGTCTGTCAGCGCCGTGGTAATTGCCCTTATCATCTACACTATGACCATGGAGAAGCTGAAGCAGATCGCTACCCTGAAGCTGATCGGCGCCCCGGATCGAACCATCGTGGGCCTGATCGTGCAACAGGCGCTGATCCTTGGCATCTCTGGCCTTGCGATCGGGCTAGCCCTGATCTTTCTGGTCAAGGACAGCTTTCCCCGACGCGTTGTGCTTGAGCCGTTCAACGCGCTGGTGCTGACCGGCATCATTCTGATGGTCTGCCTTGTCGCCTCGGGTCTTGGCGTCCGCGCGGCGCTGAAGGTTGACCCTGCCACAGCGCTCGGGGGCTGACCCATGGCGCCGGGCGACATTCTGGTCGATGTGCGGGGCGTCGCCAAGCATTATGGCGAAGGCGAAACCCGTGTCGATGCCTTACGGTTCGTGGATCTGCGGGTGCATGTCGGCGAAGTCATCGCGCTGCTGGGCCCGTCCGGTTCGGGCAAGACGACGCTGCTGAACGTGATTGGCTGCATTCTTGCCCCGACCGCGGGCCGGGTCGAACTGGATGGCGATGCGGTGTTCGACGGCAAATGGCTCCGCAGCAATCTGCGACGGCTGCGCCTGGACAAGATCGGCTTTATCTTTCAGGCGCACAACCTGTTGCCCTTTCTGACCGCCGAAGAGAACGTCTCGGTCGTGCTGGACCTTGCGGGCTGGCCTGCCGAAAGAGGCCGCGAACGGGCACGCGAACTGCTTGATTACCTTGAAGTCGGGCATCGGGCCAAGGTGAAGCCGGCCCTGCTTTCCGGGGGCGAAGCGCAACGCGTCGCCATTGCCCGCGCGCTGGCGAACCGCCCCGGGATCATCCTGGCCGATGAACCCACGGCTGCGTTGGACAGTGGTCGGGCGCAACTTGTGATGGACCTTCTGCGAAAGCTCGCCAGCGACCAGAAGGCCTGCATCATCGCCGTGACGCATGATGAAAAGATCTTCGACCGTTTCGACCGCCTGATCCACCTGCGCGATGGTCGTCTCGTGGACAGCTGAACCAAGGAGAAGGCCATGCCCGCCCGCAGAAAGCCCCTGACGGCCGTCGCCGTTGTCGCAATCGTCTTCGGTCTCCTGACCATCGTTTCTGGAGGCCGCGCCCTTTTTGGTGGCGCCGACATGGGGGCCGTCGTCCCGTTCGTTCTGTTGTTCAACTTCCTAGCAGGGTTTGCCTACATCATCGCGGGTCTGGGGCTTTGGTTTCGGACTGGCTGGGCACCCGGCCTTGCCATCGCCATCACCCTTGCGACCGGAGCGATCTTTGCGGTGTTTCTCTTGGAGGTCTGGCGCGGGACTGCATACGAGGCGCGGACGATGGGTGCGATGGCGCTGCGCCTTGCGATCTGGGTGGTGATCAGCGTCGTGGCGGCAAGGGAAAAGGCCAGTCGCGCATGACGGAATGCAATCCTTTCACAGGGCACCATGCGGCCTGCCGCGATACTAGCAAGCAGGCGGCGTCACGTCTGACGGGACATCCCGTGCCCCCTCGCACTGACCCCAAGCGTCGCAATAGATCAACTGCTCCAGCGGCAGGCGGCTTGCCCAACCCTTAGCCGCCAATTCGGGCTGGTCGTAAAGCTCTTCGACGTAGCCGAGGCAAAGCCAGGCCACGGGAACAACGCTTTCGGGCAGGCCAAGGATCTCGCTTAACGCGCCCGACCGAAAGATGCTGACCCAACCCACACCAATCCCTTCCGACCGAGCCGCCAGCCAGAGGTTCTGAACAGCACAGACGGTCGAATAAAGGTCCATCTCGGGCGCGTGGGTGCGACCAAGCACAATAGGGCCGCCACGCGCGCGATCGCAAGTGACACAGATGCTGACCGGCGCTTGCAGGATGCCTTCAAGCTTCAGGCTGGAATAGAGCGGACGGCGGTCAGGTCCGAACATCGCTTCGGCTTCAGCGTTTGCATCGGCAAAGGCGGCCTGAACCCGACCTTTCACACCGGCATCCCGGACAATGATGAAGTTCCACGGCTGCATGAACCCAACCGAAGGCGCATGATGGGCAGCCGTCAAAATGCGCATCAGAACATCTTTGTCCACGGGTGTGTCCGTAAACTGCGAGCGCACGTCGCGGCGCGAGAAGATAGCGCGATAGACGGCAGCGCGCTCGCTTTCGCTGAAGGCTCCGGCCGCGACCGGAGAGGCAGAAACGGACATGACGGTCCCCCTTCGTCGAAACGGGCGCGCCGCCGGCCTTCGGCGCGTCCTGTTTCGTCTGGCCGGTCTTCTGACTTGGCTTCCCGCGGGTGCTGCGCCTTCCCGGTCATTCGACCAGTGGCAAATGCAGCCCCATCCACCTTACAGCGTTGGGCACGTCGCAGGATTTCACTGCGTTCCCGATTATCCCGCCACGAAAAGCGGCGGGCACCAGACGCCGCCACTGTAGGCGTAAGTTCGATCTGGCGCAATCAGCGCGGCACTCCCGACGAAGACAGACGTAAAATCATTCTGCGGGATCCTTCAGCCCGGAATTTGGATCGAGGGCGTAGCCGCTCGCTGGTCCACGAAGGGGTTGAGCCAGCATCTGGTCGAGCCACAAATCACGCTGTGTACGAAACTGTTCGATACCGATTTCCATCCCTTCGTGCCCCTTGGCGGGCTGAGCGATGTAGGTCCCGAGAAGCCGGTCCCACCACGGCAAGTTGAAGCCGTAGTTCGAGTTGGTCTCGCGCGGGTCTTTGGAATGGTGGACGCGGTGCATGTCCGGCGTCACGACGAACAGGCGCAGCACGCGGTCCACCGGGCGTGGCAGGTCGATATTGGCGTGGTTGAACAGCGCGGTGGCGTTCAGGACCACCTCGAAGAGCAGCACCGCGACGGCGGGCGGGCCGAGCGCCGCGACCACTGCCAGCTTGATACCCATCGAGATCAGGATCTCGACAGGATGGAACCGCAGGCCGGTTGTGGCATCGAAATCGAGATCGGCGTGGTGCATCCGGTGCAGCCGCCAGAGCCCCGGCACCGCATGGAACATCACATGCTGAAGGTAGATCGCCAGATCGAGCAGCAGCATCGAAACGATGATCGCGACCCAGACCGGCACATCGAGATTGTTGAACAGGCCCCAACCGCGGTCCTCGGCCATGACGGCAAGCCCGACAGCGAGGATCGGAAAGGTTAGCCGCAGGATGACCGTATCGACCACCACGAGCGCAAGATTATTGGTCCAGCGGATCACCCGCGGGATCTCCCGTCTGCGCCGGGGGGCTGCCACTTCCCAAAGCGCCATTGCCGCCAGAACACCCAGAAAGATGGCAAGACGGATGGTCGCCTCAGTGGCAAGGATGGTCTCGGACATGGATCGCTCGCCTTTGGCCTTGTAGGGCGCGATGGAATCGCTATCATTCAAGGCATCGCTTGAATGATATAGCGTCTGGAGACTGGCCTTGTCAATCAGCCCGAAGCTGGCCCTGCTGGAGGAATACGCGCTTGTCGCGCGCGCCTTGTCGGCACCGGCGCGTCTGATGCTCCTGGAACAACTGGCGCAAGGAGAGCGTGGCGTGGAGGCGCTGGCGGAAAAGACGGGCCTGACCATCGCCAACTGCTCGCAGCACCTGCAACAGTTGCGCCGGGCCGCACTCGTCACCAGCCGCCGCGATGGCAAGGCGGTGATCTACCGACTCACCGACGCAAAGACTCTGGAACTCATGGACCTTTTGCGCATCGTGGCCGAACGTAACCTGGCACAAGTCGAGCGCATCCTGCGGGGCCTCTCGGGCGGCTATGACGCGCCCGAACCGGTCAGTCGCGCGGTCCTCGCCGCACGGCTCGCGGAAGGCTCTGTCACTGTTCTCGATGTCCGGCCCTCCGACGAATACGCTGCGGGCCACATCCCCGGTGCGCGGAACGCCACCCTGGCGCAGTTGGAGCAAATCCTCCCAACACTTGCGCAGGACGCCGAGATTGTCGCCTATTGCCGCGGCCCATACTGCGTCTATGCCCATCAGGCCGTCGCCACACTGCGCCGCCACGGTCTAAACGCGCGGCGGCTGGAAGGTGGTTTGCCTGAATGGCGTGAGGATGGAAGAGCGGTGCTCATCGACGTGGGCTGAGCGTTGTTGAGCTCAATAGGACGGCGCCCGGTTTCGAAAGGACAGGACTTCGCTCATCGCGCGCCATCTTCGTTGACGATGCAATCATATTGCCCGATGGCTGACACCTGATACGGCGACCCTAGTTCGTCGCGCGCCAAATCCGGTATCGCCCCTGGCCTGTCATCTCGCGGATCAGACCCCGCGCTTCCATCCAGGCAAGGTTGCGCTGCACGGCCGCTCGACTGGCGCCGGTCATGGTCTCGGCCATGGGGGCCGAGACGAGGGGCCATTCGGTCAGTACGGCGCGTAGCGCCCGCGGTGTCTTTCCCGAGAGCGGTGACATCTCGATCTCTGCCCGCGCTGACCATGCTTCGATATCGTCGAGGTGCCGCATCGCGGTCAGGCTTGCTGTTTCCATCCCGTCGAGCCAGCGCGCCAGACGGACAGCTTGTGAGCCACCTGCGCGCAGGCCCCCTGCCCCGCCCATCGCCAGCGGCGTAAAGACTGCGCCACTCCCTTCGCTGGCAGAGATGCGTGCGGCGGTCACCGCCGCTTCCATCCGGTCACTGTGCTGCCCGAGTCCTGCTAGGTTCCAAAGGTGGAAGCCCATGCAGGCGCGGGTGATCGGGTGCAGATCGTCCGCTTGCGCCATAAGGTCCAGCCACCCCTCGGCTCGATCGGAGAATGGTTCTGCCACATCATCCATGTGCTCGGGGTCACGGCGATCCAGGAAGGCAGACAGGTCGACGTCTGGCCCCGGCCCCCCCGTCAGGCGCCGCACCGCCCACCCGACCCGCGCCAGCGCTGTTGTGTCGTCTTGGACTCCCGAAAGGCGCATGGAGATCCACAGTGCCAACCTATCCGGCGCGACTCGATCCCCGGCGAACCAACTCAGGTCGGCTGCCTCGATCAGGGCCAGCCTGTGCCGCCACCCCTCTGGTCCGCGCTTTAGCCGTTCATCCAGCTGTCGCGTTGCCCTTAAATCCGAGACACGGCGCGTTTTCCGGCCTTTCTTGCCCTTAAATTTGAGATGAGGTGGCTGAACCGCCGACGCGTAGTCGCATCCGCTGAGCAATCTGGTCGACGGTTGCAAGCAGTCGGGGCTCCTTATCGTAGGCGCGAAGCAGGGCAACTCGTGCGTAGACGTCGATGTCCATGCTGCACAACGCAGCCTTTACCAGTGGACGTGATTGGGCGGAGGCAATGGCGGCAAGGCAGAAGAGCCTTATGTTCGGCCGGGGGCTTTGAAGCGCGAAGAACGGATCTCCACGCAAGGCATTCAGTCCCATCGCGAAGGTGACCGCCCGCATGGCTCGACGTAATTCACGCGCGCTGCCGGACATCGCGACACGCTCCAGCACCTGTGCCCCGTTCCGGGCACGATGAATCAGCTTTTCGGAGACCGCGGCGCCATTTTGCCTATCGGCCTTTGGAAGAAGCCGGGCTCCACACATCTGGCAGTCGAACGCCCAAGCCCTTCGCCAGTGCCTGAGCGCAACGCCGCCATCAGCGCAGTTTGTGCAAGCCTGGAAGGGCACCTGTGCAGTCAACCGCAACTCTGGTTCAGGCATCGCCTCGAAAGTCATCGACGGCACGAGTGCAGGGTCGATGCGTGCCGCAACGGAAATCCTGTCCGCGGCCAGCATGTCGAGATCAAAATCAAGGGCTGCAGCATTTTTTGCGTCGATCCCGATATGGACGAGAAGGTCTGCTACCTCGCAGTGATTTGAAGCGGCCAGTCGTGACAACCAACCAGAAAGCAGCTCGTCCGGCACTGGCGTCGCCGTAATGGGCATTGGGCGACGTTTCATGCCCCCGACTTCTCGAGCCGTCGCTGGGCATTTGCATGGCGCGACCAGACCGGTGTCCATTTTGCAATGGCATCATCAGTGACGCACTCGTCACCGCTGATGATCGCGTCGATGGACAGATCCTTGACCAAGGCAAAGATGCGGGACGTCACCCCGCCTGTCAGCGCGAGGATCTGCTTGAGCGAACGCACTTTCAGATTGGATTTCCTCTCCAGCGGCATGGCCGCGATCAAGGTCTGAATCATGTCCGAGAACTCGGCGTCATCGCGCCAATTCGGCAGGTGGTGTTCATCAAGCCGACGGGCCAGTTGGACATCGCCGCGAATGGCATCGACGGCTTCACTTACGCCGAAGCAAACCAAAGATGCTTCCAGTTCGTTGCTGAGATACCTCAAGACATTTAGGAACCGGCGCTGTTCCCTGTGCGTGCCCGCCAGAAGGTTGTGGACTTCGTCGATCATGATCATCCGCAGCCCGAGGTCGCGCAAAAGGCCCACGACCCGAACTTCCAGCGAGGCAACACTCTGGGCCTTCGGGCTCAGCGTCGACGAAGGGGCACCAACCGCTGCAAGGATGTGCATATAGAACCGCCGTTCATCGGGAGCGGGTGGCGCCTGCAACAGAAGTAACGGGGTGTGGGTGACGCCGGACTCCGGGTCATACTCCGGCGCATAGCGTCGCGATAGGTTGCGGGCGATCATTGTCTTGCCGATGCCGGACGCTCCATGCACCAGAAGGCCAGGCATGCGGGTCTGCCGCGGCATCTCAATCAGTCCCTGTAACCGATCCAGCACCTGCTCCGCCCGGGGAAAGCCGATCCAGATGTCCGACTGAATGAGAGCGATACGGCCGTCATCATCAGTTTCTGCCCTCAATTCACCAACGCTCCACCTTGAACATGGGGCGCGATGTATCACTGGTGTCGACCGGTCGCAGCCCCTCGGATCCCCGATCATCGGCGGCCAGACCCTTCATTGCAGAATTCCTTTCGCGGGATCGGCGCTCTGCCTTGGTCAGCGCGCGGCTTTCACCCTCAATTTGGCGTTGCTGCCGGATCAATTCGGCAAGGACCGATTCATTCGTGCCCACCTTGCCCAAGGCCCGTGCCTTTTGCATGGCCTCGCGATATTCCCAGAGCGACACCGGCGGGATCTCAAGATTTCGGTATCGGGCCTCGACACATCTGCCGCCATCCAGTTCGACCCAGACGGCCGAGAGATCGCGGGGATCGTAGCGGACAACCACCTTTCCGCCCTGACGACCGACATAACCTGCGAGGGCGTCAGACCAGTAGCGCAAGTCGAACAGATGGATTCCGTCGCGCCGAACCTGTCGCTGCTCACTTGGCAGGAAACTCACCCGAAACGCCTCCATGTCGAAGGGGATGTCGCCGGACATTTCCCCTGCGAGCGCGTCCCACTTGGCAACGGGCGTGCAGTTGAGGCCTGAGTGGATACTGTTGTTGTAACGGCATATTTCGAGGGCGAACCACAGATCGAACTCTCGAAGGGTCATCGCCGCATTGGCTTCGGCATCGTAGCCGCCCTTGGCCGCAACTGACGACTGGGTGGTCCCCGGCAGGAGATGCACCGCGCCCATCATCGTGCCGATCAGCCGTTCGATATGGCCCCCAAAATGAGGGCTTCCCGGCGGTCGGTAGACCAGGTTGATCCCCCATTCCGCACAAGCTGACTGAAAAGCCTGGGAACGGAAATCGCGGCCATTGTCGACATGGATGCTCCGCGGTTTGCCCTGGGCAGGCCAAGGCACAGCGCATTCAAGGTCAGCCAGCAGTTCTGCTTTGGGGGCCACGGCATTCGTAAGACAAAGGGCCACCGAAAGGCGAGATGGCGCCTCGAAGCTCACGTGGTAACCCGTCACCATGCGTGAGGCGACGTCAATCGCGAGGGTCACCCAAGGCCGGCCGATGGGTTTACGCTCGAAACTGTCGACAAGGATGATGTCCGCCGGAGTGTGATCAATCTGCACAACGTCCAGCGGCCGTTCCACCGCGTTTTTCCCTGTCACCGGCGCGAAACGCTGCCGTGCTGCCTTCGCCCCCTCGCGCGCTTTCATGACTTCACGCGCATCCTTCGCATCGAGGCGGCGCTGAACTGTCCGGCGCGTCGGCTGCTGAAGCCCTTGCTGAGCGCAAGCACTCCGGATTTCTCTAACCACGCGTGCCAAGCTGGGACGCTCTCGCCGCAAGTAGTATCGGCTGAGATGATCTTCGATGATGGCTTCAACCTTGTCGGGCACCATGACGGTTCCCGTTGGACGACCACGCTTTCGAGGAACAATCGCACTGGTTCGGCCGCCTCCTTCGGCAAGCCTCTGAATCCACCGCCAAACCGTCGCACGGCTTACACCTAGCTCCCAGACCGCGTCACGGATGCCGCTCTCCAAGCTACCGGACCCGGACAGATAGGCCTGAACCAAGGGCCGCAATACTGCTGCCCGGCGCTGTTCCTCCGCGCCAACAACTCCGACTTCTTCGCCATCGGCTTGCATCGTCACTGCCAGACCTGCCCTGTGAACCCTGTCTCACTCTTAACGGCAAGAATCTCAGAATTAAAGGCAACATCTCACATTTAAGGGCAACGATGTACCATTGATTTTATTGAATTCGTCATCTCAGAATTAAGGGTTGCGCGACACCCGCTTTCGACGGCGGCCCATAAGCTCGCGACGATCATCCTCGACGGCATCGCCTGGAAGGATGGCTACAACGGGCTTGAACGCGGAACGGCCGCGTTCACGCTG
>Ga0209368_1000358_pt1 | contig 46541 bp, 38 predicted proteins | sample EBPBio242008_DNA_FD_185862 | JGI IMG/M metagenome (GOLD analysis project Ga0209368, IMG submission 185862) | Wastewater treatment Type I Accumulibacter community from EBPR Bioreactor in Madison, WI, USA - Reactor 1_4/24/2008_ DNA (SPAdes)... | ecosystem: Engineered > Bioreactor > EBPR >...
TTCCTGCTGCAGGGCGCCCGGATATCGAGTGGCGGCCAGGTTCCCGCCGGTGGAGCATCGACATTGCCCTCTTTTGCCGCGAGCCCTGCTGCGATCTTGCCTTTCAGATGCCAGGCCGTTCGGACGGAAATGCCGAGAATCTGCCCGAGCTTCTGCGAACTCAGGCGGTGGCCGCTCGACATCAGGAGGTAGAGCCCCTGCAGCCAGACATGCATCGGGACGTGACTGTTCTGGAAGATCGTGCCGTGCCTCACCGTGAAGGGCTTGCGGCAGGCGTAGCATTTCCAGGTGCCGATCGAGCAGCTCGACCCACTCAGCCGGCCGAGGCGGGCGTTTTCCCGGCAATGCGGACAAACCGGCCCGTCGCGCCAGATCAGCGCTTCCAGCGAGAGGAAGGCGGCTCGTTCGTCGTGCAGGCGGACGGCGTAAGGCATAGCCAGCCTCCGGCGCGCAGCAAGGGGACGATCCCTGGGTCGATGAAAGTCAACAATCGGTTAACGCAGGGTATTTATTCGACACGTTGACGCACCCGGTGCGTCATGGCTCTTTATAGCAACGGACTGCCTCCGATGGAACAAAAATCACAAAAGGCATCCGAGTTTAGTTTCTAATCTCACGGGCTTGTTAAATTAAAGCCCGCGCGATCTATGACGGCCGCGAGGAATATTTATTCTGATCTTGTAGGCATCGGTGCGGGTTGACGCTCGCGCATGTGATCGATGCTACGTTTTTTCGCTTCATTCCGGTTGAATGCTTCAGAATAAAAATATCACCCGAGGGTTCATTCGGAATGAGAATTCCACAATGAGTGATCGGGAGGGAGGCCAATGATTTAGGACCGCGTCTATCCGGGCTCCATACCCCGGGGAAGGAAGTTTCGCTGTATCGGCGCGACGAAGTTCCAGAAAGCATGACGTTTTCATTCAATCGGCATCGTTTGTGACGGAACGCGCAGCGAAGAAGAGAGGCGCATATCCGGCACGTCGCGATGTTTCCTGAACATCAGGAGCGTGTCATGCCTAAGCCTCAGAAACATGACGACAATCAAGATCAGGCCCAATTGCAGGCTCAGGCCGAACTCCAGGCCCAGCTACAGGGTCAGGGACAAGGTCAAGGTCAAGGTCAGGGTCAGGGTCAGGGACAAGGCCAGGGGCAGGGCCAGTTCCAGTATGCCGGGCAGGCCGTCGAGACCGAAGTCTGGAACGCTAACGGTAACCTGAACGGCAACGGCAACCTGAACGGTAACGGCAATCTCAATGCCAACGGCAACCTCAACTACAACGAGGTCACCAACGACATCAACAATCACGTCAACACCCGCGTCGACGTGAATGTGAGGGTCGATGTCGATGCTGAAGCGCCTGAGCCGGATGGCCCGATCGATCCCGACGCGATCGACATCGAGACCATCAGCGGCCTCACCAACTCGATCGTCATGCCGGATGTCGTCACCCAGTCGCTCACGACGGGTAACCAGTTCAATCTCGACCAGATCAACAACCTGACCGACAACGACTCGCTGTCCAGCGCGACCGTGAGCTACACGGCCGGTGGCTTGGCCGATGCGGGCTGCTGGGATGATCCGAACTCGGTGGGCGATTTCAGCATGACCGCCACCGCGAGGGGCGGCACGGCTGAGGCCTATATCGGCTCGCTCACCGGCGATGACGGCGACTTCGGCGGTGCTGCCGCGGCGACCGCCGCTGCCAGTGTCAGCCAGGAAGCCTTCACCCAGTCGATCGTCCAGGGTGCGAACATCCAGTTCAACTCTGTCGATGCGACGATGGTTTCCGGGGACGCATACGATTCCCTCTAAGACCTGACCAGGTCAGCGACCGCGCGGGTTCGGCCCGCGCGGTTTTCGCTCTGTAATCCTTCTCCTCATGCGCGAGATGCGCGTGGAATCTTCCCACCCGGCGCGAGCCGGACGCAGCGGAGGATTATGCCATGCAGGCTGGCGGCATCACCGAGACCATCTGGCACTTCATCGGGTATCTGCATCTCGCCGATTCCGTTGCGCGTACCCCGACCTTCTACGAAGGTGACCAGTGGTCGCCACTGCCGCCGGATTTCCACGATTCCGCACGCGAGCTGCTTCGCGGGCTTGCTTTCGATGAATTGGTCTCGGTTCCGACGACGATCCAGGAGACGCTGGCGTCGCGTCCGCCGGGGAGCCTGGGCCAAGACCTGTCGCCGGCGGGCTTCGGCGCCTTGAGCCGGCCTCTGGCGCCGGTCTCGCCGCCGCTCAAGCCCCTTCCGCTTCAAGTCGATCAACTCGGTTTCGGCATGGGCGCCTCGCCGCGCGTCATCACCGTCGAATACCGGGAAGGCGGTACCGAGAACCTGACCCAGATTCGCCAGGTCAACATTCTGAGCGATCGCGATCTCATCACCTCGGACGACATCCGCTATGCCGATGGCAGCGTCGTGGTTCCGCCGGAACTGCAACTCGGCGATCGTTTCGCCGAACTGGTGACGCAGGCGAACGACGTCGTGCCGGACGGCATTCCCGATATGGCGACAGCCTTCCGGTTCGGCACCGAGAGCGCCGTCGCGCTGATTTCCGGCCGCGACGCTGCTTGGGCCGAGACCGGCAGCCCCTATCCGGAAGGCACCTCCGTGGACGCCGCGCGGGTGGGGCGCATCGTCGATGGCGTCGCCAATGCTCCCGAGCCTTACGCCCCGACATTGCTCGACATCGCGCCCTGGCGGCCGGTCGAGGCGCCGGCCGAGCTCGTCGTCGAGGCGAAACTGGACCTTGCGGGTCCGACCGGAGGCGTCGCGACACTGGCCGAAACGGGCCTGAACACGCAGGTCAATGCGGCCGTGATCGTCGATGCCAACGAGGCCGTCGGCTCGATGACGGTCGGCGGCGATTATTTCTACAGCCGCGGCATCGTCCAGGTGAACATCCTGGTCGACAACGACGATGTCGACATCGCCGTCGCGGAGGATCTCTCACCGATCGTGAAGACGGCGGGCAACGAGGTCCACAACATCGCCGAGTTCATCACGCATGAATCGACGATCAGCGTCCGCGGCGCGGCCGGCACCCCGCATTGGGTCGTCGACGTCATGCCCGGCGACTTCTACGACGTGAAGTCGATCGTTCAGTTCAACGGTCTCGACGACAACGACCGGACGGTGCAGGCGGAAGGCGGCACCTATTTCAATCTCGGCACCGGCGAGAACCTGCAGATCAACCTGACCAAGGTTTTCGGGTTCGACAGCTACGACATCATCATCATCGGCGGGAATTATCATCGCGCGGACTGGATCTACCAGTACAACGTCATGCTCGATCCCGATTCCGCCAAGCTCTACAGCACCGGCGGAGAGGATAGCGAGACGACCGTCACCACGGGCTTCAACAGCCTGGCCAACCGAGCCACCATCGAGAGCTACGACGCGCCGGCCTTCAAGCCGATGCTCGACGCCCATCACGATCTGATGGGTCTGCTCGCGGACGGTGCGACCATCCTCACTCCCGATGCCGACTGGCAGCTCTATGGCAGCGCCTCGGGCACGCTGAAGATTCTCTACGCTTCCGGCGACTACTACGACGTCAACGTCATCACGCAGGTGAACTTCCTGATCGATGGCGACCAGAGCATCCAGGCCAGCGCCAGCGCGGGGACCGAGCAGGGCTTGGCGGCGGGCGGCAACAGCGCGCTCAACGAAGCTGTCATCGTCGATCCCGGCCTCCTCTCGACCTCCAACTATCTCGGTGGCGATGCCTATGAGGAAGCCGTGCTGATCCAGGTCGACATCGTCACCGACAGTGACACCGTGACGATCCACGACACGACCACGCTGGTGCCGGAGCTCGTCGCCTTCGCCGAGCAAGCGGCGCACGAGCCGGAGCCCGATTGTCCGCACGCGCACACTGTCGATCCCCAGCAGGATCATCTGACGTCGAGCATCATGGTCTGAAGCGTAACAACAGGAACGGGGCAGGGGCATGAGCGAGAAGAGCGAGGCACCACCGCCAGCCGCACCGCTTCAGGCCGGTCCCGTGCCGGTCCGGGTGCTTGGCCTGCCGCTTGCGATGGGCGTGGCGAGTGCCGGGCCCGAGCGCACGGCTAACAGCAATAGTCGGGTCGCTCTGGCGCCGGTCGGGCCGGCGCCGTCGCCACAAGGCGACACCGTTCGCGCCGATGCGCGCCGCGATGGCCGGCCGGCGCCCGAGCCCGCCCTGCTGCGTCCGAAGCCGCAGGCCGAGGCGTCCAAGACGGCCCATGACGGCGACCGCGGCGGCAAGGGCGGTGGCAGCGGCGGCGGCGGTGGTGGTCGCGGCGGATCAGGCCGTGGCACGCCGATCGAGCAGCGCCTTGGCGACCGGGACTTCAAGCAGGTCCTTGGTCAGGGGCTCTCCGGCGCACGGCATAATCTGATGATCGTCGCCTTGTTCTCCGTCGTGGTGAACACGCTGGTGCTCGCCGTGCCGATCTATCTCTTCCAGATGTCGGACCGCGTGCTGACCAGTCGCAGCCTCGATACGCTCATCATGCTGTCGCTCATCGTCATGGTCGCGATCGGTGCGCATGTGCTGCTCGACATGGTGCGCCGCTTCATCCTGATGCGCGTGGCGGTCGATGTCGAAAGCCGGCTCGGCGGGCCCGTGCTCGCGGCGGCGGCCAAGGCCGCTCAGACCGGTTCGAACCGCGAATTCCAGACGCTGGCCGATCTCCAGCAGATCCGCAGCTTCCTGACCGGCCCGGTGATCCTGACGATGCTCGATGCGCCGACCGCCCCGATCTACCTGCTGGCGGTCTACCTGATCCATCCGCATCTCGGCTACATCGTCACCATCGCGGCGGTCATTCTGTTCGTCATCGCCTATTTCAATCAGCAGTTCACTGCCGTCCCCTTCGCCCGCTCCAGCGCCTTCACGACGCGCGCGAACCTCCAGTCGGAGGCGATGTCTCGCAACGCGCAGGTGATCAATGCGATGGGCATGATCCCCGAGGGGGTGCTGATGTGGGGGCGCGAGACGGCCGAATCCCTCAAGGCCCAGGTCAGCGCGCAGGACCGCAACATCCTGATGACCGGGGCCTCCAAGTTCTTCCGGCTGGGCACGCAGGTCGCGATGCTCGGCTGGGGCGCGATGCTCTCGCTCGAAGGTCAGCTGACCGGCGGCATGGTCATCGCGTCATCGGTCGTTGCCGGTCGCGCGCTGGCGCCGATGGAGGGGACGATCGAGGGCTGGCGCAGCTTCATCCATGCGCGCGCCGCCTTCCAGCGCGTCAAGGCGCTGCTGCAGGCCTCGCCGCTCAATCTCGACCGGCTGAGGCTGCCGAACCCGAAGGGCCGCCTCGATGTCGAGCGCATCCTCTACGTGCCGCCGCCGAACAAGAAGGTCATCCTGAACGGCATCAGCTTCAGCCTCGAGCCCGGAGATTCGCTCGCCATCGTCGGCGCCTCCGGCTGCGGGAAATCGACGCTCGCCCGCATGCTCGTCGGCTCGATCTCGCCGACGGCAGGCACGGTGCGGCTTGACCGGATGGAGCAGCGCAACTGGGACCCGCGCCAGTTCGGCGAGAATGTCGGCTATCTCCCGCAGGACGTGCAGCTTTTCCCGGCATCGATCAAGGCCAACATCGCCCGCATGCGGGAAGACGCCTCCGATGCCGATGTCTTCGAGGCTGCCGAGATCGCCGATATCCACGAGATGGTCGCCCAGTTCACCCACGGCTACGAGACGCAGATCGGTATCGACGGCGCCCCGCTTTCGGGCGGGCAGAAGCAGCGTCTCGGCCTGGCGCGGGCGTTCTACGGCAATCCCCGGCTGGTCGTGCTGGACGAGCCGAACTCCAATCTCGACGTGCTCGGCGAGGCCGCTCTCGCCCGCGCCTTCCAGCGGGCGAAGGCGCGCGGCATGACCGTGGTCGCCGTGACGCAGCGGCCGTCCCTGCTGCGCAGCGTCGACAAGATCATGATGATCAAGGACGGCGCGGTGCAGGCCATCGGCACCCGCGACGAGATTTTGCCGATGATCGTCGGCCAGCGCAGCATCGATGGCGGCGCGCCGCGGCCGCAATAGCGCATGGATGGGGAGCGGGCACATGAGCGTCCAACTGATATCGCAGCCCTGGTACAGCGATGTGCCGCGCAGCACGCGATCGGCGACGATCGGCGGCGCCGTCATCGTCGCCGTGACCGTGATGGGCTTCGGCGTCTGGGGCAACACCGCGCCGATCGCGGGCGCCGTCATCGCCACCGGTGTCTTCGTCACCACCGGCCAGAACAAGACGATCCAGCATCTGGAAGGCGGCGTGATCCGCGAGATCCTCGTTCGCGAGGGCGATGTCGTCTTGCCCGGCCAGCGTTTGGTGAAACTGGACGACACCTCGGCCCGCGCCGAACTGCGCCGCCATGAACTGAAGCTCTATCGCCTGGAGATGATCGCGGGGCGGCTCAGGGCCGAGATCGCCGGCCTCGATGACTTCACTGGGCCGCCGCATCTGCTCGACAAGCGGGCTGATCCCGATATCGCGGCCTTGCTGGCGAACCAGCGCAGCGTCTTCCGCGCCCGACAGAACAACATGGCGAGCGAGATCGCGGCCCATCAGAAGAGCATCGACGCGCTGGAGGAGAAGGTTGCCGGCAGCAAGGTGCAACTCGCCGGCGTCGAAAAGCAGTCGCAATTGCTGAAGGAGGAGCTGGAGGGCAAGCAGGCCCTGCTGCAGCGCGGCTACATCCGCAAGCCGGAAGTGCTCTCGCTCCAGCGGCTTGCCGCCAATCTGGGCGGCGAGGCCGGCCGCATTACCGGCGATATCGGCGATGCCCGCGAACGGATCGCGCGTTCGGTCGAGCAGATCGACGGCGTGCGCAAGAACGCGCAGAAGATCGCCTCGGATCAGCTCCAGGAGATCAGCGCCGATCTCAACGACGTGCGTGAGCGCATCCACACCGTGAAGGGCGTGCTCGACCGCTCGAACATCACCGCGCCGGTGAGGGGCACCGTGGTCAAGCTGCGTTATCACACCTCCGGCGGCGTCATCGAGGCCGGCAAGAACATCATGGAGATCGTCTCGCTACAGGACGAGCTCATCATCGAGGCGCGCGTACGCCCGCAGGACATCGACAAGATCAAGCACAGTCAGATTGCGACAGTGCGCCTGACGGCTCTCAACCAGCGCGTCACGCCCATGGTCACTGGCCGGGTGATCTATATCTCGGCCGATGCGCTGCCCGACGAGAAGCAGCGCGCCTATCCCGGTGTTTCCGATCTCTACGTCGTGCGCGCCCGTCTCGATCCGAACAGCGTCGCCGGCATCCGCGACTTCCAGCCGACACCGGGAATGCCCGCCGACGTCTATATCCAGACGCACGAGCGCACCTTCTTCGAGTATTTGATGCAGCCGCTGAAGGACAGCATGGCCCGCGCCTTCCGCGAGAGCTGACATCCAGGGCGTCGACCGGCAGGATCGCCCTCAGGCCGGTCGGGACGGCGGTTTCCCTGGTGCTCACCGCACCAGGGAAACCGTGTGCTTACAGGCTGTACGCCGATGTCTTCCGCCGGGATCGCCTAGCCGAATTTCCGACCGGTCGCGAAGGGGCCGACGCGCCAGCCGAGCTTGTCCTCGATGCGCCGGGCCGCGTCCTTCACCGCCTCGACGAAACTCGCGTGCTCCTCGTTCACCCGGAACTCTGGCAGCACGATCGAGACGGTGATCGGGCAGGCGCCGCTTTCGTCCAGCACGGGCGCGGCGATGCAGGCGACGGCGTAATCCGACTCGCCGGCCTGGATCGACACACCCGCTGCGAGCGCGTCGCGCGACTGGGCGAGCAGGGTGGCGGAATCCGTGACGGCGCGGCCGGTCGGCGAGGCCTTGGCGCTCTTGCGAAACAGGGCGGCGCGCTCCGTCTCATCCAGTCCGGCGACGAGCAGCCGGCCGGAGGCTGTCCAGTTCAACGGCACGCGCGTGCCGACGCGCGAGGTGATGACGAAATGGCCGGGGCCCTCGGCCATCGCTTCGACCACCATCATGCCGTCGTCGCGGCCGCAGATCTGCACGGTTTCGCCGACTTCGCGCGCCAGCACATGCATCTCATGCGTCGCGACATTGATGACCTGCAGGTCACGCGCATAGGCGAGGCCATAGTGGTAAAGCCGCGGACCCAGCCAGACGCCGCCGTCGCCGGTGCGCGCCAGCAGGTTCTTGTCGAGCAGATCCTCGACGATGGCATAGACCGTCGAGAGCGGCGCGCCGATCGCGCGGGCGACCTCATAGGCGGTCTGGGCCCGGCCTTCCTGCTGGAGATGGTCGAGGATCTGTACGGCGCGGTCGATGCCGCTGACGCGCGAGCGCCGCGGCCCGGCGGGCTCCGGCGCGTCTCCGCTGGCTGGCATCGTCGTGGCTTTGCTCATGTCCGGGCTTTCATGCCTGCCGCATACCGCTTCGAACGGCGCTGCCCCGCTGGGTTTCCATCGGGGCTAACCTCTCTGCCTTGCCGGCCGTTTCGTCAACGCCAGGACAGCCCGTGGCTGTGCCGGACAAGACGGCGCGGACGCGGCACATAGCGGCTGGCGGCGATCGCCTCGGCGCCGATCACCGCATGGCGCGGCTCGAACAGCCGGGTCAGCTTCGAGACGTCGCCATTGGAATCGGTCGCCTCCAGATCGCTGTCGATCAGGTCGAAGATCGTGAAATCGGCGCGCTCGCCGACGGTCAGCCGCTCCGTCATGTCGAGCTTGATCACCGAGGCCGGCGCATGGGTCACGGCGTGGATGATAGCGTCGAAGGGCATGCCGACGCAGAGCAGTTTCGACATCGTCGTCGCCAGGTCCCAGACCGGGAAGTTCATGCAGCGGTTATGCAGGTCGGTCGAGATCGAGAATGGCATCAATCCGCGCTGGATCGCGGCCTCCGCCACCTTGAAGGAGAAGGAGGCGCCGCCATGGCCGATATCGAGCCTCACGCCCTCGGCCGCGCAGCGCTCGGCCAGCTTGAACAGGTCCTCGTCTTCCAGGATGCTCGATCCGGCCTTGCCGTTGAAGCAATGGGTGACGACGTCGCCCGGCCCGAGGATCTCCAGAACCTCGTCGTAGAGGGCCGGTGGCTCGCCGACATGGACCATCATCGGCAGCTTCAGGATCTTGGCGATCTTCTTGCCGAGCTTGACCGGCGTCACGCCCCAGGAACCGGTGATGACATGGCTCGCGCGCACCTTGAGGCCGACGATATGCTCGCTGTTCTCGGCATAGCATTCGATGATGCGGTCGAGGTCGATATCCTTGATGTCGCGCAGCTCCGGCACGCGGTTGCAGGCGACGAGCCCGATCGAGCCGAGATTGAGGAAGGCCTTGATCCGCTCGCGGGCCGGCTCGATGACATATTCGCGGAAGCCGTGGAAATTGGCTTCGCCGGCCGAGCCTGCGTCGACCATCGTGGTGACGCCGCGTTCGGCCCCGCAATCGCTCGGCCTGAGCGAGATGTCGGTGCCGCCATGCCAGACATGGACATGGAGATCGACCCAGCCCGGCGAGACGAAGGCGCCCTTGCCGTCGATCCGCTCCGCATCGGCAGGTGCCGCCAGCGCGGGACCGATCGCGGCGATCTTGCCGTCGCCGCCGACCAGGATGTCGGTGGCCGTCGCGGGGATCGCCGGCCCGAAGGCGACCGGCTTCACATTGGCGATCAGGAGGGGCTGCCGCGTGGCAGGTGTCATGTCAAAGGTCCTTCCGCAGGCGCGGATCGAGCAGGTCGCGCAGGCCGTCGCCCACCATCTGCAGGGAGAGAACGGCGAGAACGATCGCCAGCCCCGGGAAATAGGTCATCCAGTCGGCCTGGCCGATATATTGCCGGCCGGACGAGATCATCGTGCCCCAGGTCGGGATATCCGGGCTGACGCCGAGCCCGAGGAAGGAGAGGCCGGCTTCCGCCAGCATGGTGCTGGCGAAGATGAAGGTGGCCTGCACCGTGATCGGCGAGACGATGTTGGGCAGGACATGCCGGAACATGATCCGGGAGGTCGAGTTGCCGAAGGCGCGCGCGGCCTCGACATAGGGCAATTCGCGGATCACCAGCGTTGCGGCCCGCACGATGCGCGCGAGCCGCGGCGCATAGACGATCGACAGCGCGATGATCACCGTCATCAGCGAGGGGCCGAGCGCCGCGACCAGCGCGATCGCGAGCAGGATGTCGGGGAAGGCCATCATCGCGTCGATCAGGCGCGCGATCGGTGTGTCCAGCCGCTTGAAGAACCCGGCCAGCAGCCCGAGCGTCACGCCGATCAGCGAGGACAGCACGACAACGGCAGCGCCAACCGAAAGCGACAGTCGGCCCGCATAGAGCATGCGCGAGAAGATGTCCCGGCCGAACTCGTCCGTGCCGAACCAGTAGATCCCCGAGGGCGGCTTCAGCCGGTTGACGACCGAGAGCCGGCCCGGCGCATAGGGGGCGAGCAGCGGCGCCAGCGCGGCCAGCAGCACGAAGACGATGAGGATCGCGAGGCCGATCGCCACCATGCGGCGCTTCAGCAGATCGCGGAGGAAGATCCGGGCGCGGTTCGGCGCCGGTGCGTCGGGAGCGAGATCGGTCATCAGTAGCGCACCCTGGGATCGACCAGCAGATAGAGCATGTCGATCGCGAAATTGATCAGGACATACAGGCCGGCAATGACCAGCAGCGCGCCCTGGATCACCGGATAATCGCGCCGGAGCACGGCCGAGACCACGAGATTGCCGACACCCGGCAGGCCGAACACCGTCTCGGTTACCACCGCGCCGGAGACCAGCACGGCGGCGGTCAGGCCGAGCACGGTCAGGATCGGGATCAGCGCGTTCTTCAGCGCATGTCGAAGGATGACGGCCTGCTCGCCCAGCCCTTTTGCGCGGGCTGTGCGGACATAGTCGTCGCCGAGCACGTCGAGCATTGAGGCGCGGGTGAAGCGCATGATCAGCGCCGAGGAAACGAGTCCGAGCGCCACTGCCGGCAGGATCAGGTGGCGGATGCGCTCCAACAGGCTGGTATCGGGGCCGCCATAGCCGGAGACGGGCAGGATGCCGAGACGCACCGCGAAGACCTGCATCAGGATGAGGCCAAGCCAGAAGCCGGGGATGCTGGCGCCGAGCATGGCGAGCGTCGTCGCCGCCTGATCGAGGAAGGAGCCGCGCCGATAGGCGGCATAGATGCCGACCGGCAGGGCGATGGTGCTGGCGATCGCGAGCGACAACAGCGTCAGGAAGAAGGTCGGCTCCGCCCGCTCCATCAGCGCCGAGGTCACCGGCATGTTGAGGAAGATCGACTGGCCGAGATCGCCGCGCAGCAGCTGCCCGACATAGATCACGTATTGCGAGATGATCGAACGGTCGAGACCGAGCCTTGTGCGCAGGTCGGCGACGTCCTGGGCCGTCGCCTCGGGGCCGAGCATCACGGCGGCGGGATCGCCGGGCGTGACGCGCACGATCACGAAGACGATCGTGACGACGAGCAGCATGACCGCGATCATGCCGGAGAGACGCTGAAGGATGTAGCCGACCATGACCTGACCGTCTCGTTGCTCGCCACCCGGCCGCGATCACGCGGCCGGGTGGCGAGGGGGATCATTTCTTGAGGGTGACGTTCCAGAAATACGGCCAGGGCGCCGGCACGACGCCGTCGAGCTTGGCGGATTTCGCCGAGAGGGCGTTGAAGTCGCCGATCTTGATGAAGGGCACCTCGTCATAGATCGTCTTCTGGACGTTGGCCCAGAGCGCCGCGCGCTTCGCCGGATCGGCCTCCGAGGTGAAGGCGTCGACGGCGGTCTTGCGGGCCGGCGTATCCCACCAGCCGGGCGAGCTGGTCGAGAGCGAGCCGATCAGCGCCGGCTCCGGCAGGAACGGGCTGTGGGTGATGTAGATTTCCCAGAGGGCCTTGTCGGTGCGGCGTTGGGTCAGCGTCGCCCAGTCGACGACCTGCAGGTCGACGGTGAAGCCGGCGAGCTTGAGATACTCGGCCGCGACCTGCGCCATCTTGTAGTGGAACTCGTACTGGCGGCTGGTCAGGATGCGGACCGGCTCGCCCTTGTAGCCGGCAGCCTTTGCCGCGGCCTTCGCCTTGTCGGCATCGCCGACATTGTAGTTTCCGGCGACGCCGGCATCCGTGTTCCAGACATAACCCGGCGGGTAGATGTTGCCGTCGAGCGCGTAGAACTCCTTGCTGCCGAACGCGGCCGCCAGCATGTCTTCCATGTTGAGCGCTGTGCGGATCGCCTTGCGGACGCCAAGGTCCTTGGCCGAACCCTCGGCGGTGTTGAACACGAAGACGGGATAGCCGAAGGGCTTCAGCACGACGGGCTGCGAGGCCGCGCCCTTCAGCCGGTCGAAGGATTCCACCGGGATCGAGTCGACATAGGAATACTGGCCGGAGACGGCCGATTCGACACGGGTATTGGCGTCCGGCACCGGCACGAAGCGGACTTCGTCGAGCAGCGGACGCCGGGCCCCGCCATAGCCGTCGCCGGCGCCCTCGCGCGGCTTGTAGCCGGCGAAGCGGACGAGCTGGATATACTGATCAGCCTTGCGCTCCTTGAGCATGTAGGGGCCGGTTCCGATGAATTCCTTCATCGGCTCGTCCTGCTTCTTCGCCGAAATGATGATCGCGGCGGAGTTGTTGAAGGCGAGCAGCGACATCAGCGGCGCATAGGGCTGCTTCAGCGTGATCTTGAGCGAGCTCGGGCCAGCGGCCTCGACGCTCTCGATGAAGCCGGCCGCCTGCTTGCCGCGCGAGGCGAGCTTCATCCAGCGCTTCAGCGAAGCGACGGCGTCCTCGGCGGTGAGATCCGAACCATCATGGAACTTCACGCCCGCCCTGAGCGCGATCGTGTACTGCTTGCCGTCCGCGCTGATCGTGGGCAGCGCGTCCGCGAGCAGCGGCGTCACCTTCCAGCTCTTGTCGAAGGTGTAGAGCGTCTCGAAGACATGCTGGGTGATCGTCCCGACCAGGTCGGCGGTCGAGACCATCGGGTCGAGCGTCGGCGGCTCGCCGATGGTCGCGACCGTGGCGATGCCGCCCGCCTCCTGTGCGAAGGCGAGGGACGGCGTGGTGAGCAGGCTGCAGGCGAGCAGGCATCCAAGTAGGCGTTTCATGATCCCTCACATTCTTTTATTATGTAATAGAGTGCTTAATAAGAGAATATTGCTCTGCAGCAAATGTCAAGACCGCTGGCGCTCAGTCAGGCCATTTCGCCAGCGCGGCGGCGCGCCGGTTGCGGCGTTCGATCAGCGGGCTCGCGATGATCGTGTTGCTGCGCCGTGCCGTCTCCAGTTCGGCAACGATGCGCTCGGCGACGATGTCTTCCTGGCCCGGATGCAGGTTGCAGGGGTCGAGGTAGAAATAGCCGTGCTCGACCTCGTGATCCCTGACGATCACCGGCTGCGGGCCGCGCGCCAGCGCGTCGGCCAGATCCCAGGCGGTGATATGCGCCTGCTCGGGATCGACCGAGAGCCTCATCCGATCGAGCGGGTTATGCGTCGGGTCGGGTTCGATGACGGCGGTCACGCCGGGGCGGTCGGCGAAGCGGGCGAGCCAGAGGTCGAGCGCGCGCTGCTCGCGCGCCCGGATGCCGGCATGGTCGCGCTTCTCCCAGGCTTCCAGCGCGGCCATCGTGCCGAGCACGCTCTCCTTGCCGACCTTCATGCCGCGGCCGATGCCGCCATTCTGGATGAAGGCGGCGCGGACGAGGTCCTTGTTGCCGGCGACGATGCCGCCCGTCGGCCCGCCCAGGAACTTGTGCGAGGAATAGAGCACGATGTCGGCCCCGGCTTCGAGGAAACCGCGCAGGTCGTATTCGGAGGCCGCGTCGACGATCACAGGCACGCCGTGCTCGTGGCAGACCGCCGCGAACTCGTCGAGCGGCATGAGCCCGTACTGCACCGTATGGTGCGAGACGACATAGAGGGCGGCGGCCGTCCGCTCCGAGATCGCGCCGGCGAGCTGGTAGGCGCGGGCGCTGGTGGCCTGCCCGACGACGATCGGCGTCGCGCCGGCGAGGCGGATCGCCTGGTCGACGGGCGCGCCATAGCCGACCATGTGGCCCATCATCACCACGACCTCGTCCTGGAGGCCGCTGGCATCCGGCAGTTGCTCGACGGCATAGAGATCGTCGCCCGTCATGGCGCCGGCGATCGCCAGCGTGATCCCGGCCGAGCAGGAGGCGGTGACGAAGCCGGCCTCGCTGCCGCAGAGCCGCGCGATCACGGCGCTGGCCTTGCGCTGGAGGTCGTCGATCTCGACGAATTGCGGCAGGATCGCCGTCATCGCGGCGATCGCCTCGGGCACGACGATCGAGGCGCCGAGCCCGGTCATCGTCCCGGAGACGTTGATGACGGGGCGCAGCCCGAGGGACGGGCGGATATCGGAAGCGGACATTGTGTTCTCCTGGAAGACGGACAGTGGGGCGAAGGGCCCCGGTCAGAGCATCGTGCCGATGCTCTAGGACACGGCGACGATCGCTTCGATCTCGACGGTGATCTGGCGGGGCAGCGAGCCGAAACCGACTGCCGAACGGGCATGCTTGCCGGCCTCGCCGAACACGGCGACAAAGAGGTCGGAGCAGCCATTGATGACGGCGGGATGGTCGCTGAATTCCGGGGTGGCATTGACCATGCCGAGCAACTTGACGACGCGCCTGACACGGCCGAGATCGCCGAGCGCTTCATGCAGCACGGCGAGCAGGTTCAGGCCGGTCAGCCGGGCATGCTCATAGGCCTCGGCGACGCTGACATCGCGGCCGACCTTGCCGGTATGGAGCCGGCCGTCCTCATGCGTCGGCCCCTGGCCGGAGAGGTAGATCAGGCCGCCTTCCTGGACATGGGTGGCGAAATTGCCGATCGGCCGCGGCAGCTCGGGCAGCGTGAGGCCGAGCTCCGCCAGCCGCCGGTAGGGCGTGGTGTCGGGGAGGGTGGACAGGACTGCGTTCATGGGTTCCTCAGGCCGGATTGGGACGGAACCCGGCGAAACGTGACAGGAAGGAGCGTAGCCGCTCATGCGGCTGCTCTCCGAAGACTTTTGCGGGCGGTGCGTCGATGACGATCCGGCCCTGGTCGGTGAAGACGACGCGGTCCGCCACGTCCCGCGCGAAGGCCATCTCATGGGTGACGAGGATCATGGTGCGGCCCTCGGTGGCGAGTTCCTGCACCACGGCGAGCACCTCGCCGACGAGTTCGGGGTCGAGCGCGGAGGTGATCTCGTCGAGCAGCAGCACCTTCGGCTCCATCGCCACGGCCCGCGCGATGCCGACGCGCTGCTGCTGGCCGCCCGACATCTGCGAGGGCATGGCATCGACCTTCGCCGAAAGCCCGACGCGGGCGAGCCATTTCTCGGCGATGGCGCGCGCCTCGGCCTTCGAGCGCCCGCGCGATTTCATCAGCCCGAGCATGATGTTCTGCGCGGCGGTGAGATGCGGGAACAGGTTGAACTGCTGGAACACCATCGCCGCGTCGACGCGGATCGCGGCCAACTCCCGGTCGCTGCGGCGTTTGCGGGCGCCCGCGCCGTCGCGATAGCCGACCTCGGTGCCGTCGATCCGGATCGAGCCGCCGTCATATTCCTCGAGGAAGTTGATGCAGCGCAGCAGCGTGGTCTTGCCGCTGCCGGAGGGGCCGATGATCGCGACGACCTCGCCCTTGCCGACGGAAAGGTCGACGCCCTTCAGCACCTGGTTGGCACCGAAGGACTTGGTCAGACCCTCGATCGCGATCACCGGTGTCCCGGCGGAAGCACGGGCATCCGTCTCGGCCATGGATGCTTCCTTTCAGACGAAGCGCTTCTCGAGCCGGCGGCTGAGCGCCGAGAGCGGGAAGTTGATGGCGAAATACATCAGCGCGCCGATGAGATAGAGCGGCAGCGCCACATGGGTGCGCCCGATCACCTGCTGCAGCGACAGCATCAGGTCGACGATTCCGAGCAGCGAGACCAGCGAGGACCCCTTCACGGTGTCGACGACGCTGTTGACGAAGGGCGGCAGGAAACGGCGCACGGCCTGCGGCGCCAGCACATGCGTGAAGCGGTCGAACAGGGTGAGCCCGATCGCCTTGGCAGCCTCGGTCTGGCCGGTGGGGATCGACTGGAACGAACCGCGGGTGATCTCGATGATCTGCGCCGATTTGAACGCCGTCAGCGCCACGATCGCGGCGAGCAGGCTCGGCAGGTTCACCTTGATCGCCGGCAGGCCGTAATAGACGAAATAGAGCAGGACGAGGATCGGCACGCCGCGCACGAAATCGGCATAGAGCCGGATCGGCACGCGCGCCCAGAGCGGCCCGAAGGCGAGCACGCAGCCGAGCGGCAACCCGACGATGAGCGACAGGACGATCACGCAGGCCGAGACCAGCAGGGTCATCAGCAGGCCGTCGACGAGGAAGGGCAGGGTCTGGATCAGTGTCGCCATGCCGTCACCGCGCGATCGCGTAGCGCCGCTCGGCGAGGCGCAGCAGCAGCAGGATGGCGTAGCTGGTGATCAGGTAGATCGGTGTCGCCAGGAGATAGACCTCGACCGTGCGGAAGGTCTGGGTCTCGATCCAGCGCATGCCGTAGGCGAGTTCGGGCACCGCGATGGCCGAGGCGATCGAAGTGTCCTTGAACAGCGAGACATAGGTGTTGGAGAGCGAGGGCAGGGCGATGCGCATCGCGGTCGGCAGGCGCACATGCCAGAGCACCTTCATGGGTGTGAGCCCGATCGACTTGCCGGCCTCGATCAGCCCGCGCGGCACGGCCTCGAGCCCCGCGCGCATCACCTCGACCAGATAGGCGCCGGAATAGATCGCGAGCGTCGCGACGAAGGAGGTGACGGCGTCATATTGCAGGTCGATGGCGCTGGGGATGCCGTAGAAGACGAGATAGACCAGCAACAGCAGCGGCACGTTGCGGACGAATTCGACATAGGCCGCGATCAGCGGGCGCGCCCATTTCGGGCCGTCCAGGCTGATCAGCGCGAGCACGAGCCCGATCGCCATGCCGATGGCGATGCTCGCGGCAGCGAGTTCGAGGCTGAGCAGAAGCCCCTCGAACAGCTTGCCGGCATAGCGCCAGACGATCGCGAAGTTGAAATGGTAATTCGCCATGGCCCCGAGGACTTGAGCATCGGCCCGAGAAGTGGAATGCGGTTTCCGGCAAAGCCGGTGCAGGATCAAAGGGTTGGAGTATAGGGCGGAAGCCCGGTACTCCAACCCGGCATCGGGGAGGGAAGGGCGTAAGGCACGCCCTTCCCTGTGCGAAGCGTGGGACGGTCAGAAGCGCGGCAGGCCGGGCTGGCGTGCCGGCGGCTCGGCGCCGAAATAATCCTTCGCCGCCGCGTCGTAGAGCTCGTTCTGGTGGCCGAACATCGCGATGTCGAAGGTGGTGTTGACGAAGCGCACCCAGTCCGGGTCGCCCTGCTTCATGCCGGCGCCGTAAAGCATCGTGTTCCACGACTTGCCGGCATCGGCGTACTTGTCGGGGTGGCGCTTGGCGAGCCACCCGACGGTGGAGAGATCGACCGCAGCGGCGTCGACGCGCTTGGAGTCGAGCGCCAGGATGACGTTGGCCTGGCTGTCGATCTGCATCACCGTCGCCTGCGGCAGAACCTTCTTGACCGAGGCCTCCGCATCGACATTCTGCAGGATCGAGACGCGGGCGGAGGAGCCCGCCTTGAGCAGCGCGTCGAAGCTCTTCTTGTCGCTGTCCGGCCGGGTCAGCAAGGCGATGCCCTCGACGTAATAGGGGCGCGAGAAGGCGATGAGCTGGGCGCGCGCCGGGGACATGGTCATGAACTGGATGACGATGTCGACCTTGCCGGTATTGATGTTGGGGATGCGCTGGGCCGCGTCCTGCCGGACGAATTCGACCTTGCTGGCATCGTCGAACAGCCCCTTGGCCAGGATCCGGCCCATGGTGATGTCCATCCCGACGAGCTGGCCCTTCTCGTCCTCGAAATGCCAGGGCGCATTGGTGGAGCCCGTGCCGACGATCAGCTTGCCGCGATCCAGCACCGTGCGCAGCAGGCTGTTGGGCGCGGATTGCGCCGCGGCCTCCCGGGCCGTGCTTGCGGCTGCGGCCAGCGCGAGCCCGCCGACCAGTCCACCCTTCAGCAGAAGCCTTTTGCCTTCATCCGTCCCGCTCATTGGCGATACCCCTCTTTGCAAGATTAATCCATAATTGTAGAATATATCTTGTAGTAAGGGATGCTAGAGACGCTTTCGCCTCGAAGTCAAGCGTTGGGACGGCCGGCGTCGACGACAAGGCTGGTGTACTCCAATAGCGCGGCACCGGCCAGCCGGGCCGGTGCGGCAACGCTGCAGGTTGCTGAGGCTGAGGCGCGGACAACGCGATCGGCCGATGTGGCGCTGCGCAATCTTCCGCACTGCAGCAGGAAAGCCCTCGTGCGGCGGGAAACTATCCTGCGGGCTGCCGTATCCGAGCTGCTGCCGTCAGGCGAGCGCGGGAAGCATTGACAAACTGGTATACACCAACTCATTCTGCCCTCTCGGCCGTGTAGGCCGCCATAAACAGGGAGGGGTATTCGATGGTGCCGGTCTCTCGCCGTATTGTGCTCGCCGCCGGTGCAGCCCTGCCTCTCCTGGGCTTGCGAGCCCAGGCTCAAGCCGGGGGGAAGATCCTTCGCTTCGGCCTGTCGAGTTTTCCGCCCAGCCTGCAGCCCTGGCTTCATACCGGCACGGCCGCACTCACGGTCAAGCTCCTGATCTTCCGCGGCCTGACCGGCTTCGACGAAAAGGGCGAGGTCAGGCCCGAACTCGCCGAATCCTGGGAGCGCGAGGGCGATACGACCTGGGTCTTCAAGCTGCGCCAGGCGACGTTCCAGAACGGCAAGCCGGTCACGGCCGAGGACGTGAAATGGACGCTGGAGCAGGTCGCCGCGCCCAATTCGACAGCCTTCATGAAGGCCGAGTTCGGCGGCGTCGAGCGCATCGAGACGCCTGACGCACGCACCGTCCGCATCGTCATGAAGCAGCCGACCGTGACGCTGCCGATCTGGCTGGCAAGCCCGCATATGCCGATCATCGCCAAGGACTCGATCGAGGGCCGGGCCGGGCTCGGCGTCGGCGCGGGACCGTTCGTGCTGAAGGGGCAGGAGCGTGGCGCCTCGATCGAGGTCGTGAAATTCGACAGATACTACAAGCCCGGCCTGCCGAAGCTCGATGGCATCAAGCTCGTCGCCTATGCCGACGAGAACCTGCGCGTCGCCGCCCTCCAGGCCGGCGATGTCGACCTGATCGAATATGTGCCCTGGCAGTCCATGGGCACGATCGAGAAGGATTCCCGTCTGCGCCTCGTCGCGGTCGACGGCCCCTTCATGGGCCTGAACTTCAACGGCGGCGCCGGGCCGTTCAAGGATATGCGCCTGCGCCAGGCTGTGGCTCATGCCGTCCGCCGCGAGGATATCGTGCAGGCCGCCTTCTTCGGCCGCGGCAGCAAGCTGGAAGGCATCCCGATCCCCTCGAGCAGCCCCTATTTCGACAAGGGGCGCTCCGGGTTCTGGAACTACGACCCGGCCAAGGCCAAGAAGCTGATGGCCGAGGCCGGCGTGCCGAACGGCTTCACCTGCACCCTCCTTTCGACCGCGCAATACGGCATGCACAAGTCGACCGCCGAGGTTGTGCAGGCCAATCTCGCCGAGATCGGCATCCAGGTGACGCTGAACCTGCCGGACTGGGCGGCGCGCGTCGACCTCGCCGGCAAGGGCCGCTACGATTTCATGATCCAGGGCACGACGGCGGACAATAACGACCCCGACGGCCTCGCGCCGTTGCTCGACGGCGATCTGCCGCCGAACATGTCCCGCAGCTGGCAGATCCCGACGCCCGAGATCCACGCGCTCTTCGCCAAGGGCCGCGCCGAGTTCGATGCGGCCAAGCGCAAGGCGATCTATGCCGAGCTGGAGAAGCACGCCCTGGAGCAGGCGCCGATGGTTGGCCTGGCCTGGCGCTTGCAGGGCTACGCGATGGTCACCGGCCTGAGCGGCTTCAAATGCTATCCGGGCGGGACGAATTTCTTCTCGGCCTATTCGCTGGACGAGGCGGCGCTCGCCTGAGCGTCACGCGTCTTTAAAGCCAGCGCCCCGTTTCTCCTGGGAGAAACGGGGCGCTTTTCGTTTGAGTTCACCCCGCCCGCGTCGTCCGCTCCAGTCGCGAAAATCGCTCCAGCCGGAAGGGCTTCGGATCGATCATCGGCGTGCGGCCGCTGACGAGGTCGGCGATCAGCCGGCCTGCGCCGGGGCCGATGCCGAAGCCATGGCCCGAGAAGCCGGTGGCGAGGAAGAAGCCCGGCAGACGCGGCACCTCGCCGATAACAGGCACGGCATCGGGCGTCGCATCGATCAGCCCGCTCCAGCTTTCCTTGATCCTGAGGCCGGCGAAGGCTGGGAAGGCTGCGATGAGGTTGTGCTGGGCTTCCTGCAGGATCGCCTCGGATGGCTTGGGATCGAGGATGCGGGTTCGTTCGAACGGCGTTTCCTGATCAAGCGACCAGCTTTTCGGCGTGCGGGCTTCCTCAAGGAAGCGCCCGCCGAGCCGCAACCGCAATTCATGGCGCTGCTTGGCCAGCGACGGCAGGAAATCGAAGAGCAGGCGAAAACTGTCCGGCACGATCTCGGCCACGCTCGCCCCGCGATGGGCGATGGTGTAGCCGCCGTCCTGCCGCTTGCGGAAGGCGAAGTCGGAAGCGCCCACGGCATGGGTCGGCGGCCCGTCGAGTGGTTCGGTCCGGAACACCGAGCCCAGCACCTTGAGCGCCGGCAGGTCGATGCCGAGATTGCCGAGGAACAATCGCGACCAGGCGCCGCCTGCCAGCACGACGCGCTGACAGGCAATGCGGCCGCGCTCGGTGACGACGGCGCTGACGCGCCCGCCGGCGGTCTCGATGCCGCGTACGGCGCAACGCGTCAGAACGGTGCCGCCATGGCGGCGCAGCGCCCGCGCCATGGCCGGCACGGCCTTCTGCGGCTCGGCGCGGGCATCGCTCGGCGTGAACATGGCCCCGGCGTAGGCGCGTTTTCCCCCTGGCAGGACGGCGTCGATCTCGCGGCTGCTCAGGAGGCGCGAGTCGAGCTGGTAGGTCCTAGCATGCTCGAGCCAGGCCTCCTGCTCGGCGAATTTGGCAGGCGTATCGGCGACATAGACGATGCCGGAGCGGGTGAAGCCGGTGTCGCCGCCGACGAGCCGGTCCATGTCCTCCCAGAGGCGCATGCTTTCGAGCCCGAGCGGGATCTCGCCGGGGTCGCGCCCCATGACGCGCACCCAGCCCCAGTTGCGCCCGGACTGCTCGTGCCCGACCTCGCCCTTCTCGCAGACGGTGACCGAGATGCCCTCGCGCGCCAGGAAGAGCGCGGTCGTGATGCCGATGATGCCGCCGCCGATGACGACGACGTCGCTGGCGGCGGGCAGGGACGGATCCGGCTCGATGGTCTCGATGGTGATGCCCATCAGGATAGCTCCGGCGGCGAAAGGGAGAGGCAGTAGGGCGGGCTGTGGTTGGCTCCGCTCAGGAGCGGGCAGGGGGCGCGGAGCTGCGGAAGACGACGTGATGGGGGTGGTTGACCGAGCGCATGTACTCGACCGGCCGGCCCTCGCCGTCGCGCGCCACGATCCGCAGCACCAGGGTCGGCGAGCCCGGCGCCAGCGCGAGCAGCCGCGCTTCCTGCTCCGTCGCGGTGCCGACGCTGATCTCGCGGTCGCGGATGCTGATCTCGATGCCGTAGCGCTGCCGCAGCAACTCATAGAGTGATTGGCCGGAGATCAGGTCCTCGGCCGACAGGCCGGGCACGCTGCTGGCCGGCAGATAGCTGGTCTCGATGCAGAAGGCTTCGTCGTTCACGCTGCGCAGTCGCCGTGCCATCAGCAGCGCGCTGCCGGGCGCCAGTTCCAGGCGCTGCGCGATGCTCTCGCTCGCGGCTTCCTCGCCGAAATGCAGGAGCTTGCTGCCGGGCTCGCCGCCGGCATTGCGGATGATGCGGGTGATGCCCAGCGAAGCCGACGCATCGATCGGCCGCGATATCTGGACCAGCGGGATGCGCGTGCCGCTGGTGCCGTTGCGCTCCAGAACGTTGCGCTCGACCAGCCGGTCGATCGCTTTGCGCACCGTCATCCGGTTGATGCCGAGCGCGTCAGCCAGCGTCCGTTCCGAGGGGATGCGATCGCCGGGCCCGTAATCCGGTTCGCCGATCAGGTCGAGGAGGTAATCCTGCACCTCGACATAGATCGGCTTGGCCCCCTTCAGCGGGTTGGCCGTGCCCGGTGCCTCGATTCCCGTGCCTTTCGGCGCGCGCGCCGGTCGGAATCCGAGGCGCGGCGCCTTCTTCGTCTTGAGGGCGAAACGGTCGCGTAGCGCTGTAGGGCGGGAGGGGCGTTTGGTCGGCATCTCAACAGGCTTGACAGTGATTGGTATATGGAATTGGTGTATACCAATTCCGCTGCCCAGTTTAAAGCCCGCTCGGGAGCCCGTCCATGTCCATCGCCTTCGACCGTGACGCGGTCCTGTCCGGGCTGGAGCAGACCCGTGCCGCATTGCCGAAGGCTTACGCGCTGGGGCAGGAGCTGGCTCCCAAGATCGACCGCGTCTACCTGATCGCCTGCGGCTCCGCGAACCGGGCCATGCTCGGCATCCAGTACTGGCTGGAGCGCTATTCGCCGGGCATCGAGGTCAGGCGCTATTTCCCGGCCGAGTTCATGGCGATCGACCCGCCGCGCCTGAACGAGCGGACGCTGGTCCTGCTGGCCTCGAAATCCGGCACGACGCCGGAGACGGTGGCCGCTGCGCATTTTCTCAGGGACAAGCCCTGCCAAATCGTCGCCTTCAGCCAGTATGGCGAGAAGCCGCTGGCGCAGGCGGTGCCGCGGCATTTCCTCGTCGGCGATACCAGCGAATCCTTCGCGGCCATGTTCATGCTGATGCAGGCGCTGATCGGCGGCCTGATGGCGGCTAGGGAAGGCTGGCCGCTCGGCGCCAAGCTCCTCGCCTCGCTCGACGCATTGCCGGCGGCGATGTGCGATGCGGCCGAGCAGAACGAGGCTCGCGCGGCGGCGGACGCCGTGACCTATGCCGGCGATGACAGCATCTACCATGTCGCCTCGGGGCCGGGCTTCACCACGGCCTATGTCTTCGGCGTCTGCATCCTCATGGAGATGCTCTGGCTGCACAGCTACCCGATCGAGGCGGCCGAGTTCTTCCACGGCCCCTTCGAGATCGTCGACAAGCAGACGCCGCTGATCCTGATCACCGGCGAGGATCCGAGCCGGCCCTTGATGGAGCGCGTCACCACGTTCTGCGACACCTATGCCGGGCGCGTGATGAACTACGATTCCCGTGCTTTCGCGATGGAGGGCATCGACCCCGAGATCCGCCCGATCGTCGCGCCTTATATCCTGCAGGCAGCGCTCAAGCGCTTCTCCGCGCATCTCTCCGTGCTGCGCAATCAGCCGCTGACCACCCGCCGCTACATGTGGAAGGTGGCGTACTGATCCGGAGGAGTTGCCGCGATGGCGCAGAGGCTGCTTGGGCTGGGTGACAACACGGTCGACACCTATGTCGATCGCGGCCTCCAGTTTCCGGGCGGCAACGCGGTCAATGTCGCGGTGCAGGCGAGGCGCCTCGGTGCCGAGACAGGCTATCTCGGTTGTCTCGGTTCGGATGAGGCGGGAACGCTCATAGTTCAGGTATTGGCACAGGAAGGCGTCGATACCGCGCGCTGCCGCATCAGGCCCGGCCCCAATGCCCGCGCCTTCATCGGCCATGATGGGCAGGACCGGCGCTTCCTGCGCTCCGAGCGCGGCGTGCGCGGCGAATGGGGGGCCTTCGACGCCGCGGACCGCGCCTATATCGCCGGCTTCGATCTCGTTCATTCCAGCATCTACAGCGAGCTCGGCGACGCCCTGCCGGTCGTCCGCAGTGCAGCCCGGCGCCTCTCCTATGATTTCTCCGAGCGCTGGACCGACGAGAACCTCGCCGCGACGCTGCCGAGCGTCGATATCGCCTTCCTGTCGCATCCTTCAGCCTCGGATGAAGAGTGCCGCGCCCTGCTGGAGCGCTGCATCGGCTGGGGCGCAGGCATGGTTGTGGCGACACGGGGCGCAAAGGGCGCGCTCGCGCTTGCCTCTGGGTGCTTCCACGAGCAGCCAGCCAGCCCTGCATCCGTGGTGGACACGCTCGGCGCAGGTGACGGTTTCATCGCCGCTTGCCTCCTGGCCATACTCGATGGAGCCGGCATCGCCGCCGCCCTGGAGGCGGGAGTCGAACAGGCGGCGCAGGTCTGCGGTTATCAGGGCGGCTTCGGCCATGGCGGCGCGTGGGCGTCTGCCGAGGCGCCGGTGATCTGAGGGAGGACGACAGAGATGGCGTGGCGGATCGGGATCGATTCCGGGGGCACATTCACCGATGTCTGCCTCTTCGAGGACGCGACCGGCATGGTCGCGGTCTGGAAGGTGCCGTCTACGCCTGACGACCCCTCCCGCGCCATCGCACGCGGCACGCAGGAAGGCGTCGAGCGGGTCGGTGCCAGCACCGCCGACATCGCCTATTTCGGCCATGGCACGACGGTCGGCACCAATGCCCTGATCCAGCATCGCGGTGTGAAGACCGGGCTGATCACCACCGAGGGGTTTCGAGACCTGATCGAGATCGGCCGGCAGAAGCGACCGGACCTCTATGATCTCCAGGCCGACAAGGCCCCACCGCTCGTCACCCGCGACCTGCGCTTCGGCGTCGCCGAACGCGTCCGCCATGACGGATCGGTCGAGACGCCGCTCGATGAGGAGGCAGTCCGGCAGGCGGCACGAGCGCTGAAGGCGGAGGGCGTCAAGGCCGTCGCCATCGGCTTCCTCTACGGCTTCGTCCGACCGGAGCACGAGGAGACGGCCAAGCGCATCGTCACCGAGGAATTCCCCGAGGCCTTCATCTGCGCTTCGCATGAGGTCGCACCCGAGTTCCGCGAATACGAGCGTATCTCGACCGCGGTGGTGAACGCCTATCTCGGCCCGGTGATGCAGGGCTATATCCGCCGCCTCGCCGATCGCCTGAAGGACCTCGGCCTCAAGGCGGTGCCGCATCTGACGCAGTCCAATGGCGGCGTCATCGGCTTCGACATGGCGGCGCGCCTGCCGGTGCGGACGGTGCTCTCCGGCCCCTCGACCGGCGTCGTCGCGGCGCAGGCGATCGGCGCGATGATCGGCATCCCCAGCCTCATCACCTTCGACATGGGTGGCACCTCCTCGGACGTCGCCCTGCTCGACGACGGCGAGGCCAAGCTCGCCTCGGAAGCCAATGTCCACGGCTACCCGATCAAGGCGCCGATGCTCGACATCCACACGGTCGGCGCCGGCGGCGGCTCGCTCGCTGCGATCGATTCCGGCGGCCTGCTCAAGGTCGGGCCGCGCTCGGCCGGCGCCGATCCGGGCCCCGTCTGCTACGGCCGCGGCGCGACCGAGCCCGCCGTCACCGACGCCAACGTCGTGCTCCAGACCCTGAACCCGACGCACCTGCTCGGCGGGCGCATGCCGATCGACCAGAACCTGTCGAAACAGGCGATCGGCCGGCTGGCAGACGAGCTCGGCCTCGACCTGATGGCGACGGCCCAGGGCATCATCTCGGTCGTGACCGCGAACATGGCCAAGGCGATCCGCGTCATCAGCGTCCAGCGCGGGCATGATCCGCGCGACTACGCGCTGGTCGCCTTTGGCGGGGCAGGGCCGTTGCATGCCGCACGGCTCGCGCGCGAACTCGACATGAAGCGCATCGTCGTGCCCCGCAATCCCGGCATCGGCTGCGCGCTCGGCCTGCTGCTCACTGACCTGCGCGCCAATTTCGCCACGACGCGGCTCGCCATGCTGTCCCAAGCGCTGGTTCCCGACATGGCGGAAATCTTCGTCGCCCTGCAGGAACAGGCGGATCACTGGTTCGCGGAGGAGGGCGTCGCCGCGGCCGATCGCCGGCTGAAGCGCACCGCCGACCTGCGCTATCACGGCCAGAACTACGAGCTCGCCATCGACGTGCCGGACGGGCCGATCACGCCCGCGACCGTCACGGCGCTGGCCGAGGGATTCGCCGCCGCCCACAAGCGCCTCTACGGCTTCGTCGCGGAAGGCGAGGCGGTCCAGCTCGTGACCTATCGCGTCGAGGCGGTCGGCCTCGTGCCGAAGGCTGCCTTCCGGCCGGAGCCCGATGCCGGGCCCGACGCCTCCCACGCCGTCATCGGCAGCCGCGAGGTCTGGTTCCCCGAGGTCGGCGGCTTCGTCGCCTGCCCGATCTACGACCGCGACAAGCTCAAATCCGGCAATCGTTTCGCCGGGCCGGCCATCGTCGAGCAGATGGATTCGACCACCGTGCTGCTGCCGGGCATGACCGCGACGGTCGAGCCCTATCTCAACCTGATCCTGGAGATGCCGTGATGACCGCGACCGCATCCGTCAGCGTCGACCCGATCACTGTCGAGGTCATCGGCTCCTCCTTCGCCTCGATCGCCGAGGAGATGGGCGAGGCCCTGGTCAAGGCGAGCTACTCGACCAATATCAAGGAGCGCCGCGACTGCTCGACAGCGCTCTTCGACGTCGAAGGCCAGACGCTCTGCCAGGCCGAGCATATCCCGATGCATCTCGGGTCCTTCATCGGCATCATCCCGCATATCCTGAAGCGCCACTCGGTCGCCGACATGAAGCCGGGCGACGTCTTCATCGGCAACGACGCCTATGAAGGCGGCGGCACCCATCTGCCGGATATCGTGCTGGCCGAGCCGGTCTTCCACGAGGGCGTGATGATCGCCTGGGCGGTCAACACCGCCCACCATTCCGATTTCGCCGATCGCGGCCACGCCCATATCTATCAGGAGGGCCTGCGCATCCCGCCGATCCGCCTCTACGATGGCGGCGTGCTGATGAAGGACGTGCAGGAGCTGATCCTGCTCAACTGCCAGGTCCCGCGCGAGCGCCTGTCCGACCTGCGCGCCCAGATGGCGGCGAACCGCCTCGGCGTCGAGCGGCTGCGCGCGCTCTGCGACAAATACGGCCGCGACACCGTGCTCGCCGCCGGCAAGGCCTTGCAGGACTATGCCGAGCGCAAGATGCGCGCCGGCATCGCCTCGATCCCCGACGGCACCTATCGCTTCTCGGATTCCTTCGACAATCCCGAGATCGACGAGCCGCTGACCTTCTCGGTCGCGATCACCGTCGCGGGCGAGGAGATGCGGCTTGCCTTCGACTCGCCGCCGCAGATGCGGGCCGGCTTCAACATGGTCTACACCGCGCTGCTTTCGACCGTATATTACGCGGTCAAGACCGTGGCCGACCCGACCATCCCGCCCAATGCGGGGCTCGCGCGGCCGCTGACCGTTACCGCGACGGAGGGCACGGTGCTGAACTGCGTGCATCCCGCCGCCGTCAACGGCCGCATTGCCGCCTGCCAGCGTGTGGTCGACCTGATCCACGGCGCGCTGGCGCAGGCGGTGCCGGATCGCGTCATCGCAGCCTGCTCGGGCGCGGTGGCTTCCGCGACCTTCGCCGGCGAGCAGCCCGGCAGCGGCGAACTCTGGGTCTATCTGGAGACGATCGGCGGTGGTTCCGGTGCCCGCGCCAACAAGGACGGTCTCCACGGCGTCCATGTCCATATGACCAACACCTCGAACCTGCCGGTCGAGGCGCTGGAGCTCGAATATCCGCTCACCTTGCTGCGCTACGAGCTGGTCGATGGTTCGGGCGGCGATGGCCGGCAGCGCGGCGGCATGGGCCTGCGCCGTGTCTACCGGGCCGAGGCGCCGTGTCGGCTCAACGTCGATAATTCGCGTCTGACCTCGCGGCCTTGGGGGCTGGCCGGCGGCGGCGAGGGGAAGGGCGGCTCCTTCGTCTTCAGCGAGGGCGTCGTTCCCTTCTTCAAGGGCGACGGCGCGCTGGAAAAGGGCCAGATCGTCGAGATCATCACCCCCGGAGCCGGCGGTTACGGCCCGGCCGCGGAGCGCAGTGCCGAGGCGAGGGCGCGCGACAAGGCCGAACAGCGGGGGTGAAGAAGCACTGAGGCCTGCTGAGTCGCACACGCTTGTCATTCCGGGGCTTCGCGTGAGCGAAGAACCCGGAACCCACGACCGGGCGAACGGGCCCATTACGCGGCGTAGGATATCTCACCCCGTCGTGGGTTCCGGGTTCGCGCCTGCGGCGCGCCCCGGAATGACAAGGGTAGTGCCCTCTAACCCGCCAACCACAACAACGCATGCGGCGACAGCCTGAGCGTTGCCCTGCTCTCGACCTCGAACAGTCCGCTGCCGGACTGGAACGGCACGTCGACCGCCACTTCCGTGGTTCCGATGCGGACGCCGTAGCGCACGCTGGCGCCGAGGAACTCGCGGTTGGCGACGACGCAGGGCAGGGCCAGCATCCCATCGCCGGCCGGGCCCGCATCACCGAGACTGGCATGCTGCGGCCGGAAGACCAGCTTGGCCCCCGCCGGTACCTGCGCATCGGCGGGAACCGGCACGCGCGTCCCGCCCTCGATCTCAAAGATCCGATCCGCGCCGCTGCCGATGAGCTTACCGTCGAGGATATTGGCGGTGCCGAGGAAGCCGGCGACGAACAGGTTGGCCGGCCGCTCATAGAGATCCATCGGCGTCCCGACCTGCTGGACGATGCCGTCATTCATCACGGCGATCCGGTCGCAGATCGTGTTTGCCTCCTCCTGATCGTGGGTGACGAAGATCGTGGTCAGGCCCAGCCGTTGCTGCAGGTCGCGCAATTCGCGCCGCACCTGAACGCGCATCTTGGCATCGAGATTGGAGAGCGGCTCGTCAAGCAGCAGCACCTTGGGTTCGACCGCCACGGTACGCGCCACTGCGACACGCTGCTGCTGGCCGCCCGAGAGCTGCGAGGGCCGCCGCTCGGCGAGATGGGTGAGGCCGACCAGGCCCAGCGCCGCCTCGACGCGCCGTTCGACCTCGGCGCGCTTCACGCCGCGCTCCTCCAGTCCGAAGGCGACATTGCGGTGCACCGTCATATGCGGCCAGAGCGCATAGGACTGGAAGACCATGCCGACATCGCGCTTCCAGGGCGGCAGGTTGGTGATCGGCTTGCCGCCGATCCGGACCTCCCCGGTATCGGCATGGTTGAAGCCGGCGATCAGGCGCAGCAGCGTGGTCTTGCCGCAGCCGGACGGGCCGAGGAAGGCGAAGAACTCGCCCGGCCTGATCGCCAGATTGACGTTCTTGAGCACATGATTGGTGCCGTAGGACAGGTTGACGCCTTCGATGTCGACGGCGACGGCGGGCGTGGTGAGAGAGACGGTTGCGTTCATGATCAGTGGCCCATTCCCTTGGCCTTCTGGCTGCGTTCGATGATGAGATGGGAGAGGAAGGTGCAGGCCGCGACGAGGATCACCGCGACGACGCCGAGCGCGGCACCGGGGCCGCGCCCCGCCGCCGACTGCATGAAGACATAGAGTCCATAGGCCAGCGGTGCGTCCGAGTTGGACTGCACCAGCATCAGCGTCGCCGAGAGCTCGACGGCGGCCGTCGAGAACGAGGTGACGAAGCCGGCAAGGATGCCGCCGGCCATCAACGGCACGACGATGCGTCGGACCGTGCGCGCCTTGGTGGCTCCAAGGTTCTCGGCCGCTTCCTCAAGCGAGACCGAGATCTGCTGGAGCGCCGCATAGCAGGCGCGCAGGGCATAGGGCAGGCGCCGGATCGCCAGCGCCATGACGACGGTGACCCAGAGCGCGGCGAGCGGAGTCCCGTCCGGCAGGGTGATGCCGTAGAACGTCCTGAGATAGCCGATGCCGAGCACCACGCCGGGGATGGCAAGTGCGGCGGTCGCCATCCAGTCGAGCCATTCGCGACCGATGAGCTTGGTCCGCAGCACCAGATAGGCGATCGCCACCCCGAGCACGACGTCGATGCCGCCGGCGATGCTGGCATAGATCAGCGTGTTCTTGATGTAGACCGAACTCTCGCCGAAGACGCGGCCGTAATGCGCGATCGTGTAGGCATCGGGCAGTGGCGAGTACGACCAGATCGTCGCGAAGGAGAGCAGCAGCAGGCCCAGATGCGGCGCCAGCACCAGCGCCAGGATCAGGATGACGATGCCGTAGCCGAACACGGCCTCCATCGGCGTCATCACCCGCTTGGCGAGGCCGCCGCCGCCGCGCTGTGTCGTGGCGTAGTCGCGCCCCTTCAGCGCCCGCGCCGAGAGCCACATCGCCAGCACGGAGGCGATGATCAGCACGACCGAGATGACATAGCCCATCGGGTCGGCGATGCCGATCGAGGTCACCCGCAGATAGGCCTGCGGCGCCAGCATGTCCTTGACGTTGAGCAGCAGCGGCGTCGCGAGATCGTCGAAGACCTTGACGAAGACGAGAGAGGCGCCGGCGAGATAGCCCGGCATGGCCAGCGGGAAGACGATCCGCCGGAACAGCCGGAAGCCCGACGAGCCGAGATTCTGCGCGGCCTCTTCCATGGCGCGGTCGACATTGCGCAGGGCCGCCGAGAGGTTGATCAGGATGAACGGGAAATAATGGACGGACTGGACGAAGATGACGCCGTTCAGCCCTTCCATGAAGTCGATCTTGAAGCCGAACCAGTCGTCCAGCAGCAGGTTGACCGAGCCGTTGCGGCCGAAGAAGAGCTGCATCGCAACCGCCCCGACGAAGGGCGGCATGATCAGCGGCAGGAAGCCCAGCGTCTGGACGATCGCCGCGCCGCGGAAGACGAAGCGGGTCGTGAGATAGGCCAGCGGCAGGGCGAAGACGGACGCCCAGACCACAGACATCGCAGAGACATAGAACGAGTTCCACAACGAGCGCATGAACAGCTCGGTGCGGACGAAGTCGTAGAAGTTGACGAGCGTGAAGGTCGAGGTGCCCTTCTCGGTGAAGGCGACATAGATCACCGTCGCCACTGGTAGCACCAGGAACATCAGGAGGAAGGCGGCGATTGCCAGCGCCAGCGCGATCTGGCCGGGCGTGCCGGTGATGCGACGGGGGCGGGGAGCCGAGGTCGGAATGGCTGTCATGGGTGGGTGCCAGGTGTCATTCCGTGCGCGCAGCGGCATGCAAATGCCGCTGCGCAGACACGGGACCGTTGTCAGGAAAAGGCGTCTACTGGTCGCGCGGTCCCGTGTCTGCGCCGCAGCGTTTCACGCTGCAGCGCGCTCGGGAAGACACGCGGGACGACGAAGACAGGCGAGCTTACTTGGCCGCCTTGAGCGCTTCTTCAGCCTTGGCCTTGGCCTTGGCGTAGTTGTCGCGGGCGAAGCTCGCCCATTGCGCCTCGAGCTCGGCCTGGCGGGCGCCCTTTTCCTTGCTGCCTGTGAAGGCGCCGCGCAGCTCCGCGCTCGCGGCCTGCGCTTCGCTGACCGGCATGGCGGCGAGCAGCACGCGCGCTTCCTCGGCCAGCGCCTTGGCCTTGTCGTTCGGCTTCTTGGCCAGCGCCGCATTGACCTCGTGCAGCACCTTGTTGACGCCCTTCAACGCGTCGAGCTGGAAGGAGATGAGCTGGTCGAACAGCGTGTCGACGACCGCCGTGCGACCTTCAGACTTGTCGACGTCGAAGCCGATCATCTTCTGGAAACGCGGATCGGTGAAGGGGTTCGGATAATCGGCACCGGCCTTGGCGTAGACGGCCGGGTTGACCGGCAGACGGCGGATGCCGGGCTCGAGCAGCACTTCCTGGCCGGCGGGCGAGAGCAGGAACTCGACGAAGGCCTCGGCTGCGACCTTGTTCGGCGGGTTGGTGACGATGCCGACATTGGCCGGGACCACGGTCGTCACGCTCGGGTAGACGAACTTGACCGGGAAGCCCGAAGCCTGCGCCGAGAAGGCGAAGAAGTCGATGACGACGCCGACGCCGACCTGGCCGGAATTGACCTGCTCCGGCACGCCGAAGGAGCGCTCGTTGATCGAGCGGAAATTGCCGGCCATTTCCTTGATGGTGCGCCAGCCCTTGTCCCAGCCTTCGCCCTGCAGGATCGTCTCGATCGTCAGGTGCGTCGTGCCGGAGCGGGACGGCGCCGCGATCGCGACATGATCGTAGAAGACCGGCTTGGCGAGGTCCTGCCATTCCTTCGGTTCGGGCAGCTTGTTGGCCTTGGCATAGCGGTCGTTCCACATGATGCCGTAGCCGGAGGCCGCGAAGCCGAAATAGAAGCCCTGCGGATCGTTGATCGGATAGGAGCCGATCTTGTCGGGGATGCCGGTCGCCTTGGGCTTGTAGGCGGTGAGCAGCTTCTTGCCTTTCAGCACCTCGAAGGCGTCGGGCGCCGAGGCCCAGAACAGGTCGACCTGGTTGTTCGCCTTGGTCTCCTCGACGTATTTCACGCCGGCATTGGTGTTGCGGTTCTGCACTTCGAGCGTGACGCCCGGAACCGCCTTCTCGAACGCCTTCTTGATGGGGTCGGTGACGTCCTTGGAGAAGGAGGTCACCACCGTGACCTTGCCGGCAGGCGCCTGCGCCAGCGCGATGGTCATAAACGAGGCGCTCAACGACAGGCCAAGAGTGGTCGCGAGCGCGGTTCTACGATTCAACATGGCTTCCTCCCGAAGCGTGTTATCTGGTCGACGTCGAGGTCGATGCCATCTTCTCAGCAATGGTGATGCCAAGTGCCGGTGGCATTGATTTCGTTGCGGAATTCGGGAGGAGGGGTCTTCAGATACCCGGTTTCGGGGGCATGGCGGTAACTTGCCGGAGCCCCTGATGGGTCATTGCGGTAACGTCGCCGCCGTCATTGCGAGGAGCGAAGCGACGAAGCAATCCAGAGGGACTGGGTTGAACCTCTCGAACCTCGCACCCGATCCCCTGGATTGCTTCGCTGTGCTTGCAAAGACGATCAGTGGGGTGGAGTACCCGGCACTTCACAAAGCGCGCGTCATCCCGGACGCAGCGGAGCCGAGATCCGGGATCCATCATAGAGCGCAGCGCTTTACGATGGATCCCGGGTCAAGCCCGGGATGACGGTGTGGGTCCGAAGAAAAACCTGACTCGTGGACCTCGATCGCTCAGTCCGCGAGCGCCGCCGCGCCGCTCAAGCCATACCGGCGCATCTTGAGGTAGAGCGTCTTGCGGGTGATGCCGAGCGCCGCGGCGGTGATGCCGATGCGCCCGCCATGGCGCTTCAGGGCGGCGCCGATCGCCTCTGCCTCGGCGATGGCGACCAGCTCCTCCAGCGTGCGCTCCGCGCCGTCGGATGCCGCCGCGCCGGTATCGGCATCTTCGAAATCCTCGTCCATGCCGAGCAGGCTGCGTTCGGCGGCGTTCCGGAGTTCGCGCACATTGCCCGGCCAATCCTGCCGCGTCAGCCGTTGCAGCAGGTCGCGCCCCAGCGGCGGTGCCGAGCGGCCGACGCGGGCGGCGGCAAGCGCGAGGAAGTGCTGGAACAGCAGCGGGATATCCTCGCGCCGGTCGCGCAGAGGCGGCAGGCGCAGGGTCACGACGTTCAGCCGGTAGACAAGGTCCTCGCGGAAGCCGCCGGATTTGGCGAGCGCGGCGAGGTCGGTCTTTGTCGCCGCGACGATGCGGATATCGACCGCGATCTCCTTGTTGGAGCCGAGGCGCTCGATTCGCCGTTCCTGCAAGGCGCGCAGCAGGCGCACCTGTGCGGCCATCGGCATCGACTCGATCTCGTCGAGGAAGAGCGTGCCGCCGCTGGCATGCTCGATCTTGCCGATCCGCCGCTCGCGCGCCCCGGTGAAGGCGCCGGCCTCGTGCCCGAACAACTCGCTCTCGATCATGGTCTCGGGGATCGCCCCGCAATTCACCGCGACGAAGCGCCCGGTGCGGCGATTGCCGAGATCGTGCAGCGCCCGGGCCGCGACCTCCTTGCCGGTGCCGGTCTCGCCGAAGAGCAGCACGTCGGTATCGGCATCGGCGAGCAAGGCGAGCCGGCTGCGCAACCGCACGACCGCCGGGGAATGGCCGACGACACGCGCCGCCCATGGGTCTTCGGGATGGGCGCCGGCCCTGAGCGAGCGGTTCTCGATGATCAGCCGGCGGTATTCGCTGGCACGCCGGATCGTCTCGATCAGGCGGACGGGATCGGCCGGCTTTTCAACGAAATCCCAGGCACCTTCGCGGATCGCCTTCACCGCCATGGGAACATCGGCATGGCCGGTGATCAGCACGACGGGGATCTCCGCGTCGATCGCGGTCACGGCCGCGAGCAGGCCGAAGCCGTCGCGACCGGGCATGCGGACATCGCTGACCAGTACGACCGATGCATCGCGCCCGAGTTCGGCCAGCGCGGCATCCGCCGAGCGCTTGGCAGTCACCGAAAAACCTTCCAGCTCCAGCGTCAGCCGCCAGGCTTCCAGCACCTCGGCATCGTCATCAACGAGGACGACTTTTTGAGTGCTCATGCGTCGATTTCCAGCGGGGCCATGACGTGGGCTGTCGTCCCTTCGAGGGTGATCAGGAAACGGGTGCCGGCGGGGCCGGTCTCGGAGACCGCGAGCGTGCCGCCGAGATCCTTGATGATGTTGTAGGACAGCGAGAGGCCAAGGCCGAGCCCCGAGCCGACCGGCTTGGTCGTGAAGAACGGGTCGAAGATGCGTTCCAAGTGCGCCCGGTCGATGCCGGGCCCGCTATCCGCGACCCAGATCTCGACCTTGTGGCCAGCGCGGCGTGCACCGATCGCGATCGTCGCGCCCTCCATGCCTGCGACGGCGTCGAGTGCATTGGCGATCAGATTGACCAGCACCTGCTCCAGCCGGATTTCCTCGGCATGGACATGCAGCCGCCCGGCCGGCAGGTCGCGGGTCAGCGTCACGCGCTCGGCATCGAAGCGCGGCCCGAACAACGACAGCGCGGTTTCGACGACATCGCCGACAGAGACAGGGTTTAGAACCACGCCGGGTTTGCGGGCAAAGCGCCGGAGATGCGCGATCAGATCGGCTGCGCGCGTCGTCAGCGCCTGGATGCGGCCGATGGCCTTGCGCGCTTCGTCGGGCCGCCCGCGTTCCAGCAGCAGCGCGCCGTTATGGGCATGGGAGCGGATCGCGGCGAGCGGCTGGTTGAGCTCGTGGCTGAGGCCCGCCGCCATCTGCCCGAGCGCAGCCAGCTTGGCCGCCTGGATCAGGTCGTCGCGCGTCTGGCGGAACACGGCGAGCGCGCGGGTGAGGTCGCCGAGCTCGTCATTGCCCGCCTTGGGTAGCAGCGCCGAGGACTGGCCGCTGGCGATGCTGGTCGCGGCCTCGGTCAGGACCCGCAGGCGCGCCACGAGATGGCGCCGGACATAGAACCAGCCGATCAGGAGCGCGCCCAGCAGCGACGCCGCAGCGATGGCGAGCAGCAGGTTGCGGCCGAGCCGTATCGCTTCGGCCGAGCGGTCGGCGGCTTCCTTCGCCACGGCCTCGGTCCGCTGCACCTCCTGCGAGACCAGTGAGCCCAGTTCCGTGACGAGGCGACGGCTTTCAGAGATCAGGCGCTGCGCATCGGCGAGCGCGGCGAGTTCCGAGCGCTTGAGGCCGGGCAGGCCGGTCGTGGTGTCGGCGAGCCCGACCAGGCGCTGCGTGATCTGCCGCACCGTGATTGTATCGGGCCAGCCTGCGAGCGCCTTGGCCTCGACCTCGAGTTGGTCGACCGCCTCGCCGATGACATGGCCGGTCTGCTCCATGTCCTCGCGGGTCTGGACCGTGCCGAGCCGCCCGAACAACCCGACGATCAGGTTGGCCTGGGCGTTGAGCGTCATCAGCGCTTCGCTCTTGCGGGTTTCTTCGCGGATCGTGTTTGGCTTGCCGGCGGATGAAGCCTCGCTGCCGATCTGGCCGAGCGCGGTATCGATGTTGAAGCGGGCATCGTCGGTCAGCGGCTCGATCTCGTCGATGAGGTCGGCCTGGAGCCAGCGCAGTTCTTCGCTGACGCCGCGGATGCGCTCGGCCAGCGTGAAACGGCGCCCCGACACGTCATCGATGGCGCCGAGATTGCGGCGGATCTCGGCCGCCACGGCTGTCAGCTGCGGCGCGTCGAAACCGCTGCCCGTCCGCTCGGCCAGAACCTTGTCGAGCTCGCTCAAGCGCTCTCCCACCACGCGACGGCCACGCTCATAGCCGTCACGCCGCTCCGCATTGGCGAGTTCCGGCATGCCGGCGATGACGCGGGCGCTGGCCTCAGCCAGCCGTGCGGCGGAGGCGAGACCGGGCAGATGTTCGCGGGCGATTGCCGCCAGCTCCTTGCTGAGCCGCTCATAGGAGATGACGCCGACGATGCCGGCGCCGACCGCAAAAAGGCCGACGCCGAGGAAGGCGACGATCAGGCGGCCGCCGATGCCGAAGCGCCGCTTGGGCAAGGCGGGCGTCATGGCCGCGCCCCGGTCAGGTTCTCGTCGCGCCAGCCCAGAGCCGCCAGCCGTTCGGCTGCACGTTGCAGGTTGTCGCTGGCCTCCGTTGCGCGAGCTGCAATCGCATTCCGGATATCGGTCTCGATCCGTGCCTGCTCTTCGGGCACAGGAAGCCCCCGCGGCACGCGGACGATGTTCTGGAAGCGCCCCGGCTCTCCGAGTTCGGCCGTGGAGATCGGCGGCCGAGTCAGAGCGGCCCGGGCCTGCGTCAAGAGCCTGGCGGCCTGCTCGTCAGGGCGTGTGAGCAGCGCCGCCTCCATCGTCTGGAGGCCGCGCCAGAGCCTGGCGTGCTCGGTGCGGCGGAAGGTGATCCACTCGTCGAAGATCAGGTTGACCAGTTCGTAGCGCCCCGCCGACAGGCCGGCGTCGAAGCCGGTGCGGTTGAAGATGCCTTCCGTTTCCGACAGATGCGGCGGTGTCTCGTCCGGAGCATAGGCCGAGGGCGAGATGGCGAGGCGCCCGATCCGCGGCTCGCGCAGCATCTTTTGCCCCTCCGGCGAGAGCACGAAATCGATGAAGAGCTCGGCCTCCTTCGGATTGGGCGAGGTCGCGAGCCTTGCGATGCTGGCGGGAGCGAACAGCGTCTCGCCGGGCAGCACGAAACGGTTGGTCTCACCGTCGCCCGTCCTGGCCTCCGTCAGGAAATCGATGGAGATGCCGATCCCGAAGCGGCCGCGGGCGACGCCGGCGGTGACGCCGAAGCTGCGCGCCGTGATCGTCGCGAGATTGCCGCCGATGACCGACCACAGGGCCCAGCCGCGCTCCCAGCCGAGAGATTGCAGGAGAGCCTCGACCATCAGATGCGTGGTGCCCGAGCGGGCGGGCGAAGTCAGACCGATATGGCCTGCATAAACGGGAGCCGCGAGATCGGCCCAGTTGCGCGGCACCGGCAGGCCGCGCGCCGCCAGATAGGCGGGATTGTAGACCAGCCCATAGCCCGAGACGGCGAAGCCGAGATAGCGATGATCGGGATCGTTGACCGGATAGCCGGCGATGGTCTCCGGCGCACCGGTCTTGCGCGGCTGTACCGGCGCCAGCAGGTTCGCGCGCTTCAGCAGTTCGAAGGCATCGGGTGCGGAGGCCCAGAACAGGTCGGCCTCCGGCCGCTTCTGCGCGCGGATGTCGATGACCGCGGCCGTCGTCTTCCGTTGCACCACCTCGACGGCGATGTCGGGATGATTCTTGCGGAAGGCGCTGCGGAAGGGCTCGAAGAAGGATGGCGGGAACGAGGTGATGATCTGGACGCGCCGCCCCTCGGCCATGCCGATGGCGGGCCAGCCGAAAGCCAGCAAGGCGAGAAAGGCGAACCTGATCGTGGCGGCGTAACGACCCATGAAACCGTCATATAGCCGGCTTTGCGGCGCGGCTAGGCCGGCCTCGCCTTCATGGCAAACGGCGCGCCTCCCGCGCTGCCGCCGATTGTATGCCTGCGCAGGCCGTGCCACAGTTCGGCCTCATTCGCGGCGGGGTTCCTCATGAGCAGCACATCGACCGGCGGATTTTCCGCCGCACCGGGACAGTTTCGCGTCGGCTCGGTGATGAATAAGACCTTCGCCATACTAGGGCGCCAGTTCGGCAAATTCGTCCTGCTGGCCCTTGTGCCGATGATTCCGATCTTCCTGCTGACGCTGGGGGCGCTGTCGTCGAGCGCGCCTTCGCCATCCGGCATCGCGGTTGGCGCGATGCTGACCGGGCTGCTGACCTTCGTGCTCCAGACCGTGGCACAGGCGACGAGCCTCTACGGCGCTTTCCAGGAGATGCGCCAGCAGCCCTTCACCATCGGCGATTCCCTGCGGATCGGGCTCGCCCGTACCGTCCCCGTCATCGGCGTCGGCATCCTGGTCGGCCTTGCGACAGGCCTCGGTATGCTGCTTCTCGTCGTGCCCGGCGTCATTCTCGGCTGCATGCTCTATGTCGCCATTCCCGCCTGCGTCATCGAGAAGCTGGGCGTGACCGCCAGTATGAGCCGCAGCGTCGCGCTGACCAAGGGCTATCGCTGGCAGATCTTCGGGCTCTTCCTGCTCGTTGTGGTGATCTCGCTGGTCGGCATGCTCGTGCTCGCGCGGATCGGCGGCGCCGGCTTCATCGGGCAGACCTTGAGCTTCGCCTGGCAGGTCGTCTCGACCGCCTTCGGCGCCGTGCTCGCGGCCGTGATCTATCACGATCTGCGCATGGCCAAGGAAGGCATCGACCTCGACACGCTGACGAGCGTCTTCGACTGACGGATGCGGCCGCGCTGCCGCCGGCTCTCACGAGCCGGTCGCAGCCGGCTCGTTCTTGTCGGCGCGATAGCGGCCGAATTGCTGCTCGCGTTCGAGATGCGCACGCTCGGCCGTGTAGAAGGCCTTGAGGAAGTCGAGCGCTTCGGCCGGCGGGACCGGCTCCGCCCAGCCGATCTTGCGGCGGATCTTGTCGCAGACTTGGCTCTGCATGCTGTGCGTGTCGGGTGAGGGCGGCCGGCGCAGCAATTCTTCCAGTACCTGCAATTCGAAGGCGCCATAGGCGTCGAGCTGCTTACGGCTGAAGACGAAGCGGCTCTGCGCCTCCGCCAGCTCGGCCAGGAGCGCCCGGCGCGGCACCGAGATCACCATGGTCCCGGCGATGAGATCGCCGGCTCGCAGGTGGTCGCGGTTGAAGAAGGGCAGGGCCGAGAGCGCGACCGCCCAGCCGAAATAGCTTGCCGCCGTCCAGAATTCTGCCCCCGCTCCGATCTTCGGCACGGCGAAGAACAGCCCGAGCGGCAGGAAGATCTCGACCTCGCGCGTCAGGTTGCGGGCGACGATCGCGCCGGGCAGCAGCGGTCCGCCGCTCCTGTCGATCACCTTGAGGTTGACGATGCGCTTGCCCGGCGTGGCGCCCTGGCTCTGCAGCTCGAAGTGGATGAAGTAGAGGTTCCGGAGCAGGAAGGACAGGAACAGCACGACTGTGACCGTCACCGAGCCGGTAGCGCCGTGCAGGAACGTCAGGCCGAGCACGAGGAAGAGCAGGACGGTCGCCAGCATCCAGAACAGGAAGTCGATCAGGAAGGCGACGAGCCGCTCGCCATGGTTGGCGATATCGACCTCCAACGCCACCCCCTCCGGCGTAATGATCTCGCGCCGGTTGCGGGTGATGCCGTCGAGCAGACGGTTGATGCGGTCAAGTCGCTGGGCCATGGCGTCCGCGTCTGCCGATCGAGAGGAAATAGGCGGTCCACAGCACGCCGGTCGCGATGCCGATCGCAAGCCGCCAGGGCGTCGAGGCGATGAGCTGGCGCAAGCCGCCCTCGATGATCCCGGCGACGAAGAGCATCAGCACGGCCCCGCCCGCGAGCCCGGCCGCCGCCTTGCCGGCCATGGCGAGGCTGTCGAGGCGGTTGTAGCGGCCCGGGAACAGGATTTTCTCGGCGATGACGAGCCCGCCGGCACCGCACAGGATCAGTGCGCCGATCTCGGTCACGCCATGGATCGAGACCCAGCCGATGAAATCGACGAGCAGGCCGCGATTGTAGTGCAGCGCCAGGAAGGCGCCCAGGATGAGGCCCTGATAGCCGAGCAGGAGAAGCGTCGGCACGCCGCCGAAGACGCCGAGCCCGAAGGTCATGATCCCGATCGTGGCGTTGTGCCGGAACAGGAAGTTGGCGAAGACCACGAAGGAATCGACGAAGCCGGGCCAGGGCGCGAAGATTTCGGTTCGGCGCAACTGCTCGGCCGTGCTCGCCGGCCCGCGCCCGCCGGCCAGCCCTTCGGGAACGAGCAGGCTGAACCAGGCTTCGTCGGGCAACACCATCAGGTAGCCGATGCCGATCCCGGCGGTGATGGCGAGCGCCGCCAGCAGGATATGCCAGCCCGCCCCGCGAACGGCGGCCGGGAAGCCACGCTTCAGGAAGCCACCGAGGGCTTCGAGAATGCCGATGCGCGGGCCGTAGACGACGAAGAAGGCGCGCAGCACCAGCCCTTCGAGATAGAGGATCAGATTGCGGTCGAGCGCGATCGAGCGGGCGACGGAGAGCGAGGAGGCGGCGGTCCGGTAGAGCAGGGGCAGTTCCTGCAATTCGCCGGCGGAGAGGCGCGACAGGCCCTTCTTCTCGACGCGCGAGACGAGTTCGTCGAGCATCCGCCAGGCCGTCTCGCGGTTGCGGCGGAACTCGGCGCTGCGCAGCGTGACGGTTGCGACCGGAGCGGCTGGCGCGGCCATCGGGGAGCCGTTCGGTTCTATAGCAGCCCCCTCTGCTTGATGGTGAGGTAGCGGTTGACCAGGCCGACGGCGAGGCCGCGCGGTGGGATTTCCAGGCAATGCACGCCCATCCGCGCCAGCCGCTCCAGCACGACGGCGCGCTCGCGCTGCAGGTCGCGCGCGACGACCGCCTCGGCGACCGGCCGGAAGCTTGCGGGCTCGGCCTCGACGATATCGGCCAGCAGCGGGTCGCGCAGGGTGACGAAGATCACGGCATGGCGATTGGCCATGCGCTGCAGGCTTTCCAGCAGCAGACCCGCCGTCGTGGTGTCGATGAATTCGGTGAACAGCACGACCAGCGCCCGGCGTTTCAGGCGGGCATTGAGCTCGGCGAGCCCCAGCGTAAAATTCGTTTCCTCGGCCCGGTAGCCGAGCTGGCCCGACGCGTTCTGAAGCCGGGCAAAGGCGCTCCGGCCGGGCGAGGGCTGGAGATATTGCCGGATGCGGGAATCGAAGCCGAACGAGCCGACATGGTCGCCGCTGCGCAGCGCCACCCAGCCCAGCAGCAGGCCGGCATGGATCGCATGGTCGAGCCGCGGCAGGCCGTCGATCGGCTCGGCCATCAGGTAGCCGGTATCGAAGGCAAGCACGATCTGGTGGTTGCGCTCGATCCGGAATTCCTTCGACAGGAGCTTGAGATGCTTGGCCGAGTGCTTCCAGTCGATGAAGCGGTTGTCGAGCCCCTGGACATGGTCGCGCAGCGCTTCGAACTCGGTGCCCTCGCCCCTCTGGCGCTGGACCTTGATGCCGTCCACCGCATCGCGGCTGAAGAACTGCACGGCGGCCGAGGCGATGCCCCGGATATCGGGCACGACGTCGATCGCAAGCGCCAGAGGCCGGCGCTGGCTCCGGCCGGCGAGGCCGAGCGGCCCGCGCCACCGCAGCCAGAGCGCCTCGATCGTGATCCGCCCGCGCCGCAATGGCCGGATTGGCAACTTGACCGCGCCCACAGCACCCGGCGGGACATCGAACCGGGCAGGTTCCGGCTGCGCGGCGTCGCCGCTCTGCTCCGGCAGGACCTGGATCGATACGGCCCGTGATGCGCCTTCGATGGCCGCGCTCACGGTCAGGTGTCCTTCGCTGCCGACATATGATCGCGGCGGCGCATCGACCGTCAGCGAAAGCCGCGACGGCCGGGCGCAGAGCAGGGCGTCGAGTCCGATCAGGGCCAGCACGAACAGGCCGAGATCGAGCGCGATCGGCCAGAGCGTCTGGTCATGGATCATGAGGCCGATGGCGACCGGCACGGTCGCCCCGAAGAGCAGGACGGCGCGCGGTGTCGGCCTGATCATCGCGGCACGGCGACCTGGTCGATCAGCTCGAGGATCACGTTGTCGGCGACCAACCCGTCGATCTCGGCATTGGGCGCAAGCACGATCCGGTGCCGCAGCAGGGGCAGGGCGATGCCCTTGACGTCGTCGGGGATGACGAAGTCGCGCCCTTGCGTCGCGGCCCGCGCCCGACTGGCCGAGGCCAGCATCGTCGCGGCACGCGGCGAGGCGCCGGTCTCGATCGCCGGATGGCTGCGGGTCGCGCGGATCAGGTCGACGATATAGCCGACCAGCGGCTCGCCGAGAGCGATTCCCCCGACCAGTGCGCGCGCCGCCAGCAGATGTTGCTCCGAGACGACGGAGGCCAGGCCGAACTCCGCGAGCTTCGGCATGGCGGCGCGGTGCCCGTGGCGCGCGACGATGGCGAATTCCTCCTCGCGGCTGGGGTAGGTGAGGTTGATCTTGAACAGGAAGCGGTCGAGCTGCGCCTCGGGCAGCGGATAGGTGCCCTGCTGCTCGATCGGGTTCTGCGTCGCGACCACCATGAAGGCCTCTCCCAGCGGATGGGTCGTGCCGTCGATGGTGACGTTGCGCTCGTTCATCGCCTGCAGCAGCGCGGCCTGCGTCTTGGGCGGCGTGCGGTTGATCTCGTCGGCGAGCAGGATGTCGGTGAAGATCGGCCCGCGCGTCAGGTTGAAGCTGCTGGTGCGGAAATCGAAGAGATTGGTGCCGAGCAGGTCGCCCGGCATCATGTCCGGCGTGAACTGGATGCGCCCGAACCGCAGCGAGAGCCCGGTGGCGAAGCTTTGCGCCAGCAGCGTCTTGGCCGTGCCTGGAACCCCTTCGAGCAGGACATGCCCGCCGCAGAGCAGGCTGACGAGCATGAGTTCGACGACCTCGTCCTGGCCGACGACGGCTTTACGGATTTCGCCGCGAAGCCCTTCAGTGATCGTCGAGACGTCGCGGAGTTCCATGCGGCAGATCCTTGCGCCAGTGATGGAGGGCCTGCGCCGCGGCGAGCAGCGAGGCGAGATTGCGGGAGCCGGCGGCGGGGCTGTCGCCCAACACTGCGAGCGGTTTCGGATCGATGCCGCGCGCCTCTGAAGCGCGCGCGAGCCATGCGGTCAGGTCGGCGCCCTCGAGCCCGGCCGGGGCGCGCAAGACCCGCGCGGCATCCTGAAGCGTCATCGCGATATAGCGTTGCAGGAACGCGGCATGGTGCCCGGCATAGTCGACCAGCGCTGCCGCGTTGCCGATCAGCGCATGCCGGCCGGCATCGAGCCGTCGTGGCGCCGGCAGCGGCGCGCCGAAGCGCCCCATCGCCGCCCAGAGCAGCAGCGCGGCCGCGGCCAGGATCTGGACGAGAACGAGATTGAACGGGAATTCATAGAGGAATTTCAGTAGGTTAGGCGGAGATCTTTTGAAGCCGTGTATGGTCTCGTCGAACACCAACGGCCCGCTTTTGCCGTCGAGCAGGGCAGCGATCAGGTCGCGCGCGAAGGCGGCGTTCCCGCCCTTGCCGATGCCGTGGTTCGCGATCGGGTCGGGATCGGACAGCACGAGGGTGCGACGGTTGCCCTGCCGCAATTCGCCGAGCAGGATGCCGTCCGGCGTCGAGATCAGCGGCGTGAGGTTGGAGCCCTTGATCAGCTGGAGCTCGCCCTGGACGGTCGGGTCTGCCGCCGCGATCGTCTTGCGATAGGTGGCCGGCGGCTTGGTCCGGATGATGTCGCCGCCGCTCACCGCCGCGCCGAGCGCTGACTGGACCCGCAAGGCCGGAGCGAGCTCTGCCTCCCCGATCCAATCCTTGCGCCGCTCCCCCGGTTTCACGGTCCATTTCGGCAGGACGAGCAGGATGCGGCTGGCGGTCGAGAGCTTGTTGCGGTTCTCGTCGCTCGTCAGGCTTCCCGCCGGCTCGGCCAGGATGAGCACGCCTTTCTCGCCGGCCGCCTCCAGCGGCCGGTCCTCGGCACGCAGCGTCCGGTAACCGAGGCCACCGAGCAGGTCGTGGAAAGCGAGATGGCCGACGGCGGAGTTGGAATAGCTGTTGGCGCCGGAAGCGAGGCCGGTCGTCTCGCGCCCGCCCATGCCTGTCAGCAGCAGGGAGGCGGCGAAGAGCGTGCAGAGCGCCGCGGCAAGCGCTGCAAGGACGCGCGGCTGGAAGGTCGCAGCGCCCATCAGGCCGTGCCTGCCGCCAGCGAGCGCCTGAGTGTCTCGAATTCCTGCCGGCAGCCGAGATAGTCTTCCCGCCCCGCCGGCCGCCCGCCGAAATAGGTCTGCTCGACTGACTGGACGAGCGCGCCGAGCGCGCCGGCCCCGGCCTGCGGAAGAGAGACCTTGCGCAGGATCTCGCGGCTGGTCAGCGAAACCGCGAAGCTTGTGCCGAGCCGCAACCGGATCTCGGCGAGGCTCTTGAGCAGCAGCACATGCATGGCCTCGCCATAGTGCCCCCGGCCCGCGAGATCGTCCGCTTCGAGCTGGGCTTCCTCCATCCGGGCGGAAGGGTTGGAAAAGCCGGACGGTAGCTCACTGGCCTTGATCCGGCGCGAGCGGCTGAAGGCCGGCAGGCTGTCGCGCAGCGACCAGATCGTCACGGCCACGCCAAGAATGACGGCGCCCCAGAGCAGGAGGCGCGCCGTATCGGCCGAGATGTCGAATTTGAGCCAGTCGAGCCAGCTCGCCGCGCGTGGCTGTGGCACCGGCATCTCCGTTTGGATGTCGCGGCGGCGGATGGCCTGCCTGACGATCTCGCCTGCATCGCCGGCGGCCTGCGCCGCGCTGCTCAGCGTGACGGCGCAGAATGCAACGAGCAGGACGGGCAATCGCTTCACAGGCATCGAATCCGCATGCGGCCGAAGGCCACTATGGCGAAGAAATCGGCCGCGCCATAGCCAGAGAATGCGCAGGCGACGCTCCGGCAAGCACTGCGGCAGCGTTGACAGAAATAATTAGGAGTCCTAATTGTTTTTCCATGAGCGAACCGACGAACGATATCGTGACGCGGCTGCGCGAGGGCTTCGAGCGGATCGCCCTCGTCCTGCGCGCCGATCTCTGGGCAGCAGCCGGCGAGGCGGGGCTCAATCCGACGCAGGCGCAGGTGCTCGGTTTCCTCGCCGCCCGCCCGCCGGGCGTCCGCCCGAAGGATATCGCCGCCCATCTCGGCGTCTCCGCTGCCAGCGTGACGGACACGCTCAATGCGCTCGACCGCAAGGGCCTGGTCCTGCGTCAGGCCGACCCGGCGGATGCCCGCTCCGTCGCACTGCGTCCGACCGCCGAAGGGTTGCGGATAAACCAGGCGATCGCAACCGCTGCCTCGCAGGTCGCGGCGGCGCTCGCGCAGCTCTCGCCCGCCGAGCAGGCGAACCTGCTGCTGGCGCAGGTGAAGCTGGTCCGCAGCCTCCAGCTTGCGGACGCCATTCCCGTCCAGCGCCTTTGCGTGACCTGCCGCCATTTCCGGCCGAACGCCCACCCTGGTTCGGCCCATCCGCATCATTGCGCCTTCGTGAACGCGGCCATCGGGACGGAGGATCTCCGGCTCGACTGCGGCGAGCATGAACCGGCCGACCCCGCGACCCAGTCTGCCAACTGGGCCGCCTTCGAACAGGGCCGGCCACCCCTCCAGGCACCACCCGCCAGCTGAGAAGGAAGCACACGCATGAACCGATTGGGAACCGCAGGCCTCGGCCTCGCGGCACTGGCCTTGCTCGGCCTGTCGCCGGCCGTCATGGCTCATGAGATCAAGGTGAAGAGCGACGACAAGGTGCTGGCGAGTTTCGACATCGTCGAGACCCGCATCACCACGGAAGCCGGCAAGGCCGTCTTCCGCACCCGTGTCCGTACCGATGCGGGCAAGGTGAAGCCGGCCGCGACCGGCAAGTTCCCGGGCTCGGAGGTCTATGCCTATGTCTGGCCGACCTCGCTCAACTCGGGCGATATCGGCTTCGACACCGGGCAGGGCATCGTCGCCCTGGCCGTGACTTTCCATCCCGATTTCGACGACGGCGCGCGCGGCGCCAAGAACCGCGACGTCTGGCATCCGCACTGGGTCGTGCTCAACGAGGACAAGGCCTGTCCCGGCGGGCTGAAGGTCAAGGACATCCCTGAGGGCGCCAAGCCGAAGCTGCCCGAGACCTGGCCCGGCGTGCCGCTACTGATCGACAGCCCGGCCTATCCGACAGAGCTCAAGGGCGATGCCGTCGAGGTTCAGGTCCCGCTCGCCAGCATCGGGGCGCTCGCCACCGCGTCCTTCGACGGCGTCACGGCGGGCTTGAGGGTCGACGGCAATCTCCACGCGCCGCTGCTCTGCGTCAGCAATGTCTTCAAGGTCGCATCGGGCAACCTGTCGCTGCCCGGCAAGGTTGTGCCGGCGCGCTAGCCCCGACGTGAAAGGCGGCCCGGCGACTGCCATCGCCGGACCGCCCCGTTTTCCCCCCCAGGCAATGGAGAAGGAAGCCGGATCATCGCACATCTCCGGCGCGCCCGGCCAGTCCCGGCTCCACGCCGTGCCATTCCGTCGCCGCCGGCCCATCGAGATCGAGCCCGAGAAGGCCGAGTGCGCGCAGGGCGATCTGGTCGACGATCGCGGCGATGTCGGCCGGCTTCAGATAGAAGGCCGGGACGGGCGGGGCGATGATCGCGCCATATTCGGTGACCTGCGCCATCGCCCGCAGATGGCCCAGATGCAGCGGGCTTTCCCGCGCCACCAGCACGAGCCGGCGCCGCTCCTTGAGCTGGACGTCGGCGGCGCGCGTCAGGAGGTCGCCGAGCTGGCCAGGCCC
>Ga0209368_1000362_pt1 | contig 46205 bp, 50 predicted proteins | sample EBPBio242008_DNA_FD_185862 | JGI IMG/M metagenome (GOLD analysis project Ga0209368, IMG submission 185862) | Wastewater treatment Type I Accumulibacter community from EBPR Bioreactor in Madison, WI, USA - Reactor 1_4/24/2008_ DNA (SPAdes)... | ecosystem: Engineered > Bioreactor > EBPR >...
GCCCCTCCAGATGGGGCGCCAGCAACGACCAGCTGCGGCTGTTGTCGGTATAGCCATGCAGCAGGATCACCGGTTGCCCGTCGGCCGGACCCGCCTCGACATAGGTCAGCATCTGGCCTTCTGCCGTCGTCACCGATTTCCGCGCCGCGACCCAACCCTCCTGGTCGGGCAGGGCGGTATCTGCCGCCGCAGGCAGCACGCCCAAGGCCAGCACCGAGCACATCAGCAGGGTCCGCAGCCCCGCAAGCGCGGGCCGGGGCAGGCGGGTCTGGAACATTCGGTCGGACATGGTTTCCTCCTGGGCAATTCCCCGATTGGGCCAGTCGGCCTGCCTCCTGTCAATCCGCACTGACGCCGGCCCTTCCGCCCCCGCCGCGCCACGGCTACCCTCGCAGCGAGCCGCAGGAGAGCCACCATGACCCGCCCCTTGCCAACGTCCCGTGCCTGACATGGGCACCGGCGCACCTCCCGCCCGCTGGTCGCCCCTCATCGCCGAGATGATGGTGTCGGACTATCCCCGCGCCCGGGAGTTCTGGACCTCGGTCCTTGGTTTCCGCATCGCCTTCGAACGCCCGGCGCAGAAATTCGCCTTTCTGGAACATCCCGACGGCGCGCAGGTCATGGTCTATGAGCGCGATGGTTACTGGGAGACCGGGCCGATGGAGCCGCCCTATGGCCGCGGCACCGTGGTGCAGGTTTTCGTGTCCGATGTGAGGTCGGTGGCCGCCCGCGTCCAGGCGGCCGGCCTGCCCTTCTATGTGCCCCTGCGCGAGAAATGGCGCGACTGGGGCGACCGCATGGGCGGACAGCGCGAGTTTCTCGTGCAGGACCCGGACGGCTATCTTGTCATGGTCGCCGAACGCATCGGCGAACGCCCGCTGGATCAGGACCGGAACATTTCGACCTGAACCTCGCCGGTGCGACCGAAGTAAAGAACCCGCCGTCCGCAGAACGACACCAGATACCCCGCACAGCCCGCGGCCTTCACCCGCTCGCAGAACCCGGCATAGCTGCAATCCGGTCCCCCGGCCCGCACCGCCCGCACCGCGGCGGCAATCTCGGCGGCATCGAACCGCTCTGCCACGGACCCGCCATGGGCTGTCATCCCCAGATCGGCGCTGTCTCCATCGGGCAGATAGTGACTCGTGGTGTTGCGGCGATAATCCACCAGATAGCCGTCAAACCCGGTGCCGATCAGCCGGCCGACGATCTGCGGAAAGGCCATGCTGCCATCATGTGCGGCGGTCAGGCAGGCTTGGGCAATGGCGATGCGTTCTGCGTCCATGGCGCAGGTCCTTTCTTGGGTCAGGGTGTGTGTCAGGTCAGTTCGGGGTCAGTCCAACGGCGTCCCGGTCAGCCCGTGACGCTCGGCCAGCTTGCTGATGGCACCCTTGGTCATGCCCATCCGGCGCGCCAGGGCCGAAGGCTGGCCCTCGCCGGCCAGCACCAGCCGCAGCAGCACCCATTCTGCCACCGTCACCCCCTCGGCCTGCAGGCGGCGTGCAAAGCTGTTCGATACGGCATTCGACACCAGCCGCAGCCAGCAGCCCAGGTGGTCGGTCAGGTCAGAGGTCATGCGACTCGGGTCCAGTTGGTTTCCCTGGAAACTGGTCAAGATGGTTTCCGCGGCAGCCAATTTTGTCCCCGCAGTTGACGTGATCTCGGGCAATCCTTAAGTCCAAGTTAATTCGCGCCCGCAAGTCATTGAAATCATTATATCTGCGAAGCGTCCGAGCTCGGACGCCCCCCCGGCCTTGACCGGAGGCCCGGCCCCGGCTAATCCCCCGGCGCCTTGAAAGGGTCGCCCATGTCCTCCGATCCCGCCCTCACCCACCGCAACTTCTATGGCCGCACCCATGGCAAGACCCTCCGGGCGGCACAGAAGGCCTATCTGGCCGAGGACCTCGACCGCCTCAGCCTCAAGGGCGTGACCCTGGACGAGAACCCCGAGCGCCGGCCGCTGGACCTCAGCCCCTGGGGCGACGCCCCCCTCTGGCTCGAGATCGGCTTCGGCGGGGGCGAACACCTCGTCCACATGGGCGCCCTCTACCCCCAGGTCCAGATTATCGGCGCCGAGCCCTTCGTGAACGGCATCGCCATGCTCCTTGGCAAGATCCGGGCGGCGGGCCTTTCCAACCTCGCCCTCCACCCGGGCGACGTCCGCGACCTCTTCGACGTCCTGCCCGACGCCTGCCTGTCGAAGGCCTTCCTCAACTACCCCGATCCCTGGCCCAAGGCCCGCCACCACCGCCGCCGCTTCGTCACCCCCGAACACCTCCTCCCCCTCGCACGCGTGATGAAGCCGGGCGCCGAGTTCCGCGTGGCCACCGACATCCCTGACTACGTCCGCCAGACGCTGGAGGAAGTCCCGCCCGCCGGCTTCGACCTGATCGACCAGGGCAGCACCCCCTGGTCCGACTGGCTCTCCACCCGCTACGAACAGAAAGCCCTGCGCGAGGGCCGCCCGCCTCACTACCTCACCTTCCGGCGGCGCTGACCCCGCTGCCCGTGGACGACCCGAAACGGGTGCGCTATCAGGCACCGACCTTTCTGCAGGAGTGCCCCATGTCCGGCCACGGCCAAGCCCGCCCGATGACCTCGCGCAAGTCCGGCGCCCTCAAGGGGCTGGCCCTGATCCCCGGCGACAAGTCGATCAGCCACCGCGCCCTGATATTCGGGGCGATGGCCGTGGGCGAGACGAAGATCACCGGACTCCTGGAAGGCCAGGACGTGCTGGACACCGCCAAGGCGATGCAAGCCTTCGGCGCCGAAGTGACGCGCCACACCGAAGGCGCCTGGTCCGTGCACGGCGTCGGCGTCGGCGGCTTCCGCGAGCCCGATAACGTGATCGACTGCGGGAACTCCGGCACCGGTGTGCGGCTCATCATGGGCACCATGGCGACCTCGCCGATCACCGCCACTTTCACCGGCGACGCCTCTTTGCGCAAACGCCCGATGGGCCGCGTCACCGACCCGCTCTCCCTGTTCGGCACCCGCGCCTGGGGCCGCAAGGGCGGCCGCCTTCCCATGACCGTGGTGGGGGCCGCCGATCCCGTACCCGTCCGCTATGCACTGCCCGTGGCCTCGGCCCAGGTGAAGTCGGCGGTCCTGCTGGCGGGCCTGAATGCGCCTGGCGAGACCGTGGTGATCGAGCGTGAGCCGACCCGCGACCACTCCGAACGCATGCTGGTGGGCTTCGGCGCTCAGCTTCATGTCGAGAAGGGCGCCGAGGGGCACGTCATCACCCTGACCGGCCGGCCCGAGCTGAAGCCCCAGACCGTGGCGGTTCCGCGTGATCCTTCCTCTGCGGCCTTCCCGGTGGCCGCGGCGCTGATTGTGCCAGGATCGGACATTTCGGTGCCCGGCGTCAGTCAGAACCTTACGCGGAATGGACTTTATCGGACATTGGTCGATATGGGCGCCGAGATCGAGTTCCTGAACCCGCGCGAGGAAGGCGGCGAGCCCGTGGCCGACCTGCGCGTGCGCTTCTCGGACCGTCTGAAGGGCATCGAGGTGCCGCCCGACCGCGCGCCTTCCATGATCGACGAGTACCCGATCCTCTCGATCATCGCCGCCTTTGCCGAAGGCACCACTGTGATGCGCGGGGTCAAGGAACTGCGCGTCAAGGAAAGCGACCGCATCGACGCGATGGCCCGCGGCCTGGAAGCCTGCGGGGTGCGTGTCGAGGAAGACGAGGATACGCTCATTGTCCACGGCCTGGGGGTGGGCGGTGTGCCCGGCGGCGCGACCTGCGCTGTCCACCTGGACCATCGCATCGCCATGAGTTTCCTGGTCTGCGGCATGGCCGCCAAGATGCCAGTCACGGTGGACGATGCCACTCCTATCGCCACCTCCTTCCCGCTGTTCGAAGGACTGATGCGCGATCTGGGTGCAGACCTGGGCTGAACCCGATTATTGACCCGCGATTCGCGTCAGCGCCGAAGCTCGGCGCTGCGTAACGCCGTGTTTCAATCCTAGATTTATGGGTTCGATCGAATTCGCGCGAGAGTAGATCTTCGTTCTGTGATCTGTGAATTTAATAGTGCGCCGAAGCCCGTACTGGACAAACGTATGTGACGTGATTTGCAACCCTGAGATTAACAAAGATTAAGTGATTAAATCAGTGGGTGAAATTGGTGACAATTGGCGCCCGGGCGCATGACAAATTCTGTCTGGCTCTCGAAAAAATATAAACTTTCGCTTTCTTGCCTGAGTTTCTGCTGCAAGGATGCCGACCATGGAGCTGGGCTGGGGGCAGCAACCACTCCGCAATAGTGCATTCATCACCGCTTCGGCGGACCTATCGCTATTGCCTGGCCCCAGCGATGATTGAAGATTGCATGGAGGTTCTCTTGGCGCCGCTTCCCACCGAATTCACCGTTGACCGTAGCATCCCTGAGTCGGCCACAAACTTCTGGACAATTCAGGCCGCCGTGACTGCGGCATCTGCGGGTACCACGATTACCGTCGCGGACGGTGTCTATAACGAAAACATCACAATCTCGACCAGCGGCATCACGCTGCGGGCCCAAAGTGACCGCGGGGTCACCATCAATGGGTCTGCAACCCCCGCTCCGCCGGCTTCCGATCTTGGTACTGTTGTCCTTACCAATGGTGTGAATGACGTCACCATAGGTGGCACCGGTCATGGCTTCATCATCAATGGCTATGATGGACTCAATCCAGGGATCGAAACCGCGGCGGTATATCTTCAGGGCGACCATTCGAACATCACCATTCAGGACAACGAAATCGTCGCCAATGGCGATGCGGGCCTGCAGGGGGAATGGAGCGCGGTCCTGACCGGACTGCTGATCGACGGCAACACGTTTTCGGGCCAGACCTTCGTTGGCACCGTTCCCGGTGGCGAGGGCTTCGGAAACCAGTTCTCGGACGCCAATGTACCGCGTCAACTTGTCGTCCTGGGCGGGAATGGCCAGAACGCTTCGAACATAACCTTCACCAACAACATTGTCAGTGGCACTGCGGGCGGCATCAACTCGAACGGCAATCAGCAAGGCAACACGCTTGTCACCATTGATGCCGAAAACTCGCTGATCTCGGGAAACTCGTTCACCGGCTATACCAACCGGTTCGGCGGCCAGCTTCGCGTCCGTGAGGGCGGTGACACCGTTGTCGGCAATGACTTCTCCAGCGAGGCGGGCGGCAACGTCGGCCTGATCACCGACTTCAGCGTCGGCGAGGTGCCCGGCCCGATGGGCAACGCCTATGACTATGGCGCAGGCGACGACCTGATCCTTGCCGTTGCCGGCAATGACACGATCGACGGCGGCCTTGGCACGGACACGCTGCTGATGACGAATGCCGGAACGGCCGGCAGCTTCGTGGATCTGATGACCGGCACCGCGTTCTCCACCGCGACCGGCATTGACAGCCTGTCGAACATCGAGAACGTGGCGGGCTCCGCAGGGGCCGACGGCCTGTTCGGCAACATCGGTGACAACACCTTCTACGCAACGGCGGGTGCCGACGTGGTCGACGGCCGCGCCGGCGCGGACACGTTCGATGCTTCGACGTCGACGGGTGCCATCAGTGCAAATCTGACCAGCGGCTCGGTCACGGGGGCGGTCACTGCGTCCCTGACCTCGATCGAGAACATCCGGACGGGCAGCGGTGACGATACGGTGACCGGCTCTTCGGCGGACAACCACATCGAGACCGGCGGTGGAAACGACCGCATTGTCGGCAGCGGCGGCAACGACACGATCGACGCGGGCAGCGGCACCGACGTGGTGGCCCTCTCGGGCAATCGCGGCGACTGGACCATCACCTGGAACGGCACGACCGCCACGGCCACCAACGGCACCGACAGCGTGACCATCACCGGCGCGGGGCGCATCAGCTTTGCCGACATGGACGTGATCCTTGTTTCGTCCTCGGGCGAGTTCACCACGATCCAGGCGGGCGTGGACGCGGCAGGCGGCGGGGACGAGGTGCTGGTCGCCGATGGCACCTATGCCGGGGACGTGACGGTCACGAACAAGGCCATCACCATCGCGGCGGCCGGATCGGGCGTGAATGTCCTGGGGCAAATCTCGGTCAGCGACGCGATGGATGCGGGCGATGAGATGCGCTTCATCGGCCTGAACATCGATGCGACGGGCCGGTTCTACGGGATCCTTGTGCAATCTTCGGCCGTTGACATCCCGGGCGTGAACGCCGGCGCGATCCAGATCATCGGCGGCTCGATCAGCAATGCCGGCTCGCAGGGGCTGTTCTACTCGCACCCGTCGAACGGTTCCAACCCGACGAATCCGAACACCATCGGCACCTTCGTCATCGATGGCGTGGTCTTCACGAACAACGGCTACCATTATACCGGCCAGCGCGGCCAGGGCCACGTGAACCTGTTCGGCTTTAACGGCAATCTCACGGTAACGGATTCCACCTTCACCGGCCCCGCGACGGACCAGGGTGATCCGGTGTTCCGCGGCGGTACAGTCAGCACCTCGGGTGCCACCGTGAACCCGGACAAGGCGATCTCGGTCAGCGGCATCCGGACCGGCACGCCGGGCGTCGGGGGTTATGTCGATGCCGGCACCCTGATCATCGACAACGTCGATATCACCGGCCACTACGGCTCGGACGTCGTGTCCTTCTACAACATCCAGTCCTTCACCTCGAACAGCATCACCGGGCTCGATATCGACGCCTCGGCCCGCTGGACGCTGGTGAACTTCGATGGTGTGAGCGGCATCGTTGACCTCGCCACCGGTGTGGATGGCACCAACAGCTTCAACGGCCAGATCTCGCAACTGCAGGGTCTGTCGACGAATGATACGTTCACCGGCACGGACGGCAGCGATTTCCTCAACGGCCGCGGCGGCGCGGACGATCTGTCGGGCGGGGACGGCAATGACCTGTTCGGCTACTCTTCGGCCGCCGAGTTCGCCGCGGGCGAGCAGGTCGATGGGGGGGCGGGAACCGATACCCTGCTGTTCGGTTCGGCAACGGCCCAAACGTTGGTCCTGTCGGCCGATGTCACCAACATCGAGAACGTGACCCTTGCCACCGGCAGCACCGGCCTTGGTGTCGATGCCTCGGCGGTCGGCAATGCGCTGAACATTACCGGCAACGCCGGGGCCAACACCATCACCGCGACAGACTTCGCCGATACGGTCAGTGCCGGCAACGGCAACGACACGGTGACGGGCGGCGAGGGCAACGACAGCATCGACGGCGGCACAGGCACTGACACGGTGGTCGTGGCCGGCACGGCCACCTTCTCGGCCTCGGGCGGGATCTGGACGGTGACCACCTCCGGCGATGGCGCAGATAGCCTGCAGAATGTCGAGATCGTGGACGATGGCGGGTCGGGCAAGATCATCCTGGTTGGCCAGGGAGGTGTTGCGACCATCCAGGAAGCGCTGCTTCTGGCGGGGGATGGCGATACCATCCTGATCGGCGAAGGCACCTACTCGGGCAACTTCACGATTACGCAGAACAACCTGACCATCAAGGGCATCGGCGATCCGGCGAACATCGTGATCGCGGGGTCGTTCGAGACTGACAACGGCATCACGGGCTCGGTCAAAGAGTTCTTCCAGACCGCGACCTCTTACAACAACAGCTCGGGCGCGGGCATCACAATCGCGGCCAGCGGCGTGTCGTTGCAGAACCTGACGATCGACTCCTTCTACGTGGGTGTCGAGCTGGGCAATGGCATCTCCAATGTGACCCTGACGGATGTGGACATCACCGACACCGAGGTCGGCATCCGCAAAGGAACGGCGGCGACGGTCACCAACATCACCATTACCGGCGGCACGATCTCTGACAGCTACCAGGGAATATCGTTCTTCAAGGCCGTGGGCGCGGCGGGCCGCGTCAATGGCCTGGTGATCGACGGTACCACCTTCGATGGCCTGGGAGAGAAGGGCATCTACCTGGAAACGGGCGACAACGTCTCGATCCTCGACATCATCATGAATGATGTGGGGCAGTTCGGTCGCGGACCGGCCTTCGGCAGTGCCGCGCAGGTCGGCGAGTTCGGCGCGGGTATCGACATCAACCTGAAGTACGACAATGGCACGCCCTATTCGGGCATCATCATCGATGGCTTCACCTTCACCGATGTGGGCCTCTCGGCCGGGCCGGACGCCGTGCTTCAGGACTTTGGCGCCGCGATCGCGATCAAGGCCCGCAACGACGCAAGCAGCTACAACACCAATCCGGCCTACTACACCGGTGCGCTGATCGTTCAGAACGGCAGCATCATCGGGACCTCTACCGCGATTCGTGTCGGCGAACCCGGCAAGACGATCGCAGGCCCGGCGGTCACCGTAACCAATGTCACGGTAGACGGGGCGACGGTTGGCGAGCTCGACAATGTGACCACGTCGGTGGTCACCGTTGTCATGACCTCGGCCTCCGAGGTATGGCACACCGTTTCGACCACTACGGGCCAGGTGAACATCTCGGGAGGCAATGGTGCCGATACGATCTACGGCGGAATGAACGGCGACACGCTGATCGGCGGAAATGGCAACGACGTGCTGGAAGGCAAGGCGGGGGCCGACGTGCTGAACGGCAACAACGGCCGAGACACCGCCGCCTACACCCAGTCGGATGCTGCGGTCAGTATCGACCTTCAGAACGGCACAGCGTCCGGCGGGCATGCTCAGGGTGACGTGCTTGCCCTGATCGAGAACGTGATCGGTTCGGACCACGCCGACACGCTGAACGGCAGCGGCGCGGCCAACTCTTTGTTGGGCGGGGCAGGCAGCGACCTGATCAACGGGCGGGCCGGCAATGACGAACTGTGGGGCGGCGAAGGCGACGACACCATCAACGGGGGCGACGGTGTCGACATCCTGCGTGGGGGGGCCGGGGCCGACAGTCTGAACGGCGGTGCCAACGCGGACACGGCGGACTACACCGACTCGGATGCCGGGGTGACGGTGACTGCCGGGACAAGCACCGGCTCAGGTGGACATGCAGAGGGCGACTGGCTGGGTTCGATCGAGAACCTGCGCGGCTCGGAAGGTTTCGGCGACGTGCTGAACGGCAACGCCGCCAACAACCGGCTTGAGGGCCAGGGTGGCAACGACACGATCGTGGCCAACGGGGGCGATGACGTCATCACCGGCGGCGCCGGGCAGGACGACATCTCCACCGGCAACGGCTTCGATACCGTGGCCTATGCCAGCAGCACCCATGGCGGCGACACCGTGACCGATTTCAACGTGGCGGCGGATACCTTCCAGTTCGCGGCGGCGGGCTTCACCGGCCTGGTGGCCGGCTCGGACCTCGCCGTGACCGGGCAGTTCGTTTCGAACGCGACCGGCACTGCCAGCGGAGCGATCGCCCAGGTCGTCTATGACAACGACGATGGCCTGCTTTACTGGGATGCGGATGGCACCGGCTCTGGCACGGCCGTGCTGATCGCCTCGCTGACCAACCTGGCGAACCTGACGGCGGCGGACTTCCTGATCGTCTGAGGTTGGCCGAGACATGAAGGGGGCGCCGAGCCAGGCTCGGCGCCCTTTCCGTTTGCCCGGGTCTTGAGGCGGTTCCATCCCGACGGGCTCCGCGCTAGTCAGGGCGGTGGAGGTGCTCATGATCTTCACCGTGGCGATTGACGGGCCGGCGGCGGCTGGCAAGGGGACCATTTCGCGGGCTGTGGCCGCGCGGTTCGGGTTCCACCATCTGGATACGGGGCTGCTGTATCGGGCTGTCGGGGCGCTTGGGGGCGATCCGGTGGCGGCGGCGCGGGGGTTGACGGCGGTGGACCTGGAGCGGGACGACCTGCGCAGCCTGGCGGCGGGGCAGGCGGCGAGCCGGGTGGCGGCGATCCCAGAGGTGCGGGCGGCCCTGGTGGAGTTCCAGCGGCGCTTTGCCCGGCGGGAGGGCGGGGCGGTGCTGGATGGCCGGGACATCGGCACGGTGATCTGCCCGGAGGCCGAGGTGAAGCTTTATGTGACGGCCTCGCCCGAGGTGCGGGCCCATCGGCGCTGGCTGGAGGTGGGGGGCGAGGAGGCGCGGGTGCTGGCCGAGGTCCGCGAGCGGGACGCCCGGGACATGGGCCGGGCCGAGGCGCCGCTGCGGCCGGCCGAGGATGCCGTGGTGCTGGACACCTCGGTCCTGACGGCGGAGGAGGCGGTGGAGGAGGCTGCCCGGCTGGTGGCCGCACGGCTGGCCGGAGGCTGAGGGGGCGTCCGAGCTCGGACGCTGTGCTGGATCAAATGATTTCAATGGGTTGTGGGCTCGGATTAACTTGGACTTAAGAATTGTCCGAGGTCGGCTCCCTTTCGCCCTTCGCCACCGCGAGAGACCCGAGCCCCCCAGATGGAGGAGGCCCCGGCCCGGTTGGCAGTTTCGGTCAGGCAGGGGGCGCCCCGATTGACTTGCCCTCGTCCGCCCCATACCCCTGCGGCCTGTGCTGCGAGGGTTTCATGTCCGGTCCCGCCCGATTTCGTGACGGCCTTCTGGCCGCGCTGCCCATTGCCTTGGGCTATTTCCCGATTGCCTTTTCCTTTGGCGTGGCGGCCACGCGGGCGGGGTTGTCGGGGATCGAGGCGGTGGCGCTGTCGGTGCTGATCTATGCCGGCGCCTCGCAGTTCCTGGCCATCGCGCTGATCACCGGGGGGGCGCCGGTGCTGGTGTCGGCGGCGACGTTGGTGGCGATGAACCTGCGGCATCTGTTGTACGGCCCGGCCCTGATGCGGGCGGCGGGCGAGGGGGCAACGGCGCGGTGGGTGCCGGTCTGGGGCTTTGGCCTGACGGACGAGGTGTTCGGCGCGGCACTTGGGTTCCTGGCGCGGCGGCCGAAGGGGTGGTCGGAGCGGTTCATCGCGGGGCTGGGGCTGGTGGCCTATGCCGCCTGGGTTTCGGGCACGGCGGTGGGCGCCTGGGCTGGCGGCGGGGCGCTGGAGGATTGGCCGGTGCTGGATGCGGCGCTTGGCTTCATGCTGCCCGCGCTGTTCCTGGCGCTGTTGTTGTCCATCCTGTCGCGGGTGCAGGTTCCGGTGATCGCCGTGGCGGCGGTAGCCACGGTGGCGGTGACGCTGCTGTGGTCGGGCACGGCGGGGATCCTTGCGGGGATGCTGGCCGGGGCGGTGGCTGGCGTGGCAGGACTGGGGGAGCGGCGGGCATGATCTCGTGGTCGCTTCTGGTGCTGGCGCTGATCGTGGGCGGAGCGAACTGGGCCTTCCGGGTGTTGCCCATCCTTCTGAACCGGTCGCGCGGGCTGCCCGGCGGTGCGATGGGGCGGTTCCTGTCGGCCACGGGGCCGGCGGCGATTGGCACGCTGTTCGTGGCCTCTGTCCTGCCGATGGTGCAGGTGGGGCCCTGGGTGCCGCTGCTGGCCGGGGTGGCGGCGGTGTGCGGCGTGTTCTGGGCCAGCCGGTCCGTGGTTCTGGCCACGCTGGCCGGATCGGCGGCCTATGGGCTGGCCGTGGCAATCGGTCTTGGCTGAGGCGGTGTTCACGCTTGCACCCTGCGCGCATCGGCGCAACATGGCGGCAGGAGGACAGCGCCATGATCGAGATCAGCCCTGAAAAGGTCGTCCATGTCATCTTTGAATCGCGCGAGGGCCGGATGGGAGAGGCCGAGCTTGTGGCCTTCATCGATGCGCTGAACGAGGACGAGAAGGCGCATCTGACGGCGATTGCCTGGGTGGGCCGCGGGGCCTTTGAGGCCGAGGAATACGGGGAAGCGCTGGAGACAGCCTATAATCAGGCCAATGTGCCGACGGCCGAGTACCTGATGGGGATGCCGCATCTGGCAGAGAACCTGGAGGCCGGGCTGGAGGCGATGGGCGTGGATGTGACGGGCGCGGAAGAGGATTTCCTATAGCCTCTGGCGCGGCGGCCCTTGCGCCCCGGGCTTGGGGCTCCATGTATTCCGTGACTGGAATGTGAGGCGGCCATGAGCGAGAGCGTGAAACTGACCTGCCCGGTCTGCGGGCAGATGAACCGGGTGCCCGAGGCGCGGCTGGCGCAGGGTCCGAAATGCGGCAGCTGCGGCGAGGCGCTGGCGGATGGCCGCGTGGCCGAGCTGGATGCGGGCGCGCATGACAAGGCCACGCGCGGGGACGAGCTGCCGCTTCTGGTGGACTACTGGGCGCCCTGGTGCGGGCCCTGCCGGATGATGGCGCCGGAATTCGCCAAGGCGGCGCAGGCGCTGAAGGGCCGGGCGCGGCTGATGAAGCTGAACACCGAGGATTTTCCCGCGATCTCGCAACGGGCCGGCATCCGGGGGATTCCGGCGCTGATCCTGTACCGGCGCGGGCGCGAGGTGGCGCGGCTGGCCGGGGCGCGACCGGCGGCGGAGATCGTGGCCTTTGTCCAGGGGCACATAGGGGCCAAGGTCTGAACTCTGCCACGCGGGCTTTGCGCGCGGGCGGGCTTGGCCTAGGCTGGCCGGGCATGAGCTGCCGGAGGGCCTGACCTGAAACGTTTCGACTGGGATCGACTGTCCCTGGCGGGTCAGTTCGCGCTGGCGGGCGGCGTGGTGATGCTGCTGGCCACCGTCCTGGTGGGTTATTGGGTCTGGGAGCGCATCGAGGAGACGGTGGTGCGCAACACCGCCAATGCCACGGCGCTGTACATGGAAAGCTCTGTCGCGCCGCTGACGCAGGATCTGTCCACGCAGGAGCGGCTGTCGCAGGAGTCGCGCGCCGAGATCGCGCGGCTTCTGTCCGAGACGGCGCTTGGCCGGCGGGTGGTGTCGTTCAAGATCTGGCGGCCGGGGGGATTGCTGGTCGATGCCTCGAACGAAGAGATCGTGGGGCAGACCTTTCCGGTGACCGAGAACCTGCGGCTGGCCTGGCAGGGCGAGGTGCGGGCGGATTTCGAGGATACCGTGGATGTGGAGGACCGGGCGGAGGCGGCGCTTGGCGTGCCGCTGCTGGAGATCTATTCGCCGATTCACGAGACGGGAACGGGCCGGGTGATCGCCGTGGCCGAGTTCTACGAGATCGCCACGCAGCTGGAACAGGACCTGCGCCGGGCGCGGACGATGAGCTGGCTGGCGGTGGCGGCGGTGATGGCGGCGATCTTCGGGTCGCTGTTCGCGATCGTGCTGAAGGGCAGCCGCACCATCGACCGGCAGATCGTGGCCTTGCAGGACCTGTCGGCGCGCAATGTCTCGCTGCGGCTGCGGATCCAGAGCGCGGCGGGGCGGGCGACGCAGATGGGCGACCTGACGCTGCGGCGGATCGGGGCGGATCTGCATGACGGGCCGGCGCAGCTGATGGGCTTTGCGGCGCTGCGGCTGGACGCGCTGCGCAAGCGGCTGACCAATGACGAGGCGCGGGCCGAGCTGGATGCGGTGGAGAAGGCGGTGAAGGATGCCATCGTGGAGATCCGCACCATCGCGCGGGGGCTGTCGCTGCCCGACATCGGGCGGCGGAGCGTGGAAGAGATCGTGCGCGACCTGGCCGAGGCGCATGGCGGGCGCACCGGTCAGCCTGTGGCCGTGGCCGTGGACTGGGACGGGTCAGCCGAAATGTCCGAGCCGGTGAAGATCTGTCTTTACCGCGTGGTGCAGGAGGGGCTGACCAACGGCTGGCGGCATGGTGGCGGGCTTGGCCAGGAGGTGCGGCTGGTGCTGAAGGACTGGGTGGTCCGCGTGGCCGTGCTGGACCGCGGGCCGGGCTTTGCCGAACTGCCGCTGGCGCGGGGCGATGACGGCGACGACATGGGCCTTGCCGGGCTGGCCGACCGGGTGGAGAGTCTGGGCGGCCGGCTGGAGCTGGAGAACCGGACAGACGGGCCGGGGGCCGCGCTGGTGGTGACGCTTGATCTGGGAGGGCTGTGATGATCCGCGTGCTGGTGGCCGACGACCATCCGATCTACCGCGACGGGCTGGCGCGCACGCTGGCCGATGCCGGCGAGATCGAGGTGGTGGGCACGGCGGGCGACGGCGAAGAGGCGGTGCGACAGGTTCAGGCGTTGCGGCCGGACCTGGTGCTCTTGGACATCTCGATGCCCAAGGGCGGCGGCATGGGCGCGCTGGAGCGGATCATGGCCATGGAGGCACCGCCGCGCGTGGCGATGATTACCGCGTCCGAGGAAGAGAGCGACCTGATGCAGGCGCTGAAGGGCGGTGCCATCGGCTATGTGCTGAAGGGGATCGGCGCGGATGATCTGGTGGCGGTGGTGCGTGACCTGTCGGCGGGGCGCACCTATGTATCGCCGGGGCTGGCCGGGCGGGTGCTGACGGCGCTGCGCGCGCGTCCCGCCGCCGCGCCGGTCGATCCGCTGTCGGTCCTGTCGAAGCGCGAGGAGGACATCCTGGCGCTGGTGGCCCAGGGCAAGAGCAACAAGGAAGTCGGGCGTCTCCTGGACCTGCAGGAGAAGACGGTGAAGCACTACATGACCTCGATCCTGCAGAAACTGCACCTGCGCAACCGGGTCGAGGCCGCGCTTCTGATGCGCGAGCACCGCAAGGTCTGACGCGAAAGGTCCGACAGCGAGACGGACCTTTGGCCGAGCGGGCGGCCAAGATCGCCGGACCTGCGACAGTGGGGCCGGGACGCGGGCGGGGGTAACCTGAACTCACCTGAAACAAGAGGAGGTTACCATGAAGTCCATTGTCCTGACCGCACTGATCGCCACCTTCGGCCTGAGCGCCGCGCCGAGCTTTGCCGCGGTGTCCGACGGTCCCGCCTTTACCCTTGGCATCCAGGCCGACGATATGGTCGAAAAGCGCCGCAAGCCGCGCGTGAAGGGCGGCTCGGGCTGCGACGACGCCGGTGACGCGGCCGAACATCCGGCCTGCCGCTAAGGCTGCAAGGGGCGGGTTGCCAGTGGCGCCCGCCCGCTTTGCTGCCGCCGGGCAGGCGGCACCGCGGACCCGGGGCGGCTTGACAATCCCCGAACGATCCGCCAAATGACCGCCCACTGGTTGCGGGGCAGTAGCTCAGTTGGGAGAGCGTATCGTTCGCAATGATAAGGTCAGGGGTTCGATCCCCCTCTGCTCCACCAGTTGATCTTCAAACGAAACGGGCCGCTCGCGCGGCCCGTTTCGTTTTGGCGGGGTCGCCTCGCCTGCGGTCAGGTGCGAACGCCAGAGAAGCGGGTTTGCCAGTCGGCGCGTTCCTCGTCGGTGATCTTGCGGAACAGGTTTTCGGGCACGCGGAATTCCTGGCCGGGCGGCAGGGCGCGCAGCGCGTCGGGCACTGCATCGGGCCAGGACCAGTCGTCCGAGCCGAGGGCGGCCATCATCGCGGCCGAGGCGTCGGGGATGAAGGGACGCGAGAGCACCGCATAGACGCGGATCAGGTTCAGCGCGAGGCGCACCATGGCCTGCGCGGCCTCGGGGTCGGTCTTGACCACGCTCCATGGCGCGGCGGCCTGGAGGTATTCGTTGCCGGCCACCCAGATCGCCCGCAGTTCGGCCGCGGCCTTGCGGACCTCCATCGCCTCCATCAGCGATTCGTAGTCGCGGATGCGGGCGCCAAGCTCGGCGATGAGGGCGGTTTCCATCGGGCCGAAGCTGCCGCCCGCCGGGATGGTGGAGCCGAACTTCGATGTAGCGAACTTGGTCACGCGGCTGACGAGGTTGCCCAGCACATCGGCCAGGTCCTTGTTCACCGAAGCCTGGAAATTCTCCCAGGTGAATTCGCTGTCGCTGGATTCGGGGGCGTGGGACAGAAGCCACCAGCGCCAGTAGTCGGCCGGCAGGATGGAAAGCGCCTGGTCCATGAACACGCCACGGCCCTGGCTGGTGGAGAACTGGCCGCCATCATAGTTCAGGTAGTTGAAGCTTTTGATATAGTCGACGAGCTTCCACGGCTCGCGCGAGCCCATGATGGTCGCCGGGAAGGACAGCGTGTGGAAGGGCACGTTGTCCTTGCCCATGAATTGCACATATCGAACATCTTGGGCGCCTTTGTCAGTGCGCCACCAGCGTTCCCATGCAGAATCCGCATGTCCCTGCGCATCCGCCCATTCGGCGGTGCCGGCGATGTATTCGATGGGCGCATCGAACCAGACGTAGAAGACCTTGCCCTCCATGCCGGGCCAGGGCTGGTTGCCCTTCTTCACCGGTATGCCCCAGTGCAGGTCGCGGGTGATGCCGCGGTCCTGCAATCCGTCGCCGTCGTTCAGCCATTTCTTTGCGATGGAGGTGGTCAGGATAGGCCAGTCGGTCTTGCTGTCGATCCAGGCCTCGATCTCGCCGCGCAGCGCCTTTTGCCGCAGATACAGGTGCTTGGTCTGCCGCACTTCGAGGTTGGTCGAGCCCGAGATGGCCGAGCGCGGGTTGATGAGATCGGTCGGATCGAGCTGTTTCGTGCAGTTCTCGCACTGGTCGCCGCGGGCCTTGTCATAGCCGCAGTTCGGGCAGGTGCCCTCGATATAGCGGTCGGGCAGGAAGCGGCCGTCGTCGATGGAATAGACCTGGGCCTCGCTGACTTCCTGAATGAAGCCGTTATCCGCCAGCTTGCCCGCGAAATGCTGGGTGAGGACGTGGTTGCGCTGGCTGGACGAGCGGCCGAAATGGTCGAAGGACAGCCGGAAGCCGGCGGCGAGGTCCTTCTGGACCTCATGCATCTCGGCGCAATAGACCTCGACCGGCTTGCCGGCCTTGGCGGCGGCGAGTTCGGCCGGGGTGCCGTGTTCATCGGTCGCGCAGATGAACATGACCTCGTGCCCCCGCGCACGCATGTAGCGGGCGTAAAGGTCGGCGGGCAGCTGGCTTCCCACAAGATTGCCAAGGTGCTTGATGCCGTTGATGTAGGGAATGGCCGAGGTGATGAGGATCCGAGCCATGCGCGCGCCCTTCATGGTTTTCGGGCGCCGGTTTAGCGCCCGAATGCGCGAAGGGCCAGAGGCGACCTTGCGCCGGGGAGGGGACCTTGAGCGATTGTGGTCAGGCGCGGCCCCGGATCATGCGGCGCAGCGTGCCGTCGCCTTCCATCTCGCGCTTCACGGCGGCGGCCATGTGCAGGACGACCAGCGCAAGCAGGAGCTTGCCAAGGATGCCGTGGATGGCAAAGCCCACCTGGTCGATGGTTTCCGACACCGGTGCGATGGGCGGGACGACCCATCTTTCGGCGAACATCACGTCGATGCCGGTGGCGGAACTGGCGATCCAGCCCGAGAGCGGCATGGCGAGCATGAGGACATAAAGCGCCACGTGGCCGGCCTTCGCGGCGCGGGTTTCCCAGGCGCGCGGCGGTCCGATGGGGGCGGGGGGCGGGCTGATGCGGTGCCAGATGATGCGGACCAGCACCAGCGCCAGGGCGGTGAGGCCAAGCGTCTTGTGCAGGCCGTAGAGCCAGAGGGTGGACAGGCTGGGCTGCATCCCCGCCAGCCGCAGGCCAAGCGGCAGGAGGATCAGGATCATCAGCGCCATGGTCCAGTGCAGGATGCGGCTGACGAGGCCGAAGCTGTCGGGCGTGTTGCGCAGGGTCATGGCGGGCCTTCATGGGGTATGGCACCCCGTGGGATGTTTCCGGAACGAGGATGATGGGTCTTTTTCGGCCTTTTGCCAGGGGGCCTAGTCCGCCTTCTGCACGCGGGCGAGGATGTCGAGCCTGACCTCGTCGCCCACCATATCGGACCAGCCCACGGCGCCGAAATCGCTGCGCTTGACGCTGCCGGTCAGGCGCAGGGTCATGTGGGTGAGGTCGCCCTTGGCGCTGCCCTGCTGCTGGTAGATGCGGGCGTCGAGCGTGACCGGCCGTGTCACGCCGCGGATGGTGATGTTGCCATCCACCCTGGCCCCGTCGCCGGAGGGGCGCACGCGGGTGGAAACGAAGTGGATCGTGGGATTGGCGTCGGCATCCAGCACCTTGGGGCCGCGCATGGCCTGGGTGGCGAAGGGAAAGCTGGCTTGCGCGCCGGCAGCACTCAGCGTGACATCGACGGTGCTGTTGGCGGGGCTGGCGAAGTCGAGGCTGAGATTGGCCTTCAGCACCGGCATCGAGCCGGTGATGCGATCGGGGCCGAAATCGGTTTCGAAGCCGACGGTGGATTTCTCGGGCTCCAGCACATAGGCGGCCGGCGCGGCGAAGGCGGGGGCGGCGAGGCCGATGGCAAGGGCGAGGCAGGTCAGGCGGATGGCTTGGCGCATTTGGGTCTCCTGACCGGACGGTAGCATGGCGCGGGGCATTCACCAGCGTCACGTCGCGGTGAAGGGACCTTGGTCCGGGGCAAGTCGGTCAGAGGCAAGGGGCGCGGGTTGGCTGGCAAAGCCGCCCGACGGCTCGCGCGAGAGGGTCCAGGCGGCGGGGGGCGCTGTGCGGGCGCGGCGGCGCTCCAGCTGCCAGAGCCGGCGCCCTCTGGCGGCCTGGGCCGGATCGGAGGGGCGGGGGGCAAAGTGCCAGCGGCTTTCGATCCCGGCCGCGCCGCCGTCGCCTGGGGTGAGAAGCACGCCAAGCGGCGGCGGCTGGCGCAGGTTGTGCGCGCGTTCGGCCCCCGCCTCGGCCGCCAGGTGCAGGCGGCGCACCGGGGTCAGGCCGGGCGGATCCAGCAGGTCGGCGATGACAAGGGGCACGGTGCCCGAGCGCAGCGATTCCTCCATGGCCCAGAGCATTTCGTCGGCGCGGCGGCAGAGGGCAAAGATCACCCGGCCCGGATCGGCAAAGGCGGCCAGGCCCGGCGGATGGATTCGACCGTTCGTCCAGGCCGGTGCGATCCAGACCACCGGGCCCTGGTCCTGGCCCATGAGCGCCGCGGCCAGCGTGACAGCGGCGGGGCCGCAGAATTCATGCACCCGCCCGCGCGCAAGGCCCTGTCCGGGCAGGCCCGGCAGGGGCAGGAGGGGGCGGGTCTGCGGTCCGCGCTGTCCGGGAATCGGCAGGAGCATGGGGACAGTCTAGAGTGTTCCTGTATTGTTCTCAACTTGCCCGGTGCCCCTTGTCTGCGCGCGGTCACCCGCTAGGCTCTTGGTCAGGCATCAAAGGAGCCCGGCTCATGCGACAGATCCCCCTCGGCCGTACCGGCCTGACCGTATCCGCGATCTGCCTTGGCACCATGACCTGGGGCAGCCAGACCCCAGAGTCGGAGGGGCACGAACAGGCCGACCTTGCGCTGGACCATGGCGTGACCTTCTGGGACACCGCCGAGATGTACCCGGTGAACCCGGTGGCGGCTGAAACGGCGGGCCGGACGGAAGAGATCATCGGCAGCTGGCTGGCGGCACGGGGCGGGCGCGAGCGGCTGGTGATCGCCACCAAGATCACCGGCGCGGGTCAGCCCGCGGTGCGTGACGGCGCGCCCATCGGGCGCGACACGCTGCGGCTGGCGGTGGAGGGCTCGCTGCGGCGACTGAGGACGGACTACATCGACCTTTATCAGCTGCACTGGCCGAACCGGGGCAGCTATCACTTTCGCCAGATCTGGAACTATCGCCCCGGCAAGGAAAGCCGGGCGCAGGTTCTGGACCATGTGGCCGAGGTTCTGGAAACCGCCGAGGCGCTGATCGCCGAGGGCAAGATCCGCAGCATCGGCCTGTCGAACGAAAGCACCTGGGGCGCGGCGCAATGGCTGGCTGTGGCCGAGGCGCGCGGCCTGCCGCGCATGGCGACGGTGCAGAACGAGTATTCGCTGCTCTGCCGCCAGTTCGACAGCGACTGGGCCGAGTTCGCGGCGATGGAGGACATGCCGCTGCTGGCCTTCTCGCCGCTGGCGGCGGGTCTGCTGACGGGGAAGTACGCGGGCGACGTGACGCCCGAGCTGTCGCGCCGCAGCCTGAACCACAACCTGAGCGGCCGCATCTCGCCCCGGGTCTGGGAGGCGGTGTCGGCCTATCTGGGCATCGCCGCGCGGCACGGGCTGGACCCCAGCCAGATGGCGGTGGCCTGGGTCATGACGCGGCCCTTCCCGGTGGTGCCTATCATCGGTGCCACGCGGACCGACCAGCTGCGCAATGTGCTTGGGGCAGGGGAGCTGGTGCTTTCGGACGAGGTGCTGGACGAGATCGCCGTGGCGCACAAGGCGCATCCGATGCCCTATTGAGGGTTGCCACCGCCCTGCCGCACGGGGCATCACGGGGCAACCGCAGCCGGACCCCCAATGACCTTGATGCTTCGCCCGCCCTTCCTGATGTTGCCCGCCCTTGTGACGCTGGCGCTGCTGGCCGGCTGCGTGGCTCTGCCGGGAACCAAGGAGGACGGGGCGGAGACGGGTGCGATGGCGGCCGAGGCGATCGCCGTGACGCCGCTGGACGGGCCGGCGGCGGCGCCCGCGGCTGCAGCTGCACCGGCCGCAAAGCCGGAGCCCACCGAACCTGAGGCAACCGCGCCTGCGCCGGCGACCGCGGCAGACGGCAAGGCGGAACCGGCCGAGGAGACGGAGACCGAGGCGGGCGAAGCGGCGGCGGCGGAAGAGGCGGCGCCGCCGCCCAAGCCGCCCGAGCAGATCGCCTGCGAGAGGAAGGGCGGGTCCTGGGCCAGCGCGGGCGGGTCCGGCGCGAAGGCCTGCGTGAAGCGGACACGGGATGCGGGCAAGCAGTGCACGACCGGGCGGCAGTGCGAGGGGGATTGCCTGGCGCGGTCTCAGACCTGCTCGCCCATCACGCCGCTGTTCGGGTGCAACGAGATTCTTCAGGACAATGGGGCGCGGGTGAACCAGTGCATCGAGTGAGCTTGGCGGGGCTTCTTCTGGTGGCGGCCTGCGGGGCGCCGGAGCCGCCGGCGGCGGTGGGGTTCCGCGACGGGGCGGTGCCGATCTATTCCAACGCGGTCTATGAGCCGGGGCGGATTGCCGGGGACTGGGTGCAGGTGGCGGCCTTTGCCTCGGGCGAGGGCGCGGGCTGCGCGCCGGGACGGGTGACGGTGTCGGGCACGGCGCCGGCGCTGACCGTGGCGGGGGAGCTGTGCCTGGACGGAGAGCGGCTGGCGGCCTCGGGCGCGCTGGAGCCGGTGGGGCCGGGGCGGGTGCGGCCGGCCCGTGCCGAGGGCGTGCTGGCCCAGGACTGGTGGCTTCTGTGGGTGGACGTGGACTACCGGACCCTGGTGGTGGGCACGCCTTCGGGGGAGTTCGGGTTCATCCTGGACCGGTCGGGCAGCCTGCCGGCGGACCGGATGGCCGCCGCGCGGGAGGTGCTGGACTGGAACGGCTATGACCTGGGCCGGCTGAAGGGGTTCTAGGCGTCCGAGCTCGGACGCTTTGTCCGATGCAATGATATCAATGGGTTGCCTTCCCGTCTTAACTTGGACTTAAGATTTGCCCGGTCAATCCAGCGCCGCGCGCAGGCGGCTGAGGTGATCGGGCACGGCGCGGGCGCCCAGGCTTGCCTCGCGCACCAGGCCATCGAAATGCCGGGTGACGAGGTCCACGCGGGCCGGGTCGCGCAGCGAGAGGTAATGGCTGCCGAGATAGATCACCGCGTGGTTCGGGCCGAAGATGGTGATGGGCGCGGAGAACAGGCGGCGCGCGTCGAAGAGGTGGATGCGCAGCGCCGGGTAAAGCTGCGCCGTCAGGTCGATCAACCGGTCGAGCTGGTCACGGCGGGCCTCTGCCGGCAAGCCCCGGTAGTAGCCGGAGCCTTCGGCGAAGGCGGCGATCTCGTGCAGGGGCAGGGCGATCTCGTAATCCGACCGGGCGCCGCGCATCCAGGCCAGCCGGTCCTCTGACGCGCCGATGGCCTGCATCAGGCTGCGGCCCAACTGGGGTTCGTATTCCCACTGCATGACGGCGCGGGTCTTCAGCATGTCGGGCAGGGTGGCCGGGACATGGCGGATCTTGTAGCCCGCGGCCTCGCGGTGCCAGCCGAAGATGGTTTCGTCGATCAGGGCGCGCGGTGCCTCGGTCAGGGCAAGCGACGTGGCGAGCAGGTCGGCCAGCGGTTCGGGCTGGGTCGACAGGCCCAGAAGCCAGTCGGCGCTGATGCCAAGCGCCGCGGCGCAATCGGCGGCGAGTTGCGCATTGGGCAGGCGCGTGCCGTCGGCCAGAAGCTGCGAGACGGTGGAGCGGTCCACGCCGACCATGCGGGCAAGGCTGGCCTGGCTGAGCCGCCGCGTCGCCATCGCCTCGGCCAGGCGCTGGCGGAAGAGGAGGGCGCGGTCGCGCTTGTCCATTCGTTCCGGCATTTGGTGACTTTACGCAACAAGTGTGACTTTGCGTTGCGGATTGTCGGTGTTCCCGTTGGAGGGTTCAAGGTCTATCCTGTGTGCGAGGGCTTTGATCCCGCTGGCCGGGCTGAAGAGTTTTCTGCGAAAACTCTTGGTGACGAATTTTCTGCGAAAATTCGGAAACTTCGCGGAAGTTTCGGGTGCTTAGGGTTTTCGTAGGAATCTCTTGGCCGGGGGGCGGGCGAGACGGAGAGACGGATGCGTGACAGATCCGATGGGGTGGAATGGCCGACGATCCTGCTTCTGGCGGCGACCTATGCCGTCTGGGGCCTGGGCACCACGGCGGGATACAGCCTGTCGCCTGTGCTGGGACTGCTGCTGACCGGGGTGGCGATCGCGCAGTTTTCCTCGTTGCAGCACGAGGTGCTGCATGGCCATCCGTTCCGCAGTTCGGCGCTGAACGAGGCGCTGGTCTTTCCGGCCCTGTCGCTGACCGTGCCCTATGGCCGGTTTCGTGACACGCATCTGGCGCATCACCATGACCCGATCCTGACCGACCCCTATGACGACCCCGAGTCCAACTACATGGATCCGAAGGTCTGGGGGGGGCTGGCGCGCTGGCAGCAGGCGGTGCTGCGGGTGAACAACACGCTTCTGGGGCGGGTGACGATCGGGCCACTGGTCGGCAATTTCCTGTGGCTGCGCACCGAAGCGCGGCTGTTCGCAGCGGGCGCGCCGGGGGTGCGGCGCGACTGGCTGAAGCATCTGGCGGGCTTCGTGCCGCTGGTGGCCTGGCTGTGGTTCGCCGCAATGCCGTGGTGGGCCTATCTGCTGGCGGCCTGGATCGGCCATGCGCTGCTGAAGATCCGCACCTTTCTGGAACACCGCGCGCATGAGGCGCCGCGGGCGCGGACGGTGATCATCGAGGACCGGGGGCCGCTGGCCCTTCTGTTCCTGAACAACAACCTGCATGTCGTGCATCACATGCATCCGGCGGTGCCCTGGTACCGCCTGCCGGCGATCTATGCCGCGAACCGGGCGCATTACCTGCGGCGGAACGACCATTACCATTACCGGTCCTATGCCGAGATCTTCCGCCGCCACCTGCTGCGCGCGAAGGACCCGGTTCCGCATCCCCTGATGCCGCGCGACTGAGCCAGGTCAGGCGGCGTCAGGTCAGTCTGCGGAACAGGGGCGCCGTGCCGGAATTGTCGAAGAAAGGCACGCCGGGCTGATCCTGGCCGGCGAGGAGGGCTGCGACCTCGGCCAGCGCGACCTCGGTCACGAAGGGGAGGTCAAGCTGGCGCACGGTGGCCAGCGGCACCCAGTGCAGGTGGCTGAGTTCGCCCGAAGCGCCGGCGAAGGATTCGGCATCGCCGGTGGCCTGGTCGGCGGGGGCGAGGAAGAAGCGGGCATCGAAGCGGCGGGTACGTCCGGGCGGCGTGATGGCGCGGAAGACAAAGCGCATCCGGCCCGTGGGCGCGAAGGCGAGGCCGGTTTCCTCGGCCAGTTCGCGCAGGGCGGTGCCGGCGAGGGTTTCCGGCGCCGGCCCGTCCGTGTTGAGCCGCAGGCGGGCGGCGCAGAGATCGGAGAGGGGCAGGGGATCGGCGCGGTCGCCCGGATCGACGCCGCCGCCGGGGAAGACGTATTTCGAGGGCATGAAAACGGCGGCCGAGCCGCGTTGGCCCATCAGAACCTGGGGGCCGGACGGGCCGGGGCGCCAGAGGATGACGGTGGCGGCGGGGCGGATCGGTTCGGACATCGTCTATTCGGCGGGCACGGACCCGCCGAAGCCGTGCATCCGCTTGGCCCACTGGACGGCGACCATCGCCCCCTTGAGACGGGGCAGGAGCCAGAGCGACAGCGCCACGGTGCCGACCGAGAAGACCGCGGCGAGCACGAGCGGGTCGGGTCGCCACTTCATGAAGACGATGAGGATCAGCGGCGCCATCAGGTGACCGACGATGAGGATCGTCAGATAGGCGGGGCCGTCGTCGGCGCGGTGGTGGTGCAGTTCCTCGCCGCAGACCGGGCAGGTGTCGCGGACCTTGAGATAGCCCTTGAGCATGGGGCCGGAGCCGCAGTTCGGGCAACGCCGGCGCCAGCCGCGCAGGAGCGCGGGCTGTAGCGGGCGGTCTTCATCGGGCAGGGGCGGAAGCGGCAGGCTTTGGGTGGTCATGGCGATCATGGTGCTTGGGCGGGGGAGGCGAGGTGTCCGCTGCTTTGGGCAACCATCGTCAAAGCGATGTCTAGGACATTTCTTCGGCCGAGTCGAAGGGGGGCGCATGGTCGCGTCGGGATGTCGCAATCCCGTGATGTGCCGGTGGCGACGGAAGTGGCGGGGGCCGGCGTTTGTCCTTGTGAAGAAGCGGCGCAGGGCTGCTTCGACAAGATGACGAGGAGAACGCTATGTCTGTGAAATCCACGATCAGCATCCTGGCGATTGCCGCTGTTGCCGCCGCCGCTCTGGCGAGCGGGTCCCTGGCCCAGCAGGGGCAGGGGGCGGGCAATGGTCCGCAAGCCGGCATGATGCAGGGCCAGGGCAATGGTGCCGGTATGGGCAAGGGTATGGGCATGGGGTCCATGGGCGACGGTCCTGGCATGGGACCGGGCATGGGTCTTGAGGAGAGCTTTGCCGTGATCGACACCGACAAGGACGGGCGGGTCACGATGGAAGAGATCACCGTCTGGCGGGCGGGGCGTGTCGCCTCGGTCGATGCGAATGGCGATGGCAAGCTGAGCGCCGAGGAACTGGCGACGGCGCGCATCGCCGACATGACGGCGCGCATCCAGGCGCGGACGGCGCAGATGGTGGCGATGATGGATGCGGACGGCGACGGGCTTCTGTCGGCGGCCGAGCTGGAAGCCCGGCCGATGCCCGAGATGATCTTTGCGCGGGTGGATGCCAATGACGATGGCGCCATCACCGAGGAGGAGCTGGGCGCGATGCAGGACCGCATGGCGCATCGTGGCGAGGGCATGGGCCACGGCCGCGGCGGGCATCACCAGGGCGGCGAAGGCCGCGGCTGGGGCTGGTGGAACTGAGCTGAGACCCTCTGCCCCCGGGTCGGTACTGGCCCGGGGGCGGGGATGCGGATATGCGATGTCGGGATGACCATGCCGCGCGACCTTGATGCCGAAGTGCCGGACGAGGCCCTGTTGGTGCTGTACGCCAACGGGGACCGGACGGCCGCTCGGCTGCTGACCCTGCGGCTGGCGCCGCGGGCCTTGGGCTATGCGGCGCGGATCCTGTCGGACCGGGCCGAGGCCGAGGATGTGGCGCAGGAGGCGATGCTGCGGCTGTGGCGCGTGGCGCCGGAGTGGCGGCAGGGCGAGGCGCAGGTCTCGACCTGGCTTTACCGGGTGGTGACGAACCTGTGCACCGACCGCCTGCGCGCCCGGCAGCGCCGGGGACCGCAGGGCGCGGCGGACGAGATGGATGCGGTGGCCGATGCGGCGCCGGGCGTCGAGGCGCGGATGATGGGGGCGGACCGGATGGCCGCCCTGGACGAGGCCTTGGCGGCCTTGCCGGACCGGCAGCGCATGGCGGTGGTGCTGCGGCACATCGAGGAGATGACCAACCCCGAGATTGCCGCGGTGATGGAGATCGGGGTCGAGGCGGTGGAAAGCCTGGTGGCGCGGGGCAAGCGGGCCCTGGCCGCGCAGCTGGCGGGCCGCCGGGAGGAACTGGGTTATGCGGACGGAGTCTGAGATGACGGAACTGGACGATCTTTTCGCCGAGGCGCGGCGTTCGGCGGCCGGACCCTCGGACGCCTTCATGGCACGGGTGCTGGCGGATGCGATGGCCGAGCAGCCGGAGCCGGTGCGGATCGCACATGCGCCCGCACGGGCCGCGCCGGGCCGGGTGGGGGCCTTCGACTGGCTGGCCGGGCTGTTCGGTGGCGGCGGGGTTCTGGCCGGCATGGGTGCCGTGGCTGCGGCGGGCCTTCTGGTGGGATATGTCCAGCCGGCGCCGGTGACGGCGGTGGCAGGGGCCTTCCTGTCCGGCACAAGCATCGAGACTGTGGAACTGATCCCGAACCTTTCGGGTCTTGTGGGAACGGAGTGAGCGATGAGCGAGACCCAAGCTGTTCCTCCCGTGCCGTCGCGGCGTGGCCTGAAGATCGCCCTGGCGGTTTCGGTCGCGCTGAACCTGGCGGTGGCGGGGCTGGTGGCCGGTGCTTTCCTGAAGTCGGGACCGATGCGCGACCAGATGGTGCGCGACCTGGGGTTCGGACCTTTTGCCGAAGCCCTGTCGGACAATGACCGCAAGGCGTTGCGTCGGGCCTTCCTGGACCGCAGTCCCGGTCTGCGAGACCTGCGCGAGAGGTTGCGCCGGGACATGGACGTCGTTCTGTCGGCGCTGCGTGCGCAGCCCTTTGACCCGGCCGCCTTTCGCGCCGCCCTGGCCGTTCAGACAGAGCGGCTGACCGGGCAGATGCAGATGGGCCAGCAATTGCTGGCAGAGCGCATCGATTCGATGTCCGAGGCCGAGCGGCTGGCCTTTGCGGACCGGCTGGAAGACTCGATGCGGCGCGGGCCGCATGGCGGCAGGTCCGGTGGCGACCGGTCGGGCGACGACAGGCCGGGCGATGGCGGCACCGATGACGGCCCCGATGACGGCAAGGGATCGCCCTGACGGATCAGGCGGCGGTTCGGCCGACGGTGACCTGGTTGCGCCCGGCTGATTTCGATTTCAGCAGGGCCCGATCTGCCCGGTCCATCACGACCTCGGGTTCTTCGTTTCGGGCGGGGCGGCCGATGGCGAGGCCGACCGAGACGGTGACCGGAATCTCTGTTCCATCGGCAAGGCGGACGGGCGAAGCCTCGACTGCGTGACAGAGCGCGGCGGCGCGCTGTTCGGCTTCGGCCCCGTCGATGCCGGGCAGGACAAGCAGGAATTCCTCGCCGCCGATGCGCGCCAAAAGGCCCGAGTCGACACAGAAGCCGCGCAGCCGGCGCGAGACTTCGACCAGGACGGCATCGCCCGCGGCATGGCCGAAGCAATCGTTCACCAGTTTGAACCGGTCGAGGTCGACCACCATCACGGCGAAGGGCTGGGCGCTGGTGCGGCCGCGATCGGCGATGGCGGCCAGGCGCGGCATGGCATAGCGGCGGTTGTGCAGGCCGGTCAGCGGATCGACATGGGCGAGGCGCAGGCGGTCTTCCACGGTCATGCGTGCGCGGTCGGACTGGCGTTTGCGGTGGATGAGCCGCTTCAGCCGCATCGCGGATTCGCGCCCGTCCAGCCCCGTGGGCCAGAGATCGTTGACGCCGACGTCATAGGCCACGGCGGCAGGGGGGCCGGCGCGGGGCGGCTGGATCAGTGCGATTGCGACATGGCGGGTGGCGGTGCGGCTGCGCAGTTCCGAGACGAATTGCAGGGCCGAAGATGGGTTTTCGGCTTCGGACTCCAGCACCAGCGCATCGGGAACCGGATCGTCGGGTCGGCGTTCGCCAAGGAGTTCGCCCCGGGTCATGACGGCGATACGGTCAGAAAGATGGGCGCCGATGTCCTTGCGCAGGCGGATCGCGGTTTCGGGGCGGGCGGTCACGAGCCCCACGAGGGCGGGCCGTTCGAAGGCGGCACTGTCTTCGGCCAGCACCATGGCGGGCAGGCCGTCGATGGCAGGCGTTTCGAAGCGGCTGCGCAGAAGGCTGCGCAACCGGGAGAGCAGGGTCTGTTCGTCGCTGGACTTTTCCAGGATGGCATCCGCCCCGGCGGCATAGATCGCGGTGCGGTCGAGCGGCGTGCCGGGGTCGCTGAGCACGACAACCGGCAAATCCTCGGCCGGGAGAAGGGCGCGGAGCCGCGCCAGAAAGCCGGTTACGCAGATGTCGGTGAGTTGCGCATCGAGCAGCAGGAGGTCGGGGCGCCGGAGGGCTGCCTGCAGGCCGGCACGGCCGTCTGCCGCAAGATCGACGTCGTAGCACGCCCCCTGCAGCCGCGAGCGCAACAGGATGCGGTTGATTGCGACGCTCTCTACAATGAGTATCCTGCGCGCCATCGCCGCCGCCCGTGCCTGTTCGCCGTTCCACTCTTCGGAGCATCTGGTTAAGAAATCCTTTCCAGCCTGGTAACGGGAATGGGAGCCACAGGCAGGGGAGGCGGAAAATGACCGATGCGCGGAAAGACGCGGCCGAGGCGATCGCGCTTCATGCGCTGGGATGGATGGCGGGCAATGCGCCGGTGCTGGAGGCCTTTCTGGGGGCCACGGGCGCGGCGCCCGAGGACCTGCGCGCGCGGGCGATGGAACCGGGCTTCCTGTCTTCGGTGCTGGATTTCCTGCTGACCGACGATGCCTGTGTGGTGGCCTTCTGCGATGCGGCGGGCCTGCGTTATGAAGAGCCGATGCAGGCGGCGATGGTGCTGGGCGGGGCGCGGCACCGGCACTGGACCTGAGCGTTCTTGCCTTTGGCCCGGGGCGCGACCATGTTGGCGCCGCCTGCAAGCGGAGGAAACGGCATGGACGGCATCGTGTTCGACAAGGACGGCACGCTTTTCGACTTTCGCCGGTCCTGGGGCGTCTGGGCCGTGACGATGCTGAACGCGTTGGCCCAGGACGAGGCCCATGCGCGGCGCATGGGCCGGGCCGTGGGCTATGACCTGGAGACCGGGGTGTTTGACGCCGACAGCCCGATCGTCGCCGCCACCAATGCCGATATTGCCGAGCGGCTGGTGCCGCATCTGGACGGGCAGAGCCAGGCCGAGATTCTGGCGGCTCTGGATGCGATGGCCGTCGAGGCGCCAATGATTCCGGCGACGGACCTGCCGGCGGTGTTCGCTGCGCTGCGCGGACTGGGGCTGAAGCTGGGGCTTGCCACGAACGACGGCCAGCGTGCTGCGCGGGCGCATCTGGAGGCGCATGGCGTGGACGGCTTCTTCGACTTCATTGCCGGGGCGGATTCGGGCCATGGCGCGAAGCCCGAGCCGGGGATGCTGCTGGCCTTTGCGCGCTCGCAGGGGCTGGATCCGGCGCGGGTCGCCATGGTGGGCGACAGCGCGCATGACCTGGTGGCGGGGCAGGCGGCGGGCATGGTGCCGGTGGCGGTACTGACCGGGATCGCCGGCGAGGCCGAGCTTTCGGGGCTGGCCGTGGCGGTGCTGCCGGACATTTCTCACCTGCCGGACTGGGTGCAGGCGCGCCGCGCCGGCTGAGGCGGTCGAAAAACGACGCATCTCTGTCGTCAACGCGCGGCGATTGCGGCGCGGGTCGGTTCAGATTGGCGGCAGAGCCAGCCCAGGAGAGCCGACATGACCGAGGAACCCGCCAAGAAGCGCCGCGCTGGTGGCCGCGCGGGCAACAAGGCCCGGGCCGGAACGGCGGTGATCGACCAGATGCCCTGGCGGATTCCGGTGAACCCGGACCGCCCGACCGAGCCTCTGGACGCAGAGGGCGTGAGCCGCGTGCACAAGACCGCTATGCGGATCCTGCGCGACATCGGCATCGAGATGCTGAACCCCGAGGCGGTGGCGCATCTGAAGGCGGCGGGCTGCATCGTGAACGGCACCAATGTGCGGTTCGACGAGGAGTTCGTGATGGAGATGGTCCGGCGCGCGCCGTCCAGTTTCACCATCACGCCGCGCAATCCCGAGCGCGAGATCGTGCTGGGCGGCAAGCACATGGTCTTCGTGAATGTCTCGTCCCCGCCCAATTCCTGGGACCTGGAGCGCGGCAAGCGGTCGGGCGATTTCGCCACGTTCAAGGACTTCATGAAGCTGACGCAGTATTTCAACTGCATCCATGTCGCGGGCGGCTATCCGGTGGAGCCGGTGGACATTCACCCGAGCGTGCGCCACCTGGACTGCCTGTATGAAAAGCTGACGCTGACCGACAAGGTCTGCCACGCCTATTCTCTGGGCGCCGAGCGCGTCGAGGATGTGATGGAGATGGTGCGGCTGGCGGGCGGGCTGACGGACGAGGAGTTCGTGGCGAAGCCCCGGATGTACACCAACATCAACTCGGTCTCGCCCTTGAAGCACGACTATCCGATGCTGGACGGCGCGATGCGGCTGGCCAGGCGCGGGCAGCCGGTGGTGGTGACGCCCTTCACGCTGGCGGGCGCCATGGCGCCGGTGACGATGGCGGGGGCGGTGGCCTTGTCGCTGGCCGAGGCTTTGTCGGCCATCGCGCTGTTGCAGTACATCGCGCCGGGCTGTCCGGTGGCGATCGGCACCTTCACGTCCAACGTGGACATGAAGTCGGGCGCGCCGGCCTTTGGCACGCCGGAATACATGCGAGCCACGCAGATGACGGGACAGTTGGTGCGGTTCTATGGGGTGCCGATGCGGGCGAGCGGCGTGTGCGCTGCGAACGTGCCGGATGCGCAGTCGATGTGGGAGACCTGCAATTCGCTGTGGTCGGCGGTGCAGTCGGGGACCAACATGGTGTATCACGCGGCCGGCTGGCTGGAGGGCGGGCTGATCGCCAGCCCCGAGAAGTTCGTGATGGACTGCGAAGTGCTGCAGATGATCCAGCGGTATTTCGAGGAGGCGACCTTCGCCACCACCGAGGAGGACCTGGCCTTCGACGCGATCCGCGAGGTGGGGCCGAACGGGCATTACTTCGGCGTGCAGCACACGCAGGACCGCTACACCACCGCCTTCTACGCGCCCTTCGTCAGCGACTGGCGGAATTTCGAGGCCTGGCAGGCGGATGGCGGTATCTGGACGCCCGAGCGGGCACACCGGACCTACAAGGCGATCCTGGAGGAGTTCGAGGCGCCGGCCATCGACGGGGCGGCGCTGGAGGCCCTGCAGCGGTTCGTGGCGAAGCGCAAGCAGGAGGGGGGCGCGCCCACCGACTTCTGAGGCGCGTGCGGCTGGTGGCCGGGGGGATCATCCCCGGACCGCGAGGGTGTTTTCCCGAGATGAAGCTGGGGTTTGCGTGACTGAACGTCTGGTCTGGCTGAACGGGGCCTTCGTGCCCGAGGCGGAGGCGGCGCTGCCGATCCGGGACCTGGGGCTGATCTATGGCGAGGCGGTCTTCGACACAGCGCGCACCTTCGGCGGGCAACTGTTCATGGGGGCGGAGCATGTGGACCGTCTCTACCGCAGCCTGGAGGCGGTTCGCCTGCCCGAGCCGATGCCCAAGGCCGAGCTTCTGGCGCTGACCGAGGAATTGATCGCGCGCAACGCGCGGGCGCTGCGGCCCGGCGAAGACTGGTGGGTGACGCAGCGCATCACTGCCGGTTTGCGCCCGCTGGATGGCGAGGCGCTGGATCGCGAGGGGCCGACGGTGCTGATCGAGTGCACACCGCTACCCCTGCGGGCACGGGCGCGGTTCTTCCGCGAGGGCATTCCGGGGGCGCTGGCCCGCCGGCCGCGCACCCCGCCCGAGGCGGTGCCGCCCCATGCCAAGACGACGAACTACCTGAACATGATGCTGGCGCAGCGCGAGCTGGACGAGACCCGGCCCGGCGCCTGGGCGATCTTGCCGGATATGGCCGGCAACCTGGCCGAGGGCGCGGGCTGCAACGTGTTCTTCGTGAAGGATGGCACGGTGCTGACGCCGGCCGATACCGTGGCCTTGCCGGGAGTGACCCGGGCGGTGGTGATCGACCTTTGCCGCGAACTGGGCGTGCCGCTGCGCATCGGCGCGGTTTCGCCCGAGGAGGCGCGGGCGGCGGATGAGGGGTTCCTGACCTCGACCAGCCTTTGCCTGTGCCCGCTGGGCCGCTTTGACGACACCGCTTTCCCGGTGCCCGGCCCCGTCACGGCGCGGTTGATGGCGGCCTTTTCCAAGCGGGTGGGCTTCGACTATGTCGCGCAGTATCTTGCCTTCGACACGGGCGGGGCGGCGCACAGCGGGCTCTGACAGTTCGGAGGAACGGATGGAGCGCATTCTGGGACAACGCGGCGCGATGGCGCTGGCGGGCGCGCTGGCGGGCGTTTGCCTTTATGCCTTGGGCGAGGTGCTGTCGCGCGACCTCTTGGCAGAACGGTCGGCCCTGATGGCGGTGGTTTTTGCGGGCGTGTTCTTTGCCGATCTGCTGGCGCTGGCCGGTCCCCTGAGCGTGAAGCGCGCGGCCCTGGGGGCCGTGCCCGTGGCCTTGATCACCGCGCTGATGCTGGGCGTGGCCTCGCTGCGCTTTGACACGGTGGATGATCTTTTCGGATCGATCCTGCCGCTGTTCGCGGCGCTGGTCCTGGCGCTGGTGCCCTTGCCCTTCATCGTGGCAATGGCCGGACCGGGGTGGAGCGACTACCGCACGCTGTTCTCGCAAAGCTGGGGCATCGTGGTGCGGACGGGTGCGGCCTGGTTGTTCGTGGGCGTGATCTGGGTGGTGATCTTCCTGTCGGACGCGCTTCTGAAGCTTGTCGGCATTGATGTGCTGCTGGACTTCGCCCTGATTCCCCCGGTGGCGACGGTGCTGACCGGGGCGGGCTTCGGCCTGGCGCTTGGCGTGGTGAACGACATGGGCGACACGATCTCGCCCTGGCTGGTGCTGCGGCTGCTGCGCACGCTTCTGCCGGCGGTGCTGGTGGTCATCGTCGTGTTTGTGGTGGCGCTGCCGCTGAACGGGATGTCCGCGATCTATGGCCGGATTTCCGCGGCCCTGATCATGCTGACCATGTCCTGCGTTGCCGCAACTCTGGTGACGACGGCGGTGGACCAGTCGGACGACGAGGCGGCGAAGGGCATTGTCATGCGGGGGGCGGCGCGGATTCTGGCGCTGATCCTGCCGGTGCCGGCGGCCCTGGGCGCCTGGGCCGTCTGGATGCGGATCGCCGAGTACGGGCTGACCCCCGACCGGCTGTTCGGCGCGGTGGTCGCGGGTCTGGGGCTGGGCTATGGGCTGTTCTATGCCCTGGCCGTGCTGCGCGGGGCGGGCTGGATGGAGCGCATCCGGCAAGCGAATGTCTGGATGGCACTGGTTCTGCTGGCCGTGTCGTTCCTGTGGCTGTCGCCCGCGCTGAATGCCGAGGCGATATCGGCGCGGAACCTGGAGGCGCGCTATCGTGCCGGCGAGGTGACGGCGGATCGCCTTGACCTTGCTGCGCTGGACGATTGGGGGCGGGCGGGGGCCGAGGCGCGGAGCCGGTTGGAGGAGCTGTCGCGCGAGCCGGGGCAGGAGGCGCTGGCCGCCCGTCTGGCCGGGGCGCCGGCAGCGGGCGACATGGCGCCGGCCCCGGATCTTTCGGCGGCGCGTGCGCATCTGGCGGCCATCCTGCCGTTGCAGCCCGAGGGCGCGACGGCAACGCGCGAGCTGATCCTGGAGGGATTGTCCGAGATGGAATTGTCGGACTGGGCGCTGTCCTGCGAGACGCCCCTGGACAGCGGTGTGCCGGGTTGCGTGATGGTGGTGGCCGATTTCTGGCCGGATGTGGCGGGCGACGAGGCGATTGTCGTGCGCCGGATGCCGGGGGGCTGGGTCCATGCCGAGGGCTTCGGGCTTCGCTACGGGGTGATGGACCGGCACGGCGTCAGCTCGATACTGGGCCAGTCGCTGGACCTGACGAGCGGCGAGGACCTGATCGAGACGCTGCAGAAGGCGCCGCCCGTTCTGGCGCCGGTGCGCATGAACCAGTTGGGCCAGGGCGACGACGGGCTGATCATCCTGCCGTGAGCCGGCTTTGCCTTCTGTTAAACCCCGCGGCCTAGCATCCGGCCGAATCGCGGGGCGTTCCGGTGCATGGACTTATCAACAGGGCGATCCAGTCCTTTCTCGCCGATACCTACGGGTCGGAGGTCTGGGCCGTGATCGCGCGCGAGGCGCAGGTGCCGGTGGGCGGGTTCGAGGCGATGCTGTCCTATGACGCGGCGATCACCGGCGACATGCTGGCTGCGGCGGAATCCGTGCTGGACCGGCCGCGGGAGGGCATACTTGAGGATCTGGGCACCTATCTGGTCTCGCACCGCAACCGCGAGGGGTTGCGGCGGCTCTTGCGGTTCGGCGGCGTGACCTTCCTCGATTTCCTGCATTCGCTGGAGGATCTGCCGGATCGCGTGCGGCTGGCCCTGCCGGATCTGGAACTGCCCGACATGCTGTTGACCGATGCGGGGGGCGACCGGTTCATGCTAACCTGCCATTCGCAGATTCCGGGGGCAGGGCATATTGCCCTTGGCCTTCTGCGGGCGATGGCCGATGATTACGGCGCCTTGGTACTGCTGGATCATCTGGGAACGGGAACGGATGGTGAAGTGGTGGCGATCCATCTGCTGGAGCGGCGCTTTGCCGTGGGACGCCGGTTCAACCTGGCGGCGGAGGCCTGAATGACGGCCGCGCGCCCGGTGAACCTGCGGCTTGGCCCGGCGGCGCTGAACGGGCTGATGCCCATGCATGTGGCGCTGACGGCGGAGGGGCGGATCTCTTCGGTCGGTCCCACCATTGCGCGGCTGGCGGGCGATCAGCCGCTGGTGGGCGGATGGTTCTTCACCCTGTTCGATGTGCGGCGGCCGGGCGGCGTTCTGGCCATGCGCGACCTTATGGAGCGCGCGGGCGAGACGCTGCACCTGTCCTTCCGGCCGCATACAGAGATCGGGCTGCGCGGGCTGGCGCTGCCGCTGGCCACGGGGAAGGGCATGGTGATGAACCTGTCCTTCGGCATCGGCGTGACAGAGGCGGTGAAGGTCCATGCCCTGACGGATGCCGATTTCGCGCCGACCGACCTGACGGTCGAACTGCTGTACCTGATGGAGGCGAAGTCGGCGGTGCTGAACGAGTTGCGCGCGCTGAACCGCCGGCTGGACGGGGCGCGCAGCCGGGCAGAGGAGCAGGCGCTGACCGATACGCTGACGGGCCTGCGCAACCGGCGCGGGGCCGAGGCGGAGCTGGCCCGCCTGGTGGCGACGGCGCAGCCCTTCGGGCTGTTGCACCTGGACCTGGACCATTTCAAGCAGGTGAATGATTCGCATGGCCATGCGGCGGGGGATGCGGTCCTGACCGAAGTGGGGCGGATCCTGCGTTCGGTCACGCGCAAGGGCGATACGGCGGCGCGGGTCGGCGGGGACGAGTTCCTGCTGCTGCTTCCGGCCTGTCCGGATCTGGAGTCGCTGACTGCGGTTGCGCGGCGGGTTCTTTCCCGTCTGCAGAAGCCCGTCGATTTCGAGGGCCAGCCCTGCCGGATCGGCGGCAGCATCGGGCTGGTGCTGTCGGCGGACTACGACCCGCCCGATGTGGAGCGGATGATCGCCGACGCCGATGCGGCGCTTTATGCTTCAAAGCGGGCGGGACGCGGGCGGGCAACGGCGGGCGGGCCGGGCGCGGGTGGGGTGGACCTTGACGCGGCAGGTGCGTAACCTGCCCGCGATCCAGGGAGGCCCCGATGCGCTGCGTCTTCGTCCAGTTCCGCTGTGTGCCCGGCAAGACCTATGAGGTTGCCGATGCCATCTATGATCGCGAGGTGGTGAGCGAACTGTACTCGACCAGCGGCGACTATGACCTGATCGCCAAGATCTATGTGCCAGAGGAAGAGGATGTGGGGCACTTCCTGTCTTCGCGCCTGTTCGACATTCCGGGCATCCAGCGCACGCTGACGACGATGACATTCAAGGCGTTCTAGATCGTGACCGAAGGCGTCGCCGAGACATTCTCGCGCCATGCCGGTGGCTATGACGCGCCGCGGCGGCGGCTGATCCCCTGTTTCGACGATTTCTACGGCAGCGCGCTGGCGGTGCTGGACGATCTGCCGGACCCATTGTCGGTGCTGGACCTGGGCGCGGGAACGGGCCTGTTTTCCGCGCTGTTGCTGGAGCGGCGACCCGGTGCGCGGGTGCATCTGACGGATGCGTCGGAGGGGATGCTGGACCAGGCACGCGGGCGCTTTGGCCAGCGCGCCGGTGTCAGCTTCGAGGTGGCCGACATGGCGGAGGCCGATCTGGGTGGCCCCTGGGATGCGGTGATCTCGGCGCTGGCGATCCATCACCTTGACCATGCGGGCAAGCGGGCGCTTTTCGGGCGCATCCGTCGGTCGCTGAAGCCGGGCGGCTGGTTTGTGAACGCCGAGCAGATCGCGGCGCCCGATCCGGTGTCTGAAGCACGCCAGACCGCGCGCTGGTATGCGGCGATCCGGGCAGCGGGCCTGAGCGAGGCAGAGGTGGATGCCGCGACCGAGCGGATGCGGCATGACATCAGTGCCAGCGTGGAGGACCAGCTGGTCTGGCTGCGCGAGGCGGGCTTCTTCGAGGTGGATTGCCCCTATCGCAACGGCCGCTTTGCCGTGCTGTGCGCGCGGGCCTAGAGCCAGCGGTCGCGGTCGGAACCCACAGCCTGAGCCACGGAAGAAAATCCGTCGCGGGCGAGGAGCCTGTCCAGCCCGCGCGCGATGTCGGCGGCAAGCGACAGGCCCTGATAGACCATGGCGGTATAGAACTGCACCGCCGTCGCTCCGGCGCGGATCTTGGCATAGGCGTCTTCGGCCGAGGAGATGCCGCCCACACCGATCAGCGGCAGGCGGCCCTGGGTCAGCTGTGACAGCCGCGCCAGCACCTGGGTCGAGCGGGTGAAGAGGGGCGCGCCCGAGAGGCCGCCCGCCTGATCGCGGTCGGGGCTGGTCAGGCCTTCGCGCGACAGGGTGGTGTTGGTGGCAATGATGCCGGCGACGCCCGAGTCGAGCGCCACCTGGGCGAGGGCCGAGAGATCTTCGGGCGAGAGGTCGGGCGCGATCTTGAGGAAGACCGGGATCGGTCGGGGCAGGCGGCCGCGCGTGGCCATCACGCCGGAGAGGAGCGCCGCCAGCGCCTGTGGCCCCTGCAGGTCGCGCAGTTTTTCGGTGTTGGGGGAGCTGACGTTGACCGTGGCGAAATCGACGTGCGGGCCGCAATGGGCCAGCACAGTGGCGAAGTCGGCGGCGCGGTCGGTGCTGTCCTTGTTCGCGCCGAGGTTCAGGCCCACGGGGACCGTGCCTTTTGCCCGGACGGACAGGCGGGCGGCGATGGCCTCCATCCCCTGGTTGTTGAAGCCGAAGCGGTTGATCGCCGCGCGATCAGCCGTCAGGCGGAATAGCCGGGGCCTCGGATTGCCGGGCTGGGGCCGCGGCGTGGCGGCGCCCACCTCGATGAAGCCGAAGCCGGCTCGGGAGAGGGGGGCGATCGCCTCGGCGTTCTTGTCGTAGCCCGCGGCAAGGCCGACCGGGTTGGGCAGGTCCAGCCCGGCGAGCCGGGTCCGCAGGCGGGGCGAAGTCACGGGACCCGGCAGGGGCACGAGCCCCGCGCGCAGCGCCCGAATGGACAGGCCATGCGCGGTTTCCGGGTCCAGCCGGTGCAGGGCGGCAAGGCCCAGACGTTCCAGTGCGCTCACCAGAGTCCCTCGGGAAAGATGTGGCCGGTAGCGCCAAGCGGCAGCGACTTGTCCCAGACCACCTCGTCCAGCCGCAGCGGGCGGTAGAGATGGGGGAAAAGCTGGCCGCCGCGCGAGGGTTCCCATTTCAAGGCTGGGCCGAGCGCGTCTGGATCGACGGCCACCAGCACCAGATCGCTTTCCTGCGCGAAATGGCGGGCGGCGGTTTCGGCCACCTGGGCCGGCGTGGAGAAATGGATGAACCCATCGGCAAGGTCGATGGGCGCGCCGGCGGTGACGCCCTGTGCGCGGAAAGCGTCCCATTCGGGGCGGCGGAGGATCTTGAGGATCATCATCCGCCCTTCCTGCCGCGCCGATTTGGTCCGGTCAATGGCCGGGCCGGCACTGAAGCGCCGATTGTCCGGGCCATGTGGTTGATTGTTGGGCAGAGCGCGACTACCATGCTGCATGAGGACCGTTCGGCGCACCTTTGCCTTGTGCGATTGCCTGCATTCATCTATCACCTCACCGTAGCGAAGCCCTTGAACACGAAGCTGGAGTCCACGATGCGCATTTCGCTTGCAACCGTTCTTTCCATGGCGTTGATGGCCGGCGCAGCTCAGGCCGAGCAGTGCAACATCACCGTGCTTTTCCCTTTCAACAGTTCAACGATCCCGTCGGAATTCCTTCCGATTCTGGATCAGTCGGCTGCCGCCCTGAAAAGCGGCAAGATCGAGATCTTCGGTCACACCGACCTCGTCGGCAGCGCCGAGTACAACCTGAAGCTTTCGCAGCGTCGTGCCCAGGCCGTGGAAGACCGGCTTCTGGCCGCCGGTGTCGCGCCTGCGAACATCGTGAAGGTCGAGGGCCTGGGCAAGGCGGACCCGGTCGTTCAGACCACCGCACCGAATCAGGAAAACCGTCGCGTGCTGGTTCAGATCGACGATTGCCGCCAGGAAGTGTTCGCTGCCGCCGGCCTGAGCACCGGCCAGATGGTCGCGCTTGGCGTCCTGGGCGCGGCAGCCGTTCTCGCTCTGGCGAGCGGCAGCGATGGCGACGGCGGCAGCAGCACCACGACGACCACGACGACCACCACGGCGCCCTGAGCCCTGGTTGCTGCCCCGGCATTCGGGGCCGCGCAAGACATGTGGAAGAATGCAGATCGCGTCACTTAGCTGTGGCGCGATTATGCTTTTGTGGCACGCTGGCGTCAGGAGACTCGGACCAGGGCCCCATGGCCCGGCACTCTCCGCCAGCTGCACAGGAGTTCCCCATGTCGCATCCGTCCTCGACTGCCCTTTCCTTTGTTCTTGCCTTCGCGCTTGCCACCACGGCGCTGACGGCGCCTCTTGCCGCCGAAACCGTGAAGATCACGCTGCTTGGGGTGGGAGACGTCTACAACTTCTCGGAAGAGGATGGCCGCGGGGGTTTTGCCCGGATGAATGCGGTCGCAAAGGCGGAGCGGGCGGCGAATCCCAATACCATCTATGTATTCGACGGCGACATGCTGTCGCCTTCGCTGTTGTCCGGCTTCGACCTTGGACAGAACACCATCGACTTGACGAACATCGTGCCTTTCGACCTGGCGGTGCCAGGCAACCACGAGTTCGATTTCGGTCCCGACAACTTCATCGAGAAGATGAAGGCCTCGGCCTATCCCTGGGCGGCGATCAACATCACCCGCGATGACGGCACCCCGATCGAGGGGTTGGGCGGCGTGATGATGAAGGAGATGGCCGGGCTGAAGATCGCGCTGGTTCCGGTGGCGCAGGACACGACGCCTGAGGTGTCGTCTTCGGGCAGCCTGAGCTTCCTGCCGACGGTGGAAACGGCAGTCGCCGCCGCCAAGGGCGCGCGCGAGGGCGGGGCGGATCTGGTGGTGGGCGTGGTGCAGACGCCCTGGGACAACGACCGCCAGCTGATCGCCTCGAAGGCCTTCGACGTGATCCTGTCAGGCGACGATCACCTGTACACGACGTACTACGACGGCATCACCGCCTATGTCGAAACCTCGGTCGATGCGCGGTATCTGTCGCCGGTGGACCTGACGGTCGAGGTGGAGGAGAAGGACGGCAAGCGCACGATCAGCTGGGTGCCGAACTTCCGCTTCATCGACACGGCCATGGTGGAGCCCGACCCCGAAACCACGGCCAAGGTCGAGACCTATGCCAAGTTCCTGGACGACACGCTGAACGTGGTGATCGGCACGACCGAGACGCCGCTGGACAGCCGCCGCAACGTGGTGCGGGGCGAGGAATCCAGCATGGGCAACCTGATCGCGGATGCGATGCGCGCCCAGACCGGGGCGGATGTGGCGATCATGAACGGGGGCGGCATCCGGGCGGACCGGACCTATGATGCCGGAACGCAACTGACGCGCCGCGATATGCTGACGGAACTGCCCTTCGGCAACACCACCCAGGTGACGGAACTGGAGGGCAAGCAGATCCTGCTGGCGCTGGAGAACGGCGTGAGCCAGGTGGAAAAGGGCGCGGGCCGCTTCCCGCAGGTGTCGGGCATGACCTTCGTCTATGATCCGGCGAAGGAGCCGGGGTCGCGTATCGTGTCGGTGACCGTGGGCGATGTGGCCCTGGACCCGGCCAAGACCTACAAGGTTGCGGTGAACGACTACATCCTGGGCGGCGGCGACGGCTATGACGCCTTGGGCGCGGGTGTGATGCTGACCAATGCCGGTGGCGGCGGGCTCGTGGCGCAGGATGTCATGACCTATGTGGAGAAGGCCGGGACGGTCTCGCCCAAGGTCGAGGGCCGCATCAAGACCGTGGGGCAGTGATCCAGGCGCCCCCGGGAAGCCGGGGGCGATCTTCCCGATGTGCGGACGGCTGACCATTACCCACCCGAACGAGGCGCTCGCTGCGCTGTTCGATGCCGTGCCGGGCAACGACCTGCCCGAGGGCGCGCGGTTCAACGTCTGCCCGACCCAGCCTTTGGCCGTGGTGACGAGCGACGGCGGCAGCCGCCGGTTGCGGGCAATGCGGTGGGGTTTTGTGCCGGCCTGGTACAAGACGCCGACGGACGGGCCGCTGATCATCAACGCCCGGTCCGACACCGTGGCGGTGAAGCCCGCGTTCCGCGAGGCGGTGCGAACCCGGCGCTGCATCGTTCCGGCCTCGGGCTTCTATGAATGGCAGGCAGGGCCGAAGGGCGAGCGGCTGCCCTGGTATTTCACCCGCGCCGATGGCGAGCCGATGGCCCTGGCCGGGATCTGGCAGCACTGGGAGCGGGACGGCGAGGCCATCGACAGCGTGGCCACCGTGACCACCGAGGCCGGGCCGGGCATGGCCGGGGTGCATGACCGCGAGCCGGTGATCCTGGAGCGGGCCGACTGGCCCTTGTGGCTGGGCGAGGCTGGGCATGGCGCGGCGGTGCTGATGCGGCCCGCGGCGCCTGGCGTGCTGGCAAGGCCCTGGCGGGTGGACGCGAAGGTGAACTCCAACCGCGCGAGCGGGCCGGAGCTGGTGTTGCCGCTGGAGGCGTAAGTGAAAGGGTCAGGCCGGGGACGGGTTTCGGAACCGGTGGCACGGATCGAGGGTCGGCGGCATCCTCCCACCATGAAGGGGCGCGGGTTGGCGATCACGGTCGAGGAGGGCGCGTTCCCCGAGACGACTTCGCGGGGAAACGAGGCTTTCTCATCTTCGGGCCAACTGGTGTCGAGATCGAGCACGACACGGGGCCGTTCTCCAAGACGGCAGCGGCGCAGTTAACCGCACCCTTCCGTCCATCTGCGGAACACGACGCTGGCGTTCACGCCGCCGAAGCCAAAGCCGTTGGCCATGGCATAGTCCATCTGCCACGGCCTTGCCGTATGTGCGATGAAGTCGATCCCGGCCCCGGCAGGGTCGGGATTTTCGAGATTCAGCGTTGGCGGTGCCAGCTGATCCCGCAGGGCCAGGATTGCGAAGATCGCGCCAAGCCCGCCGGCCGCGCCAAGCAGATGCCCGGTTGCAGACTTCGTTGCGCTGACCGCAATGCGAGAGGAAGTTCCGAACACCTGCTTGATCGCCGCAATCTCCGCCAGATCGCCAAGGTGAGTTGAGGTCGCATGGGCATTGAGGTGACGCACTTGCCGGGCCTCGATACCGGCCTGCCGGATGGCGAGTTCCATGGCCCGCCGCGCTCCTTCTCCGTCTTCGGGGCCGGAGGTGACGTGGTAGGCATCCGCAGTGGTGCCATAACCGACCAGCTCGGCAATCGGTCTGGCGCCGCGTGACCTTGCATGGGCCAGGTCCTCAATCACCAGGACGCCGGCCCCTTCGCCCATGACAAAGCCGTCCCGGCCCGTGTCGAAGGGGCGCGAGGCCTGTGAAGGGTGGTCGTTGAAACGGGTGGAAAGCGTTCGGGCTGCGGCAAAACCACCAAGGCTGACACTGTGAAGGCAAGCCTCGGTTCCTCCGCAAAGCGCGACATCGGCCTCGCCCGAGCGGATAAGCCTGGCCGCGTCGCCGATGGCCTGGATCCCGGCCGCGCAGGCGGTCACGGGGGCGCCGATGGGGCCCTTGAACCCGTTTCGGATCGAAATGTGGCCTGCGGCGAGGTTCACAAGGAAGGAGGGCACGGTGAAGGGTGACAGTCGCTTCGCCCCGCGCTGGTCCACCGTGCGCACCGCCTCGGCAATTGCCGGAAAGCCACCGACGCCGGAGGCCACAACTGTTGCCGTGCGCATCCGGCTTGCTTCGTCTTCAGGGTGCCAGCCCGCCTGTGCGATGGCCTCCTCTGCGGCAGCGAGGGCGAAGAGGATGAAGCGGTCCACCTTGCGCTGATCTTTCGGAGCGAGAACGGCATCCGGGTCGAACCCGCTCTCCGGGTCTTCACTGATCGATGGAACAAAGCCACCGATTGCAGAGGTTCCGGGCGCGGACATGTCTTCCGACAGTCGCCGCACGCCTGAACGGGCCGCGATGAGGCGCGACCATGAGGCCACGGCATTTGCGGCCAGGGGAGTCACGGCTCCCATGCCGGTAACGACGATCCTGCGCATTCATGCTCCGAAGTGTGAGGCCCTGGACGATGCGGGCAAATCAGGGTCCGGTCCGTCAGGGAAGTGGTTTGCTTCGGTCGTCTGAATCCAGTTCCTCGGACAGACGCGCGGTGACCTTGCGCATCAGGTCTGGATCGCTTCGGTCAAGACCATAGACAAAGCCCGGGAAGTCGAGGCGGCTCTGGATCTCCCAGATCGCCTCGTGCTGATCGGGCGGCAGGATCCTGGCCGGGTCGCCGACGGCCACCCATCCGATGGGCACGGTGGCCCCAGGGGGCAGAGTGCTGCGGAGGTGAACCACCGCATTGATCCGGACTTCGGCGCCCTTGCCGATCGTTGCGCCATGAAACACCGATGCGCCGGTCGCGACGAAGACCTCGTCCGCAAGCGTGGCACCCACGATATGGGCCTGCGGGCCGATCAGGCAGCTCTCGCCAATCCGGCAATCCTGCCGCGCGGTGGCTCGGATCACCGCATTCTCGAGCACGATGCAGTTGCGGCCCAGGTGGATGCTGCCGCCACCCTCGGCCACGATCCTGGCGCCCGGCAGGATGCGGCAGCCTGGGCCGATGATGACCCTTCCTGAGACGGTGCAATCCCGCGCCACCGTGGCGAGGGGAGAGATCTCGGGGGTCATGCCTTGGCCCCCGCCTTGGGTTCGGTGATGGCGGCGTGGTCGACAAGGTTCCATGCCATGCCGGCATTGCGATAGATGCGCTTGCCCAGACGAGGATAGTCCCCGACGTCATGGGCCAACCGTTGGCCCGCCACGAGGCAGACCAGCGGTTCGGTTCCCGTGTTGTGGATCGAATGGGCAAGGCCGCCCTTCCGGTATCCCAGGAAATCCCCAGCCTGGACCTGGTGCGATGCCTCTCCGATCCAGGCCGTTGCCTGCCCGGACAGGATGAAGACGCATTCGTCTTCGTGGTGGTGCAGGTGATGCTCGGTCGTCTCGTGGCCCGGCGCGATCTCGATCAGGTGGAAGCCGATGCCGGTAAGGCCGGTCAGGTCGCCCAGCGACTTGTTGACGCGAACGGCATTGGCATTCAGGAAATGCGCCTTTCGCAGGCCGGGCATCGCGGCAATCTGTGCCCGAGTCACCAGATAGACATCCTCAGCGGCCATAGGGCACCGTGACGCTGGCGCGGGCCAGGGACCCGGTGTTGGCGAAATAGCCGACCATCGCCCCGGACGCCCCGGCATCCAGCGGCAAGGTTGCCATCGGCATGGCGTAGATGGTGAAGACGTAGCGATGCGTGCTGCCCTCGGGGGGGCAGGCTCCGTCATACTGGTTGTGGGAAAAGTCGTTGCGCGCCTGTATGGCGCCCGGCGGCATGGTCCCGCCGCCACTTGCGGCTTCGTCCAGATGGGAGACCGAGGCCGGGATGTTGAAGGCCGACCAGTGCCAGAAGCCCGATCCGGTGGGTGCATCCGGGTCATGCGCGGTAAGGATGAAGCTCCCGGTTTCGGGTGGAGCGCCGCTCCAGGCGACCTCGGGCGACAGGTTCATGCCTTCGCAGCCAAAGCCCGACAGCACCTGGTCATCGGTGAAACTGCCGTCCTTGAGACCGGGCAGGGTCAGCGTCATGTCGGCAAGGGCGGGGGTGGCGATCAGGAAGGACGCGGCAAGCAGGCGCAGCATGGTGTGACCTTTCGTTCAGGTCGGGTCAGACTAGCCCCGCGCGCGCTGCCTGGCCGTGCCGCAGAGATAGACTTCCGTGCCGTTCCGATCAAACCGGCGCCGTCTCGGCGCGGATGGCCGAGGGCGACAGCCCGAACCTCTTGCGGAACCGCACCGCAAAGCGCGAGGGGCAGGCATAGCCTACGTCGAGCGCGATCCGGTTCACGGCAAGGTCCGAGCTTTGCAGAAGCGCCAGCGCAGCCCCCATCCGCACGTCCGCCAAGAGGGTGGTAAAGCTGGTTCCCTCGACGGCGAGGTGTCGCCGCAGGGTCGGCTCCGACACGGCAAGCGCCCTGGCCGCTGCCTCCGCCCGCCAATCGCGATCCGGTTCCGCCGCAATCAGGGCCCGAAGCCTGTCTGACAGGGTCGGCAGGCGCGGGCGGCCAAAGCCGATGCCCTCTTCACCCAGCCAAAGCAAGACTTCGCGCACGGCATGGGACTTCAGGCGCTCGGGCACCTGGCGGTCCTGGGCGTATGTGACGGCGCGATCGAAGGCGGCCAGGATGCGCGCCCGGCACGTCGTGCGCAATGGATCACCGTCTCCGACCTCGGCCCGCACGCTATGGGCGAGGTCCTCGGGAATGATGAGCAACTGGGCGGAATACGGCGCCGCGGCTTCCGGGGCGTTCTCGATCGTCATTGCAGTCAGGGGCGCCATCACGGCCAGCGAGCCCGGACCGATCTCGATCGCGCCGCGGTCGGTGCTGACGCGCTTCAGCCCGGTATTCACCCGGATCAGCGCGGAACGGCCGTTCTGAACCGCGCGGAACGTGGCGCGGCTGAACTGGCGGATGGTCAAGGCGATGGCGCTGTCCATCTGTTATCCCTTCCTGGTCTGTCCCATCAGCAAGCCAAAGCCCGGCGCCGCAAGCAACCCTGCCCGGCGCCGCAGCGCCTTGCATGGCGCGCATCAGTCCGCAGCTTGCTGCGCCGCTGCCACCAGCGTTCGCGCCGCCTGTCCCGCGGCAAGTGCATAGTTCGGGTCTCGGTGAACCAGCATGGCCGAAAAAGCGCCGTCGATCAGCACCGCGATCTGACGGGACAAGGCCTCGGGCGAGGATATCCCCGACTCCCGGAAGATGGCAGTCAGCCAGCCTTCCACCTTCTTCTTGTGGTCGGCCGCGACTTTTCTTGCCGGGTGGCCGGGCAGGTTGGCCAGTTCCGCCACCGTTCGCAGGAAGCCGCAACCCTTCCAGGCGGGGTGCCGCGCCGCCGCCGCCATGCGGTTGAAGAAGGCCTCCATCCGGTCGGGCAGGCTGCCCTCCGCCTCGCGCAGCCAGCGGGCGAAGGCGGCAAGGTTGGGCGGGTCACGCTGGACGAGGTAGGCCGCGATGACCTCGTCCTTGCTGGTGAAGTGGTAATAGAAGGTCTTCTTGGTGACGCCCGCCCGGACGGCGATGGCATCGACGCTGACGCTGCGGATCCCCTCCAGATAGAAGAGATGTGCCGCGGCCTTCAGGATTCGCTTGCGCGCCGGAGATTCCGAAGTCTCGGACATGTATACCGACCAGTGAGTTTGCTTTGACCCCCACGATGCTAGGCTGTTGGTCAAGCAGCAAGAGGAAAGCATGTCAGACACAGTCTTGTTCCAGCGTCGCGGGGCGATCGCCCTCTTGACGCTCAACCGTCCGCACAAACTGAACGCGCTGGACTATGCCACCATCGACCGGCTGATGGTCCTTCTGGACGAGAGCGAAGCCGACCCTTCGCTGCGTGCCGTGATCCTGACCGGGGCGGGCGACAGGGCGTTTTCGGCGGGCGGCGACATTCCCGAGTTCACGGCAAGCATCCGGAAGGGCCCGGACGTCGCCCTTCGCGATTTCTGTCGCCGAGGGCAGGCATTGACCGCCAGGCTGGAAAGGTTCCCCAAGCCGGTCATTGCCGCCGTCAACGGCATCGCCTACGGCGGCGGTTGCGAGATCACCGAGGCGGTCCATCTGGCCGTCGCCTCGGACCGGGCGCTTTTCGCCAAGCCCGAGATTGCCATCGGCATCCCGCCGACATTTGGCGGCACGCAACGCCTGTCGCGGCTTGCCGGCCGGAAAAGGGCATTGGACCTGCTTCTGACCGGTGATCCCTTCGGCCCGCAGCGGGCGCTTGAGCTTGGCCTTGTCAACCGGGTCGTGCCCCACGCCGATCTTCTGGAATCCGCGACAGAGCTTGCCAATCGCATCCTGCGGCACTCCTCCCTGGCGGCAGCACGGATCCTCTCGGCGGTGACGCGGGGTCTGAACGCGACCATTGGCGAGGGGCTGGAGATCGAGGGTGCCGAATTTGCCCGCATGTGCGCCACGCAAGACGTGCTGGAAGGGCTC
>Ga0209368_1000365_pt1 | contig 45851 bp, 57 predicted proteins | sample EBPBio242008_DNA_FD_185862 | JGI IMG/M metagenome (GOLD analysis project Ga0209368, IMG submission 185862) | Wastewater treatment Type I Accumulibacter community from EBPR Bioreactor in Madison, WI, USA - Reactor 1_4/24/2008_ DNA (SPAdes)... | ecosystem: Engineered > Bioreactor > EBPR >...
AGTTCTGAACCGAACAGGAACCCGGACGTCGTTCATCACAGGCATGGGCCGCTTTCCACCCCATAGCGTCGATGGTGATTACATAATCAAAATTATGCGTCATCCGCCTGTACGCGCAAAGTAGACTTGTCGCACCTGAACAAAGTTAGAATGTCGCCCTAGCCTTCTGGCATGAGGAACGGACGGTATTCGGATGGGTGCTGATGGGCGAGCGCTAGGTTCGTACTGTAGAGGCACACTCCTGCTTGGTTGCAGGAAGAATCTCGAAGTAGGAAGCAGCTTGATCCTTGGGTGTGCCCGAGGTCGGCCGATGGCAAGGGTGCAAACGCATTCGGCCCATACCTGCCGGTCGGGCTCATTGCGCTGCACCCTAGCAAGCGGTCGTTCGAATGCTTAGACTAGGCCTCCCTTACTGCTTGTCGCAAGCAACCGCACAGGCGCGCCGACGCTCACCGACATGGGGGCGAGTTTCGCCATTGCCACCGGCGGCGTGCTGACCCTGTTCATCGCCGCCCCGCCGAATGGCAGCTCCGTCTGGATGCGCGTCGTCGGCGAGATTTCGGGCGCGGTCTTCGAGCAGGAAATCACCGCCGACCTGCCCGCCACGACGCAGTTCCTTTCGCCGCAGCTGTTCATGAACACCGGCGCGACGGTCGCTGCCGTCGCCTGCGACTGCGCCGGAGTCTACCTGAAAACCGACTTCTAGGCTTCTCGCCTGCCGCAGCTCGCGGGTGGCTCAGGATCTCGCTGCGTTCCGGGAGTACACATCCAGCGAACCATCGCGACGGATCAGCAGGACGTCATAGGCATCGCGCTCGTCCTCCGGCCCCATGCCGGGCGAACCGTAGGGCATACCAGGGACCGCAAGCCCGACCGCATCGGGGCGTTCGGCCAGCAGGCGCCGGATGTCGACGGCAGGAACGTGGCCTTCAAGCGCATAGCCATCGACCACGCCGGTATGGCAGGAGAAAGCCTTCGCCGGGACGCCATGGTCCATCTTGAAGCGGATCAGCAGCGTTCCCATCGACACTTCGTCCGTCACGGTGAAGCCTTGCTCGCGCAGGTAGTCGACCCAGGCATCGCAGCATTCACAGCCGCGTCCCTTGACGACATGGATCGGTGGTTCCGCTTGCGACCAGGCGGCGCGCCCTGGGACCGCGACGCTGGCCGCTGCCGCAAGCAGCAGGTTGCGTCGTCCGATGTGCTGCCCGCTCATCCCCGATCTCCTACTACCAAAGCTTCAAAGCCCGTCTCGCGGCGCCATGTCGTCAGCGCATCAAGATCCTCGGACGAGGCAATCTCTTGTTCCGGCAGGGCGTCCCGGTCCGTCGGATCGACCGGCCGACCGTCAACGCGGACCTCGTAGTGCAGGTTCGGGCCACTTACGAGGCCCGTCGCGCCAACGGCACCGATGCTGTCACCGGCCTTGACCCGCGTGCCTTCCCGAACATCCTCGGCAATCTCGGACAGATGGGCATAGCGCGTCACAACCCCGCCGCCGTGATCGATGTCGATGGTCAGACCGTAACCTCGGATCGTACCGGCAAAGACCACACGCCCGGCGCCGGTGGCCGAGACCTCGGTTCCGACCGGAGCGGCATAGTCGATCCCGGTGTGCATCCGCACGCCCCCGAGAACAGGATGGTTGCGTCGCCCGAAGACGGACGACAGCCGGGCACCGAGGATTGGCGCGGCAGACCGCTGGACGGCTTCCCCGTCCTCGAACACGATGACGGGTCCTGCGGCTTCGGTGGCGACAAGCTCAAGCACCCGGTCTGCAAGTTCCAGCCGCGCATAGTTCAGCCGGGGCTCACCCGCGATGCTGCCGTCAGGAAGCTGGTCTTCCTGCCAGACCAGCGCGAAGGTCTCGCCGCCCTGCAGATCGCGCCGGAAATCGACCTGGCCCGCGAGGAGCGCAGTCAGGTCCACGGCGAAGCGCTCCGGCGCGTTGCGCGCGACGAGGGCTTCGTAAAGCGTGCCGTCAAGCACCAGCGTCTCCCGCCGGTCCGTCTCACGGATTGGCGGATCAAGCCGCTCGGCTGTCACCTGGCCATTGAACGTCAATGCAATCTCGACGCCATCTTCCACGAAAAGCGACAGGCGCGTCAGGCTGGTCGGATCGCCCGTTGCGGCCGTCCATTCGACGCGATGACCGGGTCGCAGGTCGGTCAGGTCGTAGACCCCCGCAAGCGCCAGGGCGGCCTCGGCCCGGAGGTCCGCGGGTACACCTGCGCGGTCAAGCACGCTGTCGAGCGTGTCGCCTGAGGCGATCGTCACATCGATCACGGCTGGACCGTGCGTGGTCGGCGGGTCGGCTGCAGCCTGCAACGGCACGAGAGAGGCGGCGGCAAGGACCATGAGGGCAGAGCGGATCATCTGGCAGAATGACCTTTCAGCTGAGAGTTCGGCGGATCTTCGGAACGGCGAAACGCCGATCCTCGTGATAATCAATGATGCTGGCAAAGCGCCCGTCCGGGTGGAACAGGAACACCCCGGCTGTATGGTTGACCGTATAATCGCCATCGCGCGGCACCTTCTCGAACCACGCGCGAAATCCCGCGGCGGCGCGTTCGACCTCGGCCAGCGGGCCCGTCAGGCCGGTGATGCGCGGATCGAAATTCGCGAGGTAGTCGGACAGGACCGCCGGCGTGTCGCGTTCAGGGTCCACCGAGATCAGGGTGACGTTCAGGCGGTCAGCCTCGGGACCGAGATCCTCGAGCCAGCCCGAGATGTCGCTGAGCGTGGTCGGACAGACGTCGGGACAGAAGGTAAAGCCGAAGAAGATCATGGTCGGGCGCCCGATCCAGTCGGACGGCCGGACGGTTGCGCCGCGCTGGTCGGTCAGAGTGAAGTCCATTTCGGCGATCGGCAAAGGCAGACGTGGGTCTGTGGCAGGCGCGGTGCCGCGGCTGCGCCATGCCCCGAGGCCGAGCGTGAAAGCCAGCGCCCCCGCCACCCCGCCGAGGCCGAGGATCACTGCCCTGCGTGTTCGCAATCCGGCCCCTCCGCCTGCATGGACAGGACCTCGACCGGCACCGTCACCTCGCCCGCGTCGCGGAAGGTCAATGTCACGGGGAAGCCCTCGCCTTCCTTCAGGGTGGTGGTCAGGCCCATCAGCATTCCGTGATAGCCCCCGGGCGCCAGCGCCACCGTCTGTCCCGCCGGAACCGGAACCGACATGGCGTGCGGCATCGAGGCGACGCCGTCCGTCACGACGGTTTCGTGCAGCATCGGCATTTCCGCGACGGGCGTCGCGATGCCGACCAGCGCGTCATCGGCGCTGCCTGTGTTGGTGATCTCGACATAGAGCACGCCGGGGCGTTCGGCGCCGATCGTCGCGCGGGACCATGCGTGCTCGATCATCAGATTTCCGATGGTGAAGGTTTCGCAGGCCAGGGCAGGCAGGCCGACAAGGGACAGAAGGGCGGCAAGGATCGGGGTTCTCATGGAGCCTCACAGTCTGGAGCGAAGGTCATTCAGGATGTCACTGGCGGGCGTGCCGTAGGCGAACTGGCGCAGCCAGTCGCCATCGGGCCCGATCAGGTAGAGCGCCGGGCTGTGCGACATGGTGTAGCCATCCGGCGCGGCCGGGTCGTCCTCGCGTTCGAAGTAGATGTGGAAGCTCTCCGCGGCGGCGCGCGTCTGCACCTCGTCTCCGGCGAGGCCCAGGATCGCCGGGTGGAAGGCGGATGTGTAGGCGGCAAGCCCCAGACGGCGGTCGCGGACGGGATCGACGGAGATGAAGATCGGTTGCACCTTGTCGGCGTCCGATCCGAGGTCATCCATGACCTGCGCGACCTCGGACAGCGTGGTGGGGCACACGTCCGGACAGCTCGTGAAGCCGAAGAACACCAGAAGGTGCTTTCCCGCGAAGTCCGCCTCGGTGCGGATCCGGCCCTCGGCGTCGGGCAACGAGAACACCGGGCGAAACGCGGCCTCGGCCCGGGGCGGGGTTGCCGGATCGGCCACCAGAACCCAGGTTCCATAGGCCAGACAGGCCAGGCCCGCGGCTGCCCAAAGGGCTTTCTGGAATGTTGTCAGTCTCATGCGGCCCCTGTCTATGATGCGGCGTGCCTAAACCCTCCAGCGGCTTGAGGTTCAAGCGAAAAAGCCCAGTGTCACGGAAAGATGAGGCGTCAGTCGAACAGAACCGTCGCCAGCAGATTGACATTCAGCACGATGATCGTGACCGCGATCAGCGCGCAGAGCGCGGTAAGCCAGCGGGGGGCCACCAGATCGCCCATCTTGGCCCGGCTTGCCGTGAACATCACCAGCGGCACGATGGCGAAGGGAAGCTGGAAGGACAGCACGACCTGGCTCAGGATCAGGAGCTGGCCGGTCTCCTCGCTGCCGTAAAGCAGGATCACGGCCATCGCCGGGACAATGGCGATCAGCCGGGTGATCAGCCGCCGCAACACCGGGCTGATGCGGAAGGCGATGAACCCTTCCATCACGATCTGCCCTGACATCGTGGCTGTCACGGTCGCGTTCAGCCCACAGCACAGAAGCGCGATGCCGAACAGGGTCGGGGCGATGGCGCTGCCAAGCAGCGGCGAAAGCAACGCATGCGCCTGATCGATCTCGACGATTTCGGTTGTGCCGCTGGCGTGGAACGTCGCGGCGGCGAGGATCAGGATCGACGAGTTGACCAGAAGCGCCAGCATCAGCGCGATGGTCGAATCCCAGGTCGCAAGCCGCAGCGCCTCGCGCTTGCCGCCCGGATCCTGTCCGAAGGCCCGGGTCTGCACGATCCCGGAATGGAGGTACAGGTTGTGCGGCATCACGGTCGCGCCGATGATGCCGAGCGCGATGTAAAGCATCTGCGGATTGGTCACGATATCGGTCGAGGGCGCAAAGCCCGCGATCACCGCGCCCCAGTCGGGGTCGGCCATCGCGATCTGCACGAAGAAACAGGCCGCGATTACCGCCAGAAGTGCGATGATGAAGGCCTCGATCCACCGAAATCCCTTGTTCTGCAGCCAGAGGATCAGGAACACGTCGGCCGCGGTGATGAAGATGCCGATCTCGAGCGGGATGCCGAACAGAAGGTTCAGGCCGATGGCCGTGCCGATCACCTCCGCGAGGTCGGTGGCGATGATCGCCGCTTCGGCAAACAGCCAGAGCGGCACTGACACCCAGCCCGGAAAGGCATCCCGGCAAGCCTGCGCCAGGTCGCGGCCCGAGGCGATGGCGAGCCGCGCGCAGAGCGACTGCAGAAGGATCGCCATGATGTTCGACAACAGCGCAACGAAGAGCAGCGTGTAGCCGAAGGCCGCCCCCCCGGCGAGCGAGGTGGCCCAGTTCCCGGGGTCCATGTAGCCGACCGCGACGAGGTAGCCCGGCCCGATGAAGGCAAGGAACCGGCGGAAGGGCGACGCGCCGCGCGGCACTGCGATCGAACGGAACACTTCGGACAGGGACGGCGTGGTGCTGTCGGTACGCCAGGCATGGATCGGCATGGATGGAAGCCCCAGAAGGACGCGTCCGCAAAGGCCGGGCGCAATATGTTAGATGATGCTAAAAATTCTCCCCACGGCTTTACTTGTCAATCCGTCCCGTGCGATGCTTCTGCGATGACAGGGATCGATCCGAAGAACCGCATGGGCACCGATGACCGAGCCGCCGACCTGCGGGCCGAGGCGTTCCAGGGCGTGCGCGCGGCGCGCAGCCGCGAGCTGGCCGAGGACTATGTCGAACTGATCGCCGAACTGATCCACGACCACGGCGAGGCGCGGCCGGTGGATATCGCCGCGCGGCTTGGCGTCCGGGTCCCGACGGTGACCAAGACGCTCGACCGTCTGGCCCGGGAGGGCCTGATCACCCGGGCGCGGTATCGGTCCGTGTTCCTCACCGACGAGGGCCGCGCGCTGGCCCGGGAGTGCCGTCGGCGGCACGAGATCGTGCTGCGGTTCCTGCTGAGCCTGGGCCTCGACCCCGAAACCGCCGAGCGCGACGCCGAGGGGATCGAGCATCATGTCAGCGCGCGCACGCTGGCCCTCTTCGCGGCCTTCGCCAGCAAGTCCTGACGGCGGCGTCAGGCGTTCTCGACGGCGAAGCGCACATCGGCGATCAGGCTTTCAGCGCTGAAGTTCTCCAGCCGTTTGCCGTTCAGGAAAAAGGTCGGCGTCTGCCGGATGTCCAGGGCTTCGACATCCGCCATGTCCTGGTTGATCGTTCCGGTGATGCCGGGAAAGAGCTTGTCCGTCTCGGCCCGGTCCAGATCGAGGCCCGCATTCCCGGCGATCTCCCAGGCCACGTCCATCTCGGGCGCCCCGTGGACTGCCCAGCCCGGCTGCTCTTCGAACAGGGCGTCAAGCACCGGTTCGAACTGGCCCTGCATCCGCGCCGCCTCGAGGATCCGGGCTGCCTCGTCCGACCCTTCGTGGAACAGGGTATAGCGCAGCACAACGCGGACCTGATCCGGGAACAGCCGGAGGATCTCCTTGATGACCGGATGGTACGCCCGGCAGGCCTCGCAGGAGGGGTCGAAGAACTCGACCAGCGTGACGGGCGCATCGGCCGGGCCGAAGCTGGGCGAGTAGGGGCGGACGAGGAGTGCTGCGTCCACGGGCGGCGCAGCGGCGGCGCGGGCATCGGCGTCTGCCTGACGCCGGGTGTTCACGACAAAGGCGCCGCCCCCGAAAGCGACGAGCCCGAGGGCAGAGGCCCCGATCAAGACAGTGCGGCGGTTCATGCGCGGGTTCCCCTCGGAAGGATCAGACAGGCAAGGATGGCGGCAAAGACCGCCAGCGAAAGGTAAGGAATGGGCAATCCCAGGATCACCTGCGCCGGGCCCGAGCAGGAAGGGCCGTTCTCGGTGCAGGGAACGACTGGAGCAGGCAGGAGCCCCGCATAAAGTCCGGAATGCCAGGCAGCGAGCGCCAGCCCGGCGATTCCGAACGGAAGGGCATAGACCCGCGCCAGGCGGTCGCCCCGCCAGATCGACAGGCCAAGGATCGGGACCAGCGGGAACATGGCGATACGCTGGTACCAGCACAGGGTGCAGGGCATCTGCCCCAGCACCTCGCCGATGAAGAGAGCCCCGAGGGTGGCGGCAAGAGCGATCACGAACGCGGTCGTCACCGCTAGGTCGTCCCGGGACGGGGTGTCAGCGTCAGCCTTGGTCACGAACGGGCTCCTTGCGGCGGCGCTGTGGCAGGGACGACGCGAGGAGGCAGGCCGCTCCCAAGGTGATCGCCATGTCCGCGACGTTGAACGTCGGCCAGTGCCATTCCTTCCAGAAGACGTCGAGGAAGTCCGTCACCGCACCCTGCCGCAGCCGGTCGATGATGTTGCCAAGCGCCCCGCCGACGATCAGGGCGAACCCCGTGCGCTCGACCGGATGGCGCGCGCGCAGGGCCATCACGGCGAACACCAGCGTCAGCCCGGCGGTCACGGCGGCCATCAGCAACGGCCGACCGGACATCGGACCGGACAGGAGGCCGAAGCTCGCGCCTTCGTTGAAACCGAGCGTCAGGTCGAGACCGGGAAGGATGGGAACGGGCTGGCCGGGCACCAGGCCGGACAGCGCGGCCGCCTTGGTGGTCTGGTCGAGCAGAACCGTGGCCAGGACCACAATCGCAGGTCGGGTCATGGAGCGGTTCCCTGGCGCAGCCCGATCCAGCGCGGCACCGCGGCGGTGTAGCGGTCGTAGTCCGCCCCGAGTGCCGCCCGCAGGGCCGTCTCCTCTGCGCGCACCTGTGTGACAGCCGACCACAGGAAGACGAGCGGCGCGACGACAGTGGGCAGCGATGACACCGCGAGCGCGACACCGGCCAGCAGGGCGAACTGCCCCACGAAGGTGGGGTTCCGGCTGTAGCGGTAGAGCCCGCCCGTGACGAGGGCGCCCGTCGCGCCGGGCACGACCCCTACCCGCCAGGAGGCGCCCATCGACATCTGCGCCGCAAAGGCGACCATCGCCCCCACGCCCGCGAGGAAGACACCGATCAGCCCGGCGGCAACCGCCCCGCCTTCGGTCCAGAGCGGATCGGCCTTGTGGAGTACAGGCCATGCCAGCCAGAGAAGCGGCCCGAAGAAGGCGAGCACGAAGGTCGCACGAAACCCGAAGGCGGCCAGCCGCTCGCGTCCCCTTGCCTGCCCGAACAGCCAGACCGGCCTGCCCGCCGCCTGCGTCGCCGCCGTGGTCCCCCAGAGGAACAGTGCCAGATAGCCGAAGAGAAGGGCCAGCGCGGCCCAGCCGAAAGCCGACATCATCGCCTCACGCCTCGCCCTCGGGGTTGAACCGCAAGAGACGCAGCGCGTTCAGCGTCACCAGCACCGTCGCACCCGTATCGGCCAGGATCGCGATCCAGAGGCCCGTCAGGCCGAGGACCGAGGTGACGAGGAACACCGCCTTCAGCCCCAGGGCGATGGTGACGTTCTGACGGATGTTGGCCATGGCCGCGCGCGAGAGGCGGATGGTTGCGGGAATGTCGGTCACGCGGTCGCGCAGGATCGCCGCATCGGCGGTTTCCAGCGCCACATCGGTGCCCGATCCCATGGCGACGCCGACCGACGCCTGCTTCAGGGCGGGCGCATCGTTGATGCCGTCACCGATCATCATGACGCCGTCCTTCGCCCCGATCTCGCGAATATAGGCGAGCTTGTCCTCGGGAAGCATGTCGGCCTCGAACTTCAGGCCAAGGCCGCCCGCGATCGCCGCCGCCGTCCGCGGGTTGTCGCCGGTCAGGATGACGGGGGTCAGGCCCATCGCGGTCAGCTGGCGCACGGCATCCTTCGCATCCGCCCGCGGCTCGTCGCGCATCGCGATCAGGCCGAGCGGGGACTTGGCGCGGAACACCGCGACGGCGGTCTTGCCCTCCTCTTCGAAGATCGTCGCCTGGCGCAGTCCAAGCCCGTCAAGGCCGCCGTTGTCCATGGCGTAGCGGGGCGAGGCGACCCAGGCCGGGGCGCCGTCGACCGTCGCCACGACGCCCTTGCCCATCAGTGCCTTGGCTTCGCTGGCGGCGAGCGGCGCGACGCCCGCGTCCTTCGCCCGGTTCAGGATGGCGACCGCCAACGGGTGGCTCGACCCCGTCTCGACACCCGAGGCGACAGCCAGAAGATCGGCCTCGGTCGTCTTGCCGAAGGGCACCACATCGGTCACCTGCGGCCGGCCATGCGTCAGGGTGCCCGTCTTGTCGAAGGCGACCCAGCCGATCTTGGACGCCGCCTCGATCACCGCGCCGCCTTTCATCAGCAGCCCACGCCGCGCGCCGGAGGACAGCGCCGAGGCGATCGAGGCCGGAACCGAGATCACCAGCGCGCAGGGGCAGCCGATGAGAAGCAGCGCCAGGCCACGATAGACCCAGGTATCCCAGGGTTGGCCGAAGGCCAGTGGCGGCACCAGCACGACCAGCGCCGCGACGCCAACGATGGCGGGCATGTACCAGCGGCTGAACCTGTCGATGAAGCGTTCCGTCGGCGCGCGCGCTTCCTCGGCTTCCTCGACCAGCCGGATGATCCGCGCGATGGTGTTGTCCTCGGCCCCTTTTGTCACCGCAACGCGGATGGCCGCTTCGGTATTGATTGCCCCGGCAAACACCGCATCCCCGGGTCCGCGCGTCCTTGGCACGCTTTCGCCGGTGACCGGGCTTTCATCGACGCCCGAGGTGCCCTCGACGATCTCGCCATCCGCCGGGATGCGGTCGCCCGGGCGTACCAGGACGGTCTGGCCAATGGCCAGGCTCGCCGCAGGAACCTCGCGCGTGGTGCCGTTCACTTCGAGGAGCGCCGTCTTGGGCACCAGTTTGGCCAGGGCCCGGATGCCGTCGCGCGCCTTGCCCGCCGCCACACCTTCGAGCACCTCGCCGACCGCGAAGAGGAACACGACCAGCGCCGCCTCTTCCGCCGCGTCGATGAACAGCGCGCCGACGGCGGCGATCGTCATCAGGCTCTCGATGGTGAAGGGTTGGCCCATTCGCAGCGCGGCGAAGGCGCGCCGCGCGACCGGAGCAACCCCGATGAGGCAGGCCGCGACAAAAGCCCATCGGCCGATGTCCGGCGCGATCAACTCGACGATCCAGGCCGCGCCGAGCAGGACTGCCGTGAAGATGACCAGCTTGCCCTTTCCGGTCTGGTACCAGTGCTTGCCCCTGTCGGCGGGGTCATCGTGGACATGGCCCGGGCTGCCATGGCCCGAGTCGTCACGCGGCGAAACCTTCCCGTGCGTCGCGTGGTCATGACCGTCATGATCGTGGCCCGATTGATCTGCCCCGCCATCCCTCTCGCCAGGCGCCCCTGCCGTCGGCGTCGCGGGCAGCACAAAGTCCTTCCTCGCCGATGCTGCCCGTGGCGCGATCTCATAGCCGAGCGCACGAACGGCGCTCTCGATCCTGTCCCGCCCGGTTTGCGCCTCGTCGAGGGTCAGACGGAGACGTTCCGACATGATGGCGACCTCGACACCGCTCACTCCCGGCAGGCGCGACACCGCATCCTTGATCTTGGTGGCGCAGGATCCGCAATCCATGCCCCTCACGGTCCAGTCGAAAGCGGTTTCGTTTCGTGCTTCGGCCATCGTCAATCCTCGGCCCCAGCGGGGCGATTGTCTTCATCGAGTCGGGAAGCTAATGTCTCTAGCAACTATAGCTTCAAGGGGAATCTGATGCTGACCATCGGAAAACTCGGAGGGCAGGCCGGAGTGAAGGTTCCGACCATCCGCTACTACGAACAGATCGGGCTTCTGCCCGAGGCCGGGCGCAGCGCCGGCAACCAGCGGCTCTACGGACGCAAGGCGTTGGAGCGGCTTGCCTTCATCCGCCACGCACGGGACCTCGGCTTCACGCTCGAGGCGATCCGTGACCTTCTCAGCCTCTCGGACAATCCCGAACAGCCTTGCGTCGCAGCCGACGCCATCGCGCGCGCGCAGCTTGCCGAGGTGGAGCGCCGCCTCGCGCGGCTGACGGCGCTGAAGGCCGAACTGGAGCGGATGGTCGTGCAATGCGCGGGCGGCAAGATTGCCGATTGCCGGGTGATCGAGGTGCTGGGCGACCATTCCCTCTGCTCCACCGACCACCGCCATCCGGAGAGCGAGTCCAGTCCGTGACCGCGCCCGGCACACTCGCCATCTATGCCGGTGCCGCCTTGGCCGAGATCGCGGGCTGCTTCGCGGTCTGGGCCTGGATGCGGCAGGGGGCGAGCGCCATCTGGCTTGTCCCCGGAGTGGCGAGCCTCGCCGCCTTCGCATGGCTGCTCGCGCTCGCCCCATCCGACTTCGCCGGGCGCGCCTATGCGGCCTACGGCGGGGTCTAGATCGCCGCATCGCTCCTCTGGCTATGGATGGTCGAAAAGCAGCGGCCGGACGCCTGGGACCTGACAGGCGGGGCGATCTGCCTCTTCGGTGCGGCGGTCATCCTGTTCGGTCCAAGGGAGATGAGGAGCTAGTCAGGCGCTCGACCGAAGATCGTAAAGGCGGAGTGTCACGCTGGAACAGCCGAAGATAGTGCCACTAGATGATTGTCGTCTTCGCGACGTAGTTCGGTCGCGGATGCGCCAGAAGTGCAGCCGGGGAAGCGATGCAGAACTTTCTTCAAATTGAAATTTAGACTGAACAAGGTTGGACATCAGGCCCATTCCCTCCATCGAATGGCTGCTTTGCGACGCGGTCACGGAACCGCACATCGCGGCGGCCGTCTGCTATCCGCCCATTGCGTCGCTTATGATTACATAATCAACATTTTGCGTCATCCGCCTGTAGCCGCAAAGCAGATCTGTCGCACACGCCCGTCCGACCGCGTCGCCCCTTGGTCATCCGCTGAAGGACTTCCTTGTCTTGCTTTCGGTCATCCAGTCCTGCCCCCCGAAGGCAACGAGTGCGACAAAGACACAGCCTTTGTTGAGATCGGCGCGGAACACAACGGTAAGACGATGGCCGCGTCCACCATGACAGACCAACCACCCATCCAGCGTTAGCGCGAGGCGAACGCCGGACATCGGGTTGGCAGAGATGTCGGCGATCAGGTCGTCGACCTCATCAAGGCGTCTGCCGGCGGCGTTGAAGTCCCCGCCGGTGACGTCGACGATGTGGTCTACCAATGCTGCAAGGTCCTGGTCGACCAGAGGATGTCGAACGATGCGCATCAGGCAGCGGTGCTACCGGCAGCCTTTGCGAGTCGGGCAAGATGTGCGCGCGCGCCTGATGTGATGGACTCGCCGGTTCGGACGGGTTCCCAGGCGTCAGGGGGAAGCGCAAGGCGCCGCTGGACTTCGGCTTCGAATAGAAGCCGCTCCCTCTCCCGCGCTGCGCGCGCACGGGTCATTTCGCCAGAAACCGCAGCGCTGATGTTCGGATACTCGCCGCTCTCGACCAACTCGCGGGCGAAGTTGAAAGCTGCATCCGTGAAGCTGACACTCTGCTTGTGTACGCCCATCTTCTTGTCCCTCGGTGGTCCATTGGAGCACCATAGCCTTTCCACTGAGTGCTTTCAACGATCTGAAGAGGATGATGTCTGGAGGCCATGGACGGGCGATTGACGCGGAAGCTAAAGCTGATGACGGACGACTGGGGACGTTCCCGGCCGGGCGCGTTACACAGCGCAGAGGGCTACCGCGCTTCATCGCCGATTATGGCGCCGGGCGTCGCCCGATCGCTTCTGGTCTGGTCAGCCCGTGCAAGATTGTGTTGAGATGGACAGCGGATTTTACCTCGGTTTCCGTCGTCCATCCTCAAGACTGGTCCAGCCAGTTCTCGACCTTCAGGCTCCGAACGCGCGAAAACTCGCTGGTGTTGGCTGTGACCAGGACCGCCCCGAGCGCATGGGCATGGGCCGCGATCAGGAGATCGTTCGGACCGATCGGTTTGTCAGCGGCTTCAAGGTCGGCCCGTATCCAACCATACTCAGCAACGGCCGGCACGTCGAAGGCCAAGACCTGGATGCTGCCCAGAAGGGCCTCGACATTGGCGAGCAGCCTGGCTGATCCCTTCCGTGCGCAGCCGTATCGCAGTTCTGCGGCGGTGATGATGCTGATGCAGACGGCCTCGGACCCGACCTTGATGATGTGCTGCGTGACCGCACCCTGCGGGTTGCGCACCAGATCGGATACGATGTTGGTGTCCAGCATGTACAGTCGGCTCAAAGGTCGACCTCGCGCGGAGGCAACAGTGTGTCATCGATATCAGGAAACTGGTCTTCCGGACCAAGAGGCTCAAGATCGGCCAACACGGCCAGAAGGCTTCGACGCCGAACCGGCTCGAGGATAAGGCGGTCCCCGTCGCGGTGGATCATCACACGATCGCCTGGCAATTCGAAGTCGGCCGGGATGCGCACGGCCTGGCTCTTGTTGTTGCGGAAGAGCTTGGCTTCCCGGCCTGGCACGTGGTCGTGGGAGGGAGCTTGCGGCATCGTGGCCTCCATTGCATATGCAAGAACATACACATGCGCGTGAACGTGATTTCAAGTGGGCGCTCGGCGACACCCGTTTCCGCACCCGATTACACCCAATTGGCAGAGCGACCACGGCCTTGAGGAACACCATGATCGATAAACGCGGCCTCTACAGTTCACACGGAACGACCGGCGGCAACCCGTTGCCGGAAGAGTTATGCAGTACCGAGGGTTCCGCGTCTCTTTGCCGATCACGGCGCCGCGCGTTGCCCTTTTCCTTGGCTTCTGGTCCTGTCCACCTGTGCGAACCAGGGTGAGGCGGAACTGACGTGAAGACCCCAAGGGATGATGTCGACCATTGGCCTGACCCTGCCGGCGCGAACACCAGTCGCAGCGTTCTCGCCGCCGACCTTTTCGTGGAAGGCAGGGTCAGTTCCCGAGGACCGGTCGATCTTCAAGGCAGCCTTGTCGGGTCGCTATGGGCGCCAGACGTGGTGGTTGCGTCTTCGGCTCGCCTTGAAGGCACCGTCGTCGCCCGCGAGCTTTTGGTACTCGGGACAGTCTCAGGCAAGGTCTTGGCGCAGACCGTTCAACTCGCCCCGAACGCTGTCGTGCAGGCTGATGTCATCCATGAACAGATCAGCATCGAGGCCGGTGCCGCGCTCGACGGCAGGCTGCAACGCAAGACCTGACAGATGGCAGGCAATCTGTCGGTCAGGTGTCCGGAAACGCGATTGCCGCCGCGCCCATCGTCATACCCGACATTCTGGGTCGCGCTCCTGACCGCCCGCATGGAGGAGAGGTCACGGATCGCCTGTCGACGCGACGGCGGATTCTGCGATCTTCGTGGCAGCGAACGGCGAGCCAAGTTTACCTGGCCGGAACCGCGCCCAAGATCCCGACTGCGGGGTCCTCGTCTCCCGGCGGTGTCGCGCCATGATACCCGCGCCGGGTCTTCCGCCGCATGGTCTCTGCGGCAGTCCTCTCCGCCTCCTCGGGCGTCGTGCAGGTCTCGATGTTCATCCGACCCAGAGTGCCGATCCTGCCCCAGTTGCGCAGGACGGAGACCTCGCCGAAGAGGGTCGGAAGGATCTCGATGCGGTAGAACCTCGCCATGTTCACGGTGGGGTCCCGGCGGAACAGCACGATCGGATCCATGGACGCCTCCTCCTGCGTCCATCCTGGGCCATCCCTCGCCGCGCGTCCAATTCTGTTTCTGAATCGTTCCGGTTGGATCGATTCAGGCGGGTGATACCTCGCACCGAGCTTCCTCCCCGTGGTCGGTCAGATCGTCCGGGCATGTGACACGGACGGCGTTCTCCGCGGGCATGCCGTCCGGAGTGTACCAGACCGTGATCCGTTCGCCCGTCAGCGAAAACAGGTAGGTCACGCCAAGGACGCGGCGCGGCGCCTCTGTCACGACCATCCATTCGACCGGTCTGCCCACATTGATCGCCTCGGTCTCATTGGACATGGCACATTCCTTTTCCGCACTGGTTGTCGTCGTGATGGCCCTGGGGCTCGGGTCAGAAGCCTGCCCGCGCGCAGGCCTCATCGAAGGCGGTCGAGAACCGCTGTCGGAACGCCGGTCCGATGGCGCGCCCAAGCCCCAGAACTCCGAGGGGATCAAGGCGGGCGCCCAGATCTTGCACCAAGACCTCGGGCAGGGTCAGCGTGACGCTCGCCGGATGGCAGCGCCGGCCGCTCCGGACTTCCTCGACGCGCTGAAGGGGCACAATCGCTGTCGGCTCCACGAGCCCCTTGCGCAAGGACTGCGCCACTTGCCGCATGAGGAGAGGAACGCTGCAGCCCGCAGCACTTGCCCAGGCTTCGGCGCGCCGCGCTTGGGCCTCTGACAAGGAGAGGGCCACGCAGACAGGAACACTTCGCGAAGGTCCCGAAGCTGAATCCGAACCTCGCGAGATGGCTATGGGCCTGGACCCCTGCGCCGGAACCTGTGGTTCCGAAGGGGCGGGAGAACGCGGGGAGCCGTCGCCCGGCAGCAGCTCTGTCATGCGCGCGCTCTCGACCTGTGCGCCCGCACCGACAGTGCCCGACATCACGGGTTTGGTTGATGGCGCGCCCGTAGAGTGAAGTGTGGCCGAGAACGCGGCGTCCCGGCGCAGGATGTGCAATTGGTCCTTTCGCGGTGCCATCAGAAGGCCGATCGGTCGCGAGGTTGGAGCCTCTTGGGGCAAAGGCCCGCGCTGCCATCGCTGTTCCGCCGTGCCGTCAACTTGTGCACATTCTTCTCCCCGGAGTTGATCGAACGGCTTCTGGATCGCCGCCCGGTTTCTGTTCCGATACCAGCCGGGGCGCCGGAGACCATGCATCCGCGACCGGAAATCGGTGAACAGGGAGGATTACCCGACCAAAGGGGCGGGGCACCCAGGCTCACCCCAAGGTGTTTTGTCGTGATGCGGCATCGCGGGTTATCTCTCGCCCCGGTTGAGTCGGAGCGGTAAACGTTTGAAGGAGTTGCCTTTGTGCTGATGGGTGTGTTGCCCCGTGATCGCCTTTGGGTTGCTATGTCCAGGTGTCAGGTCCGCAGAGCGGAGATTGTTGGCTGGTCCCTGTTTGCGATCCTTGACGTCATCACGCGCTGGACCGTTTACGGTGATGCGAGGTCCGCGCTCGCTCTCTCCGTGGTGCTGACACCGCTGGTGATCGTTCTGGCCTGGATGATCGGCAGGACAGTTGATGCCTTCGCCCTCGAGACCCGGCTTACGATCCGATCGGTCGGCCTGGTTCTGTCGCTCTGCCTTCTGGCCGCGATGATCATGGTTGGTGCGGGCATCCTGCTGCGTACCTGGCTCGGTCACCCCATGCCCGAGCGCGCGGCAAGTGAGGATATCCTCGCGACGGGTTTCTACTTCTTCATGATCTTTCTGAGTTCTTGCCTCATCCGGTTCTGGGCGCGCACCGAAGCGGCGCGCCGCAGTGAGGAGGAGCGGGCCGCAAGGGCCGAGACCGAGGCGCTGCGGTCTGAGCTTCAGCGCCTGAGACTGCAGTTGAACCCACATTTCCTGCTCAATGCGTTGAACGCGATCCGCGAGACCGTTGAGCGTGATCCGCGTCAGGCCAGCGGCGTGGTCGAGGATCTGGCCGTGTTCCTTCGGCATGCCCTGGACGAGAGCAAGGCGACTGTGACCACAGTCGGTGAGGAAGTCGATGTGCTGTCTGCGTATCTCGGTATCCAGGTCTCGCGCTTCGGCGAGCGCCTCTCGACGACGCTTGATGTGGATGTGAATGCCTTGTCGCGGCCAATCGCCGGCTTCCTGCTGCAGCCCCTGGTGGAGAACGCAGTCGAACACCGGGTCAGCGCGGAAGGGGCACTGGTCTCGGTGACGCTCCGTGGCCACGGCGAGACCTTGCGGGTCGAAATCCGTAACCCGGGCCAACTGGATCGACCGTCTTCCACGGGCACGGGTATCGGCCTCGCCAATATCCGGGAGAGGCTCGCCCTCCACTATCCCGGTCGGCACAGCTTCGACCTGCGCGAAGAGGCGGGCGACGTGGTGGCTGTCCTCACTCTGGAGGGAGTGCCATGCTCCGTACCCTGATCGTCGATGATGAACCTGCCGCAGTCCGGTCGCTGGAGCGGCTCCTGACGAGCTATCCCGGCCTCGTTGTGTGTGCGACCGCCACGATGGCGTCGGAGGCGCGCCGCCTGATCGAGACACTCCGCCCCGATGTGTTGTTCCTCGATGTTCAGCTTGATGCGGAAACCGGCTTCGATCTCCTGGCCGGTCCGTACCGGCCACCGGACGTCATCTTCGTGACCGCGCATCCTGGCCATGCCGTCGAGGCCTTCTCGGTCGAGGCGGCCGATTTCCTGGTCAAGCCAATTGACCCGGGCCGGCTCGCGCAAGCTGTCCAGCGTGTTGAGCGCCGGCAAGCGACTCCATCCCAACCCGCACCGATTGTCCTTCGCATGCCGGGCAAGTCGATCCTGGTGACACCCGATGAAGTGGCAGCCTTTCTGGCTGAAGGCGACTTCACCCGGGTCTGCCTGGCCGATGGAACCAGGATGCTGATCCTGCGGACCCTCGGTCAGTTCGAGGCCAGCGTCCCGCCGTCGATGTTCACGCGGTTGGACCGATCGATCCTGCTCAACGTTGATCGCGTCCGTCGTCTGGTTGTCAGGGATCGCAACACCGCACTGGTCACGGTCGACGGACTTGGACAGGACCTCACCCTTGGCCGTGCCGCACTTGCTCGCCTGAAGGCTGCTCTCTCCTCCCGGCAATCCTGCCCCCGGAAAAGCGCAGCAGAGTAATCGGCTTCGCGACAATGCCCCCTCGCTTGGAATCTCGGGAGCGTCCGGACTCTGGTCACTCCGCAACGCCAGTGGGTGCCTCCCCGAGAGAGCTTCGGCCTGCCCGATCAGCTCTCCCGACTCCCCTCCCGGATCGCGCGATCGATCTCGAGCAGCAGGGCATCGGCTTCCTGCAGCGCGCTCTGGAGATGTGCGGCGACCCCCCGGTTGGGGAGGTTGTCGGCCAGCGCTCCGAGGAGCCCGGCCTCGTCCATGCGCAGATAGCTCGAGCGGTTCCCGAGAAAGGCCTCGAAGGCGGGGAGGCTGGCGAAGAGTTCCCCAGCAATGGCGCGTTCGGTCTCGGAGATGCGAAGCGGAACGCGGCTCAACGCGACGGCGAAGGGGGGCAGGAGGCAGGCATCCGCGACGCGCTTCGTCAAACCCACATACCACGCTGCCGTCGCGTGGGTCTCCGTCAGGTCCGCGCGGGAGAGCATCATCGGGCAGACGATAAGGTGTGCGAGGCCTGCCAGATGGTCCTGCGCCTCGGAAGCGCCGCCAAAGGTGTCGATGAGGATCAGGTGCTCCTGGTCCGGCTGGTCGTGGATCTGGGCGACCACTTCCGCGATGTAACTGACATCCAGGGAGTGGATCACCTCGATCCGGGAAGACCAGTGTCCCGAAGCCTGGGCACGCTCCATCCAGGCATGGCAGGAGCGGGAGGCGTCGGTATCGAACACCGTCACGGTCTCGCCTCGCGCGACGGCTGCGGATGCGAGGGCCCGGCAGAGGGTGCTCTTGCCCGCGCCGCCCTTGCGGTTCATCACGAGGACGACGCGGACACCGTTCGGGGCTCCGGAAGGGCTTTCAACTACCTGATCACGCATCTCCGGTCTCCATTCTCTGAATTGGAATATCCGAACTCCACAATTCTGAATCCGATCGCGGTGGATATAGTTTTCCGTGTATCGCGGTTCTCTGATGCCTGAACGCGCTTCTCATGCAACCATTCTCCGATATCCGATCCCTGATCTCATGCCTCATTTGTCCCAGTGGCGATGTCCTATTCCATCCCGCAGATAAGGCCGAACCGGGCATCGGGTCCAGTACGAAGCGCCGGCTGAGCTCGGCGTGGAGAGGTGACTCAGCATAATGGCACAATATCAACTTCTTACATGTGAGCGGCATACCTGCCCACACCCCTCCTTCTTCCCTCCCGGGAAGCCCTGCCCTCACCGCCTTGTGCACTGATGGCTGTATCTCGCGGACATCGCCCCGCATCGTCATCGCGAATTACGCCGACACAAGGATTGCGATTGCAATACGCGTTCTCATGACTCAGAAGAGAAGAAGGAAAAGGACGATGGCAGGAAATGCGGGATGTCTACAGATAATCGGGAAGGCCTGGGAAACCGGGAATCGCCGCCCTCTTCTGGCGGAGCTGGCCGGCGTCCTGGTGCCCCGGAAGGAGAAGCTGCGGCCGCACCCGGATCAGGGGCTCTGCCCGGCAGGACCCGCGGTCGACCGCGCTCCGGCGGGTCCGGCCAGGTGGTGAGCTGCCGTCTGCCGGCCGAGGAGCTGCAGACCTTCGATGCGCTCTGTGGCCAGCTCGGCGCGAAATCCCGGTCAGACGGGGTGCGCACCGTTGTGCGGATGGCCTCCGGCTTCCTGGAGTTCAGCCGGGAGGACAGTGCGCGACTGGACGAGATCCGCTTCGAACTGGGCAAGATCGGCACCAATGTGAACCAGATCGCACTGGCGGCGAACCGGGGGCGGGTGTCGCTGGTTCGGGCGCACTGGGGGTCCGTCGAAGAGTTGCGGCGCGTGCTGCCGGGCGTGGCGAAGATGCTGGCCCAGGTGGTTGCAGAGCGGAGGCGGCAGGGAGTGGCGCTGTTCCGCGCCTTTGTGACGGCGGAGGCGGCGCGGCGTGGCGAAGAGTAGGGCAAGGGCGTCCGGCCTTGCAGAAGCGGTTCTGGGTGAGATCGATCTCCTTCGGCCGCGACAGGGTCGGGCCGGGACCGGGGCGGCAGGTGCCGGGAGGTTCCGGTTCTCGCCGCGCGCACGTCAGCTCTGGCGCTTTGCGCTTGGGTCGAATGCGGCGGTGCTGAAGAAGATCGTCAAGGGCGGCACGGCCTCGGCCGGCGAGCTTGCCGCGCAGATGGATTATCTCTTCTCGAAGTCGGCGGCGATCTTCGGCAACGGAGTGGCGCTGGACGACAAGGCCCGGGGCCTGACCCGGGAGGAACGGAGGGAGATCGTCGGGGACTGGGTTGAGGGCTGGCGGGGGTCGCCGAAGAACGGCCACACGACGCATCTCCTGCTGAGCTTCCCGTCGCATGTCCGTCCCGAGAAGGCGCGGCTTATTGCCGAGGCCTGGGCCTTCGAGATGTTTCAGTCAGGCGCGCATCAGGACGATGCCTGGTCCTATGTCGCGGCGCTGCATACCGACCGGGCGCATCCGCATGTCCATGTCGTGGTGAACAACCGCGGGTCGCTGGACGACAGCTGGTTCTTCATGGCGAAGGACCATGTGTTCAATCTCGACAGCATGAAGGGGCGCATGGTGGCGATCGCGGCCGAGGAGGGCGTGTTCCTGGATGCGACCTCCCGGGCCGAGCGCGGCATCCTGACCTATGGCCCGAGCCGGGCCGAGATCGAGCGGGCGCGGGCGGAGGGTCGCCGTCCGTTGGAGCGACCGCGCGAGGGGCGCGCGCTTGAAGAGGCGCTGGCAACCGTGGACCGTTCAGCGGATGCGATGCGCAGCCTGACCCATGTCGCGGCCCTGACGGGCCTGTCGGAGATCGGTGAAAGGATCGCGAGTGCCGAGGGAGGGTTGCGCCGGGGTGGGGTGATCCATCCCTTCCGGGCATCAGCGGCGACGGCCGAACGCGCCGATCTCGAGCGGCACTTCAGCGAATGGATGTCGGAGGTCGGAGACCGGATCCGCAAAGCTCCTGCCCAAGAGCGCAAGGCGCTTCGGGAGGAACTCCGGGACTATGCTGCGGAGATCGCTCTGGGTCTTGGAGACACCCGCAGTGCGCGGCTCATCCGTATGAAGCCGCAGACGGCCCTCTACGGCACGGCGCTGGAGGGAGAAGTGCTAGGGAGCGGCGGCGACCGCCTCGCGCTTCGACCCGGCGCGGCCGAGCGGTTACGCGCGGAGATCTTGGCGGGTGCGACAGCGCTCGGCCTGAGCGGGGAACGGATCGCGCGGCGGCTCGAGACCGGTGCGGCGGATGCCTGGGAGGAGCGGGACTGGGTGAAGGGCGACCTCCTCGGGCTCGCTGGTCGGCGACGGCTGGACTTGAGCGATCCGGAGCAGGGGCGCCGCTTGGCCAAAGACCTGCAGGGCTTCTACGACTGGTCGGCAGCGGCGATCGACGAGGCCCGAGAGCATGAGACCTTACCGGAAAACGACCGGCTGGTCCGCACCCTGCGGGCAATGGGGCGGATCATGGCCGCCGAGGGCAGGGTCGAGTTCCGCGATGACGACCAGGCTGAGAGGTTCGCCAAGGAGCTTCGGGTGAGATATGGGGAGGGGATCGTGCAAGAGCTCGCCGCCGGTCGGACCGAGGCGCTGGCGCGGGATGTCGAGGATGAGACCGAGCGTTTCCGGATCGCACGGGCCGTCGTCGCGGCGGCAAAGGTCCACGCGACGATTCGTCTGACCCTGCGTGAAGCAGCGCGCGCAGACCGGGAGTTGGGAGGTCAGCAAGAGACCGAGGGCAGGCGGGATCGGGAGAGGTGACCTCGCTGTCGTGCCCGCCTGGATAGGCTGAAGCCAAATCGCTCACAGCCTGAAGGCCGCAGGTTCAAATCCTGCCCCCGCAACCACCGATACAGACAAACCCGTCGCACCAGCGGCGGGTTTTGTCGTTTTGGCAGTCTTTCCAATAGCTTGACGCTCCGTCCATTCGAGGATCGTGCGCAGTTCGCCATGCAGCGTGGCGTAGAGTTCCCCCCGTTCCGGGCCGGGTGTCAGCACGATCTTCTCGATCAGGGCGCGCAAATCCTGCGACGCTTCCTGCCGCTCTTCCTTGCGGTTCAGGGCCTTCGTCAGCGCGACAACCTTCTTCGCGTAGATGGCCGAAGCACTCGGCAGAACGTCAGGCGTGTCCGCCGGCGCATCGGCGAGCAGAGCCGTCAGTTCCTCCTTGCGCGCTTCCAGCCCGGTCATCTTCTCCTTCATCGACGGATGATACATGCCGTCCGCAATGGCCTCGACGATCTGCGCGATCTGCTTCTCGACCTTCACCAGTTCGGCTTTCCAGGAATCGCCGTTCGAGCGGCGTTCCCGGTTCAGCCGGTTCGTCTCTTCCGCATAGGCGCGCATGGCGTCCTCGACGATCTCCGGCGCCATCATCCGGTCCTTCAGCCCGGCAAGCACACGCCGCTCCAGGTCTTCGCGTGCGATGCCGCGACTGTTGGAGCAGGAACCCTTGCTGATATGGTTCGAGCAGGCGAAGCGGTCAGCGCCGCGCAGCGAGTAGGGACCACCGCAGCAGCCGCAGAACACCAGCCCCGACAGAAGCGACTTCGGACGCCGCGCGCCGTTCAGCCGGTTCTTCTTGTGATGCGCGCGCACAGCCTCGGTGACATTGGCGAACTTCTCGGCGATCTCGCCCTGACGTGCGCGCACGGCCTGCCAGAGTTCGTCGTCGACGATGCGCAGGTCGGGAACGTCCTTGACGATCCATTCCGATTCCGGGTTCAGCCGCGAGACGCGCTTGCCGGTCGACGGGTCTTTGAGATAGCGCAGCCGGTTCCAGATGAGGCGGCCGACATAGAGTTCGTTGTTCACGAGGCCCGTGCCGCGCTTCACATGGCCGCGAATGGTGGTATCGCTCCAGAGCCGACCTTCGGGGCCTGGGACGCCTTCTTCGTTCAATGTGCGGGCAATGGTGCGCGGGCCGATGCCCGCGGCAAACTCGCGGAAGATGCGCCGCACGACATTGGCCTCGGCTGCGTCGATCTCGCGGTCGCCCCGGATCGGATCGCCGCGCGCATCGAGTTGCTTCACGACCTTGTAGCCATAGCAAAGCCCGCCGCCCGACTTACCGTCCTCGACGCGGCCACGGATGCCGCGATGGGTCTTTGCAGCCAGGTCCTTGAGGAACAGCGCGTTCATCGTCCCCTTCAGGCCGACATGAAGCTCGCTGATCTCGCCCTCGGCCAGCGTGACGATGGGAACGCCGGCGAACTTGAGGTGCTTGAACAGCGTCGCAACATCGGCCTGGTCGCGCGAGATGCGGTCCAGCGCCTCGGCCAGCACCATGTCGAACTGGCTCGCCTGCGCGTCCTGCAATAGCGCCTGGATGCCGGGACGCAGGATCATGCTCGCGCCGGAGATGCCCGCATCCTTGTAGGTGCCGACGATCTTCCACTTCTCACGCTTCGCCTGTTCGCGGCAGATGCGCAGCTGGTCGTCGATCGACGCCTCGCGCTGGTTGTCGGAGGAATAGCGGGCGTAGAGGGCAACGCGGGTCATCGGCCGGTCCTTTCAAAACTCCATGGTCAGCGGCGCACGGCGCCGCTCTTCTTCGCGCGGGCCAGTTCAAGAAAGCGGGCCTTGATCTGCGCGAACAGCCCCGGCGGGATGAAGCCATAGGCGAACTCGCCCCGCTTGCCGGGAACCGGCGACAGCCCGCCATTGGGCCATTCGTCGATATTATGCTCCGACACGATCACCCAGCTCGGCGCATCGTCGAGGCCGATGGCCTGCTTCACCTTCGCCGGGATCTCGATGCCGACCGTTTCGCCGGAGGGCCGCGTGTGGGTGATCGGCAGCAGCACCACATGGCGGGGGCGCACAAGCGCATCGGTCGCGGCGACGAGGCAGGCCGGGCGGTCCTTGCCCTGATCCTGGCCGGCGGCAGCCTCATGCGTCCAGAGATAATCGTAGCGAAGGACGAGGCCGGGCTTGGGTTCAGGGATCGCCACGTCGCCCGCCTCACTCCAGCAGATCGTCGAGGTGGGTGTGTTCGGAGTCCATCTCGGCCCGCTCCACGGCGTCGATCACCACATCGGCGGCATCCGCCGTGCGGTGCGTGCGCTGCGCGGCAGCGCGGAGCCAATCATAGTGATCAGCGGACATCAGCACGAACTCGCGCCGCCCGTGCCGGGTGATCTCCACCGGCTCACGCTGCGCCTGATGCTGGAACTCGCCGAACTTGCGCTGGAATTCGAGGGAACCGACTGTCGGCATGGCAGGCATCCTTTCAAACGGAATGCCTGAATTATACGTATAATCCGTGTTATTGCAAGGATGGAGTTACGCATCCTCGCCTGCCGGACGCTTCTTCTGCCCCCTGCGTTCCAGCGCCATCTTGCGCTCGAACTGCTCGCGGGCGATCTGGCGGCCGAGCAACCGGGCGAGGGAGCGGATGGCTGCATCGGAGCGCGCAGGATCGTTGCCGCCCGTTTCCGGTCCTATGACCTCGATGCTGATCCTGTCCCGTTTGAACGCCATCGTCTCCAGAAATCCCATGCCCGGCAGGGGCAGGGACCATCGAAGAACCGCCGACGCCTGAAAGAAAAGCCCTGCATCGCAGCCGTGCGGCACATGGGATACTGTAGCGTAAAATAGGGTTGGTCCGTGATCGGGAGGCTATCGCGCTACAGAGATTGACAGTTGATGATTCCACAATTTGGATACGGGCGCGTATGTCTGGTTTTCGCGTTATGGCCCTTTGTCAAACAAAAGATACTGATTCTTTCGCCACAAGCACATCGCACGAAGAGCTTGCGAGTACTCGGCGCGCGATGCTGCCCAGAACCAATTCGGAAATGGCGTTTCTCCCCTGCACGCCGAGCGCCAGAAGGTCCGTCCTTCCGGATCTTGCCAACCGGACCAGTGCCGTCGCGGGATCACCTCGAACGACCCGGATTTTTCCTGGCACCGAAAGGTTGGAGCGCAGGGAACGCAATTCCGCGTGGGCGGTCCGGGCCTTGGCCTTGAGATACTGGTCGATCTCGGCCTGAGTGGTGCCCACCTTGAGCATTGCCTGCTCGAAGGTCAGCGGAATTTCCAGGGCGTGGATCAGTTCGAATGCGGCAAGCGGCGCTATTCGTGCCGCAATTTGCGCGGCCGTGAATGACATTGGCGAAAAGTCAATGGCCGCGGCGATGCGACGATAGGGATGAACCGCCTCCCGCTTGACGACCAGTATCGGGCAGGCACAGTTACGCACTACGCGATCAGCGGTCGAACCGAATACGCGCTCGCGCAGATTCTGCGGTTTCCCGGGACCGATGATCAGCAGATCGGCCGCGTGGTCGCGTATCAGGCGGTCGATGATCTGGTCGGCCCTGCCGCACTCCACCATGATGTTCGTTTCAACGGCTGAGCCTGCGGCCAGATGTTGCAGTGATGCAGTTGCCTCCGTGGCCAGCACTGTGGCGATTGCTTCCTCCTTTGCCTGGGAAGGAAGATCCGGATCGGATGCCGGCAGGCTTTCGATCGCATGAACCAGAACGAGGCTTGCTCCGTGTGCGGCGGCAAGCTGGATCGCGCGCCGGGCGACCCGCTCATCGCCATTCTCAAGTGCGATCGCCGCAACTATGGTCCTGATCGTCAAGCCGACATCTCCTGATGTGGCGGGAGGAGACGGCCGCCGTCCCCTCCCGACTTTCCTAGATTGGATAGCGAAGGATTGCCGCCAGTTCGTTCCCGCTGGGAATATCCTCGCGCCGCACACCCATGACGCGCGCGCCGCTTGCCAGCGCCCGCGCGGCGATCTCATCGACGATGCCATACGCCTTTGCGTCGTCCTTTTCGACAAAGGTGACGGTACCAACTTCGTCATCGACAAATCCGGGAACGGTCGTGTCGATATCCACGAGCAGAGTATGGATGCCGCCGAAGGTGGCTGCTCGCGCTGCATCGGCTATGTCGGTCGTCGTGCGGCTTTCACCTGCGCGTCTGTCAAATAGCGCACGGATATCAGCGATCTCGGAAGCATAGGCATTGTCGAGAATCGGCCGCGCTTTGTTCGCAAGCTCGGCTTCGCTGAACTGGTCAGGACTGTCGCTGATCGTATCCTTCAACAGATGCGGATAGGAGCAGGTCTGGACGAAGATCGACGCAAGCCTGCCGGTGGCGGCCAATACCAGCGGGGTTTCGCGACCGGACAAAACCTGGCGAAGGGCGGCGTCAACCTTGCGGACATATTGCTGGAAGCGAACGTTCTGCCCTTCGGAGCCGTGGATGCGACCGCTGAAGGAGCGGTCGTTGAGGGTCGATTTGCCGGCGGCGGAGGCCGCATCTTTCGGCATGTCAGGCACTTTCACCACCTCAGGCGCCAGATCGGCATGCATCTCGACAAGGCGGACGGCGTTCTCTGAAAGGGCGAGGACAAACGCCGAGTGCGGGAATGTGACAACGCGCAGAAGCGGCTTCAGGTGGAACCGGTCGGAAACCTGCACCATCGAGGTCAGGTCATTGGCCAAGCGGTATGCCCGGATCGAGTCGGGTGTTGCGAACACGGCCAGGCTGTTGGCCTGAAAACGCCAGAACTCATCGTCGTCCAGCAGGTCGCTCAGGCTGTCGAACAGTGCAGCAAGCAGTCGCTTGTCAAAGCGCGCATCCTGAAGCTGTGACTGGGCCTCGCGAATGAGGTTGCCGAACTCGATCCGGGAGGCTCCGACATCCTGTGTGACAGGCGTCGTCTTGAGATAAATCGAAACGCAGGCATCCGCGCGAGCACTGGACAAAGTTGCGAATTCACTTCGCGTGGGAATGTCTACATACAGCATGAAGTCTCCTTGTTGATGCGGCCTGACAATCAGGTTCGAAGGGTTGTCTGCCGGAATAGGTTCGTTTGAAGCATGCAGACCAACCGCGCCATGATCTCTCTGAGAGTTTACTGACAACATAGGTGCTAGGCGCGCGGAAAGCACCTTGTTGCGACCAACGGCCTCATATTCTCTGTTCAGGGCAACGACAGAACTGCTTTCGCAATCGAAAAATAGATCAGGACACCGGTAGCGTCGGCGATGGACGTTACCAGAGGCGTCGAGGCCGTCGCCGGGTCCATCCGGAAGCGGCTGAGGATGAAGGGTAGCAGCATGCCGATTATGCTGCCGACGATGACGATCACGACCATCGACAGGGCGATCACGATCGCGATGTCGCGGCCGCCGCGGAAAACCCCGATGACCGCGATCGCCGCAGCCATGCTGAGACCCAGAAGAATTGCAACCATCAGCTCGCGGCCCAGGACGCGGCCCCAGTCGGAGATGCGGATATCGCCGGTTGCCAGCGCTCGCACCATCAAGGTGGCTGACTGCGATCCCGCATTGCCGCCTGAAGCGATCAGGATCGGAAGGAAGAACATCAGCACCAGATGGGCGGCGATGGTATCCTCGAAATGGGCGATGCCGGCACCAGAAAAAATGTTGCCGAAGACGAGCAGCATCAGCCAGCCGATCCTTGCTCGATAGAGCATGGGCACGGTTGCCGTCGCAACGCTGGAATCCAGGTTGGTGACCGTTCCGAGCCGCTGAAAATCCTCGGTCGCCTCCGCTTCTATCACATCCAGCGCATCGTCATGGGTGATGATGCCGACCAGCCGTTCCTGCGCGTCGATCACCGGCAGCGCGATCACGTCGTAGTGGGCGATCTTACGGGCGGCATCCTCCACATCGGCATCGACCGGGATCGCATGAGTGTTGCGCTCCATCAATTCGGCGATCTTGACGCTTGCGGGCGCGGTAATGAGATCCTGAAGTCGCACCGAGCCGATCAGGCGGCGATCCGCGTTGACGACATAGGCGCGATAGATGGTTTCCTTGTTGGGTGCTTCGTGGCGAAGCACGTCGATCGCCTGAAGGGCGTTGAGCGCCGGCGACAGGGACGCATAGTCCGACGTCATGATCGCGCCGGCCGTGCCTTCCTCATAGGCGGCAAGTTGCCTGATGTCCTCGCGTTCCGCCTGTGCGAGCGCAGGCATCAGTGCCTCGCGCTGTTCGTCCGTTAGCTTCTTGTAGAGATCGGCGCGGTCGTCGGCGTTCATCTCCATGAAGATCGCCGCCAGATCGGTGCGCGGCATGATGGTGGCGAGCCTCGCCTGAAAGTCCGGGCCGAGATAGCCGAATATGTCGGTCTGCCGGGACCTGGACGCATCCTTCAGAACGGACCACGCCTGTTCCGGCGTGTTCTTCTGCAATGCGGCTGCGATATCGGCCGGATGCTCGTCCGCAAGCCTTGTGGAAACCTCCTGGCTGCCGTGCTGCGAAAACAGACCGACAAGCTCGCGTACGTTATTTTCAGGCATGGGGCCTCCTTTCTGCAGGCAATTCGAGAAGGCCGTTCAGGCGGATTTCATGACCATGGAAGAAGGATCGTCAACCGCGATCAGCACCCTTCTGCCACACATCAGCGCTTTTCTGAACGCGTGGTTCGGCGAATCCACCCGCTCTTGGCTGTGGTTGAAAGCCGTTTGATGGGGTGCGGAAAGCATTCCCATATGGCTAAAGCGATCCGATATAGTTGATGCCCCCACCTTGCCCAGATCCAGAGGCTCGCCATCGCCGAAATCGCCCCGAGCAGCAAACCGCCGAGAATGTCGCCGGGATAATGGATGCCCAGATAGATTCGCGCGGCACCGACCGTCAGGCCGACGACGAAGATGGCTATTCCAAGCCGATATTGACGCAGAAGGATCAGCGTGGATGCATAAGCCGAAAAGACGAGGGTGTGATTGCTTGGAAATGATGCGCTTGGTCTATGGGACATCAATGCTTCGCCGAGTCCGGCAAGGAAGGGGCGTGGGCGATAAAAGCCCAACCCGATCAGATGGCTGGCCGTCAGCCCGCAGATGAGGGCGAGCAGCAGCGCAAGCGCTGCCTGTTTGTCGATATCGTCCCCCACGAGCCAGAGAGCCACCATGTGGATCGGAAGACAATAGATAAGGACTTTTGCGACGAGCTTCGCGGCCATCACAACGACTGTTGCCGCATCGGCGCCACCGTAGATCGCGGCGAAAAAGAAGGCATCCATTTCCCCTAACGTCATCACCACCTCCTTTCGACATGCCAAGCGGCGCCCCGGTCAAATTGACCGGGGCCTCTGTCCTGTTGATGCAGCTGATTGCGTATGACGAAGCACCAGGCTGCCTGAAGGTCTCTCCGGAAATGGCTGGAAGGTCAACAGTCAGTCGAACCTTTGAGCGCTTGGCAGGCCACCTTGTCATGGCGCGAAGCCCTTCGACTCGGCATCGAGTCTGGAAACGGCTCGACATCAGAGCTCGGGGGATTATGGTCGGGAAGTCCTCGTCCAGAGAAAGGCGCGGCGACAGTATGAATATCGTCTTCTCGATGGTCGAACTTGCTGGCATGATCGCGCTGATGCTCTGGGGCATCCGCATGATCCAGACTGGCGTTCAGCGCGCCTTCGGCGCCCGCTTGCGCGGATTTCTCGCAACGACCCTGGATAACAGGCTCTACGCTTTTCTCGCGGGCATCGGCGTGACCACGGTCCTGCAAAGCAGCACCGCGACCGGCCTGATGATGACCGGCTTTGCCGCGGGCGGCCTGATCGACCTGGTGCCGGCGCTGGCGGTGATGTTGGGTGCCAATGTCGGGACCACGCTGATTGTGCAGGTGCTTTCTTTTGATGTGACGGCGATCGCCCCGGTTTTGATTCTGTTCGGTTTCGTCATGTTCCGGCGCATGGCGGCCGCGCCACGGGACTTTGGCCGTGTTCTTATCGGGCTTGGGCTGGTGCTGATGTCCCTGCATCAGTTCATCACGCTGCTGGAGCCTTATGAGCACATGCAGGGCCTGCGCGCGCTGTTCGCGGCGCTGTCGGTGCAGCCGGTCCTGGCCATCCTGCTGGCTGCCGGGCTGACATGGGCGGTCCATTCCAGCGTCGCGGTGGTGCTGCTTGTCATGTCCTTCGCGGCCCAGGGCATGCTGACGTTGCCCACGGCGCTGGCGCTGATCCTCGGCACGGCGATCAATCCGCTGCTGGAGGGCGCGACAGGGAACGATCCCGCCGGCCGGCGGGTGCCGGTCGGAAACCTTGTCAACCGCTTGGTCGGCGTCGTGCTCGGGCTGGCGCTTCTGGGGCCGGTCAGCCGTCTGCTGACGGCGGTCGAGCCGAATGCCGCGCGCGCGGTCGCCGACTTTCACACGGCGTTCAACCTGGTGTCCGCCCTGTTTTTCCTGCCGTTTCTGAAGCCTTATGCTGGCTTGCTGCGCCGTTTCCTGCCTGATCGCATCGACCCGACCGATCCATCCCGTCCGCAATATCTCGATCCGGGAGTGCGCGAAATTCCTGCGCTGGCGCTGGGCGCTGCGGCGCGCGAAGCGCTGCGCATGACCGATGTGCTTCAGGACATGCTCGAAGGATTCCGGGACGCGCTCGACAAACCCGACCGCAGGCGGATCGGCGAAGTCAAACGTGCCGACGACATCCTCGACAGCCTGAACGCGGCGATCAAAACCTACCTCGTCACCCTCGATCCCGATGCGCTTGGCCGGGAAGATCGCCAGAGAGCGGCCGAAATCCTGACTTTCGTGACTAATATCGAGCAGGCCGGCGATATCGTGGACCGCAACCTGCTGGGGCTGGCCTCGAAGCGCATGAAGCGCGGCCTCGCCTTCTCGCAAGAGGGCAAGCAGGAACTGCTCGTGCTGGCCGACAGCCTGATTGCCAATACCCGTAAGGCTGCGTCGCTGTTCATGACGGGCGATGCCCGCACAGCGCGCATGCTTGCCAATGAAAAGGAGATTTTCAGGCAAAGCGAGGATGATGGCACGTCGGCGCATTTCGAGCGCCTGCGCGCCGGGCGCATCGAGGCGGCCGATACCAGCGCATTGCATCTCGACCTGCTGCGGGACATGAAGCAGGTGAATTCCCATCTCGTCGCCGCTGCCGCCTATCCGGTGCTGGAACGGCATCAGGCGCTCTTGCCGAGCCGTGTGAGCGTCGCGCAATCGTCGTGCTGATTGGACGGCGGACGAACCTGTCGGTTAAGTCGTTCGCTCTGAATTGTTCAGAGCGGACTCTTTAAAGGCCAAATAGCCTACTTCAGGGAGGATCACTTTTCAGAGGGCAGAACAAAGGCCGAAGACGAATGGCTCAACCAGAGCGCGTGGCCTTTCAACAAGCTCAAGAACTGGCGTCGCGTCGCAACCCGATATGACAAGACCAACGAATCCTATCTCGGGTTGTCGCTATCGCCGCAGTCAAACTATGGATGCCCTTTGTCCACGAGCGCTAATTTTGCCCGACTGCCTGTTCCAGAATCCGGCGATAGCCGATCTTCGTCATCCACTTTGCACGAGTCAGATGGCTTTCCCAACAATGGCGTGTGCGGCTTTCGTCGGTCACCGGATCGCGGTGCAGCACGATTCGCGCCACCTCAGTCCAATCCGCACCTTCCGCGTCCGCGTCGAGCAGGCGCAGATAGGTCACGAAATGCTCTTCGTCGTAGATGGTGATGTCGGAGCCGGTCGGGGCTTCATCCTCGACATCGGGATCGAGTTCCGGCCTGACACGCATCGGTTCGCCTCCCTGTTCTTCTGGATGGTGTCCGCGGTGCGCCCCCGCAAACCATCCTTGTCACCCTGGTGATCGGGGAGTTCGAAACCGTACCAGACGGCCCCGTGGCCTTTAGGCGGGCAGCCCTGGACATAACGCCACGGGCTCCCCGACCATAAGGTCAAGGAGTGTGGTGCCGTTCTGGCTGGCACCAGCCACTGGTAGGGGTTTCGACGCCCCGGAGCAGTGCGTCTGCTCTGCGGCTAATCTATCCGGTCGGCGGCGGAAAGTAACGTGGTTTCTGAAGGCAAGAGCTAAGGGCGCTGCCCTCGCGCACCGCAAGAAAACTCTTCGGCCTTTCGCGGCATAAACGGCCCGCTCCCCGCAAGCGGGTCCCCTCCAATTATTCCACGGTGCCAAAGACTTATCTTGCGCCTTGCTACCCCGGTCTCGCCGACGGGCAAGGGTTCAGGAGCGGCGCTTCGCTTCTCTGAACCCGAAACTCGAAGGAGGAAAAAACATGACCGGCAATGCCAACACCCCCCGCAACGTGATCTTCAATGCCGATTGCATCCAGGCGATGCGCTCTTTCGACAGAACATCGGTGGACTTCATCCTGACCGATCCGCCCTATCTGGTGAACTATCGCAGCCGTGACGGCAGGACCGTGGCGAACGACGACAACGCCCGTTGGTTGCGTCCTGCTTTCAACCAGATGCACCGCGTCTTGAAGGATGGAGGTTTCGCCGTTTCCTTCTATGGCTGGAACAAGGTTGATTTGTTCATGGGGGCATGGAAGGCAGCAGGCTTCCGCGTTGTGGGGCATATCGTATTCCGCAAGCAATATGCGTCGTCGGCGAAGTTCCTGCGCTACCAGCACGAACAGGCTTACTTGCTGGCGAAGGGCAATGTTACCCTGCCCGAAAATCCCATCCCGGACGTGATCGACTTCCCCTATGCGGGCAACAAGCTGCATCCGACGCAAAAGCCGGTGGAGGCGTTGCGGCCGCTGATCGAGGCTTTTACGAAGCCTGGCGATCTTGTGCTGGACCCGTTCAGCGGCAGCGGTTCTACATTGGCGGCAGCGCAGCAGCTTGGCCGGGACTGGATCGGCGTTGAACTGGACAGCCGACACCACGAAACGGCCAGCAAGCGGCTTGCAGCCATGCAGCAGCACGGCCGGGCGGCGGCATAAGCCAGCCGCCGAGAGCGCCCGCTAGCATGGCGGGCGCCGCATCCCAACACGACACGGAAAGGATTTCGATATGCGCTGGATTGTTACAGTTGACCATCATGGCGGTTGCCTTGGCATGGGAGAGGATGCGGACGGTGTGCCCGCTCGTGGGAAGCCGGAGCAGGGCGACGCCCTGCCGATGGAGTTCCGGCTTTGCGGTGCGAGGGAAAATGTGCTGTTCGAGGGCCGTTGCGGCGACATTGACGCCGATTGGTGGCACGGCTTTGAGCCGTTGATCGCGACCTGGAACACATTCCGTTGCCGCCGCCTGCACTACCGCGGTGCCGGAACAAAAGAGCCTTGGCGCTCGTTCAAACAATCTTAACCTAAATTGTAACCACGGGGCCGGCAAACCGACCCCGTGACTTTTGTCACCAATCAGGTCCTGAAAAATTTCGGCCGATCCCCGGAGTGGATCGGCCGTCGCCGCGCGTCCAAGCCCGCGCCGCAAAAAAATTGCGCTCGCCGGCGGCGCCGGCTCGCAACAGATGATATTTGCGATTGGTCGAACAGAAATTTCTCCAAGCTGGCCGCATCCATCACAGGCTTTTGCCAATGCGGCCAGCTTGAGGGATGATAGGCTCTCATGTAGTTCTCGAGCAGGAAAAGGAGTTCGACAAGTATACTTTCCTTCGACGGAGCTGGGCATGATTGTCCTGAACACGACCCGCCTGACACTCAGTCCTTGCAACCCGAGAGATCGGGGCGACTTCATCCGGCTTGAGACTGACCCGGAGGTGATGCGGTTTCTGAACAACGGTGCGGTTGATCATAGCAGGATCGATCCGGCGAATGCACCGTTTCTCATGCCAAGAGGGAACGAGCCGAACGTCTGGACGGCACGAGGCAATGCAGATGATGAGTTTGTCGGCTGGTTTTGCTTGTCACCGAAAGGAAGGGCAGTGGCAGAAATCGGATATCGCCTGCGCCGGAAGGCTTGGGGTCAAGGGCTGGCGTCTGAAGGTGCCGCAGCGCTCATCGGCTGGGGCTTCGAAGGCGGCGGATACGACAGAATCGTGGCTCATACAATGGCAGTTAATCAGGGATCGCGCCGCGTGATGGAGAAAATTGGCATGAAACACACGCGGACGGATTTCCTGGATTTCCCCGACCCTATACCCGGCACTGAGCACGGTGAGGTGACGTATGAGCTGAGTCACTCGGAATGGGTCGGCATTTGAGCGGCTTTCCTGCTCTCAGCCACAACAAAGCGATTCCACACGTCAGTGATAAGGTCATTCCCGGAGATAAGGCAGAACGAAACCCGCCCGTTCAGTTATGCCAATTTTCGGCAAGCTCGCGGTAGGCTCCGTTTGGGTCGGCAAGCTGATCCGAACGATATTAAACACAAGACATCCATCGCATTCTTCAGGCCGGGCGATCCGGTTATCTGGAAATAGTGACTACCCCGACTGTCAGCTGTGAACGACGCTCTTTATCAGGGCGATGTCATGGGGTTCATGCACCGCCCTGCTTAGGGAGGTGACGCCATGCCGTTGAGCATAGACTGGCGTGCATCGGCGGACTACAAGCACACGAAAACCATTCCCGCCGCCGGTTTCGCTTGGGAATATCTGCGACGCGATGATGAGTATCATCACGATTTTCACGCGATCTCGCGTATGAAGAATCCGACTGGCCCCCGGCTCGATGCGTTCGCACGACGCTGGGGGCTGCGATTTCCCCTGCGATCCTGAAACACTCGCCGACCGGCAATCGCAGTTCTGGATTCCGAGCCTTCAGCCGCAGGCGGTGATGTTGTCGTCTGCGCCGGAATCGGCCGGCCCGGAAGGGCCGACATTCACTCTGGCCCATCTCGACGGCCTCGATCTGCGCCGCGCCGGCGACGGCTGGCACGGGCTATGGCAAGTGGATGGCGTCGCGCACCAGTTCTGGCTTCCCGAAGCGGTTCCCGACTCGGCAGCGTTCTATGCTGTCACCCTGCCGATGGATTCCTTTCTCGAGCTGCGCGCCCACGCCGCGCGGCGCTTGTGGCGTTCGCTGAACGGCCGCGCGCCCGGCCCGGATTTCCGCGCCATGCCCTCGCAACTGCGCCAGTTTCATATCCTGTCCCTGCGTGCGCTCGATGCGAAGCTGCGTGGTGAGAGCCATCGCGCCATCGGCGAGACGTTACTCGGCTTTCGCGGCGATAAGACAGATTGGGAGGGTGATCCTCGCCGTAACAAAACCCGTCGCCTGGTCACTCATGGCATCGCCATGATGAAAGGTGGCTACAGGCTACTCCTGCATTATCCAGTCAAGCCTCGGCGCAAATAGTCCCGGCCAACATCCTGGTCGCAGCAAGGGGGGCCGTAAAAACATACACGCAAATACGGCCCGCTACAGGTCGCCGATCCCTCGCCATGGTTCGCCACAGCCCGCTGTCGCCGACGACAGCAGCATCAACGAACCCGAGGTGATCTCATGCCCGATCCGCTGGCGGACCTGCCGCCGAGATTCCTGCGCACCAAGGAAGCCGCCTATTTCCTCGGCCTTTCGCGCCGGACCCTTGAAAAGCATCGCACCTATGGCACCGGCCCGGTCTACCGGAAAGTCGGTGGCCGCGTGCTCTATGCCATCCGCGACCTGGAAGCCTGGACCGAAACCGGCGCCCGCACCTGCACACGGGACAGGGACGCCGGCACGGTCTTTCCCCCGCATCCGCTGACGCCCGAAGAGCGGGACCAGCTCTGAATGGTGCGGGACGACGATCGCAGCCCCGTCAGGCCGGAGTGCGCCAGCGAGCGTGCCCGCCTCGATCCGTTCATCGTCGCGACCGGTGACGCGCCGCCGCGCGATCAGCGCGACCTGATGGAGAGGCCTTTCTTCTCGCTGGCGAAATCTCCGCGCACCAGGCCTATTCTCTACAAAGCCGCCGATGTGGAGGTGCAGGTGCTCGGCATGCCCGAGCACGGCATGGCGACCATTTGGGACGCCGATGTGCTGATCTGGGCCGCCAGCCAGATCGTCGCGGCGGAGAACAGCGGCTTTCCCACGTCGCGCTTCTTCCGCTTCATGCCCTACCAGCTTCTCCGCGCCATCGGGCGGGCTACCGGCAACCGGGACTATCTGTTGCTCAAGGCCGCGCTCGCGCGCCTGCAATCGACCGTCATCGCCACCTCCATCCGCAACGGGCCGCATTGGCGGCGCCGGCAATTCTCCTGGATTAATGAATGGGAAGAATTGACCACGCGCGCCGGGCGCGTCGAGGGCATGGAGTTCGTCCTGCCCGAGTGGTTCTACAACAGCGTCATCGACCGCTCGCTGGTCCTGGCCATCGACCCGGCCTATTTCCGGTTGAAAGGCGGCATCGAACGCTGGTTGTATCGCGTCGCCCGCAAACATGCCGGGCATCAGCCCGAGGGCTGGGCGTTCGAGGTTTCCCATCTTCACCGGAAATCCGGCAGCCTTGCCCGGCCATCCGACTTCGCGCTGGACCTTCGTCGGATCGCGGCCCGCCAGTCGTTGCCCGGCTACCGGCTTCAGAGCGAACGGGAGGACGGGCGCGAGCTACTGCGTTTTCTCCCTGAAAATCCATCCACAGTGCCTGTGGATAACCATGTGGAACCTATCGGGACATCAGGCGCACGCAGTATCGGGACATCAGGCGCAAATCGCACCGCGCACTATATAGAAGAATCTAACAAAGAATATAACTCTTCTTCTTTGACGCGCACGCACGCGAGGCGTGGTGCCGGTGCCGTGCCGCGAGGTGCGCCATGATGCGCGCCCTCGACCTGTTCAGCGCGGCGGCGGGCGGCTGGTCGCTCGGCCTGCATCGCGCCGGCTTCATCACCGTGGCGGCCTGCGAGATCATCGAATGGCGCCGCGTCCTCTACGCGGAGAACAATCCCCATGTCAGACTCTACGAGGACGTTTGCGCCCTCACGGCAACTCGACTTGTTTCCGACCTTGGATTCCTGCCCGACATCATCGTCGGCAGCCCGCCGTGCCAGGACATCTCCAGCGCCAACACGAAAGGCAAAGGGATCGACGGCGAACGGTCGGGCCTCTATCTCGAAGCCGTCCGCCTGGTCGGAGATTGCCGCCCTCGCTGGTTCGCTTTTGAAAACAGCCCTAATCTCAGAACTCGCGGCGCTGACCGGCTGCTCGATGAGCTGGAAACGCTCGGCTACGCCTGCGAACCGTGCGTGGTGGGTGCTGACAGCGTTGGAGCCAACCACGTCCGCAAGCGGTCATGGCTTATCGGCTACGACCCCGAACAGCTTGCCGACACCCGTATCGCAATCCCAGCAGGGCAGCATCCGTCTGGAGGGTGGATCGGGCGCGTGCAGGGCGATGAAGGAATCGGGTCTCTACGACCTGTTCCGCAATCGCCCCCTGCCGACGCCGATGGCATCGGACGGGATGAAAGATGGCGCGGGCGGCGGGGCGGGATCGACATATCCGCTGCGGATGATTCTCGCCACACCGAGGAAGTCGGACGGAGATCGGGGCGGTCGGGGCGATGTGCTGAGCCAGTTGCAGGGTCATGCCAGCCGCCATGCGGGCATGATGGGAACGCCGACAGCGAATGCAGCGCCACGGGGGAGCGTCCTGCGCAAGCTCAAGGGCCGGATGACATCGGACCAGGACGGTTTCGACCGGGCGCCGACGATGAGCGAGGTGCTGCATTTCGACGGCCTGGAACCGCCCTATGGCCTGATGCCGACGCCGGTGAAGCCGAACGGCGGGCGCAGGTTGAGCGCGAAGGAGATCGATTCTGGCAAGCGGGCGAACGGCGCGAAGGCGCAGATCGACACGCTGAACCTGTTGCGGCACGCGGCGGAAATCCTGCCGACGCCGACGAAGCGCGACAGCCGGATGGACGGCTGGAGTCCGGCCTACGACCGGCGGAAATCCCCGACGATGGATGCAGTGATGGACGGGGCGATGACGGATCGCGCGCCGGACAAATGGGCCGGAGCGCGGGCGCTGGCGGCGATGCTTCGGAGCCATGGGCTGACTGGAACGGCGGCCTTGCCCGTCACCTATGGCTGGATGATGGGCTTTCCGCCTGGGTGGCTGGCACGCGCATTGCGCTCGGCAGTCGCAAAGGGGCGGCTGCGGCCAGTCTGATCGTCGAGGCTTTCGGCGATGCGGTTCTGCCGCAAATCCCCGAAGCCATCGGCCGCGCCATCCTGCGCACCGAAGCCGCGCTCGACGCGGTGCTTGCCCGCACATCCATCGACATTCCCGGAGACGAACCATGACCCGCCGCGCCCATCGCAGCGCGCACGGCCGTCCGCTACCGGACGGCCCCGCGCCCTTCACAACCCTGGTCGAGCTGACCTTCGAGAAGCGCAAGATCGAGCATTGGATCAGGTTCGGCCGCAAGAGCTATGAACAGATCATCGACCGCCGCCGCAGCGTCGTCGGCTTCGCGCCCGGCAGCGTTTTCGCTTTCGTTCGTTGGGCCAGCGGCGAGCATGGCACGATCATTTCCCGGCTCGACATCGTGCGCGCCATTGGGCGCGGCGAGCCGTTCCAGACATTGCCATTCGTCCGCCCCGGCGGCGAAATCCTGTTGCGCCTCGATAGCTGGCCGAAGGTGCAGCGCGGGCTTGCCGCCATCGACGCCGTGGAGGGCCTGGGCCTCGATCCGGCGGACGTGTCGCCGGACTACTGGCGCCACGCCCACAACCGGCTGGCCGCCAATCTGGAGCCGAACGCCTACACGCCGGAACGACATGCGGCATGGATTGGGCGCCGGAGGATCGACCCATGACGCGCCGCCGCTATCTCGCGGTCACGGCGCTAGCCGCTATGGGCATTGCCGCCGCAAGCACCGTCGAGACGCCGCCGAAACTCATCTGGAACGCCACCGCCAGCGCGCCCATCGGCTTCTACACGGTCGAGCCGGCCGATGCGCTCGATGTGCCGGAGCTGGTCGCAATCATGCCGCCCGAACCGCTCGCCGCCTTCATGGTCGGTCGCGGCTATGTCGGTCGCGGCGTCCCGCTGTTGAAGCGCGTCCTCGGCCTGCCGGGGCAGCGGGTTTGCCGCGCCGGCAATACGATCACGGTTGACGGGATCGAGATGGGTGAGGCGCTGGAGCGCGACAGCCTCGGCCGCGATCTGCCGGTCTGGCAGGGCTGCCGCGTCATCGGCGGCGGCCAGCTTTTCCTCATGAATTGGGAAGTCCGCGACAGCCTCGACGGCCGCTACTTCGGACTCACCCCCGCAGCTTCCGTCATCGGCCGAGCGGTCCCGATCTGGACCGATGAGGAAGGCGTCGGCCGCTTCGAGTGGCGCGCGCCGACGCACTGATTTCCCCCCCAACCACAAGGAGCCTGACCATGCCCGCCAATATCTTTGAACCCACCGCCAACGGTTACGCCGGGCGCGTCCGGCTGTTCGGCATCGACGAGGCAATCGTTCTTGTCGCCATCGATCCGGGCGACGGCGAGAACACACCGGCCTATCGCATCCAGCTTGACGATGAGGACGGCCCCGACATCGGCGGGGCGTGGAAACGTGTCGGCGAACGCGCCGGCGATTATATCGCGCTGGAGATCGACAGCCCGCTTTTCCCTGCGCTGTTTCGCCCGGCGCTGTTCCAGGCCGACGACGATGGACGCACGTTCCGGCTCGCATGGAAGCGGCCACGGGCGCGCGAGGATCGGGGCTGATCGGTGCGCGTTCCGGTCATCCCTTTGTTCGCGGGAAATCCGTCTCATCCCTTCGTCCCGCTCGGGCGCAGGACGGCCGGCGCCCGCAGCGAAGGTCAGGGGCGGCCCCCGGCCGGCGCTTGCGCCTTGCCCTTGACCGCAGCGAGGACGCTGGCAGGCTGGAGCCATTGCGGAGACAGGGCGGCATGGTGTTGTGCTGTCCTGTTGCTGGCTGGGGCGCTTTCCGTCTGCGCCGGATCGGGCGTCGCGGTCGCGCAGTCCGCGCCGGTCGAGCGCCCGGCAGCCGCCCATCCTTATGCTGCCCACATTGCCGAGGCGTCGCAGCGGTTCGGCATCCCCGAGCATTGGATCATCGCCGTGTTGCGCGCCGAAAGCGCGGGCGACGTGCGCGCGGTTTCATCGGCCGGGGCGATGGGATTGATGCAGGTGATGCCCGACACATGGACGGGCTTGCGCGTCCGCTACGGCCTCGGCCGCGATGCCTACGACCCGCGCGACAACATCATGGCAGGCACGGCCTACCTGCGCGAGATGTTCGACCGCTACGGCAATATCAGCGCGATGCTGGCGGCCTATAACGCCGGCCCCGGTCGCTATGACGAACACCGTGCGACGGGCCGCCCGCTGCCCGCCGAGACGCGCGCCTATGTCGCCGCCCTTGCGCCGGTCCTCGGCGGCACGGCTCCATCGGATGCACCATCCCGGCAACCGGCGCCGCCGCCCGACTGGCGCGACGCACCCCTGTTTGTCCAGCGCCCGGATGGCAGCCAATCGACGGTCACGCCGTCATCTGGCCCGCAATCGGGCGACCTGTTCGCCGCCGCTTCGGAGCGGGATCGCTGATGAAGATCGCCTATGCCGACCCGCCTTATATCGGCTGCGCGCACCTCTACCGCGACCATCCCGACTATGCTGGCGAGGTCGATCATGTGCGCCTGATCGAGCGGCTGGAACGCGACTATGACGGCTGGATATTGCACGCCGCCGCGACGCCGCGCTCCATCGCAACGCTTGCCCCGCTGGTCGAGCTGACGGGCGCGCGGTGGATGGCCTGGGTGAAGGGATTTGCCGCGTTCAAGCGCAATATCCCTGTCGCCTTCGCGTGGGAGCCGGTCATCGTGAAGGCCGCACGAGTGCCCGTTGTCAGCAAGCGGCTGGTGATGCGGGACTGGATTCAGGAAAGCATCACGTTGCGCCGCGGCCTCACTGGCGCGAAGCCCGAAGCGGTCTGCCATTGGGCTTTCGAGATGGTCGCCGCGCGTCCCGACGACACGCTCGACGACCTGTTTCCCGGCACGGGCGCGGTCGCCGAAGCATGGCGCACATGGCGTCTCAAATTCGCATTGCCGGGCGAACCGGCGGCGCGCGGCGCAACGGGCGGGGATCAGAAACGGCCAGCGGACGGAGCGGGATCATGAGGGTCGGAGGGGCGGAAAGGACGGGATTTTGCGAGGGCAAGATAAAGGAACATGGCACCATTGCGGGCCAGTTCTCGAAATTATTGTTGTCTGCACACTGGTTAGGGGAGCCGCGAGCGGCACCACGTTTTCGGAGCACGCGTGCCGCGACTTGGCGCAAAGCCTTGGCTTTGCAGGGTTTTGACCGGCACCACGGTCGCCGATTGTCCGATTTTGCACGATTTTGGCCGGGGCCGCGCCCATGAGCGCCGATGACGAAATACGCCTCCGCCCGAAGCCTGGCCGCATCCGCGCCGATACGCCGAAGGTCGGCAAGACCAGGCGCTTTCTGACGCAGGCGAAGAAGCTCGCCAGGCAGCATAGCACCGCCAATCCCAAATACGCGCCGCGCCTCGAATCCCGCACTACCGCGAAGGGCGGCAAAGGCTCTCGTTCGGTCAAGGGGCCGGGCGTGCAGCGCGGGCGTGGCGCACGCTTCGTTCGCGCCCGCACCTTGTCGGGTGGTTGGCGGCACAGCGCGCCGGGGATGCGCCGCGTCGTCGTCAAGACCCGCTACGTCAAGGACGCCGGCAGGAATGGCAGATCGGCCGCGCATCTTCGCTACATTCAGCGCGACGGGACATCCCGCGACGGCGAACGCGGCCAGCTCTATTCCGCGACCGAGGATCGCGCCGATGGCGATGCCTTCGTCGAGCGCGGCAAGGAGGATCGCCACCAGTTCCGGTTCATCATCTCGCCAGAGGACGGCGCTGACCTTCTGGACCTGACAGCGCACACGCGCGATCTCATGAGCCAGATCGAGGCCGATCTTGGCACGAAGCTGGATTGGGTTGCGGTCAATCACCACAACACCGGCCATCCCCATGTGCATGTCATCGTCCGCGGCAAGGACGATCTTGGCGAGAACCTTGTCATCAACGGCGACTATCTCGCCAACGGCATCCGCGAGCGCGCCAGCGAATTGACCACGCTCGAGCTGGGGCAGGTGACCGAGATCGAGCAGAGCCGCAAGCTGTCCGCCGAAATCGACCAGGACTGTTTCACCCGGATCGACCGGGCGATGGCCGAGGAAGCCGACGAGCGGTTCCTTGATCTTCGCCATGAACCTGCCGAGCCTCGCCGCCAGTTCAATCGCGCGCTGCGCCTGCGCCGCCTCGCCAAACTGGAGAAGATGGGCCTCGCCACCCCGCATGCGCCGGGCGTATGGGAATTGAGCAAGGACATGGAACCGACCCTGCGGGAGATGGGAGAGCGCGGCGACATCATCCGCAACATGCACAGGGCGCTGAAGGCCGATGGTCTGGAGCGCGATCCCATGACCTTCCATCTCCATGATGGACCACCGGAGGCTCCTATCACCGGGCGCGTCGTGGACAAGTATCTGTCCGACGAGATGGGCGAGAACCTGACGGTCGTTGTGGACGGGATCGACGGGCGAACGCACCACATCGCCGGCATCGCACCCGAGCGGCTGCAGGATGCCCGCATCGGCAGCATCATTGAGATCGGCCCGGCCGAAGCGGCAGCCCGGCCGTCCGACCGCACCATCACCGCTATCGCCGAGGACGGCATCTATCGGCCGAGCCGCCATCTGGAGCAGGCGAAGTTCGAGGGCCGCGTTCCCGGCGACGACTATGAGGGCTATGTCGATGCCCATGTGCGCCGGCTGGAGGCGCTGCGCCGGGCCGGGATCGTCGAGCGGATCGACGCAGACCAATGGCGCATACCCGACGATCTGGTCAACCGCGCCGCCGCCCATGACGCCGGCCACGACCGGCAAGCCAGCGTGCGGGTCCTCTCCCCGGTCGATCTAGGTAAGCAGATCGGTTCGGATGGCGCGACATGGCTGGACCGGCGATTGATCCATGGCGAAACGGCCGATCTTGCGTCGGTCGGTTTCGGCCAGCAGGTGCGCGAGGCGATGGACCAGCGCCGCGAGCATCATATCGAGCAGGGCGACGCCAGCCGCAGCCGGGACGGCCGAATCTTCTATCGGCGTAATCTTCTCGCCACCCTGCGCGAACGCGAGGTTGCCAGCCTCGGCGCGGAGATGGCCGCGAACAAGGCGCTGCCGTTCCGCGCGGTCACGGACGGCGAGAACGTCAGCGGCAAGTTCACCGGCACCGTGCGGATCACCAGCGGTAAGTTCGCTATCGTCGAGAAGGCGCATGAGTTCACCCTTGTCCCTTGGCGGCCCGTCATCGACCGCCAGCTTGGCCGGGAGGTTATGGGCGTTGTGCAAGGCGGCTCGGTGTCGTGGCAGTTGGGGCGGCAAAGGGGGTTGGGGCTTTAGAGCACCTGAAACGGCGTTGCGACACCGGCGCTATTCGGATAGGAGATAGATACTCGTATTGCCAAGTGTGGAGCTATCAGCATGGGAAACGCTAAGTCAGCAGACAAGTAAGCCGCAACAACAAGCACTGTTGTTGCGGCGTTCTGTAAGGCCAATCCCAATCTGATTGTTGACGAGCAGACGCCGCCCGGAATCCTTAATCGAGCGGTTGATTCGTCATGACTATCACACGCCCCGCGTGGGCCTATACGTTGCCGGCAGCCCTGCTGCTGATGGCTCCCTTCGACATCCTCGCGTCACTGGCGATGGATATTTATCTCCCCGTCGTCCCAGCGATGCCCGGCATCCTGAACACGACGCCATCCATGATCCAGCTCACGTTGAGCCTCTACATGGTTATGCTCGGCGTGGGGCAGGTGATCTTTGGCCCAATGTCGGATCGCATCGGGCGACGGCCGATCTTGCTTGCGGGCGGGGCGCTTTTCATCGTCGCTTCTCTCGGAGCGGCATGGTCGTCAACGGCCGCAGCCTTCGTCGCGTTTCGCTTGCTACAAGCGGTCGGCGCGTCGGCGGCGTTGGTGGCGACGTTCGCGACGGTTCGCGACGTTTATGCCAGCCGCCCCGAGGGTGTCGTCATCTACGGTCTTTTCAGTTCGATGCTGGCCTTTGTGCCCGCTCTTGGTCCCATCGCTGGAGCACTGATCGGCGAGTTTTTCGGATGGCGGGCGATATTCGTCACGCTGGCTGCGCTTGCGTTGACTGCACTCTTGAACGCCGGTTTCAGATGGCACGAAACCCGCCCGTTGGATGAAGCAAAGACGCGCCAATCCGTACTGCTGCCGATCTTCGCGAGTCCAGCTTTTTGGGTTTATACGGTCGGCTTTAGCGCCGGCATGGGGACCTTCTTTGTCTTCTTCTCGACAGCCCCCCGCGTGCTCATAGGCCAAGCGGACTATTCGGAGATCGGATTCAGCTTGGCCTTTGCCACTGTCGCGTTCGTCATGATCGTGACAACCCGTTTTGCGAAGTCCTTTGTCGCCAGATGGGGCATTGCGGGATGCGTAGCGCGCGGGATGACGTTGCTCGTTTGCGGGGCGGCTCTGTTGGGGATGGGTGAATTTTTCGGCTCGCCGTCATTCCTCAGCTTCATCCTGCCGATGTGGGTTATGGCGGTCGGAATTGTCTTCACAGTGTCCGTTACCGCCAACGGCGCACTTGCACAGTTTGATGACATCGCGGGATCAGCGGTCGCGTTCTACTTCTGCATCCAAAGCCTGATCGTCAGCATCGTCGGGACATTGGCGGTAACGCTAATAAACGGTGACACAGCATGGCCCGTGATCTGTTACGCGACGACGATGGCGGTGTTGGTATTGACGGGTCTGGTGCTACTTCGCTCCCGTAACGTTCCTGCCGAGAGATCGCCAGTCGCCTGACCGGCGACCGGCGACCGGCAGGACGGCTAGAACCCATGCAGCGCACTCGCCATCGCGGCCTTACGAACGGCGGTATCCTGCCCGGCAGGATACCGCTCATTTCACTTGTTCAGTTTATGGCTGTTGCCGATGTAACGCAAACCGAATCGCTTGGAAACTTCCGTCCGAGATGAATGATGAATATAGTTATTGCCATCGCCGGAAAGCGACGCTGGCGTTGACGCCGCCAAAGCCGAATCCGTTGGAAATGGCATGTTCCATGAGAATGGGCCGCGCAGATTGGTGAACTAGGTCGATACCTGCGGCAACAGGATCGGGGTTTTCTAAGTTTCTCGTGGGGGGAGCGATTTGATCCCGTAGGGCGAGTATCGTGAAGATTGCCTCAATACCACCTGCGGCACCAAGTAGGTGCCCCGTCGCCGATTTCGTGGCGCTTACGGCCACATCATGATTGCCAAACACGGATTTTATCGCGGCAATTTCTCCTCGATCTCCTACGGGGGTGGAGGTCGAATGAGCGTTCAAATGTTGAATATCGATTGCCTTCAACCCGGCACTCTGGAGTGCAATTTCCATCGCACGGGCCGCGCCTCGGCCGTCCTCTGGACCGGCAGTCATATGATGTGCATCGGCGCTTGTGCCGTATCCCACCAATTCCGCTATGGGCTTGGCACCCCGAGCGAGGGCATGTTCTAATTCTTCTATGACGATCAGACCCGCCCCTTCAGACATTACGAAACCATCGCGCTCGGTGTCGAACGGCCTCGACGCCAGTTCCGGGGTAGTATTGTAGCCGGTGGATAGTGCTCGCGCGGCGGCAAATGCCCCGAGACTAACCTTGTCAATACAAGCTTCTGCTCCGCCGCACAGAGCGATATCCGCCTCGTTGGAGCGTATCAGCCGCGCGGCGTCGCCGATGGCCTGAACGCTGGCAGCGCAGGCGGTTACAGGCGTGCCAATTGGGCCTGTAAATCCATACCTAATGGTAGCCTGTCCTGCCGCGAGGTTGGCGAGGAACGATGGCACGGTAAAGGGTGAGAGCCTCCGTGCTCCCCGTGTATCCGTTATGCGAACTGCCGAAGCGATTGCAGGAAACCCGCCTATACCAGAGGCGATAATTGTCGCCGTGCGCTCACGTTCGTAGTCGCTTGTGGGATGCCATCCCGCCGTTTCAAGAGCCTCCTTCGCGGCCGCAAGTGCAAACAGAATGAAGCGATCCATTTTTCGTTGATCCTTTGCGTCAACGATCAAATCGGGATCGAAACCGGCTTCGGAATCTTCAATCTGGCTAGGAACGATTCCCCCGATTTTCACCGGCAGATCGTTGGAGATTTCATCGGGCAAACTCCTAATTCCCGATTTCCCGTCAAGGAGTCTTTTCCAGCTTATTTCAGCCCCGGAACCAAGGGGGCCGACTAAACCCATGCCGGTCACAACAATTCGACGCATTGGATTATTCCGCTCCTTTTTCTGAGCTTATCCGCTTCACGCGGTTTATGACGCGCATCGTTTCTTCCGTTGCCGCTGGGCCTGCTAGAAGAACCGTGTTTTCAGGAGTGATTTTTTCTCCAGTATCCGCATCGACTATGATGGCGTTTCGTTCCCTACCGGTTGCTCTGTCGCCAAGGCGCATGGCTATTTCATTGGGCGCAAGGTTCCGGTTTCCCCATGCAAACAGGGCGATTGCTACCGGATAGAAATCTCGCCCCTTGTCGGTAAGGACGTATTCAAATCGAGGCGGATGATCATTGTATCGTTGCCTTTCAAACAAC
>Ga0209368_1000367_pt1 | contig 45616 bp, 42 predicted proteins | sample EBPBio242008_DNA_FD_185862 | JGI IMG/M metagenome (GOLD analysis project Ga0209368, IMG submission 185862) | Wastewater treatment Type I Accumulibacter community from EBPR Bioreactor in Madison, WI, USA - Reactor 1_4/24/2008_ DNA (SPAdes)... | ecosystem: Engineered > Bioreactor > EBPR >...
GTCGGTTCGACGCCACCGCGCTGGCGCTTGGCATGGACGGGGTGAACCGGCTCTTTTCCAACGACAACCCCCTACTGCGGGGCCTGCGCGACCTGGGCCTTGGCGCGGTGAACGCCGCCCCGGCGCTCCGCCGCCGCTTCATGCGCGAGGCGGCGGGCCTGTCGGGCGACCTGCCGCGGCTGATGCAGGGCCAGCCACTCTAGGCGGCGGTCCGGGCGCGCGCCGGTCAGTCCAGCCGGCGCGCTTCGCTTTCCAGCATGATCGGGATGCCGTCGCGCACCGGAAAGGCCAGGCCCGCGGCGCGGCTGATCAGCTCCTGCCGTTCAGCATCCCAGGTCAGCATGGCATGGGTCAGCGGGCAGACCAACATCTCCAGCATACGGCGGTCATGGCGGGGTGTGTCGGTCATTGCAGCCTGTCTCCTCCCGCGCCGCCGGTCAGCGCGAATTCCATCAGCATCACCAGCGTCTCGCGCCGCGTGGTCAGCGAGGGCGCTTCCAGCAGCGCCTGCTTGTCGCCCGGCGCAAAGGGGCACAGCATCGACAGCGAGTTCACCAGAAGCTCGGTCTCGGCGCCGCGCAGGCCCTCCCAATCGGTCGACATCTTCACCGACTGGAAATAGCGCCCCAGAACCGCCAGGAAGGCCGGCCGGTCGAAGCTCACGTCGCTTTCCGAAGGGCCGAGATCGCGATCGAAATCCGCCCAGTCCACGGTGCAGCGGCGATAGGGCGAGAAGCCCTGCACCTCGTCGCGGATACGGAACCGCGACACACCGGTCAGGGTGATCATGTAGCGCCCGTCCTCGGCCTCGGAAAACACCGTGACCCGGCCCGCGCAGCCGATGGACTGCAACCGGTTTTCGCCGCCGCCGGGCACTTCGCGCGGCTGGACCATGCCGATCAGCCGGTGCGACGTCTTCAGCGCATCCTCCAGCATGGCCAGGTAGCGCGGCTCGAAGATATGCAGCGGCAACCGCGCCCTGGGCAAGAGAAGCGCCCCCGGCAGCGGGAAGACCGGGATCACTTCCGGCAGGTCGGACACGCGCCTCAGCCCGGCAATGGCCATGATCTCAGGCGAAGATCATCGAGGACAGCCGGCGGCGGCCCTTCAGCACCACGGGATCCGTGGGCTTCAGCGCCTCGAAGATGGTCAGAAGCTGGGCCTTGGCGGCGCCGCCGTTCCACTCGCGGTCGCGGCGGAACAGGTCCAGAAGCTCGTCCACCGCCTCGTCCACCTTGCCCGCGGCATGAAGCGCCTGGGCAAGGTCGAACCGCGCCTGAAGGTTCGCCGGATCGGCCGCCACGGCGGCACGCAGCTCGGCCTCTGGGCCGGCATTGGCCGCCTGCCGCGCCAGGTTCAGCTGCGCGCGGGCCGCCTCGATTTCCTTCGACTTCGCAATGGGGGCGGGGGCGGCGGTCAGGAAGGCTTCGGCCTGGTCCAGGTTGCCTGCCGCGATATGGGCGCGCGCCATGCCGCCATAGGCCACGGCATTCTCGGGCTCCTCGCCCAGGATGGCGGCGAAGGTTTCGGCCGCGTCGGCCACCGCGCCTTCGGCCAGCATCTGCTCGGCCGCCTCCAGCGCCTCGGCAAGACCGCCGTCGCCTGTCAGCGCGGTCAGACGGTCGATGAACTTCTTGATCTCGCTGGCCGGCACCGCACCCTGGAAGCCGTCGACCGGCTGGCCCTGCCAGAAGGCATAGACCGTGGGAATCGACTGGATGCGCAACTGGCCCGCGATCATCTGGTTGCGGTCGACATCGACCTTCACCATGCGGACCTTGCCCTTGGCCTCGGCCACCGCCTTTTCCAGCATCGGGCCAAGCGTCTTGCACGGGCCGCACCAGGTGGCCCAGAAATCGACGATCACGGGCACCTCGCGGCTGGCCTCGATCACGTCCTTCATGAATGTGGCGTCGGTGCCTTCCTTGATCAGGTCGGCGGCGGGCTGCGGTTTCTCGCTGATGCCGAGCATGGCGGTCCTCGTCAGTGGTTTGCCCCTATATGCGCGCGGGGCGGCCAAACGCCAAGGGGGCGCGACGCTTTACGCGCGGGGGCGGGCGCACTAGCCTGCCGGCAAACGGAGGATCCCATGCCCAACCTGATGTGCTTCGGCGACAGCAACACCCATGGCACGCCGCCCATCGTGACCCGCGGGGTTTATGCCCGCTTCGATACGGCCACGCGCTGGACCTGCGTGGCGGCGCGGGCGCTTGGGCCGTCGTGGCACCTGGCCGAGGAAGGCCTGCCCGGCCGCACCGCCCAATACGACGACCCGGTGATGGGGGCGCACATGAACGGGCGCACGGGGCTTCGGATCGCGCTGGAGACCCACGGGCCGCTGGACGTGATGACCCTGATGCTGGGGACCAATGACGTGAAGACCCGCTTCGCCACCACGCCCGAGATGGTGGCGGCGGGGATCGCGGGGCTTCTGGACGTGGCGCTGTCGATGGAGATGCAGGCCCGCCACTCCGGCTTCAAGATCCTGCTGATCTGCCCGCCGCCGGTGGTGGAGACCGGGCCGATCAAGGTGGAGTTCTGGGGCGGGGCCGCCCGCAGCCAGGCTCTGGCGCCCTTGCTGGCCGACCTGGCGCAGTCGCGGGGGGTGGGCTTCCTGGACGCGGGCCGGGTGATCGAGGTCAGCCCGGTGGACGGGGTCCATTTCGACGAGGCCGCCCATGCCAAGCTGGGGGCCGCGGTGGCCAAGGCGGTGGCGCAGCTGTAGGATGGGCAATACTGCCCATCCCACCCGTCACGCCGCCTCGGCGGGGCGGCGGATGGCGGGGGCGGCTTCCAGCACAACGGGGCGGAAGCCGGCATTGCCCTGGTCCAGCAGCTGGAAGAACTGCTTGCGCATCCGGGGTTCCCAGAAATCGTTGATGTGCTGGGCCACGCTGGTCACGGCCTCGGCATGGCCGCGGGGTTCCAGCGCCAGGGCGATCTGGTTGGCCATGCGCACAAGCTTTTCAGGCGACATCGCGGGACTCCTTGGACGGATCGGGGGGCAGGACCCGCTCGGGGCGGGTGAAGACTTCGAAGCGGTCGGGGCGGGCAAGCGCGATGAGCGTCAGGCCCGCGGCATCGGCCATGTCCACCGCGGCGGCGGTGGGGGCCGAGACGGCGATGAGCACAGGCGCGCCAAGGGCGGTGACCTTCTGCACCATGTCGATGGACACGCGGGAGGTCAGCACCACCGCGCCCTCGCGGCCCATGCCGGCGCGCAGCATCGCGCCCGCCAGCTTGTCGAGCGCGTTGTGGCGGCCCACATCCTCGCGCGCGGCGGCGATGCCGGTGCCGGGCGTCCAGAAGGCGGCGCAATGGGCGGCGCGGGTCGTGTCGTGCAGCGCCTGGTGGCCGGGCAGGGCGGCGACCGCCTGCTGCACCTGGGCTGGCGTCAGGCACAGGTCGCCGGCCACCAAGGACGGAGCGCGGAGCGCCGCATTGATACTGTCGATGCCGCACAGGCCGCAGCCCACCGGGCCGGCCATGTGGCGACGGCGGGCGGCAAGCCGCGCCTCGGCAGCCGGGCCCACGCGGATCTGCACGTCGATGCCCTGGGCCAGCGCCTCGACGTGGATCTCTTCGATCTCGTCGGGGCTGGCCAGCCCCTCGGTCAGCGCGAAGCCCACCGCGAAATCTTCCAGGTCGGCGGGGGTAGCCATCATCACGGCCTGCGTCGAGCCGTTGAAGGACAGCGCGACGGCCACCTCTTCCGGCAGTTCGCGCAGGCCATGCAGCACCAGCCCCTGCCCGAAGGCCGACCTGGGAAGGGGCCGGTGCGTCTGCATCATTCGGCCGCGAGGATGCGGCGCGATTGCGCGGCCTGGGCGGCATATTCCTCCTGCCACTCGGTCGGGCCGTTCGAGGGCGAGACCTGCACCGCCGTCACCTTGTATTCCGGGCAGTTGGTGGCCCAGTCCGAGAAATCGGTGGTGATGACATTGGCCTGGGTGTCGGGGTGGTGGAAGGTGGTATAGACCACGCCCGGCGCCACCCTGTCGGTGATGGTGGCGCGCAGGGTGGTTTCGCCTGACCGGCTGGCCAGCCGCACCCAGTCGCCTTCGTGGATGCCACGGTTCTCGGCATCGTGGGGGTGGATCTCCAGCAAATCCTCGGCATGCCAGGTGGTGTTCGCGGTGCGGCGCGTCTGGGCGCCCACGTTGTACTGGCTGAGGATCCGCCCCGTGGTCAGCAGAAGCGGGAAGCGCGGGCCGGACTTTTCATCGGTGGGCACATATTCCGTGACGATGAACCTGCCCTTCCCGCGCACGAAGCCGTCGATGTGCATGGTGGGCGTGCCTTCCGGGGCCTTGTCGTTGCAAGGCCACTGGACCGAGCCCATTTCGTCCAGCAGGTCATAGGTCACACGGGCGAAGCTGGGCGTGGTCAGCGCGATTTCGTCCATCACCTGCGCCGGGTGGGTGTAGGTCCAGGTCGGGCGGCCCGCCTTTTCCAGGATGGCATTGGCCAGCATCTGCGTCACTTCCCAGTCGGCATATTGTGCCTTCGGGGCCATCACCTTGCGCACGCGGTTGATGCGGCGTTCGGCATTGGTGAAGGTGCCGTCCTTTTCCAGGAAGGACGAGCCGGGGAAGAACACATGGGCGTAATTCGCCGTCTCGTTCAGGAACAGGTCGTGGACGATGACGCATTCCATTGCGGCGAGGCCCGCCGCGACGTGATGCGTGTCGGGGTCGGATTGCAGGATGTCCTCGCCCTGGCAGTACAGGCCCTTGAACGTGCCATCCACCGCGGCGTCCAGCATGTTGGGGATGCGCAGGCCGGGCTCCGGGTCGATCTGAACGCCCCAGGCCTTTTCAAAGATGGCGCGGACCTCCGGCCCCTTCACATGGCGATAGCCCGGCAGTTCATGCGGGAAGGACCCCATGTCGCAGGAGCCCTGCACGTTGTTCTGGCCGCGCAGCGGGTTCACGCCCACGCCCGGCCGGCCGATGTTGCCGGTCAGCATGGCCAGGTTGGCGATGCCGATCACCGTGGTGGAGCCCTGGCTGTGTTCCGTCACGCCCAGGCCGTAGTAGATGGCCGCATTGCCGCCGGTGGCGTAAAGCCGCGCGGCAGCGCGGATTTCCTCGGCCGGAACGCCCGAGACCAGCTGCACCGCCTCGGGCGAATGGCGCGGCTGCGAAATGAACTCGGCATAGTCCATGAACTCGTCCCAGTCGCAGCGCGACCGGATGAAGTCCTCGTTGTAGAGCTTCTCGGTGACGATCACATGCGCCAGCGCCGACACGATGGCGACGTTGGTGCCCGGCGTCAGCGCCAGGTGATGCGCGGCCTTGTAATGCGCGCCTTCCACGGTTTCGGTGCGGCGCGGATCGACGACGATCAGCTTGGCGCCCTTGCGCAGGCGCTTCTTCATGCGGCTGGCAAAGACCGGGTGGCCGGCGGCGGGGTTGGCGCCGATCACCATGATGACATCGGCCGCCTCGACCGAGTCGAAATCCTGCGTGCCGGCCGAGGTGCCGAAGGTCTGGCCCAGGCCATAGCCGGTGGGCGAATGGCAGACACGGGCGCAGGTGTCGGTGTTGTTGTTCAGGAAGACCGCGCGGGCCAGCTTTTGCACGAGGTAGGTTTCCTCGTTGGTGCAGCGGCTGGAGGTGATGACGCCCACCGACTGGCGACCGTATTTCGCCTGAAGCGCGGTGATGCGGGTGGCGGCGAAATCCATCGCCTCGGCCCAGGTGACTTCCTTCCAGGGGTCGGTGATCGCGTCGCGGATCATGGGCTTCAGAATGCGGTCCTTGTGGGTCGCATAGCCCCAGGCGAAGCGGCCCTTCACGCAGGAATGGCCGCGGTTGGCCTTGCCGTTCTTGTAGGGCGTCATCCGCACCAGCTCGTCGCCGCGCATCTCGGCCTTGAACTGGCAGCCGACACCGCAATAGGCGCAGGTGGTGATGACGGAATGCGACGGCGTGCCGATCTCGATGATCGACTTTTCCTGAAGGGTGGCGGTCGGGCAGGCCTGGACGCAGGCGCCGCAGGACACGCAGTCGGACGACAGCGCGGTGTCAGACCGCATCCCGAAGGACACGCGGCTGTCGAAGCCGCGGCCCTCGATCGTCAGCGCGAAAGTGCCCTGCACTTCCTCGCAGGCGCGCACGCAGCGCGAGCAGACGATGCATTTCGCCGGGTCATAGGTGAAGTAGGGGTTGGATTCGTCCTTGGCCTTCCACTGGGGATTGGCCTCTCCGCTGGTGTTCTTGGCGCGGAAATGCGTGTCCACCGCCTCATAGCGCACGTCGCGCAGGCCCACGGCGCCGGCCATGTCCTGCAACTCGCAATCGCCGTTGGCCGAGCAGGTGAGGCAGTCAAGCGGGTGGTCCGAGATGTAAAGCTCCATCACCCCGCGGCGGAGTTGCTTGAGCTTGCCGGTCTGGGTGTGGACCTTCAGGCCGGCGGCGACCGGCGTGGTGCAAGAGGCCGGCGTGCCGGCGCGGCCCTCGATCTCCACCAGGCACAGGCGGCAGGAGCCGAAGGCATCGACCGAGTCGGTGGCGCAAAGCTTCGGCACCTGGATGCCGATTTCCGCCGCGGCGCGCATGATCGAGGTGCCTTCGGGCACCGTCACGTCGAAGCCGTCGATGGAGAGGGTGACAAGGGTTTTCGACTTCGCCGCCGGGGTGCCGAAATCGCGGTCGGGAATGATGAAGTCCTTCATGCGGTGGTCCCTTTCTTGGCGGCGAGCTGGTGGGCGACGATGGCATTGGCATGGCCGTGGCCCATGCCGTGGGTGTCTTTCAGAAAGGCGACAATCTGCATGTGCGGCTTGTCCAGCATGCCGGCGATCGCATCGAACCAATGCTGCATCGGCTGGCCGTACTTCGCCTCGATCGAGGGGAAATAGGAGGCGGGGCCCTTCACCTTTTCCGTCATTCCGCCGCCTCCCTTCCCATCGCATACCTGGAAAGTCGCGCCTCCAGAGTTCCGGTGTGCAGCTCGAAGAGATGATTGTCGTGGTCGTAGAAGTAGATGGATCGGCCCTCACCCTCGACACGGGGCCGAGGCGGACGAACCTCGAAGCCCATGGCTTCGATCTTCTTCACATGAGCGTCAAAGTCGCTATCGGCGATCTTGAACGCAACATGGTTGTAGCTGCGCGTCGCAAGCGGATCGCCCTCCATAGCGGCAATCCAAAGCCCTGCAAGCTCGAAGAACCGCTCCCGCGAAAGCGAGAACGGCTCGTCACCGGAGTCGTAGACGACCCGAGCCCCAAATCCCTCGGTCATGAGTTCGGAGAAACGGGGTAGATTCGATGTGATAAAGGTCAGGTGTGATAGTCCCTCGATCATTCCGCCGCCTCCCGCATCACCGCGAAGTCGCCGGGGAAATGGGTCAGCGCCGACATCACCGGGTAGGGTGTGAAGCCGCCGAGCGCGCAGAGCGAGCCGGATTTCATCGTCTCGCACAGGTCGGTCAGCAGCGGGATCGCCGCCGCATCGCCGCGGGCGATGCGGTCCACGGTTTCCACGCCGCGCACGGCGCCCAGGCGGCAGGGGGTGCACTTGCCGCAGGATTCGATGGCGCAGAATTCCAGCGCGAAGCGGGCCATCTTCAGCATGTCCACAGAGTCGTCGGCCAGGGTCAGCCCGGCGTGGCCGATCAGTCCGCCGCGGGCCGCGAAATCCTCGTAGGTGAAGGGGGTGTCGAACAGGGCGCGGGGGAACCAGGCGCCAAGCGGGCCGCCGACCTGCACTGCCTTGACCGGGCGGCCGGTGGCGGTGCCGCCGCCGATGTCATCCACGATCTCGCCCAGCGTCAGGCCGAAGGCCGTTTCGAACAGGCCGCCGTATTTCACGTTCCCGGCCAGTTGCAGCGCCATGGTGCCCTGCGACCGGCCCATGCCGAAGTTCTTGTAGAAGGCCGCGCCGCGATCCAGGATCACCGGCACCGAGGCCAGCGAAATGACGTTGTTCACGACCGTCGGCTTGCCAAGGAAGCCTTGCAGCGCCGGCAGCGGCGGCTTGGCGCGCACCACCCCGCGCTTGCCTTCCAGCGAGTTCAGGAGCGAGGTTTCCTCGCCGCAGACATAGGCTCCGGCGCCGACACGCACTTCCATGTCGAAGGCACGGCCCGAACCCAGCACCGACGCGCCCAGCACGCCCGCGGCGCGGGCAATCTGGATGGCCTTGGTCATCTGGGCCACCGCATCGGGATATTCCGACCGGGTATAGACATAGCCCTTCGTCGCCCCCACGGCGAGGCCAGCAATCGCCATGCCCTCGATCAGGGTGAAGGGGTCGCCTTCCATCAGCATCCGGTCGGCGAAGGTGGCGCTGTCGCCCTCGTCGGCGTTGCAGACGATGTATTTCTGATCGGCCTTGGCGGTGCGGACGGTTTCCCATTTGATGCCTGTGGGAAAGCCCGCGCCGCCCCGGCCGCGCAGCCCGGAGTCGCGCACTTCCGCCACGATGTCCGCATCGGACAAGGAAAGCGCCCGCTTCAGGCCCTTCAGCCCGAGGTGAAGTTCGTATTCTTCAAGCGACAGCGGGTCGATCACGCCGCAGCGCGCGAAGGTCAGCCGCGTCTGGCGCAGCATCCAGGGCAGTTCCTCGGTCAGGCCAAGCGCCTTGGGATGAGCCTTCAGGTCATCGAACAGCGCGGCCACATCCGCCGTGGTCATCGGGCCGAACGCCATGCGGCCCAGGTCGGTTGCCACCTCGACCAGCGGCTCCAGCCAGACCATGCCGCGGCTGCCGTTGCGCACCAGCGTGACCTCGACCCCGCGCCGCGCGGCCTCGGCCTGAATGGCCGCCGCCACCTCGTCAGAACCAAGCGCCTTTGCGGCGGCATCCAGGGGAACATGGACCCGCATCAGATCATCCCCCCAAGGATCGCATCGAACTTGTCTTCATCCAGCCGGGCGACCAGCTTGCCATCGACCTGCGCCGCCGGCCCGCAGGCGCAAAGGCCCAGGCAGAACACCGGCTCCAGCGCGACGCCATGCGCCTGACCGTGCCAGTCCACGCCCAGTTTCGCCTTGGCGTGGGCGGCCACACGCTCGGCCCCGAGCGCCTGGCAGGCCTCGGCCCGGCACAGCCGCACCGTATGGGCCGCCGGCGGATGGTCGCGGTAATCGTGGTAGAAGCTGACAACGCCGTGAACCTCGGCCCGCGTCATCTGCAATTCCTCGGCGATCACCGGAATCGCCTCTTGCGGCACAAAGCCAAAGGCGTGCTGCACCGCGTGCAGGATGGGCAGCAACGGCCCCTCCATGCCCTTGTGATCGTTGAGGATTTCCCTCACGCGGTGAACAAGCTGCGGATCGTGCGACGTCATCGGCTGCCCCTTGGTGGCTTGGAGAACGGTGATACGCCGCTTGATAGGGAAATCAATGTTGATTTCCCGTCAATTGATAGACGCTATCTATCGCCGGGCCAGCCGCCCCGCCTCGTCCAGCAGCGCGGCGATCACCGGCGTCTGCGGGTCGCGCGCCGCGGCGATCAGGCCCACGGAATGCTCCGCCTCGGGCTGCACGATGGGAATGGCCACCAGCCCCGCGCCTTCCGAGAACATCTGCGCCAGTTTCGTGGGCACGATCGAGCCCCAAAGCCCGGTGCTGACATGGGACACGAGCGCGATGGTGGAGTTCGATTCCACCGGCGCCTGCACATTGGCGCCAACATCGGCCAGAAGCTGGTTGACGATGCGCCGGTTCTGCATGTCGCCGGTCAGAAGGCACAGCGGCTGTTCGGCCACCTCGGCCCAGGTCACCTGCGCCCGCCCCGCCAGCGCCGTGCCGGGGGCGCAGAGAAAGCGGTAGAATTCGGTGTACAGCGCCACCTGCGTCACCCGGCCAAGCGGTTCGTTGTCCAGGTATGTGATGCCCGCGTCCAGATCCAGCCGCTCGATCCCCTGCAGGATCTCGGCCGAGGTGCGCGACAGCCAGGAAATCCGCACGTTCGGATGCCGGGCCAGAAAGGGCGCCGACAGGTCGGCCACCATCGGCAGCGCGGTGGGGATCACCCCGATGCGCAGGTTGCCCGACAGGCCGGACCGCACCGCCCGCATCTCGTCCTTCATCGCGCGCATGTCGCCCACGATGCGCCGCGCCCAGTCCAGCACCCGCTGGCCTTCCGGCGTCAGCCCCTGAAAGCGCGAGCCCCGGAACACCAGCTGCACGCCCAGCTGATCCTCCAGCTGGCGGATCGCGCTGGAAAGCGTGGGCTGCGTCACGCCGCAGGCCTCTGCCGCCCGGCCGAAATGGCGCGTGTTGGCAAGCGCCAGGAACATTTCCAGCTTGTCGATCATGAAAGCACCCTGCCCCGGTCAGGGGCAGGGTGCAATCCGCTTGGCCTCTGGATCGCCCGCCTATTCCGCGGCGATGGTCTTGACCGGCTTGGGTCCGGCCAGGGCAGCCACGCGGTCACGCAGGTCGCGCTGACCTTCTTCCAGCCCGTCGATGCGTTCGGCCAACTCCAGCGGCGCGGGCTCCACGGGCTCGTCTTCCTTCGGCCCGATCAGGCCCTTGAAGGCCATGCCGATCAGGCGGGACAGGTCGTCCATGATCAGGAAGAAGGCCGGCACCACCACCAGGCTAAGGACGGTGGACATGATGATGCCGCCGATCACCGCGGTGGCCATCGGCGCGCGGAAGGCGCCGCCTTCGCCCACGCCAAGCGCCGAGGGCAGCATCCCCGCCGACATGGCGATCGAGGTCATCACGATGGGCTGCGCCCGCTTGTGCCCGGCCTCGACCACGGCCTTGAACCGGTCCATGCCCTTCGCCCGCATCTCGATGGCGAAATCCACCAGCAGGATGGCGTTCTTGGTCACGATCCCCATCAGCATCAGGATGCCGATCAGCACCGGCATCGACAGCGCCGAATTGGTCAGGATCAGCGCCGCCGCCACGCCACCGATGGCAAGCGGCAGCGAGAACAGGATGGTGAAGGGCTGGATCACCGATCCGAACAGCAGGATCAGCACAGACAGCACCAGAAGCAGGCCCATGATCATGGCATTGCCGAAGGCGCTGAACAGTTCAGCCTGCACTTCGGCATCGCCGGACGAGGCGACCCGCACGCTGGGCGGAAGCTCCACCCCGGCGACGATCTCGTTGAAGCGGTCCGTCGCGGTGCCAAGCGCCACACCGACGGGCAGGTTGGCGCCGATGGTGGCCTTCCGCTCGCGGTTCAGCCGTTCCACCACCGCCGGGCCTTCCGCCAGCGAGACATCGGCCACCACCGACAGGGGAACCGCCGTGCCCGTGGCCGTGGTCACCTTCAGTGCGCCGATGCGGCTCAGGTCCTGGCGCGCGGCGTCGTTCAGCCGCACCCGCACCGGGATCAGCCGGTTGTCGATGGACAGCTTGGCCAGCGCCGCATCGTTGTCGCCCAGGGTGGCCACGCGCAGGGTGTTGGCGATGTCCTGGGTGGTCACGCCAAGCCGGGCGGCGACCTCGGCCTTGGGCGTCACCTGGATTTCCGGGCGGGGCAGCGCGCCTTCCGAGGCGACGTTGGCCAGCAGCGGGTCGCCCGACAGCGCGGTTTCCAGCCGGCGCACCGCCTCGTTCAGGTCGGCCTCGTTGTCCGACAGGACCGAGAAGGAAATGTCGCGCTCGCCCCGGTCGTTCAGCTTGAAGGCGCGAACGTCGGGGATGCCCTTCAGCTGTTCGAAGATCTGCGCCTCGATCACGTTCTGCGGAATCTGGCGGCCGGTGGATTGCGATTCCGGCAAGAGCGGGCCGACAACCGGCACGCTGCGCGCGATGCTCATCAGCTTGTGCACCAGCGAATGGTCCAGCTTTTCCAGCGTGACGGTCAGCGAGGCGCGGCGCACGTCCAGGTCGCCCGTGGGCGAAGACCCGCCCAGGACGAATATGTTCTCGATCCCGTCGATGTCGCGGATCGCGGCCACCATGGCCTGCGTGGTGGCGTCGGTCTCGGCCAGCGTGGCGCCGGGCGGCAGTTCGACCGACACGGAGACCCGACTGACATCCTCGGGCGGCATGAAGCTGGCAGGCACCTTCTGCATGAAGTAGAACGAAACCGCCAGCACGACAAAGGCCGCAACCAGCGTGATATAGCGGCTTGGCAACCGCACCCACCTTGCCCTGAAGATCCAGCCGACAATCGGCACATTCCCCAACGCAAACCCGAGCAGCCGCAGCGGGTTCGGCAGCGACAGGCGTGAGGCGGTGGACAGCTTCACCACCCACAGATAGCCGCGCATGAATAGCCCGTCCTTGCCGCCCTCTTCGTGCGAGACGTCCGAAGACCGCATGAGGTAAGCCGCCATCATTGGCGTGATCAGTCGCGCCACCGCCAGCGAAAACAGCACGGCAATCGCCACGGTCAGGCCGAACTGGCGGAAATACTGGCCGGGAATGCCAGGCATGAAGCTGACCGGCACGAACACCGCCACGATGGTGAACGAGGTCGCGATCACCGCCAGCCCGATCTCGTCGGCGGCGTCGATGGCAGCGCGGTAGGGCGTCTTGCCCATGCCGATATGCCGCTCGATGTTCTCGATCTCCACGATGGCGTCATCCACAAGGATGCCGGTCGCCAGCGTCAACGCCAGGAAGGACACGAGGTTCAGCGAAAAGCCCAGCATGTCCATCGCCCAGAAGGTGGGGATGGCCGAAAGCGGCAGCGCCACGGCGGCAATGGCCGTCGCGCGCCAGTTGCGCAGGAAGGCAAAGACCACCAGAACCGCCAGGATCGCCCCCTCGATCAGGGTGTGCAGGGCGGATTCATAGTTGCCGTAGGTGTAGAACACCGTGTCATCGACCATCTTGATCGACACATCGGGGTGTTCGGTGCGCAGCGCGTCGATGGTCTTGTTGACCGTCTCGGCCACGCTGACTTCCGAGGCGCCCTTGGCCCGGAAGACGGAAAAGGTCACCACCTGCTCGCCGTTGAACCGCGAGAAGGACCGCAGTTCCTGGTAGGTGTCAACGATCTCGCCCAGGTCCGAAAGACGGACATGACGACCGTTGCCGACGGCGATGGTGGTGTCGGCCAGTTTGTCCACGGTCTGGGCATCGCCCAGGGTGCGGATCACCTGTTCGCCAGCACCAAGTTCAGAACGGCCCGCGCCGAGGTTGGTGTTGGTCAGGCGAAGCTGAGCCGATACGGCGCTGGCGGTCACGCCGTAGCTGTCCAGTTTGACCGGGTCGAGTTCGATGCGGATCTCGCGGTCGGCCCCGCCATAGCGGTCCACCCGGCCCACGCCGGCCTGGCCCTGAAGGGCCCGCTTGATCGTGTCGTCCACGAACCAGGACAATTCCTCGATGGTCATGCCGGGGGCCGAGACGGCGAAGGTCATGATCGCCTGGCCTTCCACGTCGATCCGGCTGACGATCGGCGCATCCACATCGCCCGGCAGGTCGCCCCGGATGCGGTCAATGGCATCCTTCGTGTCCTGCACGGCCTTGTCGGTCGGCACTTCCATACGGAACTCGACCGCCGTGGTGGAAACGCCGTCGGACACGGTCGACATGATGTTCTTCACGCCGGCGATGCCGGCCACCGCGTCCTCGATCTCCTTGGTGACCTGGGTCTCCATCTCGGCCGGGGCCGCGCCCTGCTGGGTCACGGTGATCGACACCAGCGGCACGTCGATGTTCGGAAAACGCGTGATGGGCAGCGTGTTGAAGCTGTTCCAGCCCAGCACCAACAGCATCACGAAGGCAAGGATCGGGGCAACGGGGTTGCGGATCGCCCAGGCCGAAAAGTTCATGTCCCGCGCCCCCTCAGTTCGTCGCCGCCGCGACCGGGTTCACCCGGTCGCCATCGCGCACGAAGGCGCCGGCCTTTGTCACCACCATGTCGCCCGCCTCCAGCCCGGTCAGCACCTCGACATAACCGCCATCGCGGATCCCCGTCGTCACAGGCACCCGCGTCACCAGCCCGTCGGCCGAGACCTTCATCACCGTCGCCCCGCCCTCGGGCGCCGAGCCCACCGCCGTCACCGGGATCGCCACCGCCTCGCGCGCGGCAACCAGGATGTCGGCGTCCAGGAACATGCCCGACCGCACCGCATCGGACTGGTCGATGCTGATCCGCGCCCGGCCAAGCCGCGTCGCCGTATCGATCGCCGGCTCCACCAGCCGCACTGTCCCGCTCAGCTTTTCGCCCGCGCCCACGCCGGCCATCGTCACCGTCTGACCCGGCTTCAGCTTCAGGATGTCGCGCTCCGCCACATCGGCCTGCAACTCCAGCGCGCCGTCGCGGATGATGACGAACATCGGTTGCCCCGCGGACGAGGCGATGCCGCCCACCAGCGCGTTGCGCGACATGATCTCGCCCGCGACCGGGGCCTTCACCTCGGTCCGCTCCAGCTGCAGCTTCACGTTGTCCAGCTGCGCTCCGGCCAGCGCCAGCTGCGCCTTGGCCGCCTCCAGCGCCTGCGTCGCCACCATCACCCGCGCCCTGGCCGACACCGCCGCGGCATCGGCATTGTCCGCCTGCGCCTGGCTGGCCGTGCCCTGGGCCTGCAGCTTCTTGGTGCGGTCCGCCACGCGCTGCGCCTCGTCGGCGGTGGACTTGGCCTCGATCAGGCTCGCCTCGCCCTGCGCAATCGTCGCCTTGGCCGCGGCCACCGACGCCTCGAACTGGCTTTGCTGCAACGTCAGCGTCGAATCCGACAGCCGCGCCAGCACCTGGCCCGCCTGCACCCGGTCGCCCACCTCGGCCTCCAGCGTCTCGATCGGCTGGCCCTCGATCAGCGGCGCCACGTTCACGCTTTCCACCGGCCCCACCATGCCCGAGGCGATGACGCGGTCGTTCATCGCCCGCATCGCCGCTGGCGCCACGGTGATGGCGGGCAGCGCGGCTTCGGTGGTGGCGGGCGCAAGCGCAGTTTCGGCCAGCGCCGGGGCGGTCGCGGCCAGAAGGGCAAGGGCGGTCGTGGCAAGGATCAGGCGCATGGGTCAGCCTTTCGCGGCGTCGCTGGCGATTTCGTCAAGCGTGCGGTTCAGCGTCCGCAGCACCAGGTTCATTAGGGCGGGGTCTCGGTCGGCGGGGTCCGGCGTCTGCATCGCCAGCCCCTTGATCAGCAGGATCATCAGCTTGGCCTGCGCCTGGTACCGCTTGAAGGCCTCCTCAGCCGAAAGGCCGGTGGCCAGGGCGAAGGCATGCGTCAGGTGCCGCAGGATCAGCTCTTCCATCCGCAGCGAAATCGCCCGGATCTCGGGCTTGCGCTGCGCGGCAGCCTGGATCTCGGCCCAAAGCTTGCCATCGTCGCCATCGCAAATGCCATGCCTCACCTTGCGCTCCAGCGCCGCGCGCAGCTGGTCAAGGGGGTTTTCGGACGCCCGGACGGCGGCAAATTCGCTTTCCACTTCCACCAGATCGTGGGTGATGAAGGCTTCCACGATGGCCGCCTTCGACGGGAAATAGCGGTAGAAATTGCCCACGCTCATGCCGGCGGCGCGGGCAAGGTCCTGCATCGAGGCGCCGTCGAAGCCCTTCTCCTCGAAGGCGCGGCGGATGCCCGCAAGGATTTCGACGCTGCGCGCGTCAAGAGAGGGAAGAGTGATTTCAGCAGCGACGGCCATGACAAGCCCTGAATGAACGTTCATTCGCGGATTTAGGCAGGCTTGTCGAAAGGTCAAGGGGTATATGGCGCGCAACCGCCGCAGGTCATGGGCGGCAGCGAAAACTTGCATGAAATTGATGCGTTTTGGCATCGCCGGGCGTCATGCCCGGCGTCACCCCCGCGCTTTGCGCGACTCAGGCGTCCAGCTCGCGCGGCACGGTGAAATCCACCGCCGTGCCCGCGCCAAAGCCGGCTTCCGCCCAGTCGTCGATGGCGAAATCCGCCACCAATGTCGCCCCGGTGGGATAGCGGTGGAACTCGGGGTTCGCCGGGGCATGGCCCACCAGCCGTTCGGCAAACTCGGCGATGCCGGGGTTGTGGCCGATCATCATCACCGTGTCGGCCTTGGCATGGCGCAGCACCGCCAGCATCACATCGGGCCCGGCATGATACAGCGCCGGCTTCAGCTCCAGGATGGGCGTGCCGGGCAGGGCCGGGGCGATGCCGCTCCAGGTCTTGCGGGTGCGCAGCGCGTCCGAGCACAGCACCTCTTCCGGCACATAGCCGCGCGAGGCCAGCCATTGCCCCAGGTCGGCCGCAGCCGCCTTGCCGCGCGCGTTCAGCGGGCGGTCATGGTCGGCGACGGTGGGATCGTCCCAGCTCGACTTGGCGTGGCGCGTCAGGATCAGGCGCTTCATCGGTGGAACTGCCTCATGTGATAGGCCGACTGTTCAGGCACTCTTGCATAGGCTTGCGAGACCGGGCAAGCGCGACGCGCGGCGCAACCCTTCGTCATGCAATCCTGCCCCGGCGCGCTGTCCAGATAGCCGTGGCAGCGCGGCACGTCATAGCCCGCGCCACTCAACGCCCCCACGGGGCAGGCCGTCAGGCAGGGCGCGGCACAGGTCAGGCAGGGTTTCGGCACCGGGGGCGGCAGGTCCACCACCTCTTTCAGCGCCAGCGCGCCGCGAAAGCTGACGAAAAGCCCCTGCGTGGCATGGACCAGAAACCGCACCGGGCTGTCCCAGACCCGGCCCGTGCGCAGCGCCCACTGATAGAAGGGGTGATAGGGCGGCCCGCCAAAGGGAAACAGCGCCTTGCCCCCCAGGTCGCAGGCCATGCGCCCGATCACGCGGCGCGACCAGCGGTCCACAGGGTCGGGCGCGCCGTCCCATTCCGGCTGTGCGGTCAGATGCGACCAGAACCCCGGCTCGGCCGGGCCAAGCAGCAAGAGCGTCCGCGTGCCGGCGGGCAGGGAAGGGTCCTCCTCGGCATGAAATCCACCCAGGATCTCAAGCCGCTCGGCCGCGGCGCGCGCTGCAATCGCCGCCAGGCTTACCGGCGGAACGGCAGCCACAGGCTCCACCCCAGTTTCGCCGGCCGATCGTCCTGCCATTCCAGTCCCACCCTCATGCCATCCGGCCCGCCCTCTGCCTCGGCCCGATAGGTGCCGAACAGCCGGTCCCAGACCGACAGGGCAAAGCCGAAGTTGCTGTCATGCTCCTCGCGCCGCACCGAATGATGCACGCGGTGCATGTCCGGTGTCACCAGCACCTGGCGCACCACGCGGTCAAGCCCCCGCGGCAAGGCCAGATTGGCATGGTTGAACAGGGCGGTGCCGTTCAGCAGCACCTCGAAGAACAGAACCGCCAATGCGGCAGGCCCTAGCAGATAGATCAGCCCGATCTTCAGCCCCATCGAGGCCGCGATCTCCACCGGATGAAACCGCACCGCCGTGGTCACGTCCATGTCGCGGTCGGCGTGGTGGACACGGTGGAACCGCCAGAACAGCGGAACCTTGTGCGTCACCAGATGCTGCGCCCAGATCGCCAGGTCCAGGATCAGGACGGCCAGCCCGATCTCCAGCCAGGCTGGCCAGTCCAGGCGGTTGAACAACCCCCAGCCCTGCGCATGGGCATCCAGCGCCGCCCCGACCGCCAGCGCCGGCAGGAAGATCGCCATCGCCCGCAAGGTCAGCGTGTCAATCACCGTGATCGACAGGTTGGTGGTCCAGCGGTTCCGCCGCGGCATCGCCCGCGCCCGGCGCGGCGCCCAGGCCTCCAGCCCGGCGAACAGCGCGAACAGGCCAAGGAAGGCTGTCATCCGGATCGCCAGTTCGCCCGCCATCTGCCCTCACATTCCCTGTCAGGAATGTAAGCTCGTGCCGCCCCCGGTCAAGCGCCGCGTCAGCGGCGGACGTGCGGCTTCACGCGCGGCTCGGTGGACCGGATCTGCGACCCCGCGCCGTGGTCGGTGAACAGCTCCAGGATGCAGGCATTGGGCACCCGCCCATCCAGAATGGTCACGGCCCGAACGCCCTGATCCAGCGCCATCAGCGCGGTTTCGGTCTTGGGGATCATGCCGCCGGCGATCACCCCGTCGCGGGTCATCTCGCGCACTTCCTCGGGCGTGATCTGGGTCATCACCTCTCCGGCGGCATTCTTCACGCCCGACACATCGGTCAACAGCAACAGGCGGTCGGCCTTCAACGCCCCGGCAATCGCGCCGGCGGCGGTGTCGCCGTTCACGTTGAAGGTCTCGTTGTCGGCCATGCCGGTCGCCACCGGCGCCACCACGGGAATGATCCCGGCGCTGTACAGGTCGCGCAGCACCTGCACGTTCATCTCGACCGGACGGCCGACGAAACCCAGTTCCGGGTCGTCGGCCTCGCAGACCATCAGGTCGTCGTCCTTGCCGGAAATGCCCACGGCACGGCCGCCCTGGTCGTTGATCGCCTGCACGATGCGCTTGTTGACCAGACCCGACAGGATCATCTCGACCACCTCGACCGTGGCCTTGTCGGTGACGCGCTTGCCCTTCACGAATTCGGACTTGATGCCCAGCTTGCCAAGCATCTCGTTGATCATCGGCCCGCCGCCATGCACCACCACCGGGTTCACGCCGACCTGCCGCATCAGCACGATGTCGCGGGCAAATTCGGCCATGGCCTCGTCGTCGCCCATGGCATTGCCACCGAACTTCACCACCACGACCGCGCCGGAATAGCGCTGCAGATAGGGCAGGGCTTCGGACAGGATCTTGGCGGTGACGGCGGCGTCTTGCATGGATGCGGTCTGCTTTCTCATGGGGGGCCTCGCAGTGCGGCGCGGAATGGCGCCCGTCCTAACGGCTTTGTGCGACCCTGCCAAGACAAACCGCACCGGGCAAAGATTAAGTCCAAGTTAATTCGCGCCAGCAAGCCATTGATTTCATTATATCTGGCAGGGCGTCCGAGCTCGGACGCCCCTTGCCTTCCGCCCCGCTTTGGTGGACCCTCGCCCCCCGAACCGGAGGCCCGCCATGACCCGCCAGAAAACCCTCGTCCTCACCGGCGCCAGCCGCGGCATCGGCCACGCCACCGTGAAACGCTTCGGGGCCGAAGGCTGGCGGGTCCTCACCTGCTCGCGCCAGCCCTTCGACCCCCGCTGCCCCTGGCCCGGCGGCGAAGAGAACCACATCCAGATCGACCTCGCCGACCCCAACAAGACCATCGAGGCGATCGAGGTCATCAAGGCCAAGACCGACGGCCAGCTCGACGCCCTGGTCAACAACGCCGGCATCTCGCCCAAGGGGCCGGGCGGCAGCCGCCTCAACGCGCTGGAGACCGACCTCCGCGTCTGGGGCCAGGTCTTCCACGTCAATTTCTTCGCCCCCATCGTCCTGGCCCGCGGCCTGAAGGACGAACTGGTCGCCGCCCAGGGCTCGGTCGTGAACGTCACCTCCATCGCCGGCTCCCGCGTCCACCCCTTCGCCGGCGCGGCCTACGCCACCTCGAAGGCCGCCCTCGCCGCCCTGACCCGCGAGATGGCCCATGACTTCGGCCCCCTTGGCGTCCGCGTCAATGCCATCGCCCCCGGCGAGGTCGAGACCGCCATCCTCTCACCTGGCACCGACAAGATCGTGGACCAGCTCCCCCTGCGCCGCCTCGGCCAGCCGCGCGAGGTCGCCGACGTGATCTGGTTCCTCTGCTCGGACCAGTCCAGCTACATCTCGGGCAGCGAGATCCCCATCAACGGCGGCCAGCACGTCTGACGCGGATCATTCCAGCCCGGCGATCACGGCGCGCAAGGTCTCGATCCCCTCGCCCTTCTCCGAGCTTGTCACCACGATCTCGGGATAGGCCGCCGGATGCTTCGCCAGCGCGGCCTTCACCTGCGCGATGGTCTCGTCCCGGGTCTCGCGGTTCACCTTGTCGGCCTTGGTGATCACGGCCTGGAAGGTGACGGCCGACTTGTCCAGAAGCCCCAGGATCTCTTCGTCCACCGCCTTCACGCCGTGGCGCATGTCGATCAGCACGAAGGCCCGCCGCAGCGTCTGTCGCCCGGCGAGATAGCTTTTCAGCAGCGCCTGCCACTTGGCGACAATCGCCACCGGCGCCTCGGCATAGCCATAGCCGGGCAGGTCCACCATGTAGCGGCTGTCGCCAAGCGCGAAGTAGTTGATCTCCTGCGTGCGCCCCGGCGTGTTCGAGGCGCGGGCCAGGTTCTTGCGGTTGGTCAGCGCGTTGATCAGGCTCGACTTGCCCACGTTCGACCGGCCGGCAAAGCAGATCTCGACCCGGTCGGCCGGCGGCAGGGCCGCCATGGCGGTCACGCCCTTCACGAAATCCACAGGACCGGCGAACAGCAGCCGCCCGGCCTCGCGCGCGGCGTCGTCGGGTTCGGGGGCAAGGTTGAAGGTCAGGCTGGTCATGTCGTCTCCACCGCATCGCCGACGGCCACGGCGCCGCCGCGGATCACGCGGGCATAGATGCCGAAATCCTCGTGGCCAAAGCCCGCGTCCAGCGCCTGCAGCACCTCGGCATCGTGCCGCCCCGTGGCCGGATTGGCGCAGGTGGCGCGGCAGCGGGTGATGCGCGCCTCGATCCGCAGGCGGGCGGCGCCCACCGTGATCTCTTGCCCCACCAGGCCGAACTCGGCCCAGGGCGCCCAGCCCTCGACCCAGAGGTTGCCGCGAAAGCGGTGGGGCGACAGATCCTGCCCGATCCGCGCCGACAGATCGGCCAGCGAGGACAGCGACAGCACGGCAACGAAAGGCTCTGGCACGTCGGTCATCGGGCGGCCGGGCAGGTGGACCACATGCGCGGGATCTGGCCGGTTTTCGGGCCAGAGCGGGCGCAGCCAAGCGATCAGCCGTGCCTGCTCGGCCGCGTCGTCGGGCGCGATGTCAAGGTCTGGGCAGTCGGGATGCGACAGGCGAAGCCGGCGCGCGGCCTCGTCGGACCGGCAGGTCACGGCCATCAGCGCGGGCGCGGCCCAGCCTCGCACGAAGTTCATCTTCGGCGCCCAGTCGTCCGGACGCGCGCCAAAGCGGGCGGCATCGTGTGCCACCGACCATTCCCGGTCGAAGGGAAACGCGCGGTCCGGGGTCAGGACCGCGCGCTGGATTTCCTCGTAGCCGATGGACTTGATCGGGTGGCGGCACAGAAGTGCCAGCCGCCCGACCGGGTCTTGTCCGCTCATTTCTTCGACGGTCCCTTCTTGGCCGGGGCAGGGGGCGCCGGCTCGGCCTTGGGCTTGCGCTTCATCCCGGCCTTGATGTTGCCGAACAGGTCGGGCTTGTGGCCATGGCTCGTCATGATCGCGTATTGCTGGGCGAAGGTGATGGTGTTGTTGGTGATCCAGTACAGCACCAGGCCCGAGGCGAAGCCGCCCAGCATGAACATGAAGATCCAGGGCATCCAGGCGAAGATCGCCGCTTGGGCCGGGTCGGTGGGCGTGGGGTTCAGCTTCTGCTGCAGCCACATGCTGATGCCCAGAAGGATCGGCAGCACCCCGATGAAGATCAGGGCCAGCAAGCTGCCATGCGCCGGTGCCGCCCAGGGCAAGAGGCCGAACAGATTGAACAGCGACGAGGGGTCGGGCGCCGACAGGTCGCGCAGCCAGCCGAAGAACGGCGCGTGACGCAGTTCGATGGTGACGAAGATCACCTTGTACAGCGAGAAGAAGATGGGGATCTGGATCAGGATCGGAAGGCAGCCCGCGGCGGGGTTGACCTTCTTGTCCTTGTAAAGCTGCATCATCTCGCGCTGCAGCTTCTGCTTGTCCTCGCCCGCGCGCTCTTTCAGCGCCTCCATCTCGGGCTGCAGCTCCTTCATCCGCGCCATCGAGACATAGGATTTGTAGGCCAGAGGCAGCACCAGCACCTTCAGAACGAAGGTCAGGGCAATGATCGCCAGGCCCATGTTGCCGATCAGGCCGTGCAGGAAGTGCAGCACGAAGAAGATCGGCTTGGTCAGGAAGTAGAACCAGCCCCAGTCGATCGAGTCGATGAAGCCGGGCACCGGCTGAAGATCGGGGTTCGGCTTGGCGCCGAACAGGCTGGCGATGGCGCCGGGCTCGTTCTGGTAATTGCGGATGGTTTCCCATTCCTTCGCGCCGGCGAACAGCCGCGTCGCGCTTTCCACGCTTTGCCCCGGCGCCACGGTGACGACGGGCTGGCGCGTCTCGGTCTGGTAGATCTCGGCCTGGGGCAGGTACTTCACCACCGAGGTGAAAGGTGCGCCCTGCTGCGGGATCAGCGTGGACATCCAGTACTTGTCGGTAAAGCCGATCCAGCCGTCGGTCTGCGCCTCGGTGATCTGGGCCAGCGCGCCCTCGCGCTCGTTCCGGTCCAGGTCGGCGATGGCATCGTATTTCAGTTCGGTCAGCTCGCCATCGGTGCGGCCGACCACGCCTTCGTGCAGCACGAAGAAGTTCTGCAGCCCCGCCGGCAGGCCGTGGCGCGCGACGATCCCATAGGGGAACAGCGAGACCGGCTCGGCGCCGGGGTTGGTGACCTTGTCGGTCACGGTGAACATGTAATGCTCGTCCACCGAGATGGTGCGGGCATAGGACAGACCGGCCGGGCTGGTCCAGGTCAGGGTCAGCGGCTTGTCGACGGTCAGCGTCGCATCGGCCGGGGCCTGCCACAGCGTGTGGGCATCGGGCACCTCGGTCGCGGCCAGCGTGCCGGCGGGGCCCCAGCCGAAGACGGCGTAATAGGGCTGCGCGCCGTTTTCGGTGACGCCCACGGGCGAGAACAGGCGCACCAGCGGCGAGTCGGCCGCCAGCGTCTCGCGGTAGCTGCGCAGCAAGAGGTCGTCGATGCGCGCGCCGGCCAGCGAGATCGAGCCTTCCAGCTCCGGCGTGTCGATCTTCACCCGCGGCGCATTCGCCACGGCTTCGGTGGCCGGAGTGGTCACGTTGGCAGCCGGGGCCGTCGCGGTGGCATCGGCCTGCGTGGCGGCCGGCAGGTCGGGCACCTCGACCTGCTGCACCGGATCGGGTGGCGGGAACAGCACGAACCACACCAGAAGCACGATGAAGCTGAGCGCAGTTGCGAGGATGAGGTTCTTGTTCTGATCGTCCATGAGGACAGCCACCGTTCAGACATTGATCCCGGTGCTTCAACAGAAGGGGGGGACAAAGGTCAAGGGGATTCCCGGAAGCCCCCGTGCGGTAGGCAAGGGTTGCGGCGCCGCAGGCCGGGCGGCACGTCGCGCGCCCCTGGCCCAACCCTGCTGGCCGGAGGAGACATCCTCCCCAGTCCGGCACCTCTTACCGGACGCGGCACCGCGGCCGTCCCGGCCCAAGCCTGACCTGAGGCCGCGCCGTGGCCGGATGCCACCCTGGCCGTCAGGCGAGCAGCCGGCCGCTATGCCCTGCCCGGACCGGCGCCCTATCCCGCGCGGTGGCCGATGCGGGGGGTGGGCTGGCGACGCTGTTCCTGGGCACGCAGCCAGTCGACCGTATCCTCCAGCGGCATCGGCCGCGCGATGGCATAGCCCTGCACATGCCGGCAGCCCAGTTGCGCGCACAGCGCGTGCAGGCCTTGGCCTTCCACCCCCTCGGCCAGCGTCTCGACCCCCAGCTGTTCCGCCATCGACAGGATCGCCGCCAGCATCCGCCGCTGGTCGGCCTCCTCGTCCGCGCGGGCCACGAAGCTGCGGTCGATCTTGATCCGGCGGATCGAGAAGCGGCGGATCGAGGTGATCGAGGCGTGTCCCGTGCCGAAGTCATCCAGGTCAAGCCCGCAGCCAAGCCGCGCCAGTGCCGCGATGTTGCCCACCAGCGCATCGTCGTCGGTTTCGGCAAAGACGGATTCCAGCACCTCGATCCCCAGCCGTTCGGGCGCCAGGCCGAACCTGTCCAGCTCCCACCGCAGCTTGTCGGCCAGAAGCGGGTCGCGCAGCACCTCGACCGAGGCGTTGATGGCCACGGAAGGCACCGTCAGCCCCGCCCCATCCCACCGCTTCAGCGCGGTCAGCGCCTGGAACAGCATCGCCTCGTGCAGCCGCTCCGACAGACCCGCCGCCTCGATCGCGGGCAGGAACTCGGCCGGGGCGAGGATCCCCCGTTTCGGGTGATGCCAGCGCGCCAGCGCCTCGAAGCCCGAGACCGCGCCGGTGTCGGTGCTCAACTGCGGCTGGAAATGCGCGCGGATCTGGCCCTCGTCCAGCGCGGCTTCCAGCACCTCGCGCTCCACCCGGCGCTGGCCCTGGCGCTGCGCCATCTCGGGCGCGAAGACGCGGATCGCGCCCGGCCCCGCGGCCAGCGCCTCGTCCGCCGCGATCTGCGCGGCATCCAGCAAGGCCTGCGCCCGCGGTGCAGGGCTGCGTCCGCCGGGACAGAGCCCCACCGAACACGAGGCGGCAATGGAAAGCCCGCCCACCGGGAAGGGCGCCGCCAGCGCCGCCTGCAACCGCGCCGCCACCTGCACGCAGGTTTCCAGGTCCAGCCGCCGCGCGCCCATCAGCGCCACGGCAAAGCCGCCGCCTTCCAGCGCGGCGATCCGGTCCGACCGGCGCAGCGCCGCCATCACCCGGTCGGCGGCCAGGTGCAGCACCTCGACCTGGGCGGTGCGGCCATGCCGCTCCACCAGCCGCGCCATCTCGTCGAACTGCACCACCAGGCAGGCCGCATGGTCCGGCCCGTCGCCCGACAAGGCCGCCTCCAGCCGCGCCAGAACCTGCGAGCGAAGCATCGGCCCCTCGTCCACCGGCTGCGATGCGGGAAACCGGAACGCCCCCGCCATGACAAAGACCATGGGCAGGCCAAGCGCCAGCAGGATCAGCGCGCTTTCCCCCCCCAGCCAGAAGGTCGCCAGGGTGGTCGCCGGCAGAAAGACCATCAGTTCGGGCCGCCGCAACAGCGCCCCCAGGCGGGCCACTTCCCGAAACACCAGATCGACCGCCTGCTGTGCCATCAGACACCCCCGAAGCCCGGCGCCATGCCGGGACCCGCGCAGGTTCGGCCGATTTCCCCAAGGGAAAGTAAACCCCGCCCCTGAAGTTCCATCGAATTTGAAGCGTTGGCCTCAGTCGCGCAGGTCGGGCACGTCCATACCCGCAGCCCCACCCGCCAGCGCCAGTGCGGCAAAGTCGAACAGCGCCGGGTCGGCCAGATGCGAGGGCCGAACGTTCATCAGCGCACGGAACATCACCTGACGCCGGCCGGGGCTGCGATGTTCCCATTCATCCAGAAGCTTCTTCACCTGCGCCCGCTGCAAGCCCTCCTGGCTGCCGCACAGGTCGCAGGGGATGATCGGATAGCCCATCGCCCGCGCGAATTTCTCGCAATCCGCCTCGGCCACATAGGCCAGAGGACGCGCGACGAATAGGTCGCCCTCTTCGTTCAGCAGTCGCGGCGGCATCGCGGCCAGCCGCCCGCCGTGAAACAGGTTCATGAAGAAAGTCTCAAGGATGTCGTCGCGGTGATGGCCCAGCACCACCGTCGAACAGCCCTCTTCCCGCGCGATGCGGTACAGGTTGCCGCGCCGCAGCCGCGAACACAGCGAACACATCGTGCCCCCCGGCGCGATCTTGGACGTCACCACCGAATAGGTGTCCTGGTATTCGATGCGATGCTCCACCCCCATGCGGGTCAGGAACTCGGGCAGCACCGTCGCCGGAAAGCCGGGCTGCCCCTGGTCCAGGTTGCAGGCCAAGAGGTCCACCGGCAGAAGCCCGCGCCACTTCAGCTCGTGCAGCACCGCCAGAAGCGTATAGCTGTCCTTGCCGCCCGACAGGCAGACCAGCCAGCGGTCGCCCCGCCGCGCCATGCCATAGGTTTCGATCGCCTCGCGCGTTTCGCGCACCAGCCGCTTGCGCAGCTTGCGGAACTCGGTGGACGAGGGCGCCCCGTGAAAGAGCGGGTGGATGTCGTCAGGGGTGTCGCTGTCGTCAAGCATGTCCCCTCATGCCTCAAGCCGCGCCGCGATGCAAATCGCGGCAAGCTGACGCTTGATCGCGGCGCGCGGCAGGTGCACCCTGTGATCAGCCCCTTCGGGCATCAGAGTGGCCCTGCCGTGTCTCCGAAGACCGACCCGTTCGCCATCCTCCCCGACATGACCGCCGCCGAGATCTGCGCAACCGTCCTCGACCGCGAAGCCCATGCCTTTGCCGCGGGGCTTGCCGCCACCATGCTGACCGGCGATCCCGAAGGTCCCCACCGCGCCCGCGTCGCGCTGCGCCGCCTGCGCTCGGCGGTCTGGGCCTTCCGGCCGATCCTGCGGCCAAAAGTGGCGGACAAGCTGAACGACCGGGCGCGCGCGCTGTTCCTGATGCTGGGCGAAATCCGCGACGCCGATGTGCTGCTGGATGCCCATGTCGGCCCCCGGCTGGAACGGGTGCAACTGGCCGAGGCCGCCGCCGAGGTGCGCGCCCGCATCCGGCGCGACCTGCGCGATGCCCGGGCGCTGCACTTCGCGGCGCGCATCGAAAAGCTGGTGGCCACGGGCAAGTGGCGGGGCAGGGGCAGCCCGGCCCGAAAGCTTGCCGAAAAGCCCGCCACCACCCTGGCCCGCAACGCGCTGGACCGCAGCTGGACCGCCTGCGCCGCCGATGGTCCCGACATTCTGACCATGCCGGACGAGGTGCTGCACGACCTGCGCAAGCGCATCAAGCGGCTGCGCTACCTTGTGGAATACTTCGGCCCGCTCTGGCCCGGCCTGGCCGAGGCCGCCTGGGCCGACGACCTGCGCGCCATGCAGGACGCCCTTGGCCGCTATTGCGATCTCAAGCTCGCGGCCGAACGCGGCGTCGCCACCGGCGACCCTGAAGAAGCGGCCGAGGCGACAGAGGCCGCCGCCGCTATCTGGGCCGGCTTCCGCCTGCGCCAGCCCTTCTGGCGCGCGGACAGCGCGGAACAGGCGTCAGGACCGCCGCTCGTCCAGGGCCAGTAGCTCCAGCATGGCCGCGCGGGCCGCCTCGGCCTCGCCCGCCTCGATGGCCCGGGCCAGTTCGGCATAGCCCGCCGCCTTCTCGCTCGCCAGATCATCGGGAAACAGCGCGATCCGGCCCATGATGGCGCGGGCGATGCCGAATTCCACGATGCCGGTCGCCGCGCGCAGAAAGGGGTTGTGGCTGGCCTCGCAGATGGTGCGATGCAGCTCGAACTCGGCCAGCGCATGGGGTTCGGGCATCCCCGTCGTGGCGTGGCGCTGGTTCAGCCAGTATTGCAGCATCCGCACATGGTCGGCGGTCCGGTTCAGCGCGGCATCCGCGGCCGCCTGCGTCTCGATCATCCGGCGCACCACGAAGAAGCTGGCCAGGAAGGCCGCATCCGGCCCGGCCTCGTGAATCCAGGACAGCACCTGCCGGTCATACAGGTTCCAGCGGTTGCGCGGCAGGACGCGCGTGCCCACCTTGGCGCGCGCCTCGACCAGCCCCTTCGCCTCCAGCGTCTTCAGCGCCTCGCGCAGCACGGTGCGCGACACGCCGTAGCTGTCCATGATCTCGGTCTCGTTCGGCAGGATGGATCCGATCGGAAACCGCCCCGAGGCGATGCCGACCCCCAGTTCCGAGATCACATAGGAATGGTAGTTGCGAGCCGAGGGACGCCCGGAGAGCGCACGTATCAGGCTCCCGGGTTCGCTCATCTCAGGTCTTCCAGAGAACCTTCCTGCGGGGCGCCGAGGCGGTGAAGATCAGCCGCTGCAGCACGATGAACATAAACAGAAGCGCGCCGATGACAATCTTGGTCCACCAGCTGCTCAGCGTGCCGTCAAAGACGATGTAGGTCTGCACCAGCCCCTGCAGCATCACGCCGATGAAGGTGCCGGCCACAAAGCCGTATCCCCCGGTCAGCAGCGTGCCCCCGATGACGACCGCCGCGATGGCATCCAGCTCCACCCCAAGCGCCGACAGCGAATAGCCGGCCGAGGTGTAAAGCGAGAACACGATGCCGGCCAGGCCCGCAAGGGTGGACGACAGCATGTAGATCTGGATCGTGGTCCGCGCCATCGGCACCCCCATCAGCGCGGCCGAGGTCTCGGACCCGCCGATGGCATAGACATAGGACCCGAACCGCGTGCGGTGCGCCAGCAGCATCCCCACCAGGAACACCGCCAGCATGATCCCGCCCACCACCGTCAGCCGCCCCCCGCCCGGCAGCAGCAGGTAGGACTTCGAGACCGCCGTGTAGAACTCGTGCTTGATGCCGATGGAATCGGGCGACAGCACCGAAGCGCCGCCCCGCGCCAGGAACATACCGGCCAGCGTCACGATGAACGAGGGCACCTTCAGATAATGGATCGCCGCCCCCATCGCCGCACCGAAGGCCGCCGCCACGGCCAGCGCCACGGCAAAGGCCGCCAGCGGATGCAGCCCCACCCACATGATCAGCACCGCGATCAGCACGGTGGTGAAGCCGATCACCGCCCCCACCGAAAGGTCGATCCCCCCCGACAGGATCACGAAGGTCATCCCCACCGCCGCGATGCCCAGGAAGGCGTTGTCGGTCAGGAAATTCCCCAGCACCCGGGTCGAGAACATGCCGGGATAGACGGCAACGGCGGCCAGATAGGCCAGCACGAAGATCGCGGCGGTCGCCGCCAGCGGACGAAGGCTACGGTTCATGGCGCGGTCTTTCCCTGGGCCGGCTTCGCGGCACTGCGGCGGCGGAACAGTCCCGCCGCCATCGGCGATTGCAGGACAAGGATCAGGATGATGACCCCCGACTTCACCACCAGGTTGAACTCCGGCGAAAAGCCCGAGATCAGGATGCCCGTGTTCATCGCCTGGATGATCAGCGCCCCCACCACCGACATCGGGATCGAGAACCGCCCGCCCAGAAGCGAGGTCCCCCCGATCACCACCGCCAGGATCGCGTCCAGCTCCAGCCAGAGCCCGGCATTGTTCGCATCCGCCCCCCGGATGTCGCCGGTCACGATCAGGCCGGAAATCGCGGCGCAGAACCCCGCGAAGGCATAGACCATGATCAACAGAAGCCGGCTGGAGATCCCCGCGAACCGCGCCGCCGACCGGTTCACCCCCACCGCCTCGATCAGAAGCCCAAGCGCCGTGCGCCGCACCGCCAGCGTGGTCAGCACCATCAGCGCGAAGGCAATCACGACGGGCATCGGAAACCCAAGGAACGACCCGGTCCCGATGAAGATCAGCACCGGATCGGTGAAGGTCACGATGAAGCCTTCGGTGATCAGCTGCGCCAGGCCCCGCCCGGCCACCATCAAGACCAGCGTCGCCACGATGGGCTGCATGTCCAGAAGCGTGACCAGCGCGCCGTTCCACAGCCCGCACAAAAGCCCCACCGCCAGCGCCGCCACCACGGCCAGCCAGGCGGGCCAGCCGCCCACCACCATCACCGCCGCCACCGCGCCGGCAATCGCCATCACCGCGCCCACCGAAAGGTCCACGCCCTTGGTCGCGATCACCATGGTCATGCCGATGGCCAGAATCGCCACCGGCGCCCCCCGGTTCAACACGTCGATCAGGCTGCCGAAGAACCGGCCATCCTGCCAGGAGATGTCAAAGAACCCCGGAAACAGCATCCAGTTGATCAACAGCACCGCCACCAGCGCGGCAAACTGCGGCCGGGCCAGGCCCGCCAGGGAAACCCGTCTCATCTTGCCTCCGCGGTATGTTCGGCAATGGCCGCGACAATCACCGAAGGCGTGATCGCCTCGCCGGTCAGTTCCGCCACCATCTCGCGCTCGCGCATCACCACGACGCGGTTGGAATAGGCCACCACCTCGTCCAGCTCCGACGAGATCACCAGAAGCGCCAGCCCATCCTCGCGCAGCCGGTTGATCGTGCGCACGATCTCGGCATGCGCCCCCACGTCGATGCCGCGCGTGGGCTCGTCCAGGATCAGGAAACTCGGGTCGATGGCCAGCCAGCGCGCCAGGATCACCTTCTGCTGGTTGCCCCCGGACAGAAGCTTCACCGGCATGTCATGATCGGCCGCCCGGATGTCCAGCGCCTCGGCAAAGCGCCCGGCAATCTCGTCCTGCTCGTCGCGGTTCAGCGCCTTGAACCAGCCCAGCTTGGCCTGCAGCGCGATGATGATGTTCTCGCGCACCGACAGGTCGCCGAAGATGCCGTCCAGCTTGCGGTCCTCGGGGCAGAAGCCGAAGCCCGCCGCCACCGCCTGCGCCGGATTGCGGATCGTGGCAGGCTTGCCGCCCACCGATATCCGGCCGCTGTCGGCCTGATCCACGCCGAACATCAGCCGCGCCATCTCGGTCCGGCCGGAACCCAGAAGCCCGGCTACGCCCACCACTTCGCCCTCGTGCAGGGCCAGGGTGAAGGGCGCCACGCGGCCCGCCTTGCCCAACCCCTCGAAAGACACGCGCACCGGCCCGGTCGCGCCCTCGGCCACCGCCGTCGGGTGATGCTCGAAGGCCAGGTCCTTGCCCAGCATCATGCGCACCACCGAGGTCGGCGTCAGCGCATCCAGCCGCTCGCTGCCCACCTTGCGCCCGTTGCGCAGGATGGTCACGCGGTCGGAAATCGCAAAGACCTGATCCAGGAAATGGGTGATGAAGATGATCGCCAGGCCCCGCGCCTTCAGCCGCTGGACCACCTCGAACAGCCGCTTCACCTCGTTGCGGTCCAGGCTCGCGGTCGGCTCGTCCAGAACCAGCACCTTGCCCGAAAGCTCCACCGCGCGGGCAATCGCCACGACCTGCTGCACGGCCACCGAAAATGTGCCCAACTCGGCCCGCACGTCGATTTCCAGCCCATAGGTCGACAGGACTTCGCGCGCCTTCGCCTCGATCGCCGATTTCCGCACCAGGCCGAACCGCGTGGGCTGGTGTCCCAGGAACAGGTTTTCCGCCACCGACCGGTTCGGCAGCAGGTTCACCTCCTGATAGACGGTGCCAATCCCCGCGGCCTGCGCCTGCAAGGGGTCGCGAAAGGCGACCGGAGCGCCGTCCACCAGCACCTCGCCCTCATCGGGGTGATAGGCCCCGGTCAGAATCTTGATCAGCGTAGATTTGCCCGCGCCATTCTCGCCCAGAAGCGCATGAACCTCGCCGGCCCGTGCCTCGAAATCCACCCCGTCCAGGGCGCGGTGCTGGCCAAACACCTTGCAGATGCCGCGCGCCTGCAACACCGCGGCGCCAGAGCCCGTGTTCCCGTCCGCCATTTTCCCCCCGCATCCTCTCCCGTCAGGACTTTGACCGCCCCGGCCGGGAAAGCAATGCCGCCGACCGGGAGTCCCGGTCGGCGGCTGTGTCTGATCTGCTCAGTAGCCCAGGCCCTTGCGGTTGTCGTATTCCGCCTGGGGATTGTCCGCCGGGGTGTACAGCTTCGACTCGGTGATGATGAACTTCGGCGGCACGGTGCCGGCATTCAGATAGGCGTCCAGCGCGTCGAAGGCCGGGCCGGCCATGTTCGGCGTCAGTTCCACCGTGGCATTGGCCTCGCCCGCCACCATGGCCGAGAAGATGTCCGGCACGGCGTCGATCGACACGACCAGGATATCAGAGCCCGGCTTCAGGCCCGCATCCTTGATCGCCTGGATGGCACCCACCGCCATGTCGTCGTTGTGGGCATAGACGGCGCAGATGTTCTTGCCGCCGTCCTCGGCCTTCAGGAAGCCTTCCATCACTTCCTTGCCCTTCGACCGGGTGAAGTCGCCGGTCTGGCTGCGCACGATGGTGATGTTGGCGTGGCCAGCGATGCCTTCCTCGAAGCCCTGCTTGCGGTTGATCGCGGGCGACGAACCCACGGTGCCCTGAAGCTCGACCACGTTGCAGGTCTTGTCGCCGACGGTGCCGACCAGCCATTCGCCGGCCACGCGGCCTTCCTTCACCTGGTCCGAGGCCACCGAGGTCAGGTACAGATCCTCGGGCGCCTCGACGCCGCGGTCCAGCAGGATGACCGGGATATTGGCTTCCTTGGCTTCGGTCAGCACTTCATCCCAGCCGGTCGCCACGACGGGCGCGACCAGGATCGCATCCACGCCCTGCGCGATGAAGCCGCGGATCGCCTTGATCTGGTTTTCCTGCTTCTGCTGCGCGTCGGCGAATTTCAGGTCCACGCCGCGCGCTTCGGCCTGCTGCTTGGTGACCGAGGTTTCGGCGGCGCGCCAGCCCGATTCCGACCCGATCTGCGAAAAGCCCACGACCTTGCCTTCCAGGCCCTGAGCCCAGGCTGCCGAAGACAAAAGGGCGCCAATGCCCGCGGCCAGCGCGAGCTTCTTGATGACAGACATGTATCCTCCCAGAAGTTGGACCGAAGCTCCTCTCCCCGGTCTGCCGATCACGCTAGCAAAAGTAATACTATATGGGAATAGTTTTGTTATGCGGGTGCCCGGCAGGGAATGGCCTGGACCGTGCGCTTCTCTGCGGCCTGTGATTTTTACATGATTTCAGATATTTGCCCTGTTGGGGCGGAACGCCGCAAGAAACCCCTGCGCCGGCGCCCCGTCTTGGCCGTCTTTCACACCCGCCGCGCAGCCCGGCACACAGCAGCCCGGCACACAGCAGCCCGGAAATGCCCCCGGAATCGCCTGTCGAAAGGGCAGGGCGCCGCCCGCTCCCTGCGGGCGGCAAATGCCCCAGGCGTCAGGCCCGCGGCCACGTCCCGGCCACCCCCGGCGCAGGGCCAGAAGTTAAGTCCAAGTTAATTGGCGCAAGTAAGCCATTGATTTCATTGAATCCGTCAAGGCGTCCGAGCTCGGACGCCCTGGGGCTCACATCACCAGGTCGTCCCGGTGGACCAGCGCCGCCCGCCCGGCATAGCCCAGGATCCCCTCGATCTCGCCCGACCGGTGCCCGGCAATCGCCTTGGCCTCGGCCGCGGTATAGCGGACCAGCCCCTTGGCCAGCACCACCCCCTCGGGCGACAGGATCGCCACCGGATCACCCCGCCCGAAGCTGCCCGAAACCGCCGTGACCCCCGCCGGCAGCAGGGATTTCCCCGCCTTCAAGGCCGTCACCGCCCCGGCATCCAGCCGCAGCTCCCCCCGGGGCTTCATGGCATTGATCCACCGCTTGCGGGCCACCTGCGGGTCGCCCTGGGCCACGAACCACGTCCGGTTCGCCCCCTCGGCCAGCGCCTTCAGCGGCCGCAGCACGGACCCCTCCATGATCGCCATGGCGCAGCCCCCCGCCACCGCGGTCTTGGCCGCCAGCAGCTTGGTCTTCATGCCGCCCTTCGACAGGCCCGAGATCGGATCCCCCGCCATCGCCTCGATCTCGGGCGTGATCCGCTCCACCAGGTCGAAACGTTCCGCCGTGGGGTCCTCCTTCGGATTGGCCGAATAGAACCCGTCCACGTCCGACAGCAGGATCAGCTGATCCGCCCCAACCGTCACCGCGATCTGCGCCGCCAGCCGGTCGTTGTCCCCGAACCGGATCTCATCCGTCGCCACCGTGTCGTTCTCGTTCACGATGGGCACCACGCCCAAACCCAGTAGGGTCTCCATCGTCGCGCGGCTGTTCAGGTACCGCCGCCGGTCCTCGGTATCCTCCAGCGTCACCAGCACCTGCGCCGTGGTGATCCCATGCGGCGCCAGCACCTCCTCGTAGGCCCGTGCCAGCCGGATCTGCCCCACCGCCGCCGCGGCCTGCGATTGCTCCAGCGTCAGCGGTCCTTCCGGCAGACCCAGCACCTTGCGCCCAAGCGCGATGGACCCCGACGACACCAGCACCACATCGGCGCCGCGCACCTTGGTCTCGGCCACATCCAGCGCCAGCGCCGACAGCCAGCCCTGCTTCAGCCCGGTCTTGCGGTCCACCAGCAGCGCCGAGCCGATCTTGATGACCAGCCGCCGCGCCGCCCGGATGTCGGGGGCGGAAAGCGGCATCACGGCTGCCACGGCCCGTCCTCCTCCTTCGCTGGCGCCTGCGCCCCGATCTGGGCATGAAGCGCCCGCAGCACCTCCTGCACCCCGCGCCCCGTCACGCCCGAGATCACATGCACCGGCCCGCCCGACGCCTTCTCCAGCGCCCGGCGCCGGGTCGAGATGGTCTTTGCATCCAGCGCATCCACCTTGTTCAGCGCCAGCACCCGCGGCTTGTCGCCCAGTTCTTCCGCATACGCTTCCAGCTCATGCACGATGGTGCGGTAGTCCTTCACGATGGTCGATGACGTACCGTCCACCAGGTGCAGCAGAACCTTGCACCGCTCCACATGGGCCAGGAATTGCGTGCCAAGGCCGCGCCCCTCGCTCGCCCCCTCGATCAGGCCCGGAATGTCGGCCATCACGAACTCGGCCCCGTCGATGCCCACCACCCCAAGGTTCGGGATCAGCGTGGTGAAGGGATAATCCGCGATCTTCGGTCGGGCGTTCGACACGGCAGCCAGGAAGGTCGACTTGCCGGCATTGGGCAGCCCCACAAGCCCCGCATCGGCGATCAGCTTCAGCCGCAGCCAGATCGTGCGCTCCACGCCCTCCTGGCCCGGATTGGCCCGGCCCGGCGCGCGGTTGGTCGAGGTCTTGAAGTGCAGGTTGCCGAAACCGCCATTGCCGCCGCGCGCCAGCTGCACGCGCTGGCCCACGGTCACCAGGTCGGCGATCACCGTCTCTTCGTCCTCGTCCAGGATCTCGGTCCCGACCGGCACCCGCAACACGATGTCGTCGCCCGACTTGCCGGTCTTCTGGTTGCCCATGCCGGGCTGGCCGCTCTTGGCAAAGAAATGCTGCTGGTAGCGGAAGTCGATCAGGGTGTTCAGCCCTTCCACGGCCTCGGCCCAGACCGAGCCGCCGTTGCCGCCGTCGCCGCCATCCGGGCCACCGAACTCGATGAACTTCTCGCGCCGGAACGACACGCAGCCCGCACCGCCGCCACCCGAGCGGATATAGACTTTGGCGAGGTCAAGGAATTTCATGGGGCAGCGCTTTCGAAGGGATCGGACCAGCCGATAGACCCAGGCAGGCTTGCGCGCAAGGCCCGCGGCGGGGCTGGACGCGCGGTCAGGCGCCCGCCAGCGTCACCACGCGGCCGGTGCGGATGCTTTCGTCGGCGGCCAGGCAGATGCGCAGCGACTGCACGGCGTCCTGCATGGGCCGCGAAAGATCCAGGTCTTGGGCGATGGCGCGCAGCACGAAGGCCTGCTCGGCATCGCACAGGCCCTGGTGACCGGGGTCGGGCGGCAGGTCCACCCGGCGGTCGCCGCTCGGGCGGTGCACCAAGAGGCCACCCACCTTGGTATGCCCGTCAAGGTCGGCAGAGGCCCCGCCCTCGCTGTCCACGATGCTGACAGCGCCCTGGGGGCTGACCACATCCTTCACGAAGAACGCGGTCTCCGACATCATCGGGCCCCATCCCGCCTCGTACCAGCCGACCGAGCCATCGGCGAAGACCACCTGCAACTGGCCGTAGTTGTACATGTCCGGCGCGATCTCGTCCGAAAGGCGCAGGCCCATGCCCTGCACCCTGACCGGCGCGGCATCGGTGATCTGGCACATCACGTCGACATAATGCACGCCGCAATCGACCAGCGGCGAGGTCGTGCGCATCAGTGCCTTGTGCACCTCCCACTCGTGCCCCTTCGACTGCTGGTTCAGGTTCATCCGAAAGACATAGGGCCCGCCCAGGGCGCGGGCTTCGTCGATCAGGCGGGTCCAGGCCGGGTGGTGGCGCAGGATGTAGCCGACCACCAGCTTGCGGTTCAGCCGCAACGCGGCGGCCACCACCTGCTCTGCCTCCTCCACCGTGGCGGCAAGCGGCTTTTCCACGAAGACATGCGCGCCGGCCTCCATCGCGCGGATGGCAAGCCCGGCGTGGCTGTCGGTGTAGGTGGCGATCACCACCAGGTCGGGCCGCTGCGCCAGCCCTTCCTCGAAGCTGGCAAAGCGCGGATAGCCTGCCAGTTCGGGAACCAGGTCGCGGGGCGAGCGGTTGACGAGCCCGACGATTTCCGTCCCCAACCGGTGATGGGCCAGCGCGTGGCTTTGCCCCATGTTGCCCAGACCCACGACCAGTACCCGCATCGTCAGACCTCCAGCCGCGTCACGCTGCCCACCTTCACCTCTTGCCCCGTGCGGCGCGAGCGGATGGCGGCAAAGGCCAGCGCCAGGCTGTGCAGGTTGGCCTCTGCGCCGTTCTCAGGCTCGGTGCCCTCCTCGATGGCGACCAGCAGCGCACCCATGGCGCCGCGGAACCCGTCGTTGAACCAGGTGCCGGTCAGCGCAGGCCGCGCCCGCCCGGCGGCATTGGTCAGCGTCACCTCCTGCCGCCCCAGGTCCGGCCCGTCGCTTTGCAGGCTGCCCGCCGTGCCCGCCACATAGGTCGTGTCGCGCGGCCCGAAGGGCGTGGCGCCGTCGAACACCAGCGAGGCCTGCCCGCCCTCCAGCCGCACCAGCGCCTGCGCCATCAGCGGCACCTTGGCCGCCTGCCCGGTGGCACGGGTTGCAGAGGCGAAGACCGTCTCGGCGCGTGGGCCGACGAGGCTGGAGACGAAGTCGAACCAGTGGATGCCAAAATCGTACAGAAGGATGTCCTCGATCTTCTCGAAGGGCGTGCCGGCGATCCAGCCATGGTTCCAGTGAACCCCGACATGCACCCCCGTCACATCCCCCACCAGCCCGGCGCGCACGGCCTGACGCATCCAGGACATATGCGGCGCCCACCGGCCGTTCTGGTTGACGGCCAGCTTCACGCCGTTCGCCCGCGCCAGATCCACCAGACGCCGCCCGTCGTCCAGATCCAGCACGAAAGGCTTCTGGCTCAGCACATGCTTGCCCGCCTTCAGCGCGGCCTCGATCAGCGGCAGGCGATCGGCAGGGTGAGGGGTGATGTCCAGCACGTCGATCGTCGGGTCGTCCAGCAGGTCGGCCACCCGGTCGGTCACGCGGGCCACCGGCGCGAACTCCGCCGCGCGGGCGGCGGCGCGGGGCAGGCTGCGCGAGCAGATCGCCGCCACCTCCCACCCCGCCGTCCGATAGGCATCCAGATGCGCGCCCGATATCCCGCCCGCGCCGACCAGCCCGATGCGGGGGCGAAAGGTGCGCGGCATCGGCGGCAGATAGGGCAGGTCCGGTGCCGCAACCTCGGCGACGCTGGCGCTTTTCAGCGCATAGGTGTCGGCATCCGGCTCGCTCATCTTCCGCTCATGGCACCAGAGCCACGGTCCGCTTCTCGCGCGCCGACAGGGCTGCGCTGTCCACGATGCGCTGGCCCAGAAGGCTGATCTCCGGGTCCAGCGGGCCGGTCAGCCGGTCCCCCCGCGCGATGCAACCCAGCACATACTCGATGGCGTTGCGCTCGCCCGCGGGCAGCGGATCGGCCGGCATCGGGTGGGGTTCGGGCCGGGCGCGGGTCTGCACCATGACGTGATCGGCATAATCCTCGCTGCGGATTGTGCCCTCCGTGCCCACCAGCACGAAGCCGCAGGCCGGCTGCGGCTGGATCACCCAGGGGTCGGTGAAGGTGCCCCACCGGGTTTCCATCTTGGAAAGCCCGGTCTCATAGCGGCAGACGGTGATGGAATGCTGGTCCACCTCGATGCCGGGGGTTTCGTCCACCGTGCAGGTCACCTCCAGCGGCGCGCGACCGTCCATGTACCAGGTGCCAAGCGTGGCGCCGTAACCGAGGTAGTCCAGCAGGCTCCCCCCGCCCGAGGCGCGCTTGTACCACCAGGAGCTCGGCTTCTGCCGCTCCACCTCTTCCGGGGTGACCTCCACCTTGTCGGCCAGGTGATACAGCGGCCCACGGTTGCCGCCGTAGTGATGAACCTCGATCAGCCGGCCGATCATCCCCTGATCCAGCAGCCGCTTGGCGGTGACATGAGATTCCACCCACCGAAGCGGCCAGTTCACCGCCAGCAGTTTCCCGGTGGCCCCCACGGCCGCGATCATGCGGCGGGCATCGGCGACCGAGGCGGCAAAGGGCTTCTCCACGAAGACATGCACGCCGTAACCCGCCAGCCGCTCGGCATGATCCGCATGGGCGGCCGTCGCGACGCAAAGGATCGCCAGGTCAGGCTTCACCGTCGCCATGCAGGCGTCAAGATCCGTGAAGACCCGCTCCGGCGGGATGCCAAAGTTGGCGATGGCACCCGCCATCCGGGCGGGATCGGGGTCGAAGATGCCGGCAATCTCGGCCTCGGGGTGCTCATGCACCTGCCGCAGCAGGTCGCCCATGTGCATGTGATCGAAGCTGATGCCGACAACGCGGAACGGCGGGCGGATCGGGGCCATGTCACTCCCTCAGTTCTGGTTGGTCAGCCGGACGTACAGCGCGGTCACGGCCAGGATGATCAGGCCGAACAGGATGCGCCGCCCGCCTTCGGGGATCTGCATCAGCGTCAGCATCGTGGTCAGCACCGTCAGGATCAGCGCGCCGATGATCGTGCCGCCATAGCCGCCGCGCCCGCCAAAGATCGAGGTGCCGCCGATCACCGCCGCCGCAACCGAGGGCAGGTCCAGGGGCAGGGCCAGCGAAAGCGAGGCGGTCTTGATCTGGCCAAGATACAGCAAGCCCGTCATGCCCGCGATGACCGAGGACAGCGAGTACAGCGTGAACTGCACCTGCCAGACCCGCACGCCCGACAGCCGCGCCGCCGCCTCGTTCGATCCGATGGCATACAGCATCCGGCCAAAGCCGGTGCGCCGCTGCGCCCAGATCACCAGGACGGCGAAGGGCACGAACAGGAACAGCCCGTTCGGCAGGCCAAAGCTGCGCCCGGTTCCCAGCCACAAAAGAAAGTCGGGGATCAGGACACCGGTGGCAATGACATAGCGCTGATAGACCAGCAGACAGCCCGTGGCGATCAGCGCGGTGCCAAGCGTCATGATCAGCGGATGCACCCTGCAGACCGCGATGCCGAAGCCGTTCACAAGGCCCACGGTCACCGCGCAGGCCAGGGCCACGACAATCGCCACCGGCACGCCCGTCAGGGGCGACAGGGTGGCGGCGACAAAGGCGGTGATGGTGGCCACCGTGCCGACCGAAAGGTCGATGCCGCCGGTCAGCATGGTCAGCGTCTGGCAGGCCGCCAGCATGGCCAGCGGAATCGCGATCTTGATGGTATTGCCGACCCAGAACAGGCTCAGGATCGTCGGGTTCAGGATCGCCAGCACGGCGATCAGGGCCACCAGCAGGCCCACAAGCGGCATCAGCGGGTTGTTCACCACCACGCGCCCAAGGCGGCCAAGCGGCGAGGGGCTTTCGGTCAGGGTCATGTCTTGCGTCCCCGTGTGGCCAGAACCGCGCCGAACATCACGACGACGGCCATGATGGTGCCCTCGATGATCGCCGCGACATTGGGGTCGATGGAAAGAAGCGTCAGGTCCATGCGCACCGTGCGCAGCACCAGAACCGCCAGGATCGGGCCGAGCAGCCCGCCCCGCCCGCCGCCCAGCACCACACCGCCCAGCACCACCGCCGCGACCGAGGCCATGAGGTAGGGGCCGGGGATCGGCTCGCCGATGCCGGTGCCCATCGTCACCGAAAGCCCGCCAAGCGCCGCGAACAGCCCCGCCACCGCATAGGCCGCGATGCGCGTCGGCCCCACCGGCACACCAGAGCGATAGGCGGCCAACGGGTCGCTGCCGATGGCATAGAAGCGCAGGCCCAGCTTCGACCGGCGGAGCGGCAGCCAGATCGCCCCCACCACCACGATCAGGAAGACCAGCGCCTTGGGAATCCATTCGGTCAGCGCGGCCGGCAGGAAGGGCAGGGTGACCCCGCCCACGATCAACCCGCGCAGCCAGGGCGCAGCACTGCCCCCCGGCGCGTTCAGGATCAGAAGCGCCACGCCCTGCCAGACGAACAGCATCGCCAGCGTCACCACGATGTCGGGCACGCGGGTCAGCACGATCAGCGTGCCGTTGATCGCCCCCATGCCGATGCCGACCATGAGCACGAACAGCACGGCCAGCGCCGCCTCGCCGTCGCTGGCGCCATTCATCAGCACCGCGCCGGTGACAGAGGCGACGGCCATCATCGCCGCCATCGACAGGTCGATGCCGCCCGCGATCACCACCACCGCCATGCCAACCGAGGCCAGCGCGAAGGGCAGCGCGGCGCGGGCCAGCGAATCCAGCCCCGATACGCCGAAATCCGGCTGGATCACCTTGGTCGCGATCAGAAGGAAGGCCAGCAGCCCGGCCAGGCCGATGGTCCAGGAATTGTTCGTCAGCACGCGCCTCATGCCGGCACCGCGTCTTTCGCGGTCAGGCCATAGGCCGCGCGCATCAGCCTTGCCTCGTCGGCCTCGGCTGCATCGAAACTGTCCACCACGCGGCCGTTGAAGATCACGACCACGCGGTCGCAGGCCAAGCGGATTTCGGCCAGTTCCGAGGTATAGAACAGCACCGCCGCGCCCTGATCGGCCAGTTCGCGGACCAGGGCATAGATTTGCCGCTTGGTGCGGATGTCGATGCCGCGCGTCGGGTCGAACAACAGCAGCGTCTTCACCCCCTTGGCGATCCAGCGCGCGATGGTCACCTTCTGCTGGTTGCCGCCCGACAGCCGCCGCACCTCCCCCTGCGCCCGCGTGTCGATCTGCAACCGCTCGATGGCCGCACCCACCCGCGCCGCCTCGTCCCCCATGGCGATCGCGCCCCAGTTCCGAATGCGGGCCAGAAGCGGCACCGCGATGTTCTCGCGCACCGACCGCGACATCAGCAGCGCATGGGCGCGGTCGCCGGGCACCAGCGTCAACCCTTCGGCTATCGCATCCGCCGGATGGTGGAACGCCACCGCCTTGCCATCCACCTCCAGCCCGCCCGCGAGGGCAGGCCGGTTGCCGGCCAGCACGTCGAACAATTCGTCCTGACCCTGGCCTTCCAGAGCCACGAGACCCAGAACCTCGCCGCGGTACAGGTCGAACGACACGTCCGACAACCGCGTGCCCGCCCGCAGGCCCCGCACCTTCAGCCGCGCCTCGCCCGGCGCCCGCCGCGCCGCCGTGGCCTGCCGTTCCGGCGCCGTCACCGCGCCGCCCAGCATCAGCTCCACGATATGCTCCTCGATCCCCGGCTCGATCTTCAGGTTACCGACCGTCAGCCCCTCGCGCAGCACCGTGGCGCGGTCGCAGATCGCCGCGATCTCGCGGAACCGGTGCGAGACATAGATCACCGAACGCCCGGCATCCGCCTGCGCCCGCACCGTCCTCAGCACCCGCTCCACCAGGTCGGTCGGCAGCGCCGCCGTCATCTCGTCCAGCATCAGCACGTCCGGCTCCACCGCCAGCGCGCGCGCCAGGTCCAGGATGCGCAGCGTCGCCAGCGGCAGCGCGCGGATCGCATCGTCCATCCGCAAATCGGCAATGCCCAGTTCCGCCACCCAGTGCCGGAACGGCTCCACCGGCGTCTCGCAGAGCCGCAGGTTGTCTGCCACGTCCAGATCGGGGATCAGCGACGGCTCCTGATAGATCGGCACCAGCCCCGAGGCCCGCGCCGCACCGGGCGAGGTCAACCGCACGTCGCGCCCGTGAATACGCACATGCCCGCTGTCGCGCTTCAGCGCTCCGGTGAGGATCTTCACCAGCGTGGATTTGCCCGCCCCGTTCGCGCCCATCAGCGCGACGATCTCGCCCCGGCCCACCTGAAGCGAGGCATCCTTCAGCGCGACCACCGCGCCAAATCGTTTCGACACGCCTTGCGCGTCCAGAACGGCACTCGTCGTTCCAGCTGGGGTCATGCTTGCGTTTCCTGCGGTGGCAAAGGGCCCCCGGCGATGCGGGGGCCCCCTTTGTTCATGCGGTCCGGCTTATTCGCCCGGGCCCTTGCAGGCGATGATCTGCTCCATCGTGTAGGTGGTCCAGCCGGGGATCGACACCGATACCGGCCATTCCGGCGACAGGTTAGGGTTGGCCGCCGCGGCCAGCGTCGCCTTGCCCTCGTCCGTCACGTTTTCCCACAGCACCGGGTCCACCAGAACGGTCTTCTCGGCCGGGGCCTGGCCGTCCAGGATCTTGATCGCCAGCGCCACGCCCGCGCCGCCGACCGAGCCGGGGTTCGTCACCGCCGCGCCCTTCAGCCCTTCGACCGAGGACAGCTGGCTCACGAAGCCCGCATTGTCCGCGCCGACAATCGGCACCAGCGGCGCGCCGCTTTCCACGAAGGCATCCACGATCACGTTGTCGATGCCGCTGGTCCAGACGCCCTGGAACGGCACGCCCGCCGCGATGATGTCGTTGATCTGCTGCTTGCCCTGGTCCTGCTGCCAGCCGGTAAAGACTTCCTGCGCCACGGTGATGTCGGGGAATTCCGCCATCGCGCGCTTGAAGCCCTTGTCGCGGTCATTGTCGGCCCCCGCGCCGGCCGCGCCGCGCATGTAGACCACGGCGCCCTTGCCGCCCATCTGCTCGAACAGCCACTTGGCGCCCAGGTAGGCATATTCTTCCTGGTTGTTCGACAGGATATAGGCCGAAGGCTCGGTCACCGCCTGGTCCACCGCCACGACGACGATGCCCTTGTCGGTCGCTTCCTTGATCGCGGCATTGATGCCGTCGGCATTGGCCGGGTTCACCACGATGGCGTTCACGCCCGCCTGGATCAGGTTGCGGATGTCCTCCAGCTGGCCGGCCGCATCGGTGTTGCGGTGGGCGATGTTCAGGCTTTCCACCTTGCCCGAGGCCAGCGCCTCGGCCTTCATGGCGCAGACCATCTCTTCCCGCCAGCCGTTGCCCTGCACGGTGTTGGAAATGCCGATCTTGTAGCCTTCCGCCTGCGCCATGCCGGCAAGGCCCATGGCCATGGCGGTACCCAGCAGAAATTTCTTCATTATCTTCCTCCCGTTGAAGTCCGTTCAGGTCGTTCTTGCGCGTCCTATTTGACGTAGGGGCGAAGGACGTCTCTCGCCAGAAGGAACCCGCGTTCGACCTTTTCGCGCGTCCCTTCGAAATTGCGGTCCTCGTGCTCGATGATCACCGGCCCGTCGTATCCGGCGCGGTAAAGTGCTGCGAACAGCGGGGGCCAGTCCACCTCTCCCAGCCCCGGCATCCGCGGCACCTGCCAGCCCATGCCAAGCGACATGATCCCGTTTTCGTACAGACCCTCCCTGTCGATCATCAGGTCCTTGGCGTGCACATGGACCATGCGGCCCCCGAACTCGCGGATGAAGCGTAGCGGGTCGATCATCTGCCACACAAGATGGCTTGGATCGAAATTCATGCCCACGCCGTCGCCCCAGCTGTCGAAGATACGCCGCCAGATCTTCGGCGAATAGGCGATGTTGTGCCCGCCCGGCCATTCGTCATGGGAAAAGATCATCGGGCAGTTCTCGAAGGCCAGCATCACGCCATGGTCGCGCGCATGGGCGACGATGTCGGGGAAGATCTCCATCGCCCGCGCCCAGTTCTGGTCCAGCGTCAGGGTCCGGTCGCCGCCCACGAAGGTGTTGACCACGCCCACCCTCATCATCGCCGCCGCGCGGATGACCTTCTTCAGATGCCCGATCACCATCTCTCGGTGCGCCGCATCGGCATGCAGCGGGTTGGGGTAGTAGCCAAGGCCCGATATCGCCAGCCCCTGTGCCGCGATGTCGTCGGCAATCTCGCTGGCCAGCCCCGGCGACATGTCCTCGATCGGCAGGTGCGCCGTGCCGGCATAGCGCCGCTTCTCGCCCCCGCCCGAGGGCCAGCAGGCAATCTCCAGCGCCTCGAATCCCGCGCCCTTCGCCCATGCGGCCACCTCGCCCAGGCTCAACTCGGGGAAGGGGGCGGTCAGGATGCCCAGTTTCATCTCATCTCTCCCAGTTCGACCCACCGGCCTTCGCGCGCCGAGGCCAGCACCGCATCGCAGAACAGCATCTCATGGTGCCCGTCTTCAAAGGTGGCCCAGGTGGAGGCCGCGCCCCGCCCGCCGCGCGCCACGTCGCCATAGACCTGCGCGAAGAAGGCGCGGAAGCTGTCGGCGAAGCCCTCCACATGCCCGCCCGGCAGCGCCGCCGCCGCGCGTCCGGTGGCATTCATCAGCCCCGGATCGCGCTGCAAGACCGCGTTCGGCCCGTCGCGGTGGCCCAGCCACAGATGATCCGGGGTCTCGGAAAACCAGGCCGCCGCGCCCGCCGCGCCCGCAATCTCCCAGTCCAGCGCATTCTTCTTGCCAAAGCTCACCTGGCTGGTGGTCAGCGCCCCCCGCGCACCATCCGCGAAGCGCAGAAGGATCATCGCCGCGTCATCGGTTTCGACCCGGCGCGTCTCGGTCGCGCCCCGCGCCGCCGAAAACGTCTCGACCGGCCCCACCGGCTTTTGCCGTTCGGGCAGGAAGGTCGCCAGTTCCGCCATCACCGCCGCCACCTTCTGCCCGGTGATGAAGCTCACAAGGTCAACCCAATGCGTGCCAATATCGCCGACAGACCGCAGCGCGCCGCCCTCCGCGGCCTCCAGCCTCCAGTTCCAGTCGGTGGGACGGGCCAGCCAGTCCTGGTGATACTGCCCGGTCACCAACCGGATATCCCCCAGCTCGCCCGCCGCCACCATGCCGCGCGCCTGCTGGTTCAGCGGATAGAAGCGGATGTTGTAGCAGACCGCCGCCACCTTCCCGCTTGCCCTCGCCAGCGCCACCATCTCGGCCGACTGGGCCGAGGTCATGGCGAGCGGCTTCTCGCAGATCACATGTTTTCCCGCAGCGAGGATCGCCTTCACCTGCGGATAATGTGCGACATTGGGCGACGTGACATGCACCACCTGCACCGCCGGATCCGCCAGCAATTCGTCAAGCGAGCCATAGGCATGGCTCACGCCAAGCGCCGCCGCCCGGTCCGCTCCGCGCGCGGCCGAGGACCCCAGCACCCCGCGCACCGGCACGCCAAGGCGCCGCAACGCCTCCACATGCACCGTGCCAATGAAGCCGGTGCCGATGACCGCCGCGCCGATTCCGCTGATCGTGCTCACGAAAGCCCCCCTGACCCAAGGTCACGCTACAGAATAGCCGCCGTCAATGGCCAGGCACGTCCCGGTCATGAAGGTAGCGCCGGGCGAGGCGAGGAACAGCACCGGCGCCGCGATGTCCTCGGGCTGGCCCCACCGCCCCATCGGCGTCCGCAGGTTCACTGCCGCCACATGCGCCGGGTCGGTGCGGCTGCGCGCCGATTGCTGCGTCACGATGAACCCCGGCGCCACCGCGTTCACCCTTATGCCGTCCGCCGCCCAGGCAATCGCCAGCGACCGCGTCAGCTGCGCCACTGCCGCCTTGCTGGCGCCATAGGCCGGGTTCTTCGGGCTGCCGAAGGTCGCATACATCGAGGCGATGTTGATCAGACTGCCCTTCGACGCCTTCAGTTGCGGATGGAAGGCCTCGGCACAGCGGAAGGTGCCGTGCAGGTTCACGTCCACCACCCGTTCAAAGAACTCCGGCGCCATCTCCTCCCCGCGCGAGGTGATGGCGGCCCCGTTCACCAGCACGTCCAGCCGCGGCATCGCCGCCGACAGCGCGCGAACCGCTGCCCCGTCGGTCACGTCCAGCTGAGTATAGGCAAAGCGTCCGCGATCCTCTTCCGCCGGTTCCGGCTCCGCCCCGGTGATCGCCACCTCGGCCCCGGCAGCTTGAAAGGCCCGCGCGATGGCGGCCCCGATGCCCGCCCGGCTTGCGCCGACGACAAGCACGGAAGCCCCCGAAAAATCGAAGCTGATTCCCGCCATGGCATTCTCCCTCAAGGCCGGATCATCGGCCCGGTGCGAGGGCTTTGCAACGGAATTTTCAGGTTTCGTCAGATTGATTATTCTGTTCCATTACGCCCTGCGCCGCACCCAGGTGGCGGCCCAGGCTCAGGATCACGCTCTGGCAGACCACCATCGCCGGCACCTGCGATCGGAAATGCCCAAGCCGCGCCTCGTTCACGAACAGCACGGGCGAGGCGAGGCCCGCCACCGGGCTCAGGTCATTGTCGGTGATCGCCACCACCCGCCGCCCCGCCGCATGGGCCAGCCGCGCGACCTCGATGCTTTCGGGCGTGTAGTCGTCGAAGTTCGTCAGACGGAGAC